>JAEEGK010000320.1_pt1 | contig 120814 bp, 109 predicted proteins | sample 8958771 | NCBI WGS metagenome assembly JAEEGK01 (sample SAMN16246547, study PRJNA631951) | gut metagenome | biome: gut microbiome; feature: rumen; material: SC-attached | host: Bos | place: Iran: Karaj | collected 2018-10 | reverse complement strand
ATGACGTCAGGATCGGGCAGGTCATTACGAACCTTCTCACGAACGCGGTCAAATACACCGAGAACGGTTCCGTCACGCTCCGCGTCAGGAACAACGGCACCGACGGCGAGAACGTAAAGCTCAGGTTCGACGTAATCGATACCGGCATAGGCATAAAGGAAGAAGACCTGGGCAAGCTCTTCGAATCGTTCAAGAGGATAGAGGAGACCAGGAACCGCCACATCGAAGGCACGGGCCTCGGCATCTCCATCGTCTGCAAACTGCTCGAGATGATGGACAGCAAGCTCGACGTCGAGAGCAGGTATGCCATAGGCTCGACTTTCGGCTTCGACCTGAAGCTCCGCGTCGTGGATGCGGCTCCCGTCGGTGAGGCGGGCTCGAAAACAAAAACCTCTTCTGCAAAGGACAAGGCCGAGCACCTCTATGCACCTTCCGCGCGTGTGCTCGTTACCGACGATAACGACATGAACCTCAAGGTCGCGACCAACTTCCTGAAGATCTTCGGAATCACGCCCGTTACGTGTTCTTCCGGCGCTGCCACAATAGAGCTCATGCGTAAGGAGAAGTTCGATATCGTATTCCTGGATCACATGATGCCCGAGATGGACGGCATCGAGACGCTCCGTAAGCTCAAGGATGAGGGTCTGACGGAAGGTACGGTCATGATCGCGCTCACGGCCAATGCCGTGGTCGGTGCAGAAGAGCAGTACTTAAGCGCAGGCTTCGACGGATACCTGTCCAAGCCCATCACGATAGAGGATATCGAGAAGGCGCTCGCGCAGTATCTGCCGGCTGACATCATCGGCAGGAATGACGATATCTCAAATAATGACCAAAATAATAAAGAAAATAAGAGTATTACGATTGACACAGCCCGTCAAATAGGGCTTAATGTTGATAGTGCACTTGTCTATTCATGTGGGGATGAGGACTTCTATCTGGAGTTGCTTACTGATTATGCGGGGCAGGCTTCCGATAGGTGCGCTGAAATGACCTCGTACCTTGAAGCGGGTAATCTCAAGGACTACGAGATACTTGTACATTCGATCAAGAGTTCTTCGAAGACTGTCGGAGCAGATGAACTGTCCGAACTGGCGAAGTCTCTTGAATCTGCTGCCAGAGACGGTGATCTCGATTACGTCAGGCAGCATCACGATGCACTCGTATCAGGGTTGGAAGAACTTAAGACAAGGATAATAGGAAACTGACAAGAGGTGTTTTATGGCTGAAGTTATGGGCGGCATAGACGGCTGGTTTATCGCGGACAAGATAGTTGCATATCTGTTCATCGTGCTCTTTATCTGGGGAGCTTCGAACAAGTTCGGCAGAAGAGACGAGTTCAATGAGGATTTTACGAGCCTGTCCACGATGAAGTCCCTTCAGGGCTTCGCGGCATTAGGCGTCATACTTCACCACATATCGCAGGAATATTTCTTCCAGGAAGAAGGAGTGCTCTCGCTCTTCGTCAATGCAGGTGCCTACTTCGTTGCTCTGTTCTTCTTCTGCTCAGGCTACGGTCTTCTGAAGAGCTACGATACCAAGAAGGATTATCTCAAGGGATTCATAGGCAAGAGAGTCGTTAAGGCGCTCGTTATCCCGTTCTATGTCAACGTCATCTTGTACGGCATCATGATGTTCCTGGTCAAGTGGCCGGTAGAACCTCTGCAGTGGGTTACCAACTTCCTCGGCATCACGATGATGAACAGATACGCGTGGTTCCCGATCATACTCGTTCTTCTCTACCTCGTATTCTATCTTTGCTTCAGGTTCATCAAGAACCGCCCGGCATGCTTTATAGTCATCGGACTGTTCATCATAAGCCTCGGCATCATCACGAGTGTCGTGGGACATATCGCATGGTGGGCAGGACCGGATAACTGGTGGATGGACGATAATTTCTGGGAGACTGATTTCAAGTGGTGGATGGATGAGCAGATCTTCTGGTTCAACGGTGAGTGGTGGTCCAACTCTGCGCCTGCGTTCATGACGGGACTCTTGTTCGCGAACTACGAGAAGCAGATCGTGGCCTTCTTCAAGAAGAAGTATGTCCTTAAGCTGCACATTCTCGCAGTGATCACTCTCGCCCTCGGACTGCTGAACAATTACGGCCAGAGCGCCTTTGGTTACTGGACCGAGTGGGAGGGCAACGGACCTGCCATCGGTGATAAGATCGCCACATACTTCATGCAGATCCCGCTCCTGTCCGTGTTCCCGCTGCTTGTTTTCGTGCTGATGATGAAGTATCACGTAAGCAATCCGGTAACGCGTTTCTTCGGAAAGTACTCGCTGCACACGTACCTCATGAACCTCGCTGCGATCACGTTCTGCAGGTTCCTCGAGGTGCCCGATGCGCTCGTTATGGTGGGCGACGTGAAGAACAATCTCTTCATGTTCGCGATAGCAGTCATTATCCTCTCGGTGCTCCTCGGTATGCTGGAGTATAAGATCACGACTGCCGTTCAGAACCTGATCTACCGTAAGCCCGCACCTGCAGTAGTCGACACCTACGTCAGACCTTCACTTCTCGAAGAGAACGGCGAACACGCAACGAGAACAGGCCTCGCGGCAGAGCTCAAGGCAGAAGAGAAGGCAGCCGAGAAGGCTTGATCACTTCTTAACGCTTCCCAGCGCTACGCCTTCGACTATGAATCTCGAACAGATGAGATAGATGATGACCGGCAGGCCTATGATTATCAGAGTATTCTGTGTGGAGACCAGCGGCAGTGTCCTGCTCTTCTCGTCGATGAGTATGATCGAAGGTACAAACTGATTGTACCAGTTCGATACGAATGAGAAGATGACCTGAGTAGCAATGGCAGGCTTGAGCAGCGGAAGCACAAGCTGGTTGAATATCCTGAACTCGCTCGCACCTGCGATCCTGCCTGATTCCACGATCTCCATCGAGAATGTCGCCTGAAGATAGAGCTTCATGAAGAACACAGTAAGCGGAGTCGCGATGGCAGGGAAGATCAGCATGGCGATGTTGTTTGTCATATGGAACTTCCAGACAAGCTGATAGTAGCCAATCGTCGCGATGGTGGTCGGCAGCATCATGAAGGCCGTAACGATATTGTTGAATACCGTCTTGAGTTTCCATTCATATGCCACGATCGCATATGCGGTGAGTGATGAGAAATACACATTGAGTATTACCGACGAGAAAGTAACGATTGCAGAGCGCATGAACGGTCCGACGATGTAGGCGTTGCCTTTGATGAACTTGGCAAAGCCCTTGGCAGGATTGGCGAAGATCTTCGGCAGTATCTCTGACTGCTCGTAATAGACCATCATTATGAGCGGATACATGGTGAGGAAGAAGATCGCTATAGCTACGGCATAAACAGTGATCCTGAGCTTAAGATCACGTGTCCTGAGCATTGTTTGTGTTGTTCTGTTCTCGCTCATATTATGCCGTCTTCCTTGCTTCTCTGATCTCTTTCTTTCTGATCTTCCTCATCTTTGCTTCGTCCTTATCCCGGAGGAATATGAAGTACAGTATTACCGCAAAGAGAATGAAGATCAGGAGCAGTATGACGCTTGCCGCCGAGGCCCTGTCATACAGGTAAGACCCCATGAAGGCCTGATTCTTAAGATAATTCATCAGAGTCAGATTCTTTCTGGTGATATCAAATGCGCCGAAGTAATCCGGAACATCCGACATACCGATACCGTCGACGATGCTGATGACCGAGATGAAGAACATGATGGGCTTCATGCACGGGATGGTGATGTGGAAGAAAGTCTGGAGCCTGTTCGCCCCGTCGATCTCCGCTGCCTCGAATACTTCCATCGGGATTCCGGTAATGCCTGCCACGGCATAGATGAATGTTATCCCGAAATGCATCAGCGCATAGACCACGATGATAAGGAACCTTACCGACATGAAGAAATTGATGTCTTCTTCGGTAAAGCCGAATCCGTTGATCATCGAGGCTATGTATGTGAACCCGATGATCTGCATTACCGTGCCCATGATGTATGCTACCGCAGCACCTCCGGCCATGAGCTGAGGGCAGAGGAAGGCCAGTTTGAACAGCCACCTTCCCTTGACATTGAGCCTTCTGTCGGTAACCATCGTTGCGAGCCAGAACGCCAGTATCCACTCGGGTATCGTCGCACATATCCAGAAGAGGAAAGTGTTGCCAAGAGCGATCCTGAAGGAACCTGATCCGAATATCTCCGCGAAATTCTTGAACAACGGCTGACCTATGGACGGCAGGAACTTCGGGTCAGTATTGCCCGCGTGCTTCAGGTCGCAGAAGGCATAGTAGAATGTGCTCCCGAGCGGGTAGAAATTGAACAGCAGGAACGCGACAACAAACGGGATTATGAATATATAAGCCCATTTGGTGTAATGCCTCGCGATGTGGTTCCTGTCAGTTGACATGTTATTGCTTTACGCTCCCTAACGCGACGCCTTCCACTATGTGCTTTGCGCAGAAGAGGTAGGCGATGATCGGGGGCGCCACCGTGATTATCAGTGGTTTGATAACATAGATACTGTATGCGACTCCGTAGGTTCGGAATTCATCCTTGATAAGAAGGATCCCAGGCAGATATGTGTCATACCAGCTCTGCGAGAAACAGAATATGAGCTGCGTCGCGATCGCAGGCTTGAGCATCGGCAGTATCAGCTGATTGAATATCCTGAATTCACCCGCGCCGTCTATCCTTGCAGATTCAACGAGTTCCCTCGAGAAAGTCGCCTGCAGATACATCCTCATGAAGAATACAGTGATCGGTGATGCGACGGCAGGGAAGATGACCATGGCAAGATTGTTGATAAGACCCAGATCCTGGACCATCTTGTAGTATCCGATGTAAGACATCGTCGTCGGTATCATCATGACTACAACAATAAATGTGGAGAGCGCCTTCCTGAACTTCCATTCATATGCGGTAAGACCGTAAGCCGTAAGCGCCGAGATATACATACAGCCGATGCAGGTGGAGCCTGTGACGATGGCTGAATTGCGAAGGCTGATGAGCAACGGTGATTCGCAGAACGCGACGACCTGGTTCCAGTATCTTAAGACCCTTTTAAGAGGATTCGCGATGAACTTCTGAAGTTCGGACTTCTCTGCCAAATCACCTGTCGCGGTGAATCCTGCAGTGGTCAGCGATATTATGAACGGGGACAGTACCAGGAGCGTTATAAGAATGGTCACGATATAAGTCGCGATCCTGAGCTTCAGGTCTCTTTGCTGGAGTATGGTTCTCTCATGACGGATCTCACTCATATCAAGCAGTCTCCTTCAATCTCTTGGCTTCGCGCTTCTCTTTCCTCATGAGCTTCCTGAGTTTTGCCTCGTCCTTATCTCTTATGAAGACAAAGTATATGACCAATGCTCCGATACCGATCAGGCCGAGAAGGATAAGACTTGCCGCTGATGCACGGTCGTAGATATAAGAACCCATGTATGCCTGGTTGATGATGTACATATTCATCGTCAGACAGAGCCTCAGGGTATCGAACATACCGAATGCGGAAGGCACGTCGCTCGTTCCCAGACCGTCGACCAGAGCTACAACGCTTATGAAGAACATGATCGGCTTCATGCAGGGCAGCGTTATGTGGAAGAAGGTCTGCAGCCTGTTCGCACCGTCAATCTCCGCGGCCTCGAAAACTTCGACCGGGATACTCGTGATACCCGCCACTGCATATATAAATGTTATTCCGAAATGTATTATCACGGATACCACGATGACAAGGAATCTGTTCGAGAAGAAGAACTTGAAGTCCTGCATCTCGAGCCCGAACCCGTTGATCATCGCTGCAACATAGACAAATCCGACGGACGAAGCCGTGAACAAGACGAGATGCTCGAGCAGCAGTCCGCTCAGAGTCGAACCTGATATGAGCTTCGGGAATATGAATGCCGTCTTATAGAGCGTCTTGCCCTTGATGCCGAGCCTTCGGTCAGAGATCGCAGCTGCGAGCCAGAATGCCAGCAGCCACTCCGGTATGGTAGTCGCAAAGAAGAACATCAGCGTGTTCTTAAAAGCATCGTGGAACGACCCGGCTTCGAATACCTGCTGGAAGTTACGGTACCAGGGCTCGCCGATGGTAGGCAGGAACCTGGGTCCGGGATTATCAAATCTCCTCAGATCGCAGAAAGCATACCAAATGGTGCATATCAACGGATAGAAGTTGAATGCCAGGAAGATCACCACAAAAGGCAATACAAAGATATAACCCCACTTGGTGTAGTGTCTCGAGATATTATTCCTATTTGTCATAAGTCCTCTTATGTGACTGTTTTGTCAGATATCCCCATATTTGACAAGTCAAGATAAGTTTAACATACAAAATTTGTATTGCTATAATAAATCTGATAATTTATCCGACATTTTTGTCATTAACTATTCAGGAGGTACGACTATGAAGTGCAGCAGCTGCGGCGGTACTATGATCTATGACGTTGGCAAGCACGGCCTGGTATGCGACCACTGCGGCGCGGTACAGGTCCTTCCTGGTCCCGGTGAACAGGGCGGGGCAGCAGAGACTGACCTGGGTTCTGCGATTAAGAGAGCCAATACCGACTGGGGTGCAGCCAAGACGCTGGTCACCTGCCAGAGCTGCGGTGCGCAGCTTTTCTGCGATGATGACAAGATGTCGGGTCTGTGCCCGTTCTGCGGCTCTGCCGTAGTGCTCACGCTGGAGAATGCAAATTTCGGGATAGCGCCTTCTGCGATAATCCCCTTCTCTGTCACAAAGGAGCAGGTCGAAGAGAGGTTCTACAAGTGGAACAAGTTCGCGTTCTGGTCCCCTGAGAAGTTCCGCACGGGCAAGGTCTTAGGCAACCTTACGCCCGTCTATGTGCCGTATTGGACTTTTGATGCCGATGCTGAAACGACGTACAACGGAAGGTTCGGAGACATACAGAATTACGATGACGGCTCCAAGACGATCTGGTCGAACGGAAGCGGCACGGTGAAGACGCACATCAACGATTACTGCGTATGTGCCAGCAGGAAGTTCGCGAATGACAAGCTGCTTAATCAGGTCGTCTATTTCACCGCCGACGAGATGGTCCCGTACTCTCCCGAGTACCTGGCCGGCATGACCGCGGAGAAATACACCATAGGCATAGACGAAGCGTGGAACTCCGTACAGGAAGGTCCGCTCAAGAAGATGGCCCTGGACGCTGCCTGCAGGAACGAGCATGCCGACTGTTCCGAGAACGTGTCCGTCTCGACGCAGTATTCCAACATCACGTACAAATGCGTTCTCGTTCCGGTCTGGCTTACGGGATGCAAGTTCGGCGGCAAGGTGTACAACGTGGTCGCCGGCGGACATAACGAGAGAGGCAACTGCGGCAGGCCTGTATCGATCGCGAAGATCGCGCTGCTCATCGGCCTGATACTGCTGCTGTTCAACATCGGCAACATATCGTTCCTCGTTATGATGATCGTCTCGATGCTGATGCAGGGTTGATCTGACAGCAGGATGCACCGCGTTGCAGTTCGCACTGCTGTATTTTTGCTCCCAAAACACCTATTCTGATAGCAGGCTGCACCGCATTGCAGTCCGTGCCGCTGTATTTTTGCTCCCAAAACACCCATTCTGACAGCAGGCTGCACCGCGCTGCAGTCCGCGCTGCTGTACATCACGCCGCGAAAAACACCCACAATCCCCGAAAACACGGGCTTCCGCATACCTCGGCAAAAACAATACCACGCACTTGAGAATATATCTTGACACACAATACTGTGTGGCGTATAGTATTGTTTGTTAGGAGGTATTCGATATGGATGCACAGATCAAAAGGGGATTGTTAGATGTCCTGATCCTGGCTGCCATCAAGGGCGAAGAGTCCTATGGCTACAAGATAATCAAGGATATCAAGCCATATCTGACGATATCCGAATCGACTCTGTACCCGATACTGAGAAGGCTTGAAGAAGGCGGGTATCTTACCGTCAACTCGCAGGAGCACAACGGAAGACTTCGCAAGTACTACAGTATCACGGCAGCAGGGCTTAAGAAGATCGATGATTTCGCGCAGGAATGGAAGCAGATGATGGAGATCTATGATTACGTTGTAAGAGAGGTGGAGGCAGTATGACCAAGAAGGTATTTATTGACGAAGTCAGGGCCAAGCTTAAGGGCCTGAGCGAAGATGAGATCAGTAAAGCTCTTGAATTCTACGAAGAAGCGATAGATGACAGGATGGAGGAAGGTCTCACCGAAGATCAGGCAGTTGCTGCCGTAGGAACACCTGAAGAAGTTGCGGACCAGATCCTCATGGACATGCCGCTCGGCAAGCTCGTGAAGGCAAAGAGCAAGCCGGACAGGAAGTACAAGGTATGGGAGATCGTACTGATAATCTTAGGTTTCCCGATATGGTTCCCGCTCCTGCTCACGGCAGCGATACTGGTACTTACACTGATGCTGGTAGTAGCGATACTTGTAATCACATTCTTCATCGTGGTCGCATCGATCGGTATCGCGGGACTTGCAGTAACTCTCGCATGTATTCCGCTCCTGTTCACAGGCGGAAGTTCATCACTGCTGCTGCAGTTCGGACTCGGTCTCATCTGCGTGGGTCTTGCAGTGGTCATGTTCATACCGGCTAAGGCATTCTGCCTCTGGTCGATAGAGATGTGCGGAATATTCGGAAGATGGGTAAAGCAAAAGGTAATAAGCGGTAGAAAGAAGGAGAAATAAAATGAGCAAGGTTACAAAAGTAGTCTTAATAGTAGGCGGAGCGATGGTCGCATTGGGGATTGTGTTCTCGGTACTCGGCTTCATGGTATTCAGGAACACATATAGGAAGGATTCGAGCAAGGCACCGGAGAAGAACGAAGTCGTTATCTCTGATTCATTCACCAACATCGAAGTGAGCGAGATATCCGACGAGGTCATCATCAAGCCGTCCGAAGACGGTGAGGTCAGGGTCGAATACTACGATTACGACGAGATCGTACATGATGTCGATGTTAAAGGCGATACTCTGACGGTAGAGGTAAAGGATATCTACGACGGTGAACCCTGGTGGACAAGGATCCAGTTCGGATTTGATCTGGCGAGGATCATCAACAACGCTGATTACGATACCAAGACAGTTATCTATCTGCCTGAAGACAGCTACGGCTCACTTAAGGTCGACACGGTATCAGGCGAAGTAGAAGTGCCCGAGAAGTATGCTTTCAACGATGTAGCTATCAATACCACGAGCGGCAGCGTCACATGCGACTGCACTGTGACAGGCGATATCGAGATCGGCACCGTATCCGGCGAGATCACATTCACTTCAGTCAATGCTGATAAGTTCCAGGCAAGTTCCACAAGCGGCAGCGTCAAGCTGTCCAATGCGAAGGTAAGCGGTGCGGTAACGATCGATACCGTCTCCGGCGAGATAATCCTTAACGATGTGGAGAGCGGCTCGCTGAACACCAACTCAGTAAGCGGAGAGGTCACCTTCACCAACCTGACATCAGATGACGTCAACATCGATACTACAAGCGGTGAAGTCTCCGGCACCATCACAGGTGACCACGAGTACGACGTCGACACGGTATCAGGCGATATCAGCCTTCCTTCCGACATCAAGGGCGAGGCTATGGTAAACATAAGCACAGTAAGCGGCGATGTGGAGATCGAAGCTGCTTGACGGAAACATCAAACGGTAGTAATAACGAAGTATGCCTATTGTATTTTATGATCTGATGGTCGTGATATCGCTGGTCCTGGCGCTGGTCTATGCGCTGATCTGGCATAAGCACTTCGACGTCAATCTGACGATGATATTCTTCCTGATCCCCGTGGCAAACATCGGGTATAGCTTCATGGCGAGAGCCGAGAATATCAGGGAGGCAATCACCGGCAGCAAGGTGATATATCTCGGAGGCTGTTTCCTGCCTCTGTTCATAACGCTTGCCATCTTCGGCATATGTAAGATCAACATGCCGAGGGCAGTCCGTGTGCTGATGTTCTTCATGAGCATCATGTCATACGGCTCAGTGCTGACGATCGGGTACAACAAGTGGTTCTACAAGGCGATCGAACAGGACTTCTCCAGCGGCTATCTGCTGCTTCAGAAGACATACGGCCCGATGCACACCGTCTACTATATATTCATCATCATCTATCTGATCATGGGTATATCGGTACTCGTGTACAGCCTCATAAAGCGCAACGATGTATCGCACAGGATCATCCTGCTGCTGTTCATCCCGGAGACTATCTCGATCGTCTCGTATTTTGCGAACAAGATATTCCAGCTGAACATCGAGCTGGTCCCTGTCACATATGTCCTTGCACAGGTGGTCTTCCTGATCATCGCCTACAGGATGGGCCTGTACGACATAAATGATTCCGCGATAGATTCTATCGTGGAGAAGGGCAGCACGGGCTTTGCATCGTTCGACCTGGATCACAGATTCCTCGGTGCGAATACCACTGCGTGCCGGATGCTCCCCTTCCTCGAAGGTCTGCATGTGGACAAAGTGGTAAAAGACGAAAGGATAGACAAGTGGCTCGCGGGCTTTGAGAAGAACAGCAGGACCGACAAGATCCATTACAGGCAGGACGACAAGATATACCTTATCGACATCAACCATCTTGTCAGTGCCAGGCGCAAGGTCGGCTACCAGCTCCTCATCACGGACGATACGCAGGACCAGAAGTACCTGGAGATGCTCGAACACTTCAACACCAAGCTCGAGCAGGAGGTCAAGGCCAAGACCGAGCACATCGTCGAGATGCACGATAACCTCATCCTCAGCATGGCGACCATGGTCGAAAGCCGTGACAACTCGACCGGCGGCCACATCAGAAGGACGAGCGTCTGCGTGCGCTACCTGATCGAGGCCATGAGAGAAGGCGGCTATGAAGGCCTGACGGACAGCTTCTGCGAGAAGATCATCAAGGCGGCGCCGATGCACGACCTCGGCAAGATCGCAGTCGATGATGCGGTGCTCAGATACGAGGGAAGATACACCCCCGAGATGCATAACGAGATGAAGAAGCATGCCGCTGAAGGCGCACGCATAGTCCACGAGATACTGAAGGACACCGACGATATGGAGTTCCATCTGCTCGCAGAGAACGTGGCGCACTATCACCATGAGAGATGGGACGGCTCCGGATATCCCGAAGGACTGAAGGGAAGGCAGATCCCGCTCGAAGCGAGGATCATGGCGATAGCGGATGTATACGATGCCCTCGTCAGCAAGAGATGCTACAAGGACAGCATGCCTTTCGACAAGGCGGATGCCATCATAATGGAAGGAATGGGAACGCAGTTCGACAAGTCGCTCGAGAAGTACTATGTGGCGGCCAGACCGAAGCTAGAAGAGTATTACCGCGGTCTTCAGAGCGAATAATCTACTGAATACTTATTAATTACAAGATGGTATAATGGACTCATACGTTTATCGCGTGAGTCTATTTTCTTTTGCAGCGAGGGAGGTACGAGTTATGGGTATGGTCGAGAAGTCTTACAGAAGCGGTGAAGTCATCTGCAAAGAAGGCGAGAGCGGCAAGAGCTTCTTTATGCTCCTTGAAGGAACAGCCAGTGTCTATGCAGACTACGAGAAGAAGGATCCCCTCCGTCTTGCTGTGCTTGAAGCCGGAGAGTTTTTCGGCGAGATGGCGATCATAGAAGACTACCCGAGGAACGCTACCGTCGTCGCGAAGACGAATGCGCGTGCGGTCGAGATCCCGAGAGACGAGCTCAAGGGCTTCTTTACGGAGAACCCCGACCTGATCGTCGAGCTCATGAGGCATATTGCAAACCGTATCGAGGTAATGACCGGAGATCTTAATAACGCGCACGGTCTGCTCGAAGAACTGCGTGCTTCCGACGAGGGTAAGAAGAAGTCCCTGTTCTCCAAGATCAAGAAGCACATGGATATCTACCAGAACAACAAGAACAAGATCGAGGCGGTAAGCCCCGAGTCGCTTAAGGAAGCTTTCGCCGATATCCCTGCAGGCGAGAATTCCAAGAACTTCAGGAAGGGTATGATCATCTATAAGGAAGATTCCGAAGGTGACTGCATGTACATCCTCCACAAGGGAAGAGTCGGATTCTATAACGCTTACAGGAGCAGGGACGAAGTCGAGGCTACGGTCATGGATGCGGTGTCCTTCTTCGGCATCATGGGCCTGCTCGAAGGCGAGACAAGAAGGTTCACCGCCGTATCCGAATCCAACGATACCCTGGTCGAGAGCATCCGTCAGGAAGACCTCGCGACGATATTCGCGGACACGCCGGATAAGATCATCCAGATCCTCCGCCACCTGTCCAACCGCCTGAGGATCACGAACATCGAGTTCCTCAACACATGTAAGGAGATCACCGAGACATATAACAAATAAGGCGGCCTTAACCAATTGTTAACAGCATAAAAGAGAATTGATAAAGATATTCGTATAGTATCTAACTTATAACGAATCCATAGACTGATAACCGCGAGCCGCTATTCCGGTGATACGGGCCGTGGAGGCATCAATGACGAGACAGGACGATATATTCAAAAAGATCGCTGAATCACTGTTGGTAGATTATTCCAGTGTTTACTATGTCAATGCCGTAACCAACGAATATTACTGGTATTCAGTTAACCCTGCCTTCCATTCGCTCAGTCTTGAGCGGGGCGGGGATGACTTTTTTAAGAACATCATCCGCGACTGCAAGAAGGTCATATACGAAGAAGACCAGCACATCTTTATCGAGGACATCCAGAAGGACAATCTCCTTGCCGCCATGAAGAAGGGCAGCATGCAGAGCATCGAATACCGCCTGATGATAAACGGCGTTCCGGTCTGGCATTCCCTGAGGATGATAAGAGGTCTGGATGATGATGCGGATTACTTCATCCTCGGCGTCATCAACATAGATGAGGAGTATCACAGAAGACAGGCAGAGGCTGAGACATCACGCCAGAAGGAACTCTATAACCAGTTCCTGAACGCTCTTGCCAGTCAGTACGATCTCATGTTCTATGTGGATCTCGAAGACAGTTCATACTCCGAGATCGCATCGACCGAGGCCTATAAGCTGATGAATATCCCTGCTTACGGCAAGGACTTCTTTGCCGAGAACAGGAAGAATGCACGTAATTTTGTGCATCCCGAAGATCAGGACATGGTCGTATCGGTCCACTACAAGGATACGATGCTCAAGAACCTCAGCAACAGCAAGTCTTTCTCCTTTGAATACCGTTTTATTTTCAACGAGCGTGTCATCCATGTCAGACAGACAGAGATCATGGCAGAAGACAAGAAGCACATCATCGTATGTATCAAGAACATCGAAGCTGATGTCAGGGCCAAGCTCGAACTGACGGAGAAGATGCAGAAGAGTCTGACGTTCACGCAGATCGCCGAGAGTCTTGCTTCTCACTATGACATGATCTACTACGTCAATGCCCAGACCTCATATTACAAGGAGTTCTCCACGCACAAGCTCTACGGCGAGCTTGAGATCAGCGAGGAAGGCGAAGACTTCTTCACTGTGGCGGAGCAGAATGCAGACAGGATAATCCATCCGGAAGACAGGGAGAGGCTCAAGCTGTTCATCAACAAGGATAACCTCATCACACAGCTCGAGAACAGTCTGAGGGTTACTCTGGACTACCGAATGAAGATAGGCAACGGGGAGCCTCAGTATACGAGGATGACGGTCAGCTGGTCTTCGGACAAGACACACATCATCATCTGTATTGAGAACCGTGAGGCTTATGTCAAGAAGGAACAGGAGCATATCAAGGCTCTCAACATGGCCAACGAGACAGCCAGGAGAGACAGTCTTACGGGAACCAGGAACATTACCGCTTTCCGGGAATTCGAGAGAGATCTCCAGAAGGCGGTCGACGATAAGAGCTGCGAGCCGTTCGGGATCGGAGTATGCGATCTGAACAATCTCAAGGTGATCAACGATACACAGGGTCACAAGGCAGGCGACGATTATATCAAGGCAGCCTGCAAGCTCATATGCCAGACATTCGCACACAGCCCGGTATTCAGGATAGGCGGAGATGAATTTGCCATTGTCCTCAAGGGCGAGGATTACCATAAGCGCGAAGAACTAATCGGGTCATTCAGAAGACAGATCGAAGATAACCTCAGGGTCGATGCCGGTCCGGTGGTAGCTCTCGGTATGGCCGAGTTCTATCCTGAGAAGGATACATCGGTAGAAGAGATCTTCAAGGTGGCAGACGGTCGAATGTATGAAGATAAGGCGCGCCTGAAGGAGATGAAGCTCCTCCATGAGAGCCACAGCCTCAAAGAAAATGCCGAGAATCTGCCGATAACGGACGAGCGCCGTAAGATGCTCGATTCTCTTTTCAAGTCGTACGAAGTAGTCTCCGAAGGAACTTATGTATTCCTGTGCGACATGAAATATGACCTGTCAAAGTGGTCGAAGAATGCAGTCGATACATATGACCTTCCTTCCGAATACATGTACGGGGCAGGCGATATATGGGCGAGCCATATCCATCCCGATGACCGCGAGGCATACCATAAGGGTATCGAAGAGATCTTCTCGGGTAATTCCTCAGGACATGACATGCAGTACCGCGTCTGCAGGAATGACGGCGGATATGATGTCTGCACATGCCGCGGCATCGTCATCAGAGATGTTGACGGTGCTCCCGATTACTTTGTCGGCACAATTCGCAATCACGGATCCCAGAGTCATGTCGATACGCTTACCGGTCTTCGTAACCAGTACGGCTTCTTCGAAGATCTCGACAGTTGGATCAAGCGCAGGGCAGCAGCCTATGTCATTATCGTAGGCATCAGCAAGTTCTCTGAGATCAATGAAGTATATGGATATCACTTTGGCAACCGCGTACTGCAGATGTTTGCCAGGAAGGTCTTCGAGACCACAGGCAACACCGGTACCTGCTACAGGATAGACGGAACAAAGTTCGCGATCATAAGCAATTCGCTGATCGAGGATGAGGTGCGTGAGAGGTATAACAGCTTCCGTGAGTACTTCCGTGAGGTATTCCAGGTGGACGATAAGAGGATCCTCCTCGAGGTCAACGGCGGAGCACTGCTGATGGATCATTTCGACTTCGATTCCCAGACGGTATATGCCTGCCTGAACTTCGCTTACGGTGAGTCCAAGTCCCGCCGTCAGGGTGACATGGTCTTCTTCGAGAATGACCTCAATGAGAACAACAGGCACAGACTCGAGAAGCTCCACAAGATCAGAGCTTCGATCCCGAACGGTTACAAGGGATTCTATCTTCTGTTCCAGCCGGTGGTTGATGCCCGGACCGAAGAGCTTATCTCGGCAGAGGCCCTTCTCAGATGGAAGAACGATAGGTACGGAGTCGTTCCGCCGGATCAGTTCCTGCCGCTGCTCGAGACAGACCCGCTCTTCCCGGAACTCGGCGAGTGGATCATAAGGGAAGCCGTTCTTGTTGCCAAGAAGCAGCTTAAGAAGACCCCTGACTTCATCATCAACATCAATCTGTCCTATACCCAGCTCGAGAAGCCCGACTTCGTCGACATGGTATTCAGGATACTGGAAGAAGTGGATTATCCGGCAGATCATCTGTGCTTCGAAGTTACGGAGCGCTGCAAGCTGCTCGATATCAAGCTCCTGAGGAATGTCACCGCGAGCCTGAAGGCAAGAGGAATATTGATAGCGCTCGATGATTTCGGTACGGGATTCTCTTCCGTAGGCATAGTCAAGGAGCTGCCGTTCGACATCATCAAGATAGACCAGAGCTTCGTTGCCGGTATCGAAGACGATGACCTCGACAGAGAACTCATCAAGACCATCGCAGATCTTGCAAAGGTGTTCAAAGCAAAGGTCTGCGCGGAAGGTATCGAGACTTCCGGCATGAGAGACATCTTAAGGGAATATTCCATCGAGAGCTTCCAGGGCTACTATTACGCCAAGCCCCTGCCGTCTGCTGAATTCCTTAAGTGGAAGAAGTGATGGATCTTATAGAGATCACGGACATCAATGCGTCCGAGCTGGATGTTTTCGCGCGGGCGACTGAACCCCAGTTAAGAGAAGAAGGCTTGTTCCTGGCAGAAACTGCCTATGTGATAATGCGCGCGCTCGAGGCGGGGTGCGAACCTGTCTCGATGCTGGTCGAGACTGACCGCGTCGAAGCGGAAGCAAAGCCAGTTATCGAGGCGATAGAAGAGCACTGCGGCAAAGAGGTGCTGGACAGTCTTCCGGTATATACGGCATCCCGCGATATAGTTACTCAGATCACGGGGCACCATCTGGTGAGAGGCTTGTGGATGCTCATGAGAAGACTTCCCGAACTGACCGTGGACGGATTCCTGGAAGGCAAACGCCGCATCGCAGTTATGGCGGATGTGGTCAATCCTGCAAACGTCGGCGCGATCTTCCGCTCGGCAGCCGCGCTCGGCATGGACGGAGTACTCCTGACGCACACTGCTGTCGACCCGCTTACCAGGCGTGTCGCGAGAGTCAGCATGGGTACGGTCTTCCAGATACCGTGGGCAAGAGCAACGCTCGAAGAGTCGCAGGGAACTGCGCTTATTAGCAGGCTTCAGTCATACGGATATAAGACAGTCGCGATGGCTCTGACAGAAGATTCCACCAATGTGGATAACGATGAGATACGTGCAAACGAGAAGCTCGCAGTCGTTCTCGGCACGGAGGGGACGGGGCTTCCCGAAGACGTTATCAAGGCCTGTGATTACCGCGTGATGATACCGATGCAGCGCGGCGTGGACTCGCTTAATGTCGCGGCCGCCAGTGCGATAAGTTTCTGGGAACTGATGAAGTGATCCTTATCAGGAAGCCTTGGTGTAATACGGCTCTCTGAGCCTTGCCGTGACCTCATCCTTGGGCAGCGGCTTATCAAAGAAATATCCCTGGATAACACTGACACCGAGGTCGTTCAGTACATCGATCTGGTTCTTCAGCTCGACGCCTTCTGCGACGATATCGAGATCGATCTCCTTGGCAAGATGGATGATGTTGGACAGGATGGTAAGGTCCTTCTTCTTGTCGTGATCGATGAATCCCTTGTCTATCTTGAGCGTGTCGAAGGATACCTCGCGCAGCAGCGACAGTGACGAGCTCGCGCTTCCGAAGTCGTCTATGGAGATCTTGTATCCGAGCTTGTGGAGTTCGTCTGCAAACTTCTGCAGGTCGCCTATCGAGAACTCGTCGACGGTCTCCGTGATCTCTATCTCGATGCGGTCCTGAGGGATATTCGATTCCTTGACTACTTTGTCGATCTTGTTTGACAGGTCGGGATCAGCGAGATTACGTCTGGAGAAATTGATCGATATGACAGGCACTTCGAGTCCTTCGTCGAGCCACTCCTTGATGTCTGCGCAGACGGACTTCAGCATGAGAAGATCGAGCTGCGTGATAGTATCATTGGATTCCATTATCGGTATGAATACGCCGGGTGAGACGAGGACCATGCCGTGCATCCAGCGGGCGAGAGCTTCCATGCCGCAGAGCCTGCCTGTCTGTATGTCGACCTTGGGCTGGTAGTACGGTCTGAACTCACCGTTTGCAAGACCGCTCTTGATCTCGTTCTCGAGCTTCTTCCTCTCTGCCGCGCTGTCCAGCATCTCCTGCGTCAGCCAGACGATGTCCTTGCTGTTCTTGGACTTTGCCGCTACCAGTGCCTGCGCAGCGAATACGAGGATGTCCTCGCCGTCGAGATCGGACCTGTCGATGTTATATAATCCGATCCTGGCAGACAGCGTGACCTTGCTCTCCAGGCCGGTCGCCTTATCGGTGAAAGGCACTTCGATGCCCTGAAGGCTGCTTACGAAATCATCGAGATTCTCGTCCTTGACGATAGCCACGAACTGGTTGCTGAACTGCCTACCGAGGATCTCGTCGCTTCCTATCTTGCCGAGCATTATGTTGCCGAAGTTGGCGAGGATCCTGTTGCCGTTCTCGATGCCGAACTTGCGGTTGATATCCGCGAACTTGCGCAGGTCGAAGAACACTACGGTATAGTCCTTAAGCTCTTCCTTGCCCTTCATGGAGTTCAGCCAGTCGATATAGCCGTGCTCGTTAGCAAGGCCCGTCCTGACCTCGGTCTTCGTTGCCCTGTCGAGGTCCTGCTCCTTATGCAGGAAGTTCTCGAAAAACATCAGCAATACGGATATGCCCATGCTGATGTTCATCAGCGAGCTTCCGAAGAACAGCACCTGGAATATCTCTGCACACAGAGGCAGTGCGAGATAAGATACCAGTACCATTCGCTGCGCCGCCGTTGTCTTCTCCTTGTGCTGGATAACTACCGAGCACACCAGGATCGCGCCTATCGTGGGGATGAGGGCGGATATGAAGAACAACGGGCCTCTCTGATATACATTGTTCTCATCGAAGTAGTAGATGATGCCGGTGAACTGGGATATCGTGATCAGTGCAAAATCAACGATGATGAGTCCCATGATCGCGAAGAGCCTGCCTCTGCACGGCATACCGGGCTTTAAGTCGAATCTCTTGAACAGCCTCAGGTATACGAGCATCGTATAGAAGAGCAGCAGACAGCCAATGAGGTAGTAGACCGCCGCGTTGACGATGTACATGATCAACTCGTCAACAGGATCCGTGGCACCCTTATAGACATAGAATAAGCACTCGCAGAGCAGCATCAGGCCGCACGAGATATTGAGCGACAGGACGACAGATTTGCGCACGCGCAGAGGATCCTTTGTCACGGAGTAGACCATGGCACAAAGGAAGCAGAACACTGCCTCGAATATCAGGAATGATAACTGTATTGATAAACCGTCGATCATATTATCTGCGTTAGCCGTTCTCTAATTAATTAATTACTATTACCTCTTGAGATCCGGATGATCTTCGTAGAAGCTTGCCTTGTCTGCATACATGCGCTCGTCCGCGATATGCATTGCCTTACGGATGTCCTGGCAGTCGATGACATAGCACGAGCCTGCCGCGAAGCATGCCTTGCCGAATCCGAGGTCATTCTTCTTGAGGTCTGCGCAGAGCTGCATGAGCTCATCTTCGCTCGTATCGGGAATGATGATCATGAACTCGTCGCCGCCTGCACGGTAGATATCACATCTCTTGAATACGTCTCTTAAGATCTCGGCTGCCTTCTTGAGGAGCTGGTCGCCGGAGAAGTGGCCCTGGTCGTCGTTGACTCTCTTAAGACCGTTGATGTCTGCGAAAACGATGCCGAGGTTACGGATGTGGTCTTCGCCTGCGACGATGCGGTCGATCCTCTCGTTCATCTCGTTACGGTTAAGAACGCCTGTCAGCATGTCGACGGAACTTAAGAGCCTGAGCCTGCTGATGAGCTGCACACTCGCGACGGAAGAAGATACGAAGTATGTAACGAGTTCCATGGTTGCCTTGATCTCATCGGCCTTGTCTGTATCGAAGTTCGTTGCCCAGATATAGCCCAGGAGCTCCTGACCGAACCTCATGGGGAAGAGGATGATGCTCTTGACGCTGTGGGTGGTCATCGAAGTGTACCATTCGGGATTCTTATCCTTGAGATACTCCATATCAGATTCGTTCTTGATGATGAGGCAGTTGCTTCCGCCTATCGTGTCTTCCCACTTGGATACGATGTGCTCATAGAAACCGGGATCTTCATTGAGGACTGACTGCAGAGTCTTCTCTTTGGAGTCTGCCGCGCTGTCCTCTGCGAGCACCTTACATGTCCTGTCGATGGGGTTTACTCCGAGGATACAGCAGATCATCGAACCGCAGATATCTCTTACATCCTTTACGACCTCGCCAAGAGTCTTGGTAAAGTCTGTCGTGTTGGACAGCTTGATGCATGTGCTCAGGACATTTGCCGCGATGTCATGCGACAGATCCGTCATCTTCTTGGTCTCTGCCTTCTGCGTGACTACCTGCGTATACGTGCAGTAATACATATTGCCTTCATTGATGAGGGGGAGCAGATACAGGTCGAACCAGAAATCATACCTGTCGGGATGCACATAGGAATGGACGGGCTGCTTCTCGACTGCGGCACGGTAGCACACCGTCTCGAAATTAAGATCCTTCGGGAAGTAGTTCTGGTACAGGCTGTTCGGCACGAACTTGGTGCTCATCAGCTGCGGACCGTCCCACGCGGCTTCTATAGACTGAACATAAGCTTGATTGCCTACGACTATGCGGATATCACCGTAATTGCCGTCTTCCTTCATCTCAACTGACATGACGCAAGTCATATGGTCGATCGTGTCAACAAAAGCCTGTAGATCCATATCGTGTCTCCTTTACACAAATGTAGGGCGGAACTTTATATGTTGATAATAACAATCGAATGTGAATAATGATTAAATGCTATTTACATATTTCTTGAATGTTATTATAAAAAAGGAAAAACACCCGGGCCACTTTCAAGGAGGCAAAAATATGAATGAGTTCTTTGTGCTTAATGACAATACGAGACTTCCCAAGATAGGCTTCGGTACCTATAACGAAGAGTTCGAGGATAACAGAGCCGCCATCCTGAAGGCGATTGAGACAGGGTACAGGTTCTTCGATACGGCCTCGCTCTATGAGACGGAGAGATCTCTCGGCGCAGCAATAAAAGACAGCGGCATCGCCAGATCTGATGTCATCATCGAGACCAAGCTCTGGATAGACGAGATGGGCGCTGACGGCGCCAGGATCGCTCTGGCCAAGTCACTTGACCGCCTTCAGACGGATTACATCGATATCTACATGATGCACTGGCCCAGGCAGACCGGCGCGGACGGCGAGAAGTGGAGAGAGCTCGATATCGAGACATATCACGCGATGGAAGACATGGTAAGGCAGGGCCTGGTAAAGCGCCTCGGCCTGAGCAACTTCCTCCCGCATCATCTGAAGAACATCCTGGACAACTGCGAGATCCGTCCCGTGGTCGATCAGATGGAGCTTCATCCGGGATACTCGCAGGAGGCGGCAGTCGCTTACTGCAAGTCAGAGAACGTCCTGCCGATGGCGTGGAGCCCGCTCGGAAGAGGCAGGGAGAATGCCACGATAGGCAATTCCATACTCGTGCGCCTGGCTGACAGGTACGGCAAGAGCATTCAGCAGATCAATCTGAGATTCCTGCTTCAGAAGGGGATACTGCCGATCCCCAAGGCATCCTCGGAGGCGCATATGAGAGCTAACCTGGAGGTGTTTGATTTCGAGCTGACGGAAGAAGACATGTCCATGCTGACGTGCATGCCGCAGACGGCGTGGCTCGGAGAGCATCCGGACTTCGTAATACCCGACAGGAAGAGCAACCCCGATAATTAAGGCTTTGCGGGTTGTGTAACATTGTTACACTGAGCATTCTGCATATTCAAAGGCAACAAAAAGCGGCCGGATCGACCGACCGCTTTGTTATTGGCTTGGTATTACAGCTTACTCGATGGTGAGGATATCAGAAAAGCCGGTAACATCGAAGATCTCCTTGACCTCAGCAGAAGCATTGGAGATGACCATCGTGCCCTGCTTGTTCATGATCTTCTGTGATGCGAGCAGTACTCTTAATCCTGCACTGGAGATGTATTCGAGCTTCTCGAGGTCGAACTTCAGATCAGTTACACTTCCGAGTGCATCCTGAAGCTGAGCTTCAAGCTGGGGTGCGGTAGTGGTATCGAGTCTGCCTTCGAGAATGATCTTGAGTGCGTTACCATTAGCATTCTTTGTGATGTTCAACATAATCGGATCCTCCTGAAATGTATATTAATTATATATCAAAAACTTTTTTTGATGGTCAAGCGGTTCTTGCCGTCCTTATATTCATAAGAGACTTCGTCCATGCTCTTCTTGACCATGAATATCCCGAGTCCGCCGATGGGGCGGTCGTCTGCCGAGAGCGTGATATCGGGGTCTTCGTTCTTAAGCGGGTCGTACGGTATCCCCTCGTCTTCGAAGGTGATGGTAACGGATGAAGAGCCTTCGCCCGGTTCAACATATATGACTGCTTCGCCTTCTGATTCCGGGTAGGCGTAATGCGCGATGTTGACGAAGATCTCTTCTATCGCGATGTCTATCTGCATCTGCGCCTTAACGGAGCATCCGAGCTCCTCGAGTATCGTGTCTGCGAAGGAAAGGACATTATCAAGTTCGGCGGTGTCTGCTTTTACTTTGATCTGCTTCATGTTGCATCACCTGTTCCTTCCGCGCCCTGCGGGCCGTTGTACTTCATGCTGAGCATCGTGATATCGTCGAACTGCGGGTTGCCGTCGATGAAAGCATCGATGCTGTCCTTTATGTTGGACTCGAGGACGAGTAGGTCGCCGTCGTTCGGGAGGTTAAGTGCATCGAGCATGCGCGCCTCTCCGAAGAGTTCATTCTTGCTGTTGTTCGCCTCGGTCACACCGTCTGTATACACATAGATAATATCACCGGGCTCGAGTTTTGTCTTATATTCCCTGTAAGGTATGCCTTCCATGCATCCGAGCGGCGGAGAATGGCGCTCCTTGATGAGCTCGAACTTGCCGCCCGCCCTCTTGACCGCAGGGTATTCATGACCTGCATTTGCATATCTGAACTCGCCCGTGGAGATCGTAAGAACGCCGATCCAGACGGTAACGAACATCGCTATGTCGTTGCTCTCGCAGAGCTGGTCGTTGACGGTGGATAAGATCTTCGAGACATCCTCATAGTCCGTGAGACCTCTGTTCTTGATAAGAGTCTTGGTGACCATCATATAGAGCGCTGCGGGGATACCCTTGCCGGAGACGTCTGCGATCGTTACCACGAGGTGGTCCTTATCAGGCATATAGAAATCGTAGAAGTCTCCGCCGACTTCCTTTGCCGCCGTCATCGATGCGTAGAGGTCGAACTCACTGCGCTCCGGGTAAGGCGGGAAGATGTGCGGGAGCATTCCTTCCTGTATCGCATTTGCCATCTGAAGCTCGCTGTCGGAGATGGACCGCTCTCTGCTCTGGATGACGTTTAAGACGCAGTACATGAGAAGCAGCACGAGCATGATGACGGGGCTTGTCAGGGACAGCCCGAAAGTGAACACAGACACGACACCCATGACAAGCGGGAAGAAGGCATAGAGGAACAAGGTGACGACCTGATATCTCTTGAACTTCTTCCTTGCACGGAATACCAGTGCCAGAGTAAGGAGTATGGTGAAGTATGCATAGAGGTTGGACAGAAGGTACAGATTGCCTCTCTGATAGTGGCCGTCAGCAGTGATCGTGAAGTAGTGGCCGAACAGCGGGTTGAAGAGCCTCATCAGTACGGCGAGCACGAGACCTGCGGCAAGGAAGTTGTTGTATTTCTTGATCTTTTCCGGAGCAACTTCAAGATAGGATACGACATAACGCCAGAACAGGAAAGCCATTACCGGGGCGCCCATGAAGTAGAGCGTGTTGGCTGCCATGTTAAGTTCGAGCATCTCCGGCTTGCCGTCGACTATCCAGCATACCTCGTCCAGGAAAGCGGCATTGAAACAGCTGAAGAGGAGGAGCAGATAGATATTGAGGTTTGCTTCGTTCTTCTGCTTGTCGACGACGCTGCAGATGAACAGGACATATCCCAGTGCCATACAGCTTAAGTCGGCCGAGACATTGATGATGCTGCTGACTGGAAGTGTTCCCTTCGGCAGCACATGAGCGAACTGGAAGATACCCAGAGCGATTATCGCAATGAAGAGCAATGATCCCAGAAATGCACTGAGTTCGAACTGTTTCTTGCCTATGGACATGGTGCACCTCGCTTCTTTCTTAATATTGTGATTATAACCTTTGGTATGTTTGCAGTGATTTCAAAAAAGTAAACTTTCGTTGAAGAAGAATCGTGGAAATGCCCTTATATCAAGGGTTTCGTAATATCTTGTTTACGCACGTGCAAAAATCTCTGTGCTATGATTTTTGTATAAGACATCCAAAGAAGACAGGCGGTATGTGAAGCATGATACTATTCATCAACGCGTGTGTTAGAAGTGATTCCAGGACAAGGAGACTGGCCGGTGCCGTCCTTGATAAGCTGGGAGGCGAATATGAGGAGCTGACGCTTGAAGATGTCAGTTTCCCCATTACCGGTGAAGAATTCCTCAGAAGAAGAGATGCCGTAATCGCAGAAGAGAGGTTCGATGATCCCGTCTGTGATCTTGCAAGGCAGTTTGCAGCTGCCGATAAGATAGTCATCGCGGCGCCGTACTGGGACCTGTCTTTCCCGGCATCGCTCAAGCAGTATGTCGAACATATCAACGTTCTCGGCGTGACGTTCATCTATACGCCCGAAGGAACTCCGAAGGGACTGTGCAAAGCATCAGACCTCTACTATGTAACGACGGCGGGAGGAGCGTTCTGTCCCGAAGAGTTCGGGTTCGGGTATATAAAGACTCTCGCCGAGAATTTCTACGGAATTAAGAATAACAGGCTGATATCGGCAAAAGGTCTGGATATCTACGGAGCAGACCCGGAGAAGATACTGGAAGAGGCGATCGATGCGATAGATATCTGAGGAGGGACTGCTCATGATCATCCGAGAACAGATCAGAAGATCCGACATGATCAAATGTCTCCTGTGCGAAGATGCGCCGTGCAGTGCCGCGTGTCCTCATATGGATCCTGCGGGACTACTGCGTTCCGTGTGGTTCGACAATGCGGATGTGGCAGCTCTTAGCATGCCTGCGACAAGTCCTTGTGAAGGATGCTCCGCTCCCTGTGAAGCTTCATGCATAGCGAAGGAGAAGGTCGCCGTAAAAGATCTCATGCTCACTCTGGACCGTAAGGTCAGGCCTGAAGCCGAGATAGCTCTTCCTGAAGACTATTCCAGACTCGAATGCGATATCTGCGGTATACCTCTCGAGAACCCGTTCCTGCTGTCTTCTTCGGTCGTGGCCTCTAATTACGATATGTGCGCGAGAGCGTTCGAAGCGGGGTGGGCAGGCGTATGCTTCAAGACCATCTGCTCTCTTGACATCCACGAGGCATCGCCGAGGTTCTCCGCGATCAAGGGCGACAACGGGAGCATCGCAGGATTCAAGAACATAGAGCAGCTCTCCGATCACAGCGTAGCCGAGAACATGGAGATCTTCAGGAGACTGAAGGATAAGTATCCGGACAAGTTCATCCTGGCTTCTATTATGGGGCAGAATGACGATGAATGGGCTGAGCTCGCATCACTCTGCGAGAAGAACGGTGCCGATGCGGTGGAATTGAATTTCTCCTGCCCGAACATGCAGGAGGGAGGCCTCGGATCTGACATAGGACAGGTCCCTGAATTCGTGGAGAAGCTTACGCGTATAGCCAAGAGCGGATGCAGCATCCCTGTTCTTGCCAAGCTGACTCCGAACGTTGCCTCCATGTCTCCTGCGGCGGAGGCTGCGATCAGGGGCGGCGCCGACGGCATCGCAGCCATCAATACCATCAAGAGCATAACCGGAGTCGATCCGCTTACCTATGTATCAGCTCCGGCAGTAAGGGGAAGGTCCGCGGTCGGAGGCTACAGCGGCAACGCGGTCAAACCCATCGCGCTGAGATTCATTGCTGAGCTCGGACAAAACGACATGGTCAGGGGCTCGCACATAAGCGGCATGGGCGGCATCGAGACATGGAGAGATGCACTTGAGTTCATCCTGCTGGGCGCAGGATCGGTGCAGGTCACAACGGCGGTAATGCAGTACGGCTACAGGATAATAGATGACCTTAAGGCCGGACTTAATTACTATCTGGCCCAGACCGGAGTGGATTCGGTCAGGGATATCGTGGGAGCAGGTCTTGATTCTGTGAGCGATACGACAGACGTGCTCGAGAGAGATACGGTGCTGTTCCCTGTTTTCGAGAAGGATAAGTGCATAGGATGCGGAAGATGCTATATCTCTTGCAGGGACGGCGGACATCAGGCGATAACGTTTGAAGGACGTGTGCCGAAGCTTAACGGAAGCAGATGCGTCGGCTGCCACCTATGCAAGATCGTGTGCCCCTCGGGAGCGATATCTGCCGCGGCACGCAGGATACAACGGAGGTGATGGTATGAACGTCAAATACAAATACGTCCGTATCCAGGGTCAGGAACTCGCGGAGAATACCATGTATGCGAAGGGCATATTCAGCATGTGCTGGCAGCTCATACAGAACGATGTCATGGAAGAAGAGGACGTGGGACTGTTCAAGGAGATAGACAGCTGGTTTGCAGAGAACCTTCCATGGCCGGATCAGTGCAAGAACAGGGAACTCGTCGTGTGTTTCTTCAAGACCGAGAATACCGAAGAGATGATGAAGATGATTCGCCCTGCACTGTGGCTGCTCGAGAAGTATAACCACCCGTACTTCCTTGTATACACAAATACTCCCGGCGAGATCGTCTATGAGGATCAGTACCAGGTGGCAGTCAAGGTCACGGGCAATCTTCAGATCGAGCCTGTGCAGCCGAGCTGGTCGCCTGATGCGACATGAACATGATCAACATGATGTTCTTACGATCCGCATTTAAGCGGACTTCGTGACTGTCCTGACCTTACGCACGGTCACGATGACATATGCCGTGAACGCTGCTGCGGCTGCCGCGATGCCTATCGGATAACCTATTCCATAAGACAGTTTGAATCCTTCCTGCGCGACCAGGATATATGTGACGGATACTGCCGTCATGAAAGTCGCGGGCAGTGCGGTGATAAGCGTAGTTATCCACTTGTCCTTGGTCTTGAGGAGGAATGCCGTTGCTACCCAGAGTGCGATCATCGCCAGGGTCTGGTTGCTCCATGAGAAATATCTCCAGAGAACGTTGAAGTCCAGCTGTGTGAGGACAGCGCTGATGCCGAGGAGCGGGATCGTGATGAGGAGCCTGTTACGGATCTTCTTCTGATCGAGCTTTGTCCATTCGGCGAGAATGAGCCTTGCACTCCTGAATGCAGTATCGCCTGAAGTGATGGGACAGACCACGACGCCGATGATGGCGAGGATGCCGCCTACGCTGCCGAGCATCGTCTGGCTTATCTCGTAGACGACTCCGGACTGGCCCGATGCCGTGAGAGCTTCAGACAGCATCTGCGTGCTGCCGTAGAAAGCAACTCCCGCCGCTGCCCAGATAAGAGCGATGACGGATTCGATGATCATGGCGCCGTAGAATACCTTGCGGCCTTCGCGCTCGGACGTGATGCACTTTGCCATCATCGGAGACTGTGTCGCGTGGAAGCCCGAGATGGCACCGCAGGCGACCGTGATGAACATGAACGGCCACACGGGAAGTCCTTCGGGATGAAGATTCGTAAGGGCGATCTCGGGGATATTGTACTGCGGCAGGAAGATGATGCCGCCTGCGATCGAGACTGCCATTATGATGAGTATCACGCCGAATACCGGATAGAGCTTTCCGATGATCTTATCGATTGGAAGGAGCGTCGCGAGGACATAGTAGATGAGTATTACGACTATCCAGAAGGTGTTGCCGAGACCCTCGGGCGTAAGGCTCGAGATGAGCGATGCGGGGCTGGTGACAAAGACCGTTCCGGTGAGAAGGAGCAGGAGGATCGAGAAGACACGCATGACATACAGTGCGCCCTTGCCCATGTAGATGCCGGAGAGCTCCGCGATGGAAGCACCGTTGTGACGCTCGGATATCATGCCGCACATGAAGTCGTGCACGGCGCCGCCCAGTATGGATCCCAAGACTATCCAGAGGAATACGACCGGACCGAAACACGCACCCATGAGAGCGCCGAAGATGGGACCGGTTCCCGCGATGTTCAGGAGCTGTATCAGGAGGGCTTTCCACGTCTTGATCGGCACGCAGTCCACACCGTCGTTGATCGCGACGGCAGGCGTTGTCCTGTCATCCGGCCCGAAAACCTTCTCCGTCAGTTTGCCGTAAGTAAGATAACCGACCACCAATACTGCAAGTGCAACAAAGAACGATATCATAGATCCAGCATCCCCTTTATCTTCTCAGATATCTTGAAGATACCGGGAACTCAAAGTATGTCTCCGGATAGGGCTCGTTCTCCAGCGTGAAATGCCACCACTCACAGTCTATCGGCTTGAAGCCGTTACGGACCATGACATTCTGCAGGATCATCCTGTTCTCATACTGCTCGTCCGTGATATCCCTATTATCCGGGTGCGACTTCTCATCGAAAAGGTCGAACGGGCTGCCCATGTCGACCTCCCTGCCTGTCTTCATGTCGAGCAGCGTCAGATCTATCGTGCTCCCTCTGCTGTGCGACGACAGCTTGGCGATGTATCCCTTGGCAAAGAGTTCCTGCTTCTCGAGGTCAGGGTAGAAGTAGGGCTTCATCCTGATGTCCTGGTCCTCGATCCCCCACAGTACGAAGTGTCTTACGGCGCACGCGGGACGGTAAGCGTCAAAGACTTTCGCGCGGTAACCCTGCACGAAGAGCTCGTTGCTCACGGCCTTCATTGCCCTGGCGGCTTCGACGGTAAGGATGGCGCACGGCTCCTCGTATCCGTCTATGCGCTCGCCGATGAAATTATATGTGGAGTAGTACCTGATCTCCTGGATCACGTGCGGCACGTAGTCGGACAGCAGTACGAATCCGGAGGGGTCCATCGCGGGGTTGTTCTTGATATCAGTCATAGTCTTCCTCTCAGTTCATATGGGCCTTTCTTCTGCGCTCCCACTTGCGCTTGACTTCCTCGGCCTTGGCGATGACCTTCTCTTTCCATTCGTCATCCTGCGCGTCAAGCTGGTACGCATCGAAGCCGTATTCTCTTCCGTATGAACAGATCACCGCCTCGTCGTCTATGTGAAGCGAGATCCTGTATTTGTTCGGGACCTTCTGGGGAAGGATCTGCGAGTGTCCCTGCTGTACTTCCTTCAGGTGCCTGGTGCCGTTGACTATGCCGTCGAACTTAATGCCGTAGTGGCGGAAGAGACCCTTGATGTATCTCTCCGAGCGGAACGATGAGGTATATACCCAGACCTCATATCCCATCTCCTGGAGCTTGTTGATGAGCTCGGGCGCTCCGAGCCTTAATCTCTCCTTGTAGATGTTGCGGAGAGGGAAGGGCAGCTCAGGCTCGATCTTGTGAGTCTTCGGATTCACGAACAGTACTTCGTCCAGATCGAACGAGACGCGCATCTTCTCATGTTCATCTCTTACCGGCACGGTTCTCGATCTCCTCTATGATGGCGATAGTCTTCTTTGCCCAGTCTTCTTCGCCGGACTCTATCGCATGCTCTTCGAAGTCCTTAGTGTTGTTATGAGTCTCCAGTATCGTCTCGTTGTCGATGTGAAGCGTCATCTGATATTTGTTGTTGATGAGCTCTCTCATCCTCTTCTCGCTGTCGGAGTGATACTGCTCGAGCTTGCCGACGCCCGTGATGATGCCGTCGACGTGCACGGAATATGCCTTGAAGAACTTCTGGATGTCGTCTATGGAATAGAAGTCTGCGGCATATACCCAGATGTCATAACCGTGCTTGACCAGGTAGTAGAACAGGGCGGGGATGCCGAGCCTGATCCTCTGCTTGAACCTGAGGCTCATCGGGAAGTTGAAAGCCTTCTTCTCGAGATACTTGTAATCGGGATCCCTGAAGATGACTTCGTCCAGGTCTATCGCGACGCGCTTGTCGTGCTGCGACTTCTCGAGGATGGTCTTGATGTCTGACTCGGTCGCACAGTTGATTATCTTGATCGGGACTCTCTTGATCTGACAGCGCATGGCTGCAGCCCATCTGTGATGGCCGTTCAGGAGCAGGTATCCGTGGGGACGGAGCTTCTCCACCATCAGGGGATCATCGAAAGGATCTCGTTCCATCCTGAGCGCTTCACGGAACTTGGTCTCATACTCGCTTATGATGCGGTAGCTCGGGCCCACTGACTCTATCGAGAATTCGTCTTCGGCGTTGGCATGCAGATTGGAGCAGGCCGTCTTCTTGATGAGCAGTCTCTCCAGAAGGCTCGCGTGAACGGGTATCGATACACCCTTTTGCTTCTCGATGTCATTTGCAATGAATTCGGCAAGCTGCGTTCTGGCCATAGGCGACAAGCTCCTTTCCTTACTTTTAACTGCATTATACAGCATTAGATTTTTGTGATTACGGCTATGTATTATCTGTTTGCAACTAATGTGTAAATGAACGGCAAAGATATGTCTGAAGGGCTTGTTTTATTATGCTTTTAAGGGCTTAATAATTGACAAAGCACCGGAATGAAAATACAATCGTTTATATATAAATGTAAAACAGTTTTGAGGCATTTATCATCATTCCGAAACACAGAAAGGGGCACAGTATGAGTACTATCGAGAAGACATTTGCAGGCGGCGAGATCATCATCAAAGAAGGCGATATCGGCAACAGCTTCTTCCAGCTTCTGGAAGGCAGTGCGCAGGTCTATCTGAACTACGGTGAAGTAGATCAGGTCAAGCTTACCGAGCTGGTTCCGGGAAAGTATTTCGGAGAGATGGCGGTAATAGAATCCTATCCGCGCAGCACTACGGTCGTTGCAGGAGAGGGCGCCAAGGTAATCGAGATTGAGGCGGATGAGCTCAAGGAATATTTTGCACAGTATCCCGAGAAGATCATCGACATCATGATGTGCCTCGGCAACAGACTTAAGGAACTGACAGCTGATTACGATGAAGCAAAGCAGGTCCTCGCAGGCATGAAGGATCCTTCTGCTGACAAGTCTTCGTTTGCAGCTGCAATCGCCAAGCATCTTAACTGGTTCAAGGCAAGCAAGAAGGCCATCGACAAGCCGAGCGCTGAAGCACTCCGCGAAGCTGCCGAGAAGGTAGGCCAGGATAAGGGTGACATCGAGTCTTACAAGAAGGGCACCGTTATCTTCAAGCAGGGCGAAGTCGGCAAGTACATGTATATCCTCCACGGCGGCAACGTCGGCATCTACACCAATTACGGTTCGGCAGATCAGGTCAAGCTCACACAGCTGTTCCCGGTTGCCTGCTTCGGTGAGATGGGAATGATCTCCGATGATGCAAGAAGCGCTACGGCAGTATCCGAGTCTGATGACACATATGTTGAAGTCATACGTGCAGAGGATCTCTCGGGACTCTTCGAGACATGCCCTGTCAAGATCGAGATGATCATGAGACATCTGTCTTACCGTCTGAGAAGCCTTACATATGATTACTTCAATACATGTAAGGAGATCTCTGATTCAGCCGGCGCATGATCAGTCCTGAACAGGCACAATACTTCTTTACCAATACCGAAGATTCAGTATGCATAATCTCGTCGTCGGGTGAGGTGCTCTATGCCAACCCGGCGGCGCAGAAGCTTTTTGAGATACCCGCGGATGCCAGCCTGAAGATCTGGAAAGCCGTTCCCTTTGTCGAGGGCAACGACGACCTTATCCAGCTCTTCATCGATTCGGTCACCAACAAGGTCGACACGCATGAGGCGATCGTCGATTACGTGAACAACGAAGGCGTCGTCAGCAATCTTCATGTAAGGATGACCTGCTACAACAACGACCAGGTCGTGTATCTCGTAGTCATAACGAATCTTACCCAGCTGTTCAAAGTCAATTCGGCACTTGTCAGGTATACATCGCCTGACATTGCCGATTATGCACTTACGACGGCAGAAGGGCAGAAGAGTGGCGGCCAGACGAAGAACGTCACCATACTGATGAGCGACCTCAGGGGATTCACCGCGCTGAGTTCCAAGCTTAATGCAGAAGAGCTCATCAAGGTGCTGAACAGGTATTTCGAGGCGATGGTGGTGTGCATACAGAAGTATCACGGCACCGTCATCGAGTTCCTGGGAGACGGGATATTTACGGTTTTCGGTGCGCCGAAGGATCTTGAGGACCATGCGTCGTGTGCGGTCAACTGCGCCGTCGAGATGCAGAAGGCGATGCCTGCGGTCAACGAGTGGAACAAGGCTAACGGCTACCCCGAACTCCAGATGGGCATCGGCATCAATACGGGCGATGTCGTTGTCGGCAACATAGGCTCCGAGAAGAAGATGAAGTACGGCTGCATGGGTTCGGCGGTCAACATTACGGGCCGCTTGGAGAGCCTCACGGTCGGAGGCCAGATCTTCATCACGGAGAATACGGCGCACAGACTCACCGAGAAGCTTACCGTCATAACCGAAGGCGCATTCCTGCCCAAGGGCGCGCCCGAGGAACTCAGATATTATGAGATTGAAGGCATCGGTGATAACCTGACGGGCGAAGCGGGCAGCAGGAATATCGAGTGGAAAGAGCAGTCCTGCGATAACGAATACAGATTCTATGTCCTCGAAGAGAAGAAGGTCGGGGCGACCGGCTATACCGGTAAGGTCACCAGGCTGTCGGCTGACGGTAGATATGCAGTTCTCGAGGCCGAGCCCGAACTTGCCGAGAGACAGAACATAATGCTGCGCCAGGATGATGAGTGCATTTACGCGAAAGTCATCAGAAGGGAAGAGAGCGGCTACGTGATCTGCTTTACTTCCATGACGCAGAACGTCGGGTGATGCTTGTTCCGACGGTTCGGCGGGCCTGTGACCGGAATGTGAGTGACGGGAGCTGTTTTACTCACAAAAAACTCACATTGGCCAAAAAATGCAGAATATGTGAGTAAACGGCGCCTTGATAGTCACATTTTACTCACACGCCGGGAAGAGGGGTTATCAAAGCAAGAATAAAGGCTGTCTCAGCGTATGAGGCAGCCTTTGTAATTGCTCATTTGTCCGTTGATCAGCCGAAAGCCTTATATATAATGACCTCTACAACGGAATTAACGATGTTGACCTTGACTTCGTCAGCGAGGTTGGCAACGATGGAGCGCTCGAGCTCGTCCTGAGCCTCCTGCTTTACGTCGAGATCGGCGATGCTCGTGTTGATGCCGGTCACATAGCCGGACATCGACCAGGAATAAGCTTCTGATCCGCCGTAGTGTGAGCCGACCTGGCTTCCGAGAGCGATGAGGCCCAATGCCTGATCAGCCATGACCCTTGTCTCGGGATCGTCGGGGAGAGTTGCCACTGCGATCATCTCGCGAATCTTGCCGATGATGCCCTTGGCTGCGGCATTCTTGCCGGAAGAGGAGACTGCGAGAAGTTCGCTCCTGGTCTTAAGATCCATGGGGACCTCGGCCTTGAGGTGTATCTCGACGTTCCTGTCTTCTGCTTCCATCCAGAAATCGCCCTGAAGGTCGCCTTCGAAGGGGCGGATGAGTTCTATGAGCTCTTCCGAGAGCAGACGGAGGCGGAGTGCGGACTTACCGTCGAGACCGCAGAAAGCGCCGGTCTTCTCCGTGAGTTCCAAAGCCTTGTCTCTTCCTTCTCCGGTAGAAAATATCTTTACTGTCTCTGTCTTCATAAAGAATCCTCTTTATACCTTATTGATGGGGAGCTTCTTATAAGCTCTGCCCTTCTTTATCTTCTTTACTTCTTCCTTGGTAAGGTTCTTTGCAACGCAGATGTCCTCGCCTGAGTTCAGATCCTTGACATGGAACTCGTAGCTGTTGTCTGTCTTCAGGATCCCCTTGGGCTTGTCTGCAAGATTGTGGTTTACATAGGGCTCGAAAGCCTGATCCGTTACCTCGGGCTTCTCCTTGAGCTCCGCCTTGCCTTCCTTGCCCTTCATCTGGACGCCGTAGCCGCATACAGGGCAGAACTTACGGTACATCGACTTATAGGGAATAAGAGGTATGAACTCAATGTGGAACCAGAAGTTGCTCTTAACATATGCAGGAGCATAGACCCTGCCGCAATCGGGACATGCAACCTTCTCGCCGTGAAATCCCTTGTTTGAATTGAAAATGTGTGTGCCCCACCAGATGACTGCCATAATCTACCCTCCAATATAGTAATGATAGAAACAAATATAACATCACAGCAGGGCGATAACAAGAAAGTTTACAATTAGTATACAATTACTACTAACATTTCCGGAGCGATAGTGTTATATTGTTCACGGAGCCCGGGTGATGGCTCCGGAATAGGAGACAAAAATATGAAAAAGATCGTATCAGTTTTACTTGCAACAGCAATCATGACGGCATTTGCAGCATCTTCTACAGGCTGCATGCTCAGCAAGCCCGATGTGGACGGAGAGTACGTTGCAGAATTGGACCTCACGCCCATCATGAAGTCAGCGTTCGAGACTTCATTAGGCGATCAGGGCATCGATATCGATGCGGATGACTTCGAAGGCGAAGTGACAGTCCTGTATGAATTAGAGCTCGATGACGGCGAGTACACACTTACCATCGACTACGATTCATATGTTGATTCATACACGGATTATGTCATGGATAACCTCGTGCCCGTACTGAAGGAAGAGATCTTAGACCAGATCGAGATGTACGGATATACGGAAGATGAGTTCCTCAGCGAGATGGGTTACTCTTCGATGGATGAATACTGCGAGGAGAGCATTCTTGCTTCGATCGATACTTTCGCAGGCGACCTCGAGAATGAGACAGTAGAAGGCGACTACAAGGTAACGGCAGGATTCGGAGCGGCAAAGACATCCGTAAAGCTCGACAACGATACCATCCTTTACTTCGAGAAGGGTAATCTCGTAGGTTATATCGACGAAGATCTTGTTGATGATATCAGGGATGCAGAGGACCTCGACGATCTTAAGGACGCTTTCGAAGACGCAGATGCAGACAGCTCGCTCATTGATGTTCTCGACATGTGCGACAGCTACGGCATCTCGGCAGAAGACTTCGTTGACTGGCTCGACGACTGCGGACTTCTTGATGACGGCCTCGTTTACGAAGCACAGTAATAAAATACAAAAACCCAGACAGCAGGGGCGCCGGATGTAAGTCCGGCGCTTCTTTTGGCTTTTATTATTTTTAATGTTAGAATTACAAGGATTTATTCTGAATAGGAGTAATAGGACTTCTTACGATGAAGATACTTTCTGTAGCAATACCTTGCTATAACTCGGCTGAATATATGAGCAAGTGCATCGAGTCGCTCCTGCCCGCAGGAGACGATATCGAGATACTTATCGTGGACGACGGATCTGCGAAGGATAATACACTGGAGATCGCGAGAGACTACGAGGCAAAGAACCCCGGCATAGTCCGTGCGATTCACCAGGAGAACGCAGGCCACGGCGGCGCGGTCAATAAGGGCATCAGTGAGGCGACCGGCATCTACTTCAAGAACATAGATTCCGATGACTGGGCAGATACAGAAGTTCTGCTCAAGATAATAGGCCTGCTCAAAGGCTTTGTGGAAAATGATACCAGGGTGGACCTGGTCCTCGCGGATTTTGTTTTCGACAAGGTCGGGGTGAAGGAGCAGAACAAGAAGGTCATGCGCCTTACGAAGTCCCTGCCCGTCGGTGAGGTCTTCGGTTGGGATGACGTTAAGAAGGTCACATCCCAGTACATCATGATGCATAACATCATCTACAGAAGGGATGTATTGCTCGAGTCGGGCCTGAAGCTTCCCGAGCATACATTCTACTGCGACAACATCTACGCTTATCAGCCGCTGCCGAATGTTAAGACCATGTATTACATAGACGAAGCTCTATACAGGTATTACATCGGCCGCGAGGGACAGTCCGTCAGTGAAGAGGCGCAGCTCAGGAACATCGACCAGCAGATTAGGGTCGACAAGATAATGACGGATGTATATGCATCGCAGGATGCGTCCGCATTGGGACCAAAGCTTAACAAGTACATGCTCTCGTATCTGACACTGATGTACTGCGCCACGACGTCGATCCTTCTCATCGGAGGAACCGACGAGCACCTTAAGAAGCTGGATGACCTCTGGAAGTATCTGGAGCTCAGAGATCCCAGGGCATACAAGAAGATCAAGGGAAGCTTCATGGGCGGATGGATGACGCTGCCGGGCAAGTTAGGCAGGAAGATGTCCGTCGGAGGCTACAGGATCGTACAGAAGCTCTATAAGTTCAATTGACGGTATATATGGAAAGACTTAAGACTGCAGGCAAATACATACTGAATTTCCTGATAATCCTCGCGATCGGGGCGCTCTCGCTGTTCCTGTCGGTAGGATCAGAAGGGGAGGCCTTCTTAGATGCGCTGGTAACATCAGACAAGAGGTTCATCCTGATAATGGCCGGGCTGATGATCTGCTATTACATGATCGATGCGCTGATACTGTTCATCATCTGCAAGGACCTCAAGTACCGCATCAGCTATAAGCAGTCGTTCGTTACTAACATGACCGGCGTGCTGTTCTCGGACCTCACGCCTTCTTCGACGGGCGGACAGTTCGCGCAGGTCTACGTCTTCCACAACCAGGGCGTACCCGCAGGCATCGGATCGGGGATCCTCGCGATGTGCTTCGTCACATACCAGATAGTCATCATCATCTATGCGACTGTCGCGATGCTCTGCAACCACCACGTCATCTTTGCCAATCAGCAGACGACCGTCATAGCCGTCGTCGGTTTCATCGTAAACGTAGTCATCACGGGCGGATTCTTCCTCGCGACCAAGCTCAAGAAAGTACACACTTTCCTTACGGTAAGCTGCCTTAAGTTCCTGGAGAAGATCCACCTCGTCAAGGACTACGACAAGACTTCCAAGTCGGTCACCAAGGCCTTCGAGGAATTCAGGAACGTATCTTCCATCCTGTTCTCGAGGAAGTCTCTGTTCGCCAAGGTCTGCCTCTGCCACGCACTGAAGCTCACGCTCCTTTATTCGGTGCCGTTCTTCGCGGCGCTGTCTCTCAAGGTGCCGATCACGGCGTCCAATTACCCGAACTTCCTGTCTCTGGCTGCTGCCATCAGCCTGTTCAATACCTTCATGCCGATCCCCGGCGCGTCCGGCGGAAGCGAGGCAAGCTTCATGCTGCTGTTCGGGTTCCTCGGGCAGGCAACGGCGTCTTCTGCGATGCTCATCTGGAGGATGCTGACGTTCTACTTCGGCCTGCTCCTGTCTATCCTTGTGGTCGCTTTCGCGAAGGATACGAAGGGCGGCATCATGAAGGGTATCAAGGAGATGGAAAAGGCCCAGGACGAAGAACTCTCGTCCCAGGCCGGGCCTTCTGTTATTAAGCCTGAAGATATACCGTCAGACGGCGATCTGAAGTAAGTTCGTTATCAGCGAGAAATAGATCAGCAGCGATACAGCATCAACAATTGTAGTGATGAGAGGGCTCGCCATTACGGCAGGGTCCAGCTTGATCGTTGCGGCGATGAGCGGCAGGGTGGAGCCGATCGATTTGGCGAAGATGACTACCAGTACGAGCGTGACGCAGATTATGAGCGCGATGTTCATCGGGAGCTTGTCTATCAGCATGAGCTTGATGAAATTCGCAGATGAGAGCGTAACGCCGCAGATGACTGCGACCCTTATCTCTTTCCAGAGGACCTTGAAGAAATCTCTGAACCTGACCTCCTGAAGGGACAGGGAACGGATGACGGATACGCTTGCCTGGGAACCCGCATTACCGCCGGTATCCATCAGCATCGGTATGTATGCGGTAAGAAGGACATAGCTCGCGAGGGCGCTCTCGAAATGCGTGATGATCGCACCCGTAAACGTCGCGGAGATCATGAGGAACAGAAGCCACGGCATCCTCTTCTTGAATGTCTCGAAAACGCCTGTACGGAGGTACGACTTATCGGTATCGGAAGGGATGATAGCAGCCATCTTCTCGATATCCTCCGTGGCCTCTTCTTCCATGATGTCGATAACGTCGTCGACCGTGATGATACCGACCATTCGGTTCTCGTTATCGACGACAGGCATCGCGGTAAAGTCGTATTTCTGGAAGGCTCTGGCAGCTTCCTCCTGGTCGTCCATCGTCTTGATGGAGATGACGTTCTCGTTCATGATGTCGCCGATGACTTCGGTCGGCTGCTTGATGAGGAGATACCTCAGGGCAACGGTGCCTACGAGGAGTCTCTTGGGATCGAGCACGTAACATACGTTGGTGGTCTCGGAATCCAGGCCGATCTCCCTGATCCTCAGGATCGCATCCGCTACGGTCATGTCTCTCTTGAGGTCGACGTACTCGACCGTCATGACGGATCCTGCGGAGTCTTCGGGGTATCTTAAGAGGTGGTTGATGTCGGCACGCTGCTCTGCGCTCGCATTGGCAAGGATCTGCTTTACGACATTGGCAGGCATCTCTTCCAGGAAGTCTGTAGCATCATCCGCCATCAGGTTGTTGATGACGTTCGCGGACTCTGTCTTGGACAGGGACATGATGATGTACTTCTGATCATCGACTTCGAGCTCGGCGAAAACGTCCGCTGCCATTGTCTTCGGCAGGATACGGAACAGCTTGAGGCTGTCTTCGTCCTCCATCGAGTCCATAATCGATGCGATATCGGCTTCCATCATCTCAGAAAGCCGGTTGCGGAGGGTTACATACTGCTTCTGCTTAAGAAGCTCTAAGATCTCCGCCTTTACGGATGCTAATTCTTCCATAGCGTCTCTCCTTAAGGTGTGTTTCTAATGCGCGTTGTCGCGATCGGGGATTGTCTGAATCGCTTCGTAACATTAAAAATCACCTCCTTTGAGACGCCGTGGCAGCGTCGATTAGAATTTTCTATCGGGATTATACTCCGTGTGCTATACTTTTGTAAGGTATTTTTATTAAGGAATCTCACAAATTTACATGGATCTCGCCACAATACTGTATACGCTCATAATAAAACCTCTGGTTCTTATATTTGAGGTCATATTCGTATTCGCGAACCGCGGTCTGAATAACCCGGGACTGTGCATCATTGTCCTGAGCCTGGCGATGAACCTTCTGGTCCTTCCGATCTATCACAAGGCGGATGTCATACAGAAGGAGGAGCGTAACCTCGAAGAGAAGATGAGCGGCACCGTCGCCCACATCAGGAAGGTATTCAAGGGCGATGAGAGATTCATGATCCTTCAGACATACTACCGTCAGAATAACTACAGCCCGCTCTATACGCTGAAGAGCCTTCTGCCCGTAATACTGCAGATCCCGTTCTTCCTGGCGGCTTATTCGTTCCTGTCCAATCTTGAAGTATTGAAGGGATTTACCTTCGGTCCTCTGAAGGACCTAGGCGCACCGGACGGCCTTATCGCTGCAGGCGCGGTCACGATCAACGTGCTTCCCATCCTGATGACTCTCATCAATGTCATATCGGGACTCATCTATACAAAAGGACTGCCGGTGAAGACGAAGGTGCAGACCTTCCTTATCGCGGCAGTGTTCCTCGTACTGCTCTACAATTCACCGTCAGGTCTTGTATTCTATTGGACTCTCAACAACGTATTCTCGCTTGTTAAGAACCTGGTAACGGAGAAGATCAGCAGGCCGCAGCCGAAGAAGGCAGCCGGCAAGGCAAAGGACGACACAAAGAAGCATACTGCGGTGTTCTTTGCTTCTGCGGCATTCCTGTCGCTGCTTACAGGTCTTTATATTCCTTCCGGCGTCATAACGGTCTCATCCGAGGAGTTCATCAACACGAGTATTCTGTTCTCGCCGAACGATCTCGTCATCCAGAGCGCGCTTCTCGCAGTGGGACTCTTTGTCCTGTGGTGCGGAGTGTTTTTCGTGCTCACCTCGAAAGAAGTAAAGAAGTATTTTACCTATGTGATGCTCTGCCTGGCCGTGGGTGCTGCGGTGAACTTTTTTGTTTTCGATGCGAACCTGGGCCTCATGTCGAGCATGCTGCAGTACGATAAGAATCCCACTTATGACATGGCGGGGATGATGATCAATCTTCTGGCGGCGTGCGCGGTGCCTTTCGCGGTGGTCTTCGCGTATAAGAAGGTGCCGAAGATCGTTCAGAGCATCCTGTTTGCAGGCGTTATTGCAGTGTCCGGCCTGTCTGTGGCGAACTGTGTGAAGATCGATGAAGGCTACCGTACATATCTCAGTTATAACGAAGAGTATTCACTTATCAATGTCGACGGAGTCTCTGATATCACGCCCTGGACATTGTCGAAGAACGGTACGAACGTATATGTCCTGGTGCTGGATAAGGAAGTCGGCGCGATGGTACCGTACATATTCCAGGAACACCCCGAACTCGCGGAACAGTTTGCCGGATTCACATATTACAGCAATACGCTGACATACGGTCCTTATACGAATTTCGGAATGCCTGCGGTATACGGAGGAGCCGAGTATACACCGGCAATGCTCAACGAGCGTTCCGACATGACTCTCCCCGAGAAGCACAACGAGGCGTTGAAGGTAATGCCTGCGCTGTTTGCCGGGAACGGCTACGACGTGACCGTGGTAAACCCGACCTATGCCAATTACCAGTGGATCCCGGACTGTTCGCTCTTCGACGACATGGAAGGCGTTACCGCGTATAACACCGGCAATTACTTCAACCCTTACAAAGATACCTATAATGAGATGTATTTTACCATGATGACCAGGAACCTCTTCTGTTACGGACTGTTCAAGGCTTCACCGTGGATGTTCCAGCCTCTCATGTATGACTTCGGCAAGTATAATTCCGTTCTGGATCTGTCCGACATCACGCAGCAGATCGGCGGCAATTCAATAGCTGACGGTTATCTCTATCCGTTCATGAGCGAGTACTATGCGCTCGGCGCGATGCCGGAACTCACCGAGATAACGGACGATGACAGCTGCAACTTTGTTATGTTCACCAACAAGACTCCGCATGACCCGATGATGCTCCTCGAACCTGCCATGGAGCCTTCAATGCATGTCGACAATACTCAGTACGATAGCGAGAATGCCTGGAGATTCATGTGTAACGGCAACTTGTTCATTGCTGAAGAGTATTACCAGTACTCCGGTTATCAGTCCAATGCCGCTGCCCTCATCCAGATAGGAAAGTGGCTTGTGTATCTGCAGGAGAACGGCGTATATGACAATACAAGGATAATAATCGTTTCCGACCACGGCAACGGGCTCGGCAACTTTGAAGCATGGCTGACGGGAGAGGATCTTAACGGACTTGATATCGAACAGTTCTCACCGATCCTTATGTATAAGGACTTCGGTCAGACGGGAGACTTCGTAACTTCTGATGAGTTCATGACCAATGCGGACACTCCGTACCTTGCCAGCAAAGACATAATCGAAGATCCCTGTAATCCGTTCACCGGGGTGCCTTTCAGTACTGATTATAAGAACGGGGACCAGATCGTAATCAATTCCGAAGATTGGGATATCGGAGTGAACAACGGTTATGCATATCTGCCCGGCAACTGGTACAGCGTATCAGGCGGCGATATGACGGATGCATCGAACTGGACTTACCTGGGCGAGTGGTAAGAAGTTTTTCTGCGGAATTCCAAAAATACTGTTGACATAGTAGCGAGATAATACTATTATGTGCTTATTGAAAGTATCGACACAATACTAACTGTGTTTTACAAAAGGAGTTTTGACATGAAAAAGAAGAGTGTACTTGCGATGATGATGGTCCTGGTGCTCTGTTTTGCATCAGCAGGATGCTCGATCCTCGGAATAGGCGGTAAGAAGAAAAAGGATAAGGACAAGGATATCGATCCTCCTTCTGACAGATCCATCATCAAGGCTGTTGAAGCCGAGTATGACGGAGACGGCGACTGGGAGATCACCGACGATGACGAAGATGACGGCGATTATACCTGGGAACTCGAGTGTGAGGACGGCGCTACTGCAGTCGTAACCTGGAGCGAAGGCGATGATGAAGATGATCTCGATATCGATATCGACGATTCAGGCGTTATAGTAGAGACAGAACCCGAACCGACAGATGATGTTGTCGTTCCGGATCCTACGACAAGTAATGAGCCTGATCCTGTACAGACTACTGCAGCTGCCGATCTTCCCGATGCTCTGAACGGCTTTGATCAGTATTTTATCGTCGACTATTCACTCGGCATCAACAGCATCAACTGGAGCGGTGCGGAGATCTCTTCAGGTCTGGCAATCTACGATATCGGCGATGAGCTCACACTTGAATTCAACTGCCAGGATCAGAACGCTGATCTGTATGCTCATATCTATAAGTATCCTCTGGCTAACGATGAAGACCCTGATGCAAATCAGAACCCCATCGACTCTGAATTCTATGCGGAAGTTATCCCGGTCACAATGGATTCGGAAGGCAACTGCACGGTATCGTGTGAGAGCATGGATGAAGCCGGAATGTATATTTTCGTTATTAGCACTGCGACAGAGTCTGAACCGGATTACTCGTATTTCTATACTGCATGCTTTGCTGATTAAGTTGATATTCGGATAGATTAAGATAGTTTGACAATATGTCCCCTCTGTTGTATTTTCCATACACAGGGGGGATATATCATGGAAAAGTTATCAACTCAAGCAAAATGGCAGCCGTGGAAAGGCGTGATCATCCAGGTCATTGCAGTGGGAATGCTGCTGTTCCCGGGAAGCTTCATACAGTATTATCTGGGTTTGTGGGGAGTAGTGATTACTGAATTGATGTTCCTGGCACTTGCCGTGATCTGGACTCTTGCCAAGAAGACACCGCTTAAGGAAGTATTCCCGGTCAAAGTCCCGACGGTAAGGGATGTAATAGGAACCGTCATGCTCTGGCTCGGAGTCCTGCCGCTCAGCATGCTGTCCGTCATGATAATGATGCTCATTCTTCCCGATAACTTCGTCAATACGGCTACAGGACTCAATGAAGTTATGACCAGCGAGACTGCGATACTGACATTCATCACGGTCGCGATCCTGCCGCCCGTCTGCGAAGAGGCGCTTCAGAGAGGTGTGGCTCTGTCATACTTCAGGTCTTTGAAGCATGACTGGGTCATAGTCCTGATAATAGGCATATTCTTCGGAATACTCCATCTTGATCCCGTAAGGTTCGGCACGACGGCGCTCCTTGGCGCTGCCCTTGCTTATGTTGTCGTCAAGCGCAATAACATGGTCCTGGCAATGATCATACACTTCATAAACAATGCGTTCTCAACAAGCATGGTCCTGTTCTCGAGCGCGACAGAGCAGGTAGAATCCGTTGAGACCACAGAAGCTGTTCAGACGCTGGCAGAGTCCGGTCTCATGGTGATCGGTGCTTTCCTTATTGTAGGGTGTTTAAGCCCCATACTTATCGCAGGTGCGATACATCTTCTTAATCCCGGCAAGAAGCTTCATAACTTCACAAGATATATTGTTGCGGGAGTGCTTTGCGGGGTCATGTTCTTCACCGGCATGATTATGTTCGTTGCAACTCTGATCAATTCTCCCGAATATCAGGAGATCTACGAGAGCATTGAAGCAGAGCAGATGGAACAGATGGAACAGATGGAGGGATTCGGCCTGGAGTAGGGAAGACCCTTCGGGAAACTTTAAAATGATTAATGCCCGCGGTTATTCACGCGGGCATTTTCCATATTCCGCCGGAGGCGTCCGATCGTCTTGACCGGTAATTAATCAATTACATTCCTGACTTAGCTATTATCTCGTTTGTAATATAGTTCACGGAGTCATTGTGAGATGTAACGGAATCCGCAGCAGCATTGGCAGCATTAAGATATGTGCCGATACCGAGCAGGAGGACGGCAGCCAGTATAACAATGATCGCAATGACCAGAACCATCTCAACCAGTGTAAAACCTTTACGCGATTTATTAAGTCTTCTCATACAGCTCACCCCTCTCGTGAAATTGATAATGAGTAATTACTCCAGATCGAGCTTATCGTCGAGGACGTCTTCCTTAACTGCCTCAACAGACTCGTTGTGCTCATTGACATCAGCTGCTGCAACGTTAGCTGCATCAAGATAAAAACCTACGCCAAGCATTACGATGCTCGCGAGGATAACTATGATCGCCATTGTAAGAACCATCTCTATAAGAGTTAAACCCTTGCGTGACTTGCTAATCTTTGTCATTGTCCTTCCCTCCTGATGAAGAATTTGTTAACTGATAATGGAATAATAACATATAGTTCACATTTGTTCAATATTTTTCGGCAAATTTTCACAATTGTGAAGAAATCTCCGAGACGTTGATATTTGGGCGTTTGCGGACTTGATACCTCAAAAATCTGAAATTAATCCAAAAAATATTTTTAACAAAATGTAAACAAATAATACAAAAAGGAAAAATTGTTAACGAAAAGTAACGACAAATTTGAAGGTCATAAAACGATAAATCCGAGACCATTAATGCGAGTTATAATTATTGGGTAAAAAAACTACTTATATACAGGTGCAATTATGATCGTTGAATTTGGTTACGGAAAAGGCACGCAGAATGTTGATATCCCTGAAGAGAACCTTCAGGAGATCCTCATGAGCAATCCGCTCGAACACGAGAGAACCGGCCCGGATGCGGTCGAGTATGCTCTCGATAACCCGATAGGATCCGATAAGCTCGAGAATATCGTTAAGCCCGGTCAGAAGATCGCGATCATCACCAGTGACATCTCGAGACCCATCCCGAGCTTCGATGTAATCCCTTCCATCCTGAAGAGACTGTTCAAGGCCGGATGCCGCGCGGAGGACATAAAGGTCGTTTTCGCGCTGGGTTCCCACAGACATCACACCGAAGACGAGAAGAAGCACCTCGTGGGAGAGTGGGTCTATGAGCAGGTCGAGTGCGTCGACAGCGAGCCCGAGGACTGCATCCATATGGGCGATACGAGCAGGGGAACTCCCGTGGACATCACAAGGTCCGTCGCAGAAGCTGACTTCAGGATCGGCGTCGGCAACATAGAGTTCCATTATTTCGCAGGATATTCGGGCGGTGCCAAGGCCCTCATGCCGGGCGTGTCCACTCCTGATGCCATCCAGTCCAACCACCGCATGATGGTCGATGAGAACGCGTGTGCGGGTAAGCTTGCCGGCAATCCGGTAAGAGCCGATATCGAAGAATCAGAGACATTCTGCCACCTGAGCTTCATCGTCAATGTAGTACTCGATGAACACAAGCACATCGTCTACGGCGTTGCAGGTGACGTTACCGAAGCTCACCGCGTGGGATGCGCATATCTCGATAAGATGTACAGGAAGCCCATCAAGGACAGGGCAGACATCGTTATCGTGTCGCAGGGAGGAGCTCCTAAGGATGCCAACCTCTACCAGACACAGAAGGCTCTCGATAATTCCAAGCATGCCGTAAAGGACGGCGGCACGATCATACTGATAGGTGCCTGCAACGAAGGCCTCGGAAGCAAGGTCTTCGAGGAGTGGCTGACATCTGCGCCTACGGCAGAGTCGCTCATTACAAGAGTAAACGAACATTTCCAGCTCGGCGGACATAAGGCTGCCGCGATCGCGATGGTACTGCAGCATGCGAAGATCTGTCTGGTATCCGAGATGGATGACGACTTTGTCAGGAGCATCTTCTTAGAGCCCGTGCACAGCGCGCAGGAAGCCTTTGATGAAGCCATGTCCCGTTACGGAAAAGAAGCATCGGTCATCTGCATGCCTTTCGGCGGTGCAACATTACCGATGCCTCCCGAGAATTCTTAATTCAGGATCAGGACCTACCAGTCGGAGTCCCATCCGCCTCCGCCGCTGAATCCGCCGCCCCAGCCTCCGTCATAGTCGGAGTCATAATCGGAGTCGTAGTCGTACTCATAGTCATAGTCCGAATCGTCGCCGGAATCGTAGTAGTAATAATCCCAGTCGTCATCGTCCCAGTCATCGTCGCCCCATGAGTCGTCGTAATCATAGTCATAGCCGTAGTCGTAGCTGTCGTAGTCGGGGATGTACTCGTCGAAGTAGACATAGTCATCCAGGTTGTCGTATTCCTCAGCCTCGAAGTAATCGTCGTAATTGTCGCCCAGGTCATTCGGAACTTCGGTCTCTGCCCAGTAACCTTCCTCGTCCAGGCCGTACCACTTATCATCATCGTAGTAATAATAATCGTCGCCGTAGGCATAGTATCCGCTGTCCGGATCCTGACGGTTAACATAATCCGAATCTATCGAATCAAGGAAGCCTGAAGGTATCGTCAGATCGCATGACGTAAGACAGGACGCGAGAACTACTGCGAGGAACAGGAGTGCTGCTATAGCCGCTGCCATCGCATTGCCGTCACGGCCGCCAAGGATGTTGTTGCCCTTGGAATACTTGAACTTCTCCTGTGGCGGGCGGGGAGCGGGCTTACGGTAATCCGTAAAGGGCTCGAAAGGGCGTCCCTTGCCGTAATCTCCGCCGTCAAAGAAGCTGCGGCGGTCCATGACCTGCCTGTGCTCAAGGAACTCTGCCTTCATCTTCTGATAGATCTCGTTGACGGCATAAGCCTCGTCTGCACCTTCGTAACGGATGACGCGCGTGCCGTCGCTCTTGTTCTTGTAGACGACGCAGTTCTGGTTGTCAGGCCTCTTGAAGATGCCGAATGCCTTGGGCTGCTGATAATCGATCCCGATGAAGAACCTCATCTTGTCCACTGGGATCTTGTGCTCGGCGATGAACGCCTGGAGCTCTTCGATCGTCTTCGGGACCTGGTTGCCGGAACGCAGCATGTGCTTGTTGACGGCACCGCATTCAGGGCATGAAGCCAGTGTCTCATCAATGGGCTTGCCGCAGAAATCGCATAAAACCTTCATAATACTATCCCCCTGTAATCTATCCCTTATGGCTTTCCCTTAAACATTTTTGATTATAGCATACGGGAAGGATGAGTATCAATTCAACAGAGGTTGTTTAGCGTGCACTATTTCGAGTTATTTTGTGTTGAAAAATACCCCCTTAACACTTAAAATATCTACGGTGAAATTCGACCCCTCAGGTCGCATTCCTTATTAAGAAAGGAGAAACATAATGATTTATTCAACAGAAGTCAAGAATATGTGCAAAGTGAATCAGGCCGGCAATCACGGCGCTGCACCGATTCCTGAAGAAGCAAAGTGGGTAAGCGCTAAGCAGATCAGCGATATTTCCGGTTATACACACGGTATCGGCTGGTGCGCTCCTCAGCAGGGCTGCTGCAAGCTGTCCCTCAACGTTAAGGACGGTATCATCCAGGAGGCTCTCGTAGAGACAATCGGATGCTCCGGAATGACACACTCCGCTGCTATGGCAGCTGAGATCCTTCCCGGCCGTACTATCCTCGAAGCACTTAACACAGACCTTGTCTGCGATGCTATCAACACAGCTATGAGAGAGCTGTTCCTCCAGATCGTTTACGGAAGAACACAGAGCGCTTTCTCCGAGGACGGACTCCAGATCGGCGCAGGTCTTGAGGACCTCGGTAAGGGCGCTCGTTCAATGGTAGGTACAACATACGGTACACTCGACAAGGGTCCCCGTTACCTCGAGCTCACAGACGGTTACATCACAGATCTTGCTCTTGACGACAACGATGAGATCATCGGATATAAGTTCGTTAACTTCGGTAAGATGATGGACTTCATCAAGAAGGGCGACGATGCCGCTACTGCTCTTGAGAAGGCTTCAGGTAAGTACGGTCGTGTAGATGATGCTGTTAAGTTCATCGATCCCCGCAAGCAGTAATTATAGGAGGTAAATCAAAATGGCAGAGCTGTTTGAATCATATGAAAGAAGAATCCCCCAGATTAATGCAAAGCTTGCTGAATATGGAATTTCTTCTATTGAAGAAGCTGAGAAGATCACAAAGGACGCAGGACTTGATGTATATCACCTCATCGAGAACATCCAGCCCATCTGCTTCGAGAATGCTAAGTGGGCTTACACAGTAGGTGCCGCTATCGCTATCAAGAAGGGCTGCCGCAAGGCTTCCGATGCTGCTGCAGCAATCGGTGAAGGCCTCCAGGCATTCTGCATTCCCGGTTCCGTTGCTGACAGACGTAAGGTAGGTCTCGGTCACGGTAACCTCGGTAAGATGCTCCTCGAAGAAGATACAGAGTGCTTCGCATTCCTCGCAGGCCACGAGTCTTTCGCAGCTGCAGAAGGTGCTATCGGTATCGCAGAGAAGGCAAACAGAGTTAGACAGAAGCCCCTCAGAGTTATCCTTGACGGTCTCGGCAAGGACGCTGCAAAGATCATCTCCAGGATCAACGGCTTCACATATGTTGAGACTGAGTATGACTACAAGACAGGCGATCTCAAGGAACTGTCCAGAACATGCTACTCCAAGAACGCTGATTCTCCGAGAGCAAAGGTCAACTGCTATGGTGCAGATGACGTTCAGGAAGGTGTTGCAATCCTCTGGAAGGAGAACGTTGACGTCTCAATCACAGGTAACTCCACCAACCCGACAAGATTCCAGCACCCTGTTGCAGGTACATACAAGAAGGAGCGCCTCGAGGCAGGCAAGAAGTACTTCTCCGTTGCATCAGGCGGTGGTACAGGCCGTACACTTCACCCTGATAACATGGCTGCAGGTCCCGCTTCTTACGGTATGACAGATACAATGGGCCGTATGCACTCTGACGCTCAGTTCGCAGGTTCTTCTTCTGTTCCTGCTCACGTTGAGATGATGGGTCTCATCGGTGCCGGCAACAACCCGATGGTTGGTATGACTGTTTCTACTGCAGTATCCGTTGAGGAAGCTGCTAAGGCAGGCAAGTTCTGATAACAAACTTACTTAGAACATAAACAGAGGCGGTGTGGGTTTCCACGCCGCTTTTGTTTTGCCTCCCGGTCAGATTACATATGTGAGATTTTGCAGAATTTCTTTACTTGTTCAAAGAATTAGTGTTATTCTGAACTGTGATGGGAAAAGAGTTGATCAGGCGATAATGCCGGGAGAATGAGATATGGCGGAACTGTTTGCAGAATTTCCGTTTTTGTCTAACGACAAAGTAGTGATCAGGAAGATGGAAGAGGCCGATATACCGGCCCTTGCAGAGATAAGCCGCAATGACAATGTCTATAAATACATGCCGCCCTTCCTGTACCAGAAGACCGACTCGGCACTCGGAGGTGCGATCAAGAACCTCGGAGGCAGGGATTTTGAGTCCAGGAAGTGGGTCATCGCAGGCGTATATCCCGTAAGTGACAATACCAAGCTCATCGGCCTTGCCGAGATGTTCGACTATGACGAAGCCGAGAGCAGGATCACTTTGAACTACATGTTCAATGAGGAATACTGGAATCAGGGATACGGCACGAGCACGGTCGAACTGATGAAGATGTATCTTACCGAGGAGATAGGCATCAGGAAGCTTATCGCATATGTAGTTACAGATAATATCTATGCTGCAAAGGTCCTTACGAACAACGAATTCGTCAAGGACGAGCAGTCTATCCAGGAGAAGAACTGGTCGGGAAGAGGCAACCTTACTCTCGACGTCTATTCTTACGTTAAGGTCTGATCAGACAACGACCTTATTGCGTCCGCCGGATTTACCCAAATAGAGTTTCTTGTCGGCAGCACCGACGGCTTCATTGATGCGGTCGTCTATATCTGCTTCGGTGACACCGCCGCTTATGAACGTGTTGACGTCAGCTACGCCAATGGTCATGGTAACCTTGATCTCGATGTCATTCCACTTGACTGTAAGATTCCTGATCTTCGACAGCAGGGCATTGGCCGCCATTCCCGCTTCGTCCAGGTTCTCATTATTGAACACGAAAAGGAACTCCTCTCCGCCCCAGCGTGCCGCGATGCCGTGGTCCTTCATGAACTCCTGGCAGAGGACCGCGAGCTGCTTCAGGACCTCGTCGCCTGCTTCATGTCCGTAAGTATCGTTGACGTTCTTAAAGAAATCTATATCGCCGATGGCTATGCAGACACCATTCTCGCAGACACCTCGCATGATGTTGGAGATCGTACCTGAGATTACGCTCCTTCTGTTGGGAAGCTTGGTGAGAGGATCTATCTCGGAGATCCTCTTGAGCTTCTTGTTGTACTGTGACAGCTTGGCTTCAGTCGCCATTTTGTCCCTGGTGAAGATCATGAGGATAACGACCATCGAGAAGAAGATGGACAGGATGTTGATGATCTGGAACAGGAGAGAGATGTTGTAGGGGATCACTTCGAAGGGTTCGAAGTTCACATGCCATGAATACAGCGCGAGCCTCACGCAGAAGACGGCAATGCTCAGGATGATCTTGATCTTGTCGGAGGCATAGGTTCCTACGAAGACGAGCAGGAGCAGCACGAAAACAAAGTGCTGGATACTGCACTCCCAACCCCACTGGATAACGAACCTCATCATCCAGAATATGGTGACGGTCGAATAGATGGCCAGAGCAAGCGCATTGTGATCTTTGTATGTAAGATATACAGCCAGACCGTAAGTTGCCAGACAGAGAGCGCAGGTGCCGACAGTGGGAAGCTTCCCGTAAACGCTGAAGACGACCATCAGGATAATAAAATACAGACACATCAACATAGCATTGATGCGGACGATGTAAGATACACGGTTCGATTCGTTCTCGCCGGTAACGTCTTTCCAGATTAACTGCGCCAGCTTATTCATAGTTACCTGAATTCTATCACAAATGCTTTATTATAAGCGCGTTTTATTAGTATAATTAAAGGGATTAGAGCAAAGGAGATGTCACATGGCTTTGTGGAACGCGAGACCCTTCAATGAGAAGGGATCTGATCCGTTCGGAAGAAGGGAGGACAAGAGCGAGTTTGAGCAGCTCTCGGCCGACTCTGCAAAGTGTCCGAGCTGCGGTGCGAACATCTTCTATGAACCTGAACTCAGCGCCATGATGTGCCGCGACTGCGGTAATGTATATTCCCCGGACACGATGGAACTCAGAGGTTCTCTCGGTATAAGCAAAGAGCATGACTATGTCGGAGATACTGACATGTCCGAAGCGGATAAGATGCGTCATGAGATCGTCTGCAATGCCTGCGGTGCCGCACTCGTTGCAGATGAGAATACGATGTCTACCATGTGTCCTTTCTGCGGGTCTCCCGCGCTCATTACAAGAAGGCTGTCCCGTGAGTTCAAGCCGGATTACATAGTTCCGTTCAAGATCGACAGGGATCAGGCAGAGAGCATCATGAACAAGTGGATCTCAAGCAGGAAGCATACCCCTCTGGGATTCAAGACCAAGAGCAGGCTTACCAAGATGACGGCCCTGTACGTTCCGTTCTGGCTTGTCGACTGCGGAGTCAATACCGATGTGTCGGGAACGGGAAAGAAGATAGACGGCATTACAACCACCATCTTTGAAGTTGATTCAACGATAACCTACTATGTCAAAGGCGTTCCGTTCGATGCATCGATAAAGGTTGCCAACAAACTCATGGAAGCCATCGAGCCTTTTGATTACAGTGAGATGGTCAGGTTCGAGAGCAAATACCTTCAGGGCTTCTACGCGGATAAGTACGATCAGCTTCCTTCTGAGATAACAGACCGGATAACCAGAAGGCTCAACAAGTTCTCTGATTCCGAGCTCGAACTTATCGCCAAGAGGTACGATGAATACGAGAACAGGACGATAAAGAGCTTTACATGGCTGAATGAGATCAATGTCAAGTATTGCCTGCTGCCCGTATGGTTCATGACAGTCGAGTTCGGAGGTACGAAGTATCAGTTTGCCGTAAACGGACAGACAGGTGAGGCCGCCGGCCGCGTACCGACTTCGAGGGCAGCCGATATCGTGGACTGGATAACCTTCCGCATGCGGGGACTTTGGGTGTTCGTGCCATTCTTGGCGATGGTCCTGTGTATGCTGATCTTCGGAGCGATCGTAGCCGTAAAAGACGCTGACAGGTTCTCGCCGGTGATTGCTTTGCTGTGGGGCGTTGCCAATGTGCTTCAGTACAGCTGGATATTTGTTGCGATGTTCGTCGTGCTCTGGCTTGTTTTCTCGATACTGGTAAGGACCGGTGCATTACAGAGAATGTTTGCCAGGAAAGGGACTGCATATGAGGCCAACGATTACGATCCCGATCCCGGTCTCGACGCATACTTTGATCACGCAAGACATTCGGATCTCAAGGTGAAAGAGAACTTCTTGAGACACATCGTGAAGGTCGTCGACGAGAACGGAAGAGTGGTCGGCGAACGATCAATAGAAGCATGATATATAGACGCTGATGAATATTTACATCAGTGTCATCAGCTTACACTGCGCAAGTCCCCAGCTCCAGAAATCTTCTCTCGGCAGGTTCTTAACATTGCTTATCAGACTGCAGTTCATCGCGCCGTGTCCGACGATGAGCACATCCTTGCCCTCAGCGATCTTGGGGTAGACCAGCTCATCCAGGAAAGACTTCGTCCTGGCGTTAAGTTCTTCTATGGTCTCGGCACCGCCTACGGATTCCTTGTATGACGCAGGATCCTGGAAGATAACGTTTATCGGGCAGTCCGGTATCTTGAAGCTGTGCTCGATGCCTTCGTAATCACCGAAACACATCTCGAGCAGCCTGTCATCCTTTACTATGGGCACGTCCCTTCCTTCCAGCAGGATCTCGGCAGTCTCAACAGCCCTTATAAGCGGCGAACAGTAACATATATCGAAATGGGTATCAAGATACTCATCGTGAGCATCTCTTGCCATCTGTCTTCCTTCTTCGTTAAGCGGGATATCAGTACGTCCCTGAAGCTTGTGGCGGACGTTCCAGTCCGTTCTTCCGTGTCTCATCAAATAAAGCATGAAGTTATTATACATTATGATGTTATAATCCGAGAATAAACTAACCATCCCGGAGGATACCCGTATGAACGACAATATCTTCAAGCGTAATGAACTTCTTGCACAGAAGGTGATCAAGGGCCTTGCTTCACGTAACATGACCGGCTACTATGCCGCATCTGCCGAAGAAGCGAAGAAGATCGCGCTGGATCTCATACCCGAAGGTTCCTCGATCAGCATGGGCGGAGGAATGAGCGTTCATGAGATCGGTCTGGTAGATGCGCTCAAGGAAGGCAGCTACAACTTCATCGACAGGGATAAGGCAGAGGATAAGCGTGCCGCAATGCTCGCAGCCTACGATGCGGATTACTTCCTGTCCAGCTGCAATGCGATGACTGAAGACGGTATCCTCGTAAACATCGACGGCAATTCCAACAGAGTATCCGCTATCTGTCAGGGACCCAGGAAAGTCCTCTTTATCGTCGGCATGAATAAGGTATGTGACGATGTTGACGGTGCCATGAAGAGGGCCAGGAATGTGGCAGCTCCGATCAATGCTCAGAGATTCGGTCTTGATACGCCGTGTGCAAAGACAGGCTCCTGCATGAACTGCAAGTCTCCGGACACGATCTGCTGCCAGTTCCTTATCACCAGATTCTCTCGACATGAGGGAAGGATACATGTTATCCTTGTCAATGATACTTTAGGATTTTGACAGTTGCTTATTATCAGTGGGGATAAAGCTATGTACAAAAAAGCCGTAACTGCGATCCTGATCTTCTCTTTTGTCCTGGGACTTTGTTCCTGCACACAGAGTAAGCCGCGTCCGCAGAGCAAGATCACCGATGTGGTCCTGACAAAAGACAACACATATGAGTGCCAGTTCGAAGACATGACGTTCAAGTTCATGCTGTTCCTTCCCGAGAAGACTGACTCTAATACTCCTCTTATACTGATGCTTCCGGGCCTGGGCAACAACAGTTCAGCTTTCAAACTGCAGACACACATGGATGAGACGGCCTGCCCGAGAGGATATGCGGTCTGCTATGTTCAGCCGGGGAAGGGAACTGCCGGCAAAGGCTGGGACTGCGGCCTTTATGATCCGATTGGAGTAGACAGCCTGGACTATCTCGTTAATCTCGTGATCTACCTTCAGGATGAATACGGTCTGTCCAAGACGAAGGCTTTCGCCGCGGGCTTTTCTAACGGCGGGTTCATGATACACAGGATCGCGATGGAAGCTCCCGATACTTTCCTGGCAGTCGCATCCGTAGCGGGCATGATGACCACCAAGGTGTGGGATGAGCGTTCGGACAAGACGAGTATCGGTTTCCTCGAGATCTACGGCACCAAAGACAACGTCGTACCGCAGAACGGGAACGGAACTGCAGCGGCATCGCCTTATCCTGCCATCGAGGTTGTCATGGACTACTGGGCTTCCGCCAACGGTCTGGGTTCATCAAGTGTGGAAGCTCTCTCAGATAAGTCGGAGCTTACCAAATACACGGCTCTTTTTAACAAGACGCAGGTCTGGTCCGTCAAGATCGAAGGCGGAGCGCACGAGTGGCCCGAAGAAGATATCGCGGGCTTCGATACCAACAGTCTGATACTGGATTTCTTCGATCAGTGCTCGTGATCAGACAAGGTGCGTAAGGACAAAATATAAGCCCAGCAGTATTGCCAGGAAGATTATATTCACGACAGTAAAAGCACCGATGTAACTGACAGACTTCTCTTTCGCTCTCGGGAGCGCCGCGTGGAACTTGTATGTGATAAGGCTTGCCATGCTCGCGATAAGTGTTCCCAGGCCGCCCAGGTTCGTGCCGATCACGAGTGCCTCGCTATTATCCGTGAACGCCGACAATAACAGCGCCGCGGGTACATTGCTGATGACCTGTGATGCTGCAACGGCGGTTATCACCGGCGACTTGCCGACGATGCCGGAGACCCAGGTGTAGACCATGTCGATCCTGCCAATGTTCCCGACGAAAACGAAGAAGAACACAAATGTTATAAGCAGGGTATAATCCACACCCTTGAAGGCCTTCCTGTCCATTATGAGCATTACGGCGATGAGTACTCCCAGGGCTATCAGGAAGTGCAGAACGCGCAGTACGACCAGCAGGCTTATCACGAAAAGCGCGATGCAGATGGTTACTTTGACCGCGGAGATCTTGTTCTTTTTCGCCGATTGTTCGTGCGTGATCTTCATGTCCCTGCACAGCAAGAGAACAGCCGCCGTGACCAGTGCAAGAGAGCACAGCGAGTAGGGGAGCATCAGCAGCGTAAAACGTCCGATCTCCATTCCGTAGTGTGTGAACAGATATATGTTCTGAGGATTGCCGATCGGGGTCTGCATGCTTCCGAGGTTGGTCGCTACGGTCATCAGGATCAATGTGAAGGTGAGAGTCTTCCTGTCCTCAAATGACTTCATGAGAGCTATTGCGAACGGTACCAGCGTTACCAGGGTAACATCGTTGGTCAGGATCATTCCGAGGAAGAACGAGAGCCAGACGAGTATGAGCGATACCAGGCGGGAGGAGTGTACCTTCGACAGGAGCTTGTTGGTGAGACTGTCAAAGACACCGAGCAATACAAGCTCGGATACCACGAGCATCATGCAGAAGAGGATAGCGAGTACCCTGAAGTCCACATAGCCGATGTATTCCGCATCCGGGTGCACGATAAAACAGGATACTATTGCAAGTATCCCTGAGATGAATAATACCGGATCTTTTTTGAAACGCTCCAACATAGCCAACAGATTTTATTACTCATTCTGCAAAATCGCAACTGAGAATTTGCACGATTACAGTTGACATAGTAGCGAATGTATACTATCATGTGGTCATAATAAGTAACAAAACGATACTAACTTGCGGAAGGGACACAAATGGACGTATATACAGATTATTTCATGATGTTATTGGAGCAGGCCGCTGTCGGTGTAGTCTCGATCCTGGTCATGGGTTCGATAGTGCTCTTTATAATAGACGGCATCAATGCCAAGAAGGAGAACCGCAAGCGTAAGCTCTGGATCACGATAGCATTCGTGATCTCGCTGATCGTACTCGTTCTGTTCTTTATCGGAGTTGCGATTATGGTGCTCGCATTGATCATGTATCCGCTCTTATATGCTTTCGCTTAATGTTCGCTCTTAAGAGCGGTTTGCCTTATAGTCGCGCTTGAACTGATACATCCTCTCATCAGCTTCCTTCATGGAATATACGATATTATTCGTCTCCCAGCCGAGAAGTTCTGAGATGCCGATGCTCGCATGGATAGGGTAGGGTTTGCCTGAACTGTTCGATACCTCATCCATCTTACCCAGGAATTCCTCTGTGAATTCTTCGGCGCGTCCCAGGTTCTCAGATACGAGTACGGCAGAGAATTCGTCGCCGCCGAACCTCGCGCAGAACTCATCTCCCTTAAGGCAGCTCTTAAGAGTATCTGCCAGATGGGTAAGTGCAAAATCGCCTTCGGCATGTCCGTGGACATCGTTGATCGTCTTGAGGTTATCCATATCGATGCTGACGATGTTTATGATCCTCGCACCGTTCTCTCCGGAGAGAAGCTCCTGCAGCGCATGCTCGAATCCTCGGCGGTTGTAAAGCCCGGTGAGCTCGTCAGACCTCGCGATCTTCCTGATCTCGGCAAACTCGCTGAAATGCTTTGAATAGTAGCAGTTCTCGATCGCGGATGAGAGCGTGGTGATATAGTTATATGCCAGCTCGTTCGGCCATTGGTCTTCTTCGGGCTTGAGCACAAGGTATCCGTAGATCTTATTCTTGAAGAACAGCGGCAATACGATGTACGCACCGGGTTCTTCCGTATCGAATACTGATGCAGGCAGTATATCCGTCCTGTCAAAGTATTCTCCCACAAACTCCGCCTTCTGCCGCTGCCCCGCGCGCATTATCTGCAGCAGCACCATCTTATCCGTGAACGGGTACTCCTGCTCGACAGAGGAGAACTTGGGGTCGGATTCATCGCAATAACAGAGATATCCCGTATCGCAGCCGAGTGTCCTGAAATAGTAATTGCTGACGGAGAGCACACTGTCAAAATCAGGTGCGCTCTGATAATCGGACGAGATCCTTCCTGCTTCGCGCAGAAGGTTCTCTTTGGCAGTAAGTCTCCTGTATATGTCGCCGATGTTTCCGCTCAGGACCTGGCAGCCGCAGCCGCAGCTCGCACGGAAGATGAATTCGTTCGGGACAGTGTGCTTAAGGGAAGGCCATTTGCCGGCTTCGATATCGTCCAGTATCTCGAAAGCGGCTTCCGCGAATCTCTCAGGCCTGAAAGACACGGTCGTAAGGGAAGGTCTTGCGTATTCGCCTTCTCTGATACCGTCAAATCCGCATACGCAGACATCCTGCGGAACGCGCATGCCGCGCTTCCTGAGTTCTTCCGTTATCGAGATGCCCATATAGTCGTTGGCGCAGATTATCGCCTGGGGATAGTTGATGCGGCCCTTCATGAAATGATCCACGGCGGCAGCACCTCTGTTCATCCAGTAGTTGCCTTCGTATATTGAATTGCTGTCAACGGAAAGGCCTGCTTCATTCATAGCGGCCATGAATCCTTCAAGACGCGCCGGGGAATCCTTGTGATCGAGCGGACCCGACATATAGCAGATATCCGTGAAGTTATGTTCCTCGATGAAGTGCCTGGTCATCAAATACATAGCTTCCTTGTTCTCGATAGAGATCGTATAGAAGTCCGGCTGTCCTGACTGAAGACATATTACCGGGCATGTTGCAGTGGCTCTGATGAGGTCGTAGAACTCGGACTCCATGCCCTGGATATCGAATGAGTTGGGCATCGCGATTATGGCATCGAGCTTCGTATAATCGGGGAGATAGATCATGTTCTTCATGGCGATCTCGGACAGGAGACTTCTCCCGTACGGAGATGAATAAGAGCCGTAGGAAGAGAATATGATCACATCGGAGTCGCGCAGGGAGGCGAGGTCAATGATGGCCTTTCCGCACGAAGTCTGGAAGAACTGCGTGATCTCGCTCATGAACAGACCTATCTTCTTACGTGCCACCTGCTGCCTCCGCGTGAGATTACTACTTATAAGCCGATTATAACATCAAACCGGAGCAAGGTCTTCCCACCGAAAAACAGTTACAGACCGGAGCGAATATGTTAATATTATTTTATGGGATATCCGTGTCAAAACGGAGTTGGATAGATAGGAGAGAATAACTATGATCACAAGAGAAAAACTCAAGACTGACGCCAAGAGTGTGCTCTCGAGCACCTACTGGCTGTCATTGGCATCGCACTTCATCGTCTCGACCGCAATATCAGCGATAACCTCAGTGGTAGTTGTCGTGATCTACATACTCGCGATCGTCCTTCAAATGGCCATTGCAGTTCCTGTAGCGCTTATATCGCAGGACGAGACTGCAACGGTACTTGCTGCGATGCTTTCGCCGGGCGGACTGATCATCTTCGGGGCTGTTATGGCTCTTACCGTCTGCGTGTCGTTCCCGGCACAGGTTGGACTTCATTATTTCTATATCAAGAGCCGCAACACGCTGAAGCCTGACATCGGTGATATCTTTGTGCCGCTCAGGACAAACTACAAGAATACAGTATTCACCATGTTCATGGCGGGCCTCAGGATATGGCTGTGGTCGCTGTTGTTCACGATCCCCGGGATCATCAAGTCGCTCGAGTACTGGATGGTGCCTTATATCGTTGCCGAGAATCCCAACATTAATTACAAGAGAGCACTCGAGATCAGCTCCAAGACAATGAACGGCGAGAAGGCTTTCGCCTTTGTCCTCGGTCTGTCCTTCATCGGCTGGATAATGCTCTGCATGCTGACCTGGGGTATGGGTACATTGTTCCTGACACCTTATATTAGCGCTACCTATACAGAGTACTATATGTATCTTAAGGATAAGGCCATCAGCAGCGGTTACGCAGATCCTTCTGAGTTTACCGTGGCTTGAACTGCCGAGTCTGACAGCCTGCCACAGGCAGCAGACGGGCCTTCTCTTAAAGAGAGAAGACCCATCCTGCCAGAGGCGACATGAATATCATTATCACCGAGAAGCAGAAAGAATTGACTGAGATCAATGTGGCGCGCTGCTCCGCCGGTATCATGTTGTTCAGCGCGATGTCGGACCTTATCTGCAGCAGGTCATCTGCGAACGCCGTCAGGAATCCGCCCAAAGTCATCAGATACCACACGCCGGTAAACTCCGTCGCAAGACCTGCCAGTGCCATCACCATGCATATCACAAACAGCTTGCGAAGAGACCCTCTGTCCTTACGCGCGAACCTTGCGCCTATGACACCGCCCATGGACATGATGAACAGCAGGGGACCCAGAGACCAGGAAGGTATCCCCGTCATCGGCAGCTTCGCCTGAAGGAAGAAGAGCAGCAGGACATCTATCGCGCCTACTATGGCATTGCGGAAGATGAGACCTGCGACTTTGCGGTTGCCGCGAAGGAATCCGAAAGCGCCTTTGTAAGTGTCCTTTACGCGCTGCATGACAGATATCTTCTTTCGACCGGTAATAACCGCATTCTCGCGAAGACCGGCAAGAACGATGAGGTTAATGAGGGACAGTCCTATCGATAGGATCTGCGCATTGCGGTTGCCCATGATGACCGCCACGCCTGCAAGAAGTGTCGCGATGCCGTTCGAGATGCGGTAGATGATGGTCTGCTTTGAGATGTATCCGTCATACTTATCCGCACGGTCGGCTTCCAGTAGCGAATCGTATGCGAGGGCGCTGTCCGACCCTGACGCGAAATTATACGACAACGCAGAGAACGCGATCGATACGAGCACGCAGCCGAACCCCGGCAGGAAACCCCTGACGACGGCAGACATTATCGAGCACAGACAGCTTACGATAAGACTTTTCTTCCTCCCGAAAACGTCTGCAAAGACTCCGGAAGGTATCTCGCAGGTGAGACTTACTATGTGGAAGACAGTCTCAGCCAGTCCTACCTGGAACAGTGAATAACCGTCGCTTACCAGGAGCAGTACCCAAGCCGCTCCGGCGATCGAGATGTTGGATATGAAGTTGGATGTGTACAGCCTTCTAAGCTGTGACAATACTTTATCTTTTGACATAAAAAACTCCTTTGAAATTCATTGATTCAAAGGAGAAGAGCGCTTAAGAAAATATGTGATTTTACCTGAAAATGGGCGCACTTCCCCTTAAGGAAGCACCATAGAAACCGTTGATAAGCTGTATGTTAGGTGTAATCCAGTACATGGTCAGCGCCCTTTCTTTTGTATTTCTACCGGGATTATAACACATACCCGGCCAAAGTAAAAAGGGCCGCCGGAGCAGACCCTTCCTACTTTGTAATATGGCACTAACTCTAATGCTCTTTATCAGCCCTCACCGAAAAGTGCTGTCGACAGATATCTGTCGCCGGAGTCGGGGAGAACTACTACGATGTTCTTGCCGGGATATTTTGCAGCGAGGATCTGTCCGGCCTTCAGCGCTGCGCCGGAAGAGATTCCTACGAGGACACCCTCGGATACTGCGAACCTTCTGCCTTCCTCGAATGCATCTTCATTCTCGATGGCAATGACCTCATCATAGATGCCTGTATCGAGCGTATCAGGTACGAAGCCTGCGCCGATGCCCTGGATCTTGTGGGATCCTGCCGTGCCCTTGGAAAGGACGGGGGAGGTAGCGGGTTCTACTGCGACTACCTTGATGTCGGGGTTCTTCTCCTTGAGATAACGTCCTGTGCCTGTAAGTGTACCGCCTGTGCCCACACCTGCAGCGAAAATATCGACCTTGCCCTCAGTCTGTTCCCAGATCTCGGGACCTGTTGTCTTGTAGTGGATCTCGGGGTTGGCAGGATTCACGAACTGTCCGAGGATGACTGAACCGGGAATGGATTCCTTGAGTTCTTCAGCCTTGGCGATGGCGCCCTTCATGCCCTTGGCACCTTCGGTGAGTTCAAGCTTCGCACCGTAAGCTGCGAGGAGCTTTCTTCTCTCGACGCTCATTGTCTCGGGAAGTGTGAAGATAGCCTGATAGCCCTTTGCTGCCGCGATGGCTGCAAGACCGATACCCGTGTTGCCGCTCGTAGGTTCAATGATCGTAGCGCCGGGCTTAAGGATGCCCTTTGCTTCTGCGTCTTCGATCATTGCCAGAGCGATCCTGTCCTTAACGGATCCTGCCGGATTGAGGTACTCGAGCTTTACGAGAAGGCCGTCGCCTTCGATGCCTGCTGCCTTGCTGTACTTGCTTGCGCGGAGAATGGGTGTCTTACCTACCAGTTCTGTTACGCTGTTCGTGATGCCTGCCATATTACTTTCCTCCGTATATGTTTTCGTTATGTATTATACCTTTATCATGCCTTTGCTGCCGCAAAACCCTTCTCGAGGTCTGCGATGATGTCGTCGATGTGCTCTGTTCCGATGGAGAGTCTGATCGTGCTCTCCGTGATGCCTACGCTCGCGAGCTCTTCAGCAGTAAGCTGTGAGTGTGTCGTGGAGTAGGGGTGGATAACGAGGCTCTTAACATCTGCAACGTTCGCGAGAAGCGAGAAGATCTCGAGGCTGTCGATGAACTTGAATGCTTCTTCCTTACCGCCCTTGATGTCGAAAGTGAAGATGGAACCCGCACCGTTGGGGAAGTATCTCTTGTATACTTCGTGATCCGGATGATCAGGCAGTGCAGGGTGATTGACCTTTGCAACCTGAGGGTGGTTTACGAGGAAGTCCAATACCTTCTTAGTATTCTCAACATGTCTGTCGAGACGGAGTGAGAGTGTCTCGATGCCCTGCAGGAGCAGGAATGCGTTGAAAGGTGAGATAGCCGCACCGGTGTCGCGCAGGATGATCGCACGGATGTATGTGACGAATGCTGCGGGACCTACTGCGTCGTAGAAGGATACGCCGTGGTAGCTCGGGTTGGGCTCTGCGATGTTCGGATACTTGCCGGACTCCTTCCAGTTGAACTTGCCGGACTCAACGATGATGCCGCCGAGTGTTGTGCCGTGACCGCCCAGGAACTTTGTTGCAGAGTGGACTACGATGTCTGCACCGTGCTCGAAAGGTCTGATCAGGTAAGGTGTGCCGAATGTATTGTCTACTACTACCGGCAGACCGTATCTGTGAGCGATCTCAGCGATGGCATCGATATCCGGGATATCAGAGTTGGGGTTGCCGAGTGTCTCGAGGTATACGGCTCTTGTGTTCTCCTTGATGGCGCCCTCTACTTCAGCGAGGTTGTGAGCATCAACGAAAGTTGTCTCGATACCGTACTGGGGAAGCGTATTGCTAAGGAGGTTGTAAGAACCGCCGTAGATCGTCTTCTGTGCTACGATGTGGCCGCCGTTAGCAGCGAGTGCCTCGATCGTGTATGAGATTGCTGCTGCACCGGAAGCTACTGCAAGTGCTGCGGAACCGCCTTCGAGTGCTGCGACTCTCTCTTCGAGAACGCCCTGTGTGGAATTCGTAAGTCTTCCGTAGATGTTGCCGCCTGCACGGAGGTTGAATCTTGCTTCTGCATCATTGCTGTCGTGGAAGACATAAGATGTTGTCTGGTAAATCGGTACCGCTCTGGAATCTGTTGCGGAATCTGCCTGCTCCTGTCCTACGTGGATCTGTAATGTTTCAAACTTGTATGCCATGGTTGTAATCTCCTTTGATGTAATTGTTTTTTTTTGTATTTTTGGCAAAAAAATGAGGCCTCTCAAGTGCCTCTCCCATCTAACTTCTTCTATCGTGTCAGTGATCTTAAGGTCACATTCGCATTTCCGAACAAGGTGTACAAGAGAAGCACATCATATCCTGCATACAGCACATGCTGTCTGCCATCTCGTACATGTTCATAGGCCAAGTGTTGCCGTGTGACATTTTTGCTTCTCCTTTCTTGAGTTGTGCAGCGGAACTAACCTACCTGCTTGGTGGGTATAATACACTTGTTCGGATACCGTGTCAACACCCTTATCAATATTTTTTCAAAATTCGCCGACCCCCTTGTTTTATCGGAACTTCTGTGTAAAATACAATTACCCCACCAAAACGGTAGGTTGAAGTGCGAAAGCATATTAAAAATGAATCATAATCATCAGGAGGACATATGATATACGCAGACAACGCAGCTACGACCAAGATGAGCAAAGCTGCCATCGAAGCAATGATGCCTTACATGGATGAGGTGTACGGCAATCCTTCAAGCCTGTATTCTTTCGGGCAGGATGCAAAGGAGGCACTGGAAGGTGCGAGAGCCCGTATCGCAGCCTGCATCGGTTGCGATGCGCGTGAGGTGACGTTCACTTCCGGCGGAAGCGAGGCCGACAACCAGGCCATTATTACCGCGGCACATCTCGGAGCTCGAAAGGGCAAGAAGCACATCATCTCCACGGCTTTCGAGCATCACGCAGTACTTCACACTCTCGATAAGCTGAAGAAGGAGGGCTTCGAGGTGACCTTTCTCGATGTCCACAATACAGGCGCGGTAACTGCCGAAGAGGTGCTGGCTGCAGTTCGTGAGGATACATGCCTTGTAACGATCATGTATGCCAATAACGAGATCGGAACCATACAGCCCATCGCAGAGATAGGTGCCGCACTTAAGGATAAGGACGTCATCTTCCATACCGATGCGGTACAGGCTGCGGGCCATCTGCATATAGATGTAAAGGAACAGAATATAGACATGCTCTCGATATCTGCTCACAAGTTCCACGGACCCAAGGGCATCGGCGTTCTCTATACAAGAACGGGGATCAGGCTCGAGACCATCATCTCCGGCGGAGCGCAGGAGAGAGGTAAGAGGGCAGGCACGGAGAACATCCCCGCTATCATGGGAATGGCAAAGGCTCTTGAAGATGCGGTGGCAAACATAGATGCAAATGCATCCAGGCTCACCGCATTGAGAGATAAGCTCATCGAAGGTCTGGATAAGATCCCTTACGGAGAGCTTAACGGCAACAATGACAACAGGCTTCCTTCCAATGTCAACTTCTGCTTTGAGGGAATAGAGGGCGAGTCGCTCCTGCTGCTCCTTGATGACAAGGGCATCTGCGCATCCTCCGGCAGTGCGTGCACATCGGGTTCTCTCGATCCTTCACACGTCCTGCTGGCGATAGGAAGACCGCATGAGGTGGCTCACGGTTCGTTAAGACTCAGTCTCGGCGAAGATACGACGGAAGAAGATGTCGATTACATCATCGAAGCGGTAACTGATGTTGTTACATATCTGAGGAATATGTCTCCCTTCTGGAGAGACCTTACGACAGGCAAGCGCGAGCATGTATTTGCAGAGTAAAGGAGAATCATCATGGCTTTATACAGTGAGAAGGTAATGGACCACTTCAGGAATCCGAGGAACGTTGGAGTGATCGAGGATGCCGACGGCATCGGCGAAGCAGGCAATCCCGTCTGCGGAGATATCATGAAGATCTATCTTAAGATCGATAATGACATCATCACGGATGTTAAGTTTGAGACGTTCGGATGCGGAAGCGCCATCGCTTCAAGTTCGATGGCAACGGAGCTCATCAAGGGCAAGCCGATATCCGAGGCAAAGGAACTGACCAACAAGGCGGTAACCGAAGCTCTCGACGGACTTCCCGCACACAAGCTGCACTGCTCGGTGCTTGCGGAAGAGGCGATAAGGCTCGCCTTGAGGGATTATTTCGATAAGAACAACATCCCTTACGATCCTGCGGAATACCCGGATCCGGGTTGTGAGAGCTGCTGCCATACACATTGACGTGACACGCCTTCCGGTCTTTGGTATCAATTGAAGACGGGTGCCGGTTGTGTTAGGATAACCGAATAGAAGGCAGGTGTTGAATATGATGATGGTCTCCACAAAAGGACGCTATGCATTAAGGGTAATAATCGATCTGGCCGAGAACGGCAGTGAAGGGTATACCCCCATGAAGAATGTTGCCGAGAGACAGGGTATCTCGCTCAAATATCTCGAACGCATACTTCCTCTTCTTGTCAGTGCCGGACTGGTAGAAGGCGTTCACGGCAAGGGCGGCGGATATAAGCTGTCACGCAAGCCGGCCAAGATCACGGTCGGTGAGGTGCTCCGCGCAGCAGAAGGAGATATCGCGCCTGTTGCCTGCCTGGAATGCAATGCCGACATATGCAGCAGGCAGGATACCTGCAGAACGCTTCCGATGTGGGTCAAGTTAGACGAGATGATCAACAACTATCTGGACAGCGTTACTATCAAGGACCTCATGGAGAGCGAGTAACCGCTCATGCTCGCTTAGGTCCTCCGCACTTCGCTTGTGCGGAAATCGCTCGCATAACCGGTCACTCGCTGTATGTAGTGCGATTTTAATTGACTACCCCTGCAAAAATATTATAATTCTTATATGGAATAAAATTTAATTGAGGGGGATGGATTATGGCTATTTGGGATCAGCCTGTCAAAAAGTATGGTGTGCCGAATTCGGAGGGAGAGAAGATACTCTCTGCCAATTCGTCTAAGTGTCCGAACTGCGGACAGAACCTGTTCTACGACACGACACACGGAGCGATGACCTGTAAGTTCTGCGGAGGTCTTTTTGATCCTGCAACGCTCGGCAAAGTCGGATCGTTCGGTGTTGCTAATCCGGAGAGAGAATACGACGGCAGCATTGAAGTAAGTGCTGAAGACATGCAGCGTCAGGAGATCGTCTGCAATGCGTGCGGTGCCGAAGTAGTAACGGACAAGAATACCGCGTCGACAGTATGTGTGTTCTGCGGTTCTCCTGCGGTCATCACGAGAAGGCTCTCGAGAGAGTTCAAGCCTGACCGCATCATTCCGTTCAAGATCGACAAGGCTAAGGCGATGAGCCTTTTTGAAGAGCACTGCAAGACGGTAGACCACCTTCCGAAGAGCTACAGCTCTAAGAAGACTTTCGAGAAGTTCGCGGCGCTCTATGTACCGACGTGGATCGTATCGAGCGATGTCGAGGTGGATGCTGCCGGTCAGGGCCACATGGGTAAGAATGTCGACGACATCTACAGAGAGAACTACCAGCAGGACGGCAAGAACTATTCGACCCTCGCCTTCGGTAAAGCGTTCTTCCGTCTGAAGAATGTTCCCTTTGACGGCGAGAAACATATCGCGGACAGGCTTATGGCAGCGGCAGAACCGTTCGATTACGACGAGATGGTCCCGTTCAAGAGCGAATATCTTCAGGGATATGTCGCAGAGAAGTACGACCAGCTTCCGGTGGATATGTCAGATAAGATCTACAGACGACTCGATAAGTACGCTCTTCAGGTCTGTGATTCGATCACGTTCGGATACGATAAATTCACGACGAGCCTTGATATGAGCCAGACGAGATATAACAACCAGAGCATCACGTATGCACTGCTCCCCGTATGGTTCATGACGATCGAATATGACGGCATCAAGTATCAGTACATTGTAAACGGCCAGACCGGCAAGGTATCAGGTGAATTCCCGTATGCCAAGGGCTGGGAGACGATGGAACGTGCCGGAAGGAAAGTGCAGATCGGAACCATCTCCATCAACGAAGGCGCGAGAAAGCTCATATACGGATTACCATTGGCAGGCATGTTCATCCTGAGATTCATAGGAAGCAGAAGTAAGCTCACCGCGAGATTCGTTGTATGGATGATCATGAATCCTATCGAGACTCTGCTTCTCGGTATTCTCATAGGTGCGATAATGTACGGATGTATCGAGATACTTCCGAAGATGCTGCAGCGCAAACAGCAGCAGACCATCGCGAACCTTAATAAGACAAGCGCTCATGATATGGCACCGGCACCGAGTGCGAACGAGTACTTTGATACATCCGCGAAAGTACTGGCTTATGAGACAAACAACAAGTTCATCTCGCTCGAATCAGGCTGGTCATACGGCGACAGGGAGAGGTTCGACTTCAAGACTGCAGCACCTGAAGCTGAAGTTCAGGAAGAAGACAAGAATGCTACTGAGTTCCAGAAGCAGGGCACCGGAAGGGACATCCTGTCGTAAGACACCGGGCATAACATATGGAGCTTAAGACCAGGAGCAAGAGACCCGGCGATAACCGCGAGATAGATGTCTTCTACGAGGAGACAGAAGGCTTCTCCGATCATATCAATGACAAGACCGTGTATAAGCTGGTATTTGTCCGGGAAGGCTCGTTCGTCGTGGAAGAGGATGACAGATTCAGGCTGGTGAATGCTCCTGTCGGGATCATCATGAACGAGAGGGCGGAATTCAAGGTGTCCTCCCAGACCGGTGTTAAGACTCTGACGACATTCTTCAAGCCCACGTTCATCAGGGAGGAGTTTACCTTCGAAGCCATTAATTCAAAGGCGTTCGAGGACCGGACGGACGAATCGATATATCAGGATTATCTGCTCCTGACAGAGTTCAACAAGGCCGGCAGAGACATCAGATACTATTCGCTCACTACCCAGCAATATCATGTGATCAACCGCCTGGCACTAAGTGTCCGATTTGACATCCTGAACCAGCCCGATGAATACTGGATCTTAAGGGTGCGGTACTTCCTCATCTCTCTTCTGTTCGAGGCCACGGCTGATTTCTACATCGACTTCAGGCAGTATGAACTGTATAAGGATCGCCTCGTTGCCAGGGTCGCGATGTACATGGTCGTGAACATGGACAAAGAGATAACGCTGGCAGACCTTACCAAACGTTTCTCGGTCAATAAGAATGTCCTAAACGATGCTTTCAATAAAGAGACTTCCATGACCTGCATGGCCTATCTCGAGGAGATAAGGGTCACCAGGGCCATGAAGATCCTTCAGTATGACGATTTAACGATAAGCGAGGTCGGAAATATCTGCGGGTATACCGACCAGAACTATTTCTCCAAGGTCTTCAAGAAACACTCGGGCATGACACCGAGCGACTATCAGAAGCAGATGAGAGGTCTGTGCTGATACTCCCACTTTTTGTGCCGATAATCCTAACTCCCCCAAATCTGTTTGGGTAACATCTGAAGTATCACAGATACGGAGGTGACAGGAATGAAGAAGGGTTTAAGGGCAGCTGCAGCGGTGGTTGCGGCAGCATTATTCCTAGGAGGCTGCTCGGCAGCTGACCCGAACGCAGAGCGCAAGACCGAAGCGGAGTCCGTGACGGTGGGAGGCATGTTCTCACAACAGGTAGACAGGAATGTTACTTATGTCATGAAGGACGGGCAGTGGGTAGAAGAGAGCGCCGAAGTGACGGGCAGGGATATAGCCGAAGGTTACGACATTCAGGACACCGTGTGGATCATCACTAATGACGATGCCAAGTCCATTATCCCGCAGCTCGATGCGAAGTTCTACGATGAGACGGCGACGGTGTATTTCCATTTCGGGAGAGACCTCCAGGATATGAAGACGGAATTGACCGGTTCAGGCGATACTGCAGTCCTGAAGGCAACATTCAGCGTGACGGCGGATCTGGTCTTCCAGTGTATGGGAGGCAAGTCATACATCTACGACGTTAAGGTCAGCGGTGCGGATATCAACAGTGACGGTTCGGCGGTCCTTAAGGCCACCGCAGGTTCAGAGGAGTACGAGATCAACGTGCCTTCGGATGTTAAGAGCGCAGAGTGGGAAGACTACCTTCAGTTCCAGTCGTCCACTTACATCACATCCATCCCGTTCAGCAGTCTGCCGACGTTCGAAGTGACGTCATCCTGCCTTAACAACGGTATCTGGGATACAAAGATAACCAATACGGATTCAGGAGACAACATCTCGCCGGATCTTACATGGGATCCCGTCGACGGCGCTTCGCAGTATGTCGTCATCATGATAGATGGCTCATGGCTGCACATGGATGTCTTCACGACGGAGACTTCGCTCGCAGAAGGCGCGTACGGTGCAGGCAGCAAAGGCGAGCAGTATGTGGGTCCGTATCCGCCCAAGGGCAATCCTCACACTTATACCGTGTTCGTTTTCGCGCTCGCTGAAGAGCCGGAGGATATCACTCTGCTGTTCAATTCGAGCGGCAACATGATAAGCAACATCTATGATGACCTCGATACGGGTGCATCCGGCAGCACGGGCAACGTGATAGCTTACGGAAGGCTCGACGGCAACTTCACGCTGTATTGATCACACCCCAAGACAGCTTCATACAAAAAGCCCGCGGATGAGTTTTCCGCGGGCTTTATTAATGTAACTTTGTACGGCAGAACTTACTCTTCAGCCTTTACCTGCTCGAAAGTATCGACCAGTTCCTTCGCGGGAGCCTTGGTGATGAGCGATACAACGACAGCCACCACAAGGTTCAGGATGAATGCGGGGAGGAGCTCATAGATATCGAGAACGCTGCCTGCGAAAGCAACTCTTACGACGAACTTCCAGATGAAGATCATCGCACCTCCGGAGATCATGCCGGCAAGGATGCCCCACTTATTGGATCTCTTCCAGAACAGTCCGAGGAGTACCGCAGGTCCGAAGCATGCGCCGAAGCCGCCCCAGGCGAAGGATACGATCCTGAATACTGAAGAATCAGGGTTCAGCGCGAGGAATACTGCGATGACGGAGATAACGATAACCGTGATCCTGGCGATCCACATGGATGTCTTCTTGCCGAGGTTGACCTTGAAGAATTCGGATACGATGTTCTGAGATACCGCGGATGCTGCAGCGAGGAGCTGTGAGTCAGCAGTGGACATCGTCGAAGCAAGGATGCCTGCGAGGATGATTCCGCCTACGACTGCAGGGATATAGCCGTGTGAAGCGATGAGCTTGGCTACGTCGATAACAACGGATTCAGCATCAGAGTTGGACGCATACTGAGGGAAGCCGGGAACCGACTTCATTACGGAATATCCGACAACACCGATGAGGATGGCGACTGCCATGGAGATAACGACCCAGACGGAAGCGACTCTTCTCGAGAGCTTGAGCTTGTTCTTATCTTCGATCGCCATGAATCTCAGAAGGATGTGAGGCATACCGAAGTAGCCGAGACCCCATGCGAGTGTGGATGCGATGGGCAGTGCTCCGTAAGATCCGACAGAACCGTCGGCGATCATGTGGCCCTTGAAGATATCGAGGTAGCCCTCGAGGCCCTGAACATTTGCGAATACATTGTCGAAACCGTTTACGATGCCTTCGGTAAATCCGAGAACAACAACAAGAGCTATCGTCATGACGATACTCTGTATGAAGTCTGTGGTGGAAGCAGCAAGGAAGCCGCCTAATGTGCAGTACAGAACGATAACGGCAGCGCTCATGATCATTGCCATTACATAATCCATTCCGAACATCGAAGAGAAGAGCTTGCCGCATGCAGCAAATCCGGATGCCGTGTAGGGAACGAAGAAGATGACGATGAAGAGGCTGGATACAAGCGTAAGGATGTGCTTGTCATCACCGAATCTCTTTGCGAAGAAATCAGGGATCGTAACTGCTCCGAGCTTCTGCGTATATACGCGGAGTCTCTTTGCTACGAAGAGCCAGTTGAGATATGTTCCGATCGCAAGACCGATGCCTGTCCATGTAGCCTCCGCAAGACCCGTGGCAAGTGCCAGGCCGGGAAGACCGAGAAGGAGCCAGGAGCTCATGTCGGATGCTTCGGCGCTCATTGCCGTGACCAGAGGTCCGAGGCGTCTTCCGCCGAGATAGAAGTCATCGGTGCTCTTGTTGATCCTGCTGAAGTATGCGCCGATGGCGATCATCATGAGAAGATAGAGCAGGATAGTCACCAGGATACAGATGTTGGCTGTAGTCATAACCGTTCCCCCTTGAGAATTAATAAAGCCCGATGCTTTTACACATCGGGCTTATTGGTGGATGCTACAGGACTCGAACCTGTGACCCCCTGCACGTCAAGCAGGTACTCTAACCAGCTGAGCTAAGCATCCGAAGTCGGTCAAAAGTATACATTGTTTTTGAACCGATGGCAAGGTACAATTACTCGGCTAATATTTATTTTTGTAATACAAAGGTCACGCGCAGGATATACCATTGGAAACATTGCGGGACTATCATACGACTATCAAAATAGGGAGGTGTGCCCTTGGGCAGAAGAGCAAACAGAGCGATCTTTATCAGCAGCGTCCTGGTGATCGGCACCGTGGCGGCATCTGTTGCCGCGATGAAGTGCGACATAAGATCTGCCTGCTCCCGCGGCTTTGTAAACAGCGGCGGCAACACCTACTTCTACGATGACAACGGCAACGAAGTGTCCGGCATCTACGATAACGGCGGCGCGAAATACTATTTCGACAGGGAGAACCATACCCTGACCTGCGGCCTGGTGGAAGTGGACGGTGCCTCTTATTATTTCGATCCCGTCAGCGGCGTAATGGAAGTCGGATTCGTGACGGAACCTTCCGGCAATACGATGTACTTTGACCCGGAGTCGGGGCAGATGCAGTACGGATGGCTCGAGATCGAAGGCCTCAAGTATCACAGTGATGAATCCAGCGGCGTCCTTACCAAGGGCTGGACAGAGATAGACGGCAATAAATATTATTTCGATCCGGTCGGTGCGCAGATGATGGTCGGCTGGTTCGAAGCGGACGGCAACAAGTACCACTCGTATGAGAACGGACACATTACCTACGGCGGTCTGCGTAAGATCGATAAGACCTACTACTATTTTGCCGATGACGGCGCTCTTGTGACCGGCTGGGTAGACTATAACGGAACCGAGCTGTACTTCATGCCCGATACCGGCATGCAGGCGGAAGGCCTGGTCGAGATCGGGGCAGATACGTATTTCTTCAGCGAAGGACAGAAGCTGACCGATACGTACTACATCCAGGACAATATGCTCTATTGGTTAGGCGAGGACGGATGCGTCTACAGAACGGTCGACGGCAATCTGCCGATGGTGGCACTTACATACGATGACGGCCCGTCGCAGTACACGGATACGATCGTCTCGCTGCTCGAAGAATACGATGCCGTCGCGACTTTCTTCGTCGTCGGCAACCGCGTAAGCTGGTATCCGGACGCTCTCAAGCATGCCGCTGATATCGGCTGCGAGATGGGCAACCACACATATGACCACTCATACCTCGATGTCATGTCGGCATCGGCGGTAGCTAGCACGCTGAGTCAGACGGATTCAGAGCTCCTCACTTATGTCGGCGTGGCATCATCAGTATTACGACCTCCGGGAGGCCGTGTTGACGATTCACTCAAGTACGAGACAGATTTACCACTTATCCTGTGGAGCGTTGATACGCGCGACTGGGAGACCAAGGATACGCAGACGACCATCAACAATGTCCTTAATGATGTTCAGGACGGAAGCATCGTCCTGATGCACGATATCTACGAATCTACCATGATAGCTTCGGAGACGATCATTCCCGAGCTTCAGAACATGGGTTATCAGCTCGTCACGGTACAGGAGATGGGACTGCTCAGAAGAGGCGGACTCAAGCCCGGAACGGTCTACTACTCGATCAAGCCGGAGACCTGATCCTTAGTGCAATAAACTATCCCGGAGGTGCTATATTTTGTAGCACCTCTTTATTATTTCTTGCTATAATGAAAACTATAAAATCCAGGTACGGAGGTATATTACTATGTCCGATAACAACGAAGTGGAGAAGAAGACTCAGGAAGCTGCAGAGGCAGCAGAAGCAGCGCAGAAGGCTGCCGAAGAAGCTGAGGCGAAGATAAAGGAAGCCGAGGCTGCCAAGAAGGCTGCCGAGAAGGAAGCCAAGGAAGCTGCAAAGCAGGCCGAGAAGGAGGCTGAGGCAGCGAAGAAGGCAGCTGCCAAGGAAGCGGAAGACGCTAAGAAGGCAGCAGAGAAGGAAGCAAAAGATGCCGAGAAGGCTGCCAAGAAGGCGGCTGAAGAGGAGGCTGCTGCGGCAGCGGCTACGGCTGCAGTTGCCGCAAAGGCTGCAGAAGACCAGGCAAAGAAGGCCGAAGCTGAGGCAAAGAAGGCTCAGGCACAGGCTGCAAGGGCCGAGAAGAAGGCTGCAAAGCAGAGAGAGAAGCGCGACAGGATCCAGGCTCTTAAGGATCAGTGTCCGCCTGAATATAAGCCGGTATCCACATCCAAGTATTTCTGGTGCGGACTGCTCAGCTTCATCCCCGGACTCGGATTGATCCTGACGATCCTGTTCTCGTTCATACCGCGTAACAGGAACTTCAAGAGCTTCGAGCGCGCGATCCTCGTATATTACATTATCGGATTAATACTCTGCCTTATCGCACTGATCGTATTGTTCGCGATCATGCCGGCAAATCCGGATATCGCAGCAGGCATTACGGAGGTAATCTCAGCCTTCGGGTTCTGATTTGTTGCCTTAATTTTACCTGCGTGTCAGGCGTTTGTAACATTGTTATTCTACACTGTCTCCAAAGACTTTAATAAAAGGGGACAAACGCTATGGACGACAAGCTTATATCGAAGAAAGAACTCCTTAACCTGGAGCAGATATCTTACGGCACTTTATACCGCTGGAAGAGACAGGGACTCATCCCTGAGAGCTGGTTCATCCATCGTGCGACTGACATCGGTCAGGCAACATTCTTCCCTGAAGAGAAGATCATCACCAGGATCGAGCGCATCAAGGAACTCAAGAACGAGCTTTCCGTAGACCAGATGCAGGAACTGTTCTCTGCTAACGTCGAGAGCTTCAAGATCCCTCTCGAAGACTTCAAGAGCCTCGAGATCGTCGGCAAGATGTCTCTCACGGCTTTCACGAGCGTATTCCCCGGCAAGGATCTTCTGGACTTCAACGACGTCTTCGGAATGTATGTCGTAGATCACCTCATGAAGCTCTCGGGAATCTATCTCGAGGATGCCAAGCAGGTCCTCCGTCTCCTCTGCAAGTACATGTCAGTCGAGACATCCAAGGAGTACCAGCTCCTGTTCCTGCGTAAGATGGGCGTTCCCATGACCGTTCTCGTAAGAGGCGATGATGAGATCCTCTTAGAGGACAACACGGAAGTAATCGCATGCGCCAACCTCGGCGAATTCGAGGAAGCGCTCAAGGATCAGCTCATAGCCTGAGGTACAGCAATATGACACGCGGATACGACGCCGAGAGATTATCGAACTGCCTTGCCGTTATGGCGGAACCCGTAAGGATAAGGATCATGAGTGTGATCGCATCCAGGGGTGAGGTCTGCGCCAGGGACATCCTTCCGGAGTTCTCCGTGACCCAGCCTACGCTCTCACACCACATGCGCGTGCTGGTCGACAACGATCTCGTTACAGCTCGAAAGGAAGGACGCAATGTTTACTATTCAGTCAACCAGGCAACCGTCAGGGAACTCGCCGATCTGCTTGTCCAGTTGGGCGAACCGCCGGTCGTACAAACCACGCCCGAAGGCAAGGGCCTGACCAACAAGAGATCTCAGACAAGACGCAGGCAGGCAAAGGCGCCCGCACTTAAGAAGAGCTCCAGCGTTCCGGTCCCGAAGGTTCCCGCTGCGGCACCCGACATCGAGAAGCTGAAGAAAAAGAAGAAGAAAAAGTCCAAGGATAAAGACAAGGACAAGAAGAAAGACAAGAAAAAGAAGAAATAACGAATGACGCGCCCGGTATCCCGGACGCGTCTTGTTTATGACTTCCATTTATAACCGGCTTTGATCACGGTCTCGATGTGAGAACCCATCGTGCCTAAAGCGGCTCGGAGCTTCTTGATGTGCGTATCGACCGCGCGGTCGTAGCCCTCGTAATCGGCGCCCCAGACATGGTCAAGGATCTGATCCCTGGTAAGCACGATGTCCTTGTTATCGAGAAGATACATCAGCAGATCGTATTCCTTGGGCGGGAGAGCAACGTCAGTTCCGCCGATCGTTACGCGCCTCTTTGCAGGTTCTATTACGAGGTCATCTATGACTATCATGCCGTTTTTGACCAGAAGGCCGCGGTATCTGTTGATGAGTGCATTGATCTTAAGAAGAAGTACCTTTGCCGAGAACGGCTTGGTGACGTACTCGTCGGCACCGACCTCATAACCTTCGACGATGTCATGCTCTTCTCCCAGAGCGGTCAGGAAGATGACGGGAACATCGTATTTGTTCCTTATCAGCCTGCATACTTCTCTGCCGTCTTTGCCGGGCATCATGATATCCAGAACGATGCAGTCGTAGCGGTTCATCTCGATCAGCTGGCATGCGGAGTTGCCGTTATCGGTAACATCCACCTGAAGACCGTTCTTGGTAAGGTACATTACGGTAATGTCCCTTATTACTCTGTCATCTTCTGCCAGCAGGATCCTGCTCATACCTTCTCTGCCTCGAACCAGTATACCGTCTCGTACTCTCTCAGATTGCTGCCGCTCTTAAAGCCGTGCAGCTTCATTATATTCTCATTGATCTCGACGCCCATGCCGTTGCTGCTCAGCTTATCGGTATTGGACTTCCTGTCATTGGTGCTGTCGTTCTTGAACTGGACAAGGACTTTGCCGTTGTTCATCCAGATGTCGACCTTAGCTTCTTTGTCGGCATACTTTACCATGTTTGTCAGGTAATTGCTGATGGCGATCTTCATGAGCTTAAGGTCTGCCTTGATCACATATTCCTTGTCCGTGTCGATCTTTACTTCGAGCTTTCTCTCGTCAGCCAAAGGCTTAACGCGCTTATACACGGAGCTGATGAGGGAGGAGATCTCGACTTCCTCCAGGTTCAGCTTGATCTTGCCGGAGTCGATCTTGTCCATCTCGAGAAGAGTCGTGATGAGATCCGACATATCGTCGATCTCGCGACCTACCATCTCGGCATACTTGGTCCTGTCTTCTTCGCTCAGCATGTCCCAGTTGTCCATGTATGCCTTAGTTACGGCCAGAGGTGTCTTGAGTTCGTGTGCAATGCCGCGTGTGAGCCTTCTCGAGCGCATCTCGTATTCCTTACGGGATCTGTAGAGTTTCGCGATGAAGAGAGGGATCAGGATGAGTGCTGCGAGCATGACGACAAACAGGACGATGTACAGTGCGATGTTCGAACGCAATACCAGTTCGACCGGATGGAAGACCTGAACGGTGTACATGTAACCTGCAGGTGTTACGCAGCATGAGATCTTGTAGGATGTCCATATATCCTGCTTCTCCGCAGGCATGATGAGGACGCTGCTGTTAAAACTGTCAAGGAATTCGTTATAGATAGCTTCCGCCTCTTGGTTAAGCTTCCTGCCGTATTCATCTTTTGCAAGCCTGCAGACATAGCAGTAAAGATACTGTCCGTCAGCCCATTCCTCCGCGGAGACCCTCTCGCCGAGGCTGTAATCGAAATCGTCCAGCTGATAGGTCTTCTCCTGGTATACCATGGTGCCGCCGTGGATATAGACGTCATCGCACTCGCCTTCGAAAACGGGATCGTATATGTTGTATGGATCCTCAAAACCCTGGGGGATGGCAAAGATCCTTACTTCATCGGTCTCCATGAAAGAGTCTTCGGACTTCCACGCCAGGCAGAAATCTGAAGAAGAATCGAGCGTTGTACCGTCTTCCAGTCCGATGCAGGCATATAGCCCCATACCGTTCAGCCTGAAATCATTGTGGAAGTTCCACGCATAATAGCTATTGATTATTAATTCCTGCTCGGTGGTGTTGTTATCGGGACTCAGATTGTTCCAGGCCGCGACGGTATTAACTCTGTCCCAATAAGGCTTTATGATGTCCATTGCCGAGATGTAGGTATAAAAACCCGTTCCAAGAACGAACAGTGCCAGTACCAGAATGTCGGTCACTATTGCCATTGTGATGTAATGCTTCTTCATAACAATTACTCCTCTTATGTTTGATGGTGCAATAGTAATCGAACGATGTGTAGTCTTTATGTACACACCAAAAATATTTTAACACAGCAATTAATCCCGCAAGTCGTAACATACAGCCAAAGAAAAGGCTGCGGTATCTGCCGCAGCCTCTTGTAAGTCTTATGGGTAAAGTAAGATTACTTCTTCTCTTTGAGAGCATCTCTAATCTCTGTGAGGAGCTTGACCTCATCAGAAGGCTCCGGCTCGGGTGCAGGTGCTTCTTCTTCCTTCTCACCCTTCTTAAGCTTCTTCAGACCGATGTTCTTAAGGGAGTTGATGCCCTTGAGCATGATGAAGAGGATAAGAGCCATGATGATGAAGTTGATGATGGCTGTGATGAATGCGCCGTAGTTGAGGGACAGTGACTGGATCTCCTCGAGTGACAGGCCTGTATAGTCTACCCAGGGAAGACGGATGGAGCCTGCGATGTTGGCGCCGCCGATGGATGCGATCAAAGGATTGATGAAGTTATCCGTGAAAGATGTAACGATATCCTTGAAAGCAGCACCGATGATGACACCGATAGCCATATCTACTACGTTGCCCTGAAGCGCGAATACCTTGAATTCTTTTGCAAATTTCTTAAACATTATCTTACCTCCGTCTTAAGAAATCTTCAGATGAACTGCTTTGCTTCTTCAGGGAGTGCATCGATCTCGCCGCTGAAGATGATCTCTGCCGTGATGGGCTTGTCAGCGAGGAAAGAATCAAGCTTTACGAGGAAGCCTGTGAGGTCGCTGAGGTCATAGTTGCCAGCTACCTTGCAGATAGCATCGATATAGATGTGAGTAAGGTCGTAGTCCTTAGAGCAGATACCGCAAATGAAAGCGAGGACCTGATCGAATCCCTCGACCGGGTATTCCTTCATGTTGACAAGACGTACATTGGGCTTAAGAAGCTGATCCAGACGGTTGCCTCTCTCGATGCATACGACGTTGCTGTCAGAAGCTGCAACTGCATTGATGTCATCGACAAGCTTAGCTGTCTTGCCTGTGCCCTTAGGGCCTGCGATTAGTTTGATCATAAACAAATTCTCCTTTTGGGATCATATTTCCATATAGGATAACTGGATTATCCTAATTGTACCCAAAACATAAAATAAAATGAATAGGAGAAAGTTAATAAAATAAGAAATGAAATTGTATTTGCGTACCAAAGTTATAAGTGGTATTATTACAAAGTTCTTAAATAAATTCTTTTATGAACGGAGCGCTTAACGCGGTCCGTTTTTGTTTTAAGAGGCAAGATAAAATGGGAAAGCGTTCTAAGATCGCACAGCAGGCATTTGATATCGCGCAGCCCGTCGCAGAGCGTATGGGCTATGACCTTGTCGACGCCGAGTACAAGAAGGAAGGATCAGCCATGTTCCTCCGTCTGTACATCGACAAGAGGGGCGGCGTGAACAGCGATGACTGCGAGGCGTTCAGCAAGGAAGTCGATCCTTTGATCGACGCAGGAACCGATTCTGACGCTGATTATTTCGAGGTGTCCTCTCCGGGTCTGACCAGGCCTCTGGAGACCATCCGGGACTACGAGAGATATCAGGGCGAGAAGATAGACGTGAAGCTCTTTGCTGCCGTTAACGGCGCGAAAAACTTTACCGCAGAGATAGCTTCGGTCTCAGAGGACAAGGTGACCCTTAAGGCCGAAGACGGGAACGAATATGAATTGGGTCTGGGAGAGATCTCACAGGCCGTACGGCATATTGATTTTTAACAGGAGGCTATGACAATGGCTAAGAGGAAAAAGGAAGAAGAACAGCGCGAGAGCATCGTCGATATCGTTAAGCTCCTTGCCAAGGAACGTGATATCGAAGAAGAAGAGATCTTCAAGGCGATCGAGAGCGGTATCGTAGCAGCTTACAGACGTGAGTTCGATGCCCAGAAGAGGATCAAGAGCGTAAGAGCCGAGATCGACCGTGAGACCGGTGAGATCATCGTTTACCGTATGCTTGAGATCGTTGAAGAGGCACTTGACCCCGAGAACGAGATCTCCGTTGAAGATGCACGTGAGAACGGCCTCGACGAAGAATACTGCGTAGTAGGCAACATGATCCCTCTGACCATCGAAGTCGAAGAACTCGGATCACTCGCAGCTGATGCTGCAAAGAACTCCATCAAGCAGAAGCTCAAGGAAGCTGAAGGCGTTAAGATCCAGAGAGAGTTCGCAGATAAGAAGGATCGTATCGTTACAGGTACGATCATCCGTAAGGACAACAATGCGGTTTATGTAAGCATCGGCAGAGCCGAGGCTATCGTAAAGAGGAACGGTCAGGTCAAGAACGACAGAGAGCGTTATGAGCAGGACCGTAAGATGAAGTTCATCGTCAAGGGTATCGAGGAAGCAGGCGGAAGGCCCACGGTAGTCCTCTCCAGGACCGATCCGGAGCTCGTAAAGCAGCTTTTCGCTATGGAAGTACCTGAGATCAAGGCAGGCGACGTCATCATCAAGTCCGTCGCTCGTGAGGCAGGTTCAAGATCCAAGATCGCAGTATATTCCCGCGATCCCGATATCGATGCAAAGGGTGCATGCGTAGGCCAGCGCGGCCAGCGTGTTCAGCAGGTCATGTCAGAGCTGTCCGACGAGAAGATCGACATCGTTGACTACAAGGAAGATCCCGCACTCTTCATCAGTGAGGCACTTCAGCCTGCAAAGGCCATCAGGGTAGACATCGAGATCTCCAACAACGAGGACGGTGTCTTGGAGCAGCGCGCGAAAGTCATCGTACCTGACGATCAGTTCTCACTTGCAATCGGTAAGAGCGGACAGAACGTAAGACTTGCAGCAAAGCTCACGGGCTTCTCCATCGACATCAGAAGAGAGAGCGACGAGAGCGATGAGGCAGTAAGGGATCTCACAGAAGGATTCCAGGTTGCCGAGGAAGGCGAAGAGTAATGAAGAAACAGCCGCAGAGAAGCTGTGTTGCCTGCAGGACGTGCAAGGATAAAAAGGATCTCCTTCGCGTCGTAGCGGGAACCGACGGGGTCATCAAGTACGACCCCACGGGCAAGGCTTCGGGAAGGGGCGCTTACCTGTGCCGCAGCGAAGAGTGCATTAAGGCTGAACTCAAGAAGTGCCAGAGACTGTCAAAAGGTCTCAGAAGGGCTCTGACATCCGAAGAGATAGAAGAGCTCACCAAGGAGATGTTAGAAGCGGCTGATGTCTGAGGAAGATAAGATCTACAATCTGATCGGACTGGCCGGAAGAGCCGGAAAAGCGATTTCCGGTGCGGATGCCGTGAAGGCATCACTGATGCGCGGTAAAGCGCGGATATTGATTTGTACGCGGGATATCTCTCGCGGCACGCTCGATAAGATATTGAGCGCGGCGCAGAGGGGAGCCCGGAAGGAAAGTGAGCCGGCGCTATACAGCTTCGGCGAGTCGGAAAGACTGGGCATGGCGCTGGGTCGTCCGCCAAGGACGGTCCTGGCGATCGAAGACAAAGGATTTGCCGACGGACTTGCACAGATGCTTGATGACTTAAACGAGGAGGATGCTGATGAGCGATAACAAAGACGAGAAGAAGGGTATTTCATTTCAGGGTGTCGGCGGCACCAAGAAGATGAAGCTCGGATTCGGGCGTGTTATGAAGGTTAATCCGGAGGATCTTGCTCCGAAGGAAGAGCCTGCAGAAGCGGTAGCGCCCAAGGCTGAAGCTGCAGAAGAGAAGAAGCCTGCAGCTAAGAAGACGGCTGCCAAGAAGACAACCAAGAAGGCAGAGGCTGCAGAGACTGAAACTCCCAAGGCTGAAGCCGAGGAGAAGAAGACTGCAGCTAAGAAGACTACAGCCAAGAAGACGACAAAGAAGGCTGAGGAAGCAGCAGAGACTGAAGAGAAGAAGCCTGCTGCCAAGAAGACCACAGCCAAGAAGACAACCAAGAAGACTGAAGAAGCAGCAGAGACTGAAGAGAAGAAGCCTGCGGCTAAGAAGACTACTGCCAAGAAGACAGCTGCAAAGAAGGCTGAGCCCGAGGCACCTGCAGAAGAGACCAAGCCTGCCGAAGAGAAGGCTCCTGAAGTAAAGCCCGAGCCCAAGGCAGAGCCCGAGGCTCCTGCTGCAGAAGAGAAAGCTCCCGTCAAGAATGAAGAGCCCAAGGCTGAAGAGCCTCCCAAGCCCGCTAAGCCGAAGCTCTCGTCTGCGGTCGTATCTCTCGGTGAGATCCCCGCGAGAGGCGAGACCATCAGAAGTTCAACGGTCATCACTTATACCGGCCGTGACAGGAAGAGCCCTTCAAGAGGCGGCGGATATAACGGCGGTTACGGCGGAGGCAGACCTCAGGGCGGCAAAGGCGGCTACGGCGGCCAGGGCGGATTCGACAAGGATGAGGATTCTTCATCCAGACCGCAGCAGAGAAGGGCACCCAAGCCGAAGGCTGCAGCTCCCGTCGAAGAGGTCAAGAAGAGCAGGACCAACTATGCAGAGCGCAATGCTTTCGACAAGAAGCATAACGACAGCGACAGAAGAGACGGTAAGCAGTCTGACGATAAGAGAAGATTCAACCGTGATTCCCAGTTCAAGGGAAGAGTCAACGAAGACGGTGAGTATGATGAATATTCATACAAGAAGAAGAAAAAGAAGTCTTCCGAAGAGTCTGTCCAGATCGAGACACAGCAGATAACCGAGATCAAGATCCCGGCATTCATCACGGTAAAAGAGTTTGCAGAAGGTATCGGCAAGAAGAGCTCCGAGATCATCATGGCTCTCATGAAGCTCGGCGTAATGGCTACGATCAACCAGGAACTCGACTTCGATACGGCATGCCTCGTTGCAGACAGCTTCGGTATCAACGCAGAGCTCCTTGAGGAGAAGACGGAAGAGGATATCCTCTTTGAAGAAGATACGGATAATCCGGAGAACCTGGAGCCCAGGCCGCCGGTCGTAGTTGTCATGGGACACGTTGACCACGGTAAGACATCGCTCCTCGATAAGATCCGTTCCACTAACGTCATCGAAGGCGAGGCAGGCGGAATCACGCAGAAGATCGGTGCTTACACTGTAAGGCTCAAGGGCCGTCAGATCACTTTCATCGATACCCCCGGTCACGAAGCGTTCACCACGATGCGTGCAAGAGGTGCTCAGTTCACGGATATTGCGATCCTCGTTGTAGCTGCAGACGACGGCGTCATGCCTCAGACGATCGAGGCCATCAACCACGCCAAGGCTGCAAACACCGAGATCATCGTTGCGATCAACAAGATAGATAAGGCAGGAGCAAACCCTGACAGAGTTAAGCAGGAACTCACGAATTACGGTCTCATCTGCGAAGAGTGGGGCGGCCAGACCATCATGGTCCCGATCTCCGCTAAGCAGGGTACGGGCATCGACGAGCTCCTCGAGAACGTTCTGCTCACTGCAGACGTCATGGAACTCAAGGCTGATCCGAAGGGTCAGGCCAAGGGTGCGGTCATCGAGGCTCAGCTCGATAAGTCCAGAGGTCCTGTCGCTTCCGTACTCGTACAGAGAGGTACTCTGAAGCAGGGTGATACGGTCGTTTGCGGACCTATCCTCGGCAACATCCGTGCCATGTACGATGACAAGGGCAATGCGATCAAGAAGGCAGGTCCTTCGATCCCCGTTGAGATCTTAGGTCTCCCTGAAGTACCGGATGCAGGCGAACTGCTTTATGCGGTAACTGACGATAAGATGGCAAGACAGCTCGTCGAGAAGCGTAAGATCAAGCAGAGAGAAGAACAGCTCAGAAGATCTTCGAAGATGAGCCTCGAGTCTCTCGCAGCACAGATGGCTGCAGGCGATGTCAAGGATCTCAACCTCCTCATCAAGGCAGACGTTCAGGGTTCCGTCGAGGCCGTACAGCAGTCTCTCGAGAAGCTCTCGAACGACGAGGTCAAGGTCAAGATCATCCACGGCGGCGTAGGTGCTGTCAACGAATCCGATATCGTACTTGCTGACGTATCCAACGCCATCATCATCGGCTTCAACGTAAGACCTAACCAGAACATCATGGACAAGGCCAAGGAAGCAGGCGTAGACATCAGACTCTACAGCGTCATCTATAACGCCATCGAGGATGTCGAGAACGCCATGAAGGGTCTGCTCGCTCCGAAGATCGAAGAGGTCGTCTGGGGCCATGCGGAAGTCCGCCAGCTCTTCAAGGTCAGCGGTCTGGGAACCATCGGAGGCTGCTATGTAACAGACGGTAAGATCCTGAGGAACAGCAGCGTAAGAGTTATAAGAAATGACGTTGTCGTATACACCGGCGTTCTGGGTTCACTCCAGCACGAGAAGGATTCAGTCAAGGAAGCCGTATCCGGACACGAGTGCGGTCTTACCATCGAGAAGTATAACGACATCAAGATGGGCGACGTTATCGAGTCATTCGGCGAAGTCGAGGTTGCAAGAGATTAATGAGATCAAGAAGACCGGAAATAGTAGGAGATGAGATCCAGAAGATAATATCCGGCATCATCTCCGGTAAGCTTAACGATCCTAGAGTCCCGCTCATGACCACGGTCACCGCGGTCAAGATGAGCAAGGATCTGTCTCACGCGACCGTGTTCATTTCCGTCTTCGGCGATGAGAGGACAAAGAAGGAAGCGATGGATGCGATAGAGCATGCCAAGGGCTTCATCAGATATGAGACTGTACAGCAGATCAATCTGAGAGTGGCCCCCGAGCTTCACTTCAAACTCGACAACACTCTTGATGAGGCTGAGAGAATGGATGCTCTCATCAAGAAGACGATCGCGGAGGACGAAGCCAGGGCCAAGGCCAGGGAAGCGCGCGAAGAATCGGATAAGGACGGAGAGGGCACCTGATGAAGGATATTTACACCGAAGGCGCAACAAGAACTGCAAGGAACCTCATTCAGGCGGTCTCCGATGTCAATGCAAAGAACGGAGTCATACTGATATTCCTGCATAAGAGCGTCGACGGCGACTGCATCGGTTCGGCGTGCGGACTTTGTTCCGTGCTCCGCTCCATCGGTGCGGATGCTTATGTAATGATGCCGGAAGAACTTCCGGAGAACATGAACTTCCTTAATGTGGGAGATCTTCTCTTCCACCCGCTCGGAGACACACCCGAGGCAAAGGAGTTCGCTTCGGCAGGCACCATAGACGGCAAGCCGTATGTATTTGCCGTAGCGGTAGACTGCGCTGAAGGATCCAGGATGGGAGGCTGCGGAGAGATATTCGATTCCTGCAGCAGCAACATCATCATCGACCACCACGCATCAGTTATTACAAGAGCAGACAATCTGTGGATCGTTCCCGAGGCATCTTCCGCATGCGAGCTCTGCTTCTACGTATCCTGCAAGATCGCCGAGATCATGGGCAAAGAGCGCAGCGAGGTGATCGCGCCTCTTGCCGCCAGATGTCTCATGGCGGGAATGGTAACGGATACCGGAAGGTTCACTTATAAGAACACTCACTCGGAGACTCTTACTTCCGCAGGCGAGCTCATGGAGCTCGGCGCTGACGTAAGCTCCGTGTGCTATAACCTGTTTGACAGGAAGAAGAAGGCGAAGTTCATGCTCTCGGCAGAAGCAAGGTCGAGAGTAGAGTTCTACGCAGACGGCAGGTTCGCTTTCGTTACGGTTCCTTATGAGCTGTTCGTAAAGCACGGCGCGGGTCCCGACGGAGTCGACGATGTCGTGTCCAGCATGAGAGACATTGACGGCGTCGAAGTCGCGATAGTGCTCCGCGAATTAGAGAGCGGCGAGATAAGAGCCAACATCAGATCCCAGGATTACTTCGATTCTGCGGCGTTTGCCGAAGTCTACGGCGGAGGCGGACATGTCAGGGCTTCCGGATTTACAGTAAGAGGCAGGGAACTGAACGAGCTTGCCGAGGATGTAAAAGCAAACGTGCTGGGCAGATTATGACACTTGACGGCGTTGTTCTTGTCGACAAGCCGGAAGGGATGACCTCTTTTGCAGTCGACATTTGCATGAGGAAGATCGCGGATACCAAGAAGGTAGGGCATCTGGGTACGCTCGATCCTTTCGCGACGGGAATGCTTCCCGTGTTCTGCGGCAAGGGCCTCAAGTACATGCGTTTCTGCGAGGGCTGGGACAAGAGCTACAACTGCCGCGCACTGTTCGGCAAGACCACCGATACAATGGATATCACGGGCGAGACCGTGACCGAGAACTATCCTTCGGATGAAACGATGGCGGAACTCGAGCGCACGGACTATGCTGCGGTAAGACAGGTTTTCGCAGCCGTAGCGAAGACCGAAGAGCAGATCCCGCCAAAGTACTCTGCCAAGAAGATCGGCGGCAGACGCGCGTGCGACCTTGCAAGGGACGGCGTCGAGTTCGAACTCAAGAGTACAAAGATCAAGATTTATTCCATCGATATCAATTCCATCGAGCGTCAGGCTCAGGGGTTCATCGTCGACTTCGATGTCAGATGCTCCAAGGGCACATACATAAGGACCATTTGCGATGACGCGGGCCGTATGACGGGATTCGGCGCCTGCGCGGTAACGCTCAGAAGGACGGCGGTCGGACCTTACAGTATAAGTGAAGCGAAGACACCCGATGAACTGCGCGCTCTCAAGGAAGCGGGCGACATGTCGTTCCTTCTGAGTGCCGAAGATGCCCTGTCCGATATGCCCGCGCTCGAGATGAGTTCGAGGCAGGCCGCAGACCTCAGGTTCGGCAAGAAGATCCCGTTTGACATCGAGGCGGATCAGGACGGCAGGACTTACTACAGGGCGTGCCGTGAAGGCAGGCTGATCGCTGTCGTCTATCCTGCGGAAGAGGGCGGCAGGACTATCCTTCGCATAGAGAGACTCTTCGACCATGATTAAGACCATACAGAGACATTACCTTGATACGATCCCCATCGTGCCGCGCGGCAGGATAATGGCGCTCGGCATGTTCGACGGGATGCACCTGGGGCACATCGACATCATAAGCAAGGCGGTGTCCCTCGCGCAGAGAGCCGGGATCAAGTGCTGCGTGCAGACTTTCGCGGACTTCGACAAGACCGGCAGCGGAATGCTCTTTACGCTTGAAGAACGCATAGGACTAATGGAGAGCCTGGATGCCGACGAGGTGCTGATACTGAACTTCCCCGAGATCAAAGACATGACCGCGGAAGAATACTGCGAGAAGATAATCCTGATGGCAACGGGCGCTGCGGGCGTCGTAATGGGCTTCGATTATACATACGGCAAAGGCGGCGCGGGAGATACCGCAGCCATGCAGAAGTACTGCAGCGAGCAGGGCATCGGCTGCCGCATCGTAAAGGAGAGGGACTTCGAAGATACCGGCCGAAAATGCTCCACCACCTGGCTCAAGGAACTCCTCGGGGAGGGCAGGGCGGATACCGCATCCGAGATGATGGGCGGCAGGTACTACTTCTATTCCGGCACGGTCGCGCACGGCAAGCAGCTCGGAAGGCAGCTGGGATTCCCGACGGCAAACATCGTAATACCGGAAGAGAAGTTCGTCGTAAGAAGGGGAGTATATGTCTCGAGGGTAACTCTCGGAGGCAGGATCTTATACGGCGTATCCAATGTAGGAAGAAGACCGACTGTGGAATCGTCCGAGAATGACGTGATAGAGACATTCATCTTCGATTTTGACGAGGATATCTACGGCGCGAAGATCAAGACGGAGATACTGTCTTTCTTAAGACCCGAGCAGCCGTTCTCGGGCAAGGAAGAACTTGCCGCCAGAGTCGCAGCGGACAAGGAAGAGGCACGGGCATTCCTCAGGCAGAACGGATTTATCTGATTTTGCCGTACTTTGCAATTGCTACTGTGGTAATATAACTGTTGTGCCGAAGGCACGTAAGGAGATGAGAAGGTAATAATGAACAGTGTTGAAGTAAGTTTCCCGGGACTCGGGATCAGCATAAATGTAAGCCCGATCGCGATATCGATCGGTAGTTTCAATATCTACTGGTACGGCATCCTCATCGCGGCGGGAATGGTCCTCTGCGGTGTCCTTGCAATTAGGCAGAGCAAGAAGAACAACTTCCCGGACAGCCTTGTATACGATGTCCTTCTCTGCGGAATACCTTCTGCTATCATCGGAGCGAGACTTTACTATGTTGCCTGCGAATGGGGATACTACTCCCAGGACCTTCGCAGGATCTTCGATACCAGGAGCGGCGGCCTTGCCGTATACGGCGGCGTCATCGGCGCTTTCCTCGGCGTGTTCATCATGTGTAAGATCCGTAAGATCCCGTTCACTTCGATCGCCGATTACTGCGTTATCTATATCCCGCTCGGTCAGGCCATCGGAAGATGGGGCAACTTCTTCAACCAGGAGGCATTCGGAACAACAACGACACTTCCCTGGGGCATGACCAGCACGACTGTTCAGAGCTATCTTGCATCCCACTGTCCGACTCTCGTATCGACCATGCCGGTACATCCGACATTCCTCTATGAGTCGATCGCTGATCTGGCTATCTTCTTCCTCCTCATCTATGTAAGGAAGAACAGCAAGATCGCATTCGAGACGGCATGCACTTATTTTGCAACTTACGGTTTTGTCAGATTCTTCCTCGAAGGTCTGCGCACCGATTCACTCTATATCGGAAGCACCGGGATACGTACTTCCCAGGCGCTCTCGCTCGTACTCGTCGTAGCTTCGCTCATCTATATCGCGATAGCTCATCTTAAGCGGATCGACCGCGTGCCTTTCCCTGCGAGACTTTACGAGGAAGGCACAAAGAAGCAGGTAAATGGATAACAGAAGCGCAGGTTTTGTCAAACTTCGCAATACCGCCGGCATGCGTATGGTGGATTACTACCTTGTCGTACCGGTGCTCGTAATGACCATAATCGGTCTATACGTTCTTCAGAGGGTTCTGTCCAACGGTTACGCTGCATATCCCGGCAACTATTACAGACAGATCGTGGCGACTCTCGTCGGAGTGTTCATAGCAATATGCATCTGTATCCTTGATACGCATTTCCTCAAGATGGTCGGAAGGCTGATATATGCAGCATCACTCATGCTGCTGCTGCTGGTCCCGATCGACGGATATTCGCTCAAGTCCACATGGGGTGCGGATTCCTGGCTGAACCTTCCTGTCATAGGTAACTTCCAGCCTTCGGAGCTCGCCAAGATCGGACTCGTTCTGGTCGTTGCCGACATACTCGAATCCATGGCGGAGAAGAAAGTGTCGATGCTCAAGGGTTTCGGCATGATCGCAGGCGTTTATGCGCCGCCGATGCTGCTGATACTGCTTCAGCCTGACTTCGGTACCGCGATGGTAATCATGTTCACCTTCGTGTGCATGCTCTTCGCCTGGGGTATCAAATACAGATACTTCCTCCTGGCGATCTCTTCGGCAGTCGTTATAGTCATACCTGCGGTATGGACCTTCTATCTGGAGGATTACCAGAAAAACAGGATACTGTCACTCGTGTTCCAGGGATCTGATCCGAGATCTGAGTATAACCTCAAACAGTCCCAGGCAGCGATAATGTCGGGAGGACTTACCGGCAACCATACGGGCATCCTTACGAGCGTTCCGGTCAAGGAGAGTGACTTCATATTTGCCGCTATCTCAGAGCACATGGGATTCATCGGCACCACGACTGTCATCATAATGGCGTTCTTCTTCATCTGCCGGTGCCTGTATGTGGCTAACAAAGTCCCGTCAAGATCATCGGCTTACATACTCTCCGGTCTTGCAGGATACTTCGCTTTCCACTACATCGAGAACATGGGCATGGCAGTGGGACTTCTCCCGATCACGGGAATCCCGCTTCCGTTCATAAGCCTCGGAGGTACAGCTCAGCTGATCAACTTCATTGCCTTCGGCATAATCCTCAACATATCCATGTCGCGGAGCGTAAACACCGGCAGCAATACTTAAGGCCTTACAAAGTATAGAACAGTATAGAAGTAAATATATAGAACGGCGTCAATATTGACGCCGTTTTATGTTGCAGGAAATCAGAAGAAATACTAAATATTAAAAATTTCCAAGAAATTACAAATTATCTATTGCATTAAAGGAATATTACTAATAAAATACATTTGTGGTGGAAAGAGGAGGAATCTCCCACTCTCGTGGAGCAAAGTGGTGCTCAAGTGAGAAGAACTCCTATATTACCACAATATCAGGCTGATAGAGACTCAAAATGGCAAGAGACATCAAGAAGATCGACGCTAAGGGGAGATTTTTTATCCCCGCAAAGCAGAAAGATAAGCTCGGAGAAGAGGTTGTTGTAACCAACAGCCTTGATAAGGGTTATCTTTGCGTCTATTCGAAGAACCGTTTTGAGAATGTGGTCAAGCCGCAGATACATGAACTCAACAAGATCTCTTCGGCAGCCCGTAAGATCGAGAAGGCGATAATCTTCGAAGCGAGCGAAGTCAATGTTGACTCGCAGGGAAGGATATCCGTCATAAGCGAACTCTGGGAGAGGATCGAGGCCAAGCCGGGCGATGAGATCTGCGTGTTTAATGATGACGATAAACTGCTGATATGCACGAAGACATTCTATGACGCTGAGGATCACGACCTCACGGGATTGGAAGGATTGGAGACATTGTTCAATGTTACAGGGCTCTGAGTATAAACATATATCGGTTCTTCTCAGGGAGTCCATGGAGGCTCTCAACATCAAGCCTGACGGCGTATATGTTGACTGCACTGCAGGCGGCGGCGGACATTCCGCTGCGATCGCTTCAAGGCTCAGCCCCAATGGTACCCTGATCTCCATCGATAAGGATGATTCGGCGCTCGGCAAGTGCATGCTGAGAAGAGAAGAGTGCTTCTCTAATATCAACTGGATGCCGGTAAAGTCCGACTACGGCGACATAGACGACGTGCTGGACAGCATGAAGATAAAGAGAGTAGACGGCATCCTTGCAGATCTCGGCGTGTCTTCCTACCAGCTGGACAATGCTGACAGAGGATTCTCATATATGCATGACGGCCCTCTCGACATGAGGATGGACTTAGGTGAGAGCCGCACGGCTGCTGACGTAGTCAACCGCTATACGAGAGAGCAGCTCGTCAAGGTGTTCACTGATTACGGCGAAGAGCGCCATGCGGGCAGGATCGCCGACGGAATAATCGAGAGACGTAAGGTAAGGCCTTTTACAAGAACGGTAGAACTTGCAGAGGCCATCAAGGAATATATGCCGGGTCACGGCAGAGGAGAGGATCAGCACCCTGCAAGGCGCTGCTTCCAGGCTTTGAGGATCGAGGTCAATCACGAACTTGACGGAGTCGAGAGCCTTGTGACGAACGGCATCAGATACCTCAATCCGGGCGGAAGGTTCGCGATAATCTCCTTCCATTCGCTCGAAGACAGGATCGTAAAGGAAGGATTCAGGAAGGCGGAGAATCCGTGTACCTGCCCGAGGGATTTCCCGGTATGCGTATGCGGCAAGAAGCCTTTGGGAACGGTAATAACGAAGAAACCGATAGAGCCCGGAGATTTTGAGAGATTCGAGAATCCGAGGTCACACAGCGCGAAGCTGAGAGTATTTGAGAGGAACGATAACGAACAGTATTTCTAATGACGGTTAACAGGTGAGGGTTATGGCAGTTAAGGAACACAGATCTTACAACAGAAAGGGAGACAAGGACCTGTACGAGGCCCTGTCTGCACGCCGCACTAAGCTCACATACAAAGACGGTGCAGTAATGCCTTCTGATGAGAAGATCTATGTCGAGGAGAAACTCGACATAGTTCCCAACGAATACCGCCACATTCCCGACATGACCGTCAGCTATGAGGATGTTAACCGCAGAAGCCACGAGCGTATGATCGAGCGTGAAGACCTGGCTATGCACAAGGAGCAGAAGCACAGGGCGAGAAAGCTCACCGCAAGGAACTTCTTCGAGACCTTCGTATGCGTCAGCTTCGTAGTGCTCGTAGGCGTGTTCATCATGCTCCTTCTGTATCCCCAGACAGAACTGTCCGAGCTTGCGAGGGATAATTCCAACCTCAAGGACCAGATCAATACTCTCAAGACACAGATCCTCGATGCTGAAGAGAATGCGAACCAGATCACGGATATGGATACCATCCGTGCGCAGGCACTTGCGCTCGGAATGCAGGACCCGAACCAGAATCAGGTCGTAAATCTTCCTGTTCCGAATAATGATTCGCTGAAAACAGTGGTAACATATAACACGGACGGCATTAATGACGAGATGCTCGCTGATTCTGAAGACGCGCTCGCGGCATACTATCAGCAGCATCCGGAAGCCTGAGCCGCCGGAGGTTATTAGATGGAAAACGGTAATCCTGCCGTTCATCCCGAAGAGTATAAGAATAGAGGTAATTCCTCTAAGGCTGTTACCATCGCCATGTTCGCTTTCATGGCGGTGTTCTTCCTGTTCCTGATCTACAAGCTCTACGATATCACGGTAATCAACAATAAGATTTATGCCGTTGCCGCTGCCGACCAGCAGTGGTCGCTCATGACATATCCTGCCGAGCGCGGCATGATCTACGACTGCAACGGCACGCCGCTCGCTTCCAATACATACGACTATACGGTTGTCTGCTCTCCTTCCCAGGTCAAGAGCTCCATTCTCTCGAGAGAAGAGATAATAGCCGCATGCATCGATTATCTCGGCGTTACCTATGAGAAGATGGACGGGATACTCCCGTTAGATCCCAATGACATCAATGATGAGAGGAATGCCGTGGCAGGATGTGATGTCACCAAGAACATCCCTGCCGAGACGAAAGACGCTTTCGAAGCGTACCTGAAGGATAATAAGGTATCCGGCTTCGGTTTCGTCGCGGTTCCCCAGAGATATTACAATTACGGAAGCCTAGCCGCGCAGGTCATCGGATATGCGAAGAACGACGGTGTGAGCCTCAACGGTCTGTACGGTCTTGAAGCTTATTACAACGATATCTTATCCGGTACCGACGGCTACAGATATTCTGAGACGGACGAGATCACGGGCGGTGTCCTGCCTTATTCCGAGGCTACGTCCCTGCCTGCGCAGAACGGATATAACGTCGTTCTGAACCTCGACGTCAGCATCCAGAGGATCGCGGAAGAGGCCTGCTACGAGGCATATGAGAAGTACCAGCCGATAGACGGTGTCTGCGCCATCGTAATAGACCCTTATACAGGTGCGATCCTTGCCATGGTCTCTCTTCCCAACTACGACCTTAACGATCCGTACGGCATGCCTTACGGAATGGATATCAACACATGGAACTTCATGTCCGATGACGACAAGATCCAGTACATAATGGGTAACTGCTGGCGTAACCGCTGCGTTTCCGATACATACGAGCCGGGTTCAACGTTCAAGGCCCTCACGACATGCATCGCCATGGAGGAGAACCTGACGAACGAGGACGAGGTCTTCAGCGACGCGCCCGTGCAGATCTCGGATTATTCGATCTCCTGCTGGCTGCAGAAGTCCGGCGGATATAACCACGGTGAAGAGACTCTCACTAAAGCGTTCGAGAACTCATGCAACCCGATCTTCGCGCAGCTCGCTCTGAGGATCGGTGTCAGCAAGTACTATTCATACGTCAGGATGCTCGGTTTCTACGACATCACGGGCATCGATCTTCCCGCGGAAGGTAAGGGCATCTTCCACTCCGATCCGCAGCAGCTCGATATGGCCTGCCTCTCTTTCGGCGAGTCCGCGACGGTAACCCCGATCCAGCTCCTGATGTCCTACTGCGCCATCATCAACGGCGGCGACCTTCTCGTTCCGCACATCGCGAAATACATCACCGACTCCGAAGGCAACATCGTAGACGAGATCGAACCGGAAGTCGTACGTACGGTATTCTCCGAAGATACGTGCGCCAGGGTAAGGGCTCTCATGGAAGGCGTTGTCTCCGACGGTACCGGTTCTGCAGGTAAGGTCCCCGGATATAACGTGGCAGGCAAGACCTCCACATCCACGATCGAGACCGGTGAGCTTGCAGGCTGCCACGTGCTCTCGTTCTCATGCTACGCTCCTGCTGATAACCCGAAGATCGCGGTCCTCGTGGTCATCAACAAGCCGAAGGATCACTCCGTAGGTTCGTCTTCGGCCGCATCCACGGCAGCCAAGATAGTTGAGGGAACGCTTACCTACATGGGTGTCGAGCGTAAGTTCAACGAAGACGAATACGAGGAGCTTCTCAAGGAATTCTATGTACAGAAGGTCGACGGAATGTCCGCTTCCGAAGCAGCTTCCAAGATATCCACGAACGGACTGTCCACTCTCTACGGAACGCTCGACATGGATGCAGATACGATAATTGCCCAGACTTATCCGAGCTACACCGCAACGCTCTATAAGACAGGCGTGGTCGTATTGTATCCTGAGGGAGTCACGGAGTCGCAGTTCCTCACCACGAAGGTGCCGAACCTGTCGGGAATGACGGCCATAGAATGTATCGAGGCGTGCCTCGATCTGAACCTCAACTGTAAGATCGACGGCGATGTCGGCGGCGTCTGCGTCTCGCAGGATTATGCTATCGGAGAGACGGTCTATGCCGGTGAGATAATCCACGTTACGCTCGTTAAGGATGCTGTGGTCGAGACGACCGAGACCGAGGAGACCGCTCCTCCGGATGACGGCACTACAAGCGAGGACGGAGTGGTAACGGATATCGCTCCGCCGCCGGATGAAGAAGACGGCGAACCGGTCGAAGACCAGGATACCTGATACTGACGTTATCTTTCACATAAAACACGCGGTCTGAACGGATTTTCTTTCTATATTGCCACGATGACTTTTCTTAATTTTATTTTATTATTAAGTGATGTTTGATGATTGAGGAGTCTGCGATGTTATTGTCCGAGATATTGGGAAGTGAAGAATACCGCGTTATATCCGGTTCTGTTTCCTGCAACATTACTTCAGTAGAATACGATTCCAGGAAGATACAGTCCGGGAGCCTTTTTGTCGCGATAATAGGATTCACGTCCGACGGACACGGCTTCATCAGCCAGGCGGTTGATAAGGGCGCTTCGGCTGTTCTCATCGACAGCAGGAGGACCGGCAATACCCCCGAAGAACTTAAGGAGATCTGCAAGGACTCCTGCACCATAGTGGAAGTATGCGATACGAGAAGATTCCTCGCGCTCGCTTCCGCGGCATTTGCATCCCATCCCGAGAGAGACATATCGATCTGCGGCATCACCGGAACAAAGGGCAAGACCACGTCGACATTCATGCTCCATGCGATACTCGAGCAGGCCGGCATGAAGGCAGGTCTCATCGGCACCGTCCGCAACGTCATAGCAGGCGAGGTCATCCATGCCGAGCACACAACTCCCGAGGCAAAGGACATATTCGGAATGCTCACCGACTTAAGGGATGCCGGAGTAGACAACCTCGTAATGGAGGTCTCATCCCAGGGACTGAAGCTCGACAGGGTATACGGCATAAGATTCAAGTGCGCATGCTTTACGAATCTCTACGAAGATCACATCGCACCGAACGAACATCCCGACATGGAAGATTACATGAGATGCAAGCTCAAGATCTTCGACAACTGCGAATACGGCATCATCAACACGGACTGCGAAGCCGGCAGACAGGCGGCTGAATATGCAGGGCCCAAGTGCAGGCTCATCACATACGGTCTGGGAGAGAACGTTCAGTTCCGTGCGACAGAACTTACAAAGAAGAGACAGGGCCACGTAACCGGAACGGAATTCACGCTTACGAGCCCCTTCTATAACGGCCGGGTGTTTACCGCGCTTCCCGGAGAATTCAATGTGTATAACGCACTCTGCGCCATTGCCTGTGCAGGCGTGATGGGTGTTGATTTCGATTCTGTTAAGACGGCACTCGCGTGTATCAGCGTCCCGGGCAGAGTACAGCCCGTGGAGAACGATCTCGGCATATCAGTTCTGGTCGATTATGCGCATAATGCCGCAGCTCTCGAGAGTGTCATCAAGACCCTGAGAGAGTATACCGAAGGCAGGATCATCACCGTATTCGGATGCGGCGGCAACAGGTCCGTAACGAGAAGATTTGAGATGGGAGAAGTGTCTGGCAGGCTGTCCGATCACACGGTGATCACATCAGACAACCCCAGGAATGAAGCTCCCGAAGCTATAATCGAAGACATAATCACCGGAATATCCAAGACGGACGGTGAATATGAAGTAGTGCAGGACCGCGCGGAAGCGATCTGCAGAGCCATAGAGATGGCAAAGCCCGGAGATACCGTTCTCATTGCCGGCAAAGGCCATGAGGATTATCAGATCTTCGCGGATAAGACGATACATTTCGATGATCTTGAGCAGGCACAGCTTGCGGTAAAGAAAGCTGAGGCTGAGCGCAGATGAGACAGATGTTTACCCTTGACGAAGTAAGACACGCCATTGGCGGCCACATGATATCCAGGAAGGAGCAGCCCGTCTTCGATACATCGATCGTCATCTCAGGCGTATCGACGGATACGAGGACAGTCGCTGAAGGCAACATATTCTTCGGCATAAGAGGCGAGAGCTTCAACGGCTGCGAGTATGCGGGACAGGCCATGGAGAAGGGCGCATGCTGCGTTGTTGTTGACGATGAATCCTATATCCCCGAAGGCGGTATCGGCATCGTTGTTGAAGATACGGTAAGAGCGCTCGGACTTCTCGCAGGACACTACAGGTTCAAGATCGGCGCCAAGGTGATCGCCGTGACCGGTTCCGTCGGCAAGACATCCACCAGGAATATCATCGCAGACGTCCTAAGGACAGCGCTGCGCGTACACAGCACGAGTGCAAACAACAACAACGAGATAGGTATGTCCAAGACTATCCTCGAAGCTCCCGAAGACACGCAGGTCATGGTGCTCGAGATGGGCATGAGGGCTCTGGGCGAGATATCTTATCTTACTGCCATCGCAAGGCCCGACATCGCGGTCATAACCAATGTGGGTTATTCGCATATCGGCAGGCTCGGCTCGAGAGAGAACATAATGAAGGCGAAAATGGAGATAGCCGAAGGACTTACCGACGGCGGCATCCTGGCGGTCAACGCAGACGACGACAGCCTTCTCGGATATGCGATCAAGACACTGCCGTTCAACCAGCTCATAGCGGCGGTATCCGTCAATGACGGCACAGGCGAACCCGTTCCCGCAGGATGTCCCGTGGCAATATCGGCTGAAGACATCACCGAAGATGAAGAAGGAATGGAGTTCGCGGTAAGGCTCAGACGCATGGATAAGGAATACGATTCCGACTGCCGCCTCAGAGTTCCCAATCACGGCGCATTTGCGATCCGCAATGCCGTGTTCGCCCTGTTCTGCGCTTATATGTGCGGACTTCTTAATGACCGTGCGAACGAGGGCGCCATCAAAGATGTCATTGCAAAGACCGGTCTCGGTGAGGGCAGGGGCAAAGTAATAGAGACGAAGAAGTATCTTATCGTGAACGATGCGTACAATGCCGCACCGGAGTCGATGGAGAATGCATTCAGGAGTTTCTCCTGGACCGCAAAGGGAAGAAGGCAGATCGCGGTATTGGGCGGAATGCTCGAACTCGGTGATTTTGCGCCTTCTCTTCATGAGATGACAGGCAAGGCATGTGCACAGTATGGTTTTGATATAATAATTGTTACAGGCGAGAATGCGGATGATTTTATAAGAGGCGCGCACAGGGAAGATCCGGACCTTAAGATGATCAAGTGTCCTGATACGGAAGCTGTCGGCAAAGAGCTGGAGAGCCTTGCCCGGGACGGTGATGCGATACTCTTCAAGGCTTCGCATTCGTTCGGATTTGAAGGCCTGGCAAAGGAATTTACTGCGAAGGGCAACGAGTGATGATGCATACTGACAGCGACATAGAGAAGCTGATCGAGCCGGGACGTCCCGTGGCTGAGGTGCGTCCGGACGGCACGAAGTCCATGCCCGCGCGCAAATACCAGACGAACATCTGGATGATACTCATGCTCGCCGTTATGGTAGTGTTCGGATTCATCGTATTGTATTCGGTATCGGGTCCTGACGCTTACGGCCAGTTCCAGGATTCCGCATACTTTCTCAAGAGACAGCTGTGGTTTACCCTTGCCGGCGTGGCAGGATGCCTGATCGTTGCATTCATCCCCATCAATTTCTTCAAGCAGAAGTTCATCATGGTCGGTGCTTATGTACTCAGCTTCGGATTGGCATCTATCACGCTCCTGATGGGCCAGGGCGGTCAGCAGCACGGTGCGAGCAGATGGATCACGATCGGCGGTATCCAGTTCCAGAGCTCTGAGCTTATCAAGGTAGCTCTGATCATCGCATTTGCAGGTTACAGGGCAATGGTCGACGATCTTCACCGCAAGGGCAAGATCAAGGCAAAGAACCCCGCCAAGCAGATGCTCGTAGATGCCGCTGCAGACTTCATCTTCCCGATCGTAGCTGTTATAGCAGTCGACTTTATAATCCTCATCGAGCCTCACCTGTCATGCTTCATCATCATCGCAGGCGTTATCTTCATGTGCGCTCTCAGCTCCGAGATCCCGCTCAAGTCATGGATCACGGGAGGCCTCATTACGCTTACGTTCGGCGTTATCGCATTGATAATCGCCATGACGGCAGTGCCTTCCTTCCAGGAGAAGATAACATCGAACTTCGCACACGTTTTTAAGCGTCTCGCGATCTTTACGGCAGACGAAGAGTCGGAGAACGAGGAACAGCAGCTTACTGCGGATGATACGAGACAGATCGACAACGCCTTCAATGCGCTCGGTTCGGGCGGAATGTGGGGTACAGGTCTCGGTAATTCCAGATCCAAGTATAACTACGTCTCAGAGGCGCAGAACGACTATATCTTCTCCATCTACATAGAGGAGACCGGCTTTGTGGGAGGCCTTATCCTGATCGGGCTGTACATGATCATGTTCGTCATGTGCGTCAGGGTCATATGGAAGGCCAGGGGGCTTTTTGCCCGGACCGTTGCCACGGGGTGTACTGCGCTCATCTTCATTGAGGTTCTGCTCAACCTCGCCGTTGAGCTTCAGGTCATTCCTTCCACCGGTGTCACGCTGCCGTTCATAAGCTACGGCGGAACCGCGCAGATCTTCCTTATGACCGCTTACGGCTTCATACTGTCAGTATCCCGTTATGCTACGGGACCTGCTCCCGAGACAAAGAAGAAAGGTGCCGGTGCCTGACGGATGGAACGCCGCTTCATAGTTACGGGAGGTGGAACCTCCGGACATATCAATCCCGCACTGGCCATAGCAGGAATGCTCGATAAGAGCATCAGCGCTTCAGGCGACACCTGCAGGATCATATTCTCAGGAAGGACCGAAGGCCTTGAAGGAGAACTCGTTCCGGCAGCCGGATATGAGTTCGTCAATGTTCATGCCAAGGCAATGCCGACCAAGCCCTCACTTAAGATCTTTCCTGCCGTAACGGCACTCCTGAAGGGCATATCCGAATGCAAGAAACTCATAAGGGAATTCAAGCCGGAGGCTGTTATCAGCACCGGAGGCTTCGTCAGTGCACCGCTGCTGTATGCGGCAAGGAGCCTCAAGGTACCGGTCATCATACATGAAGCAAATGCGTTCCCGGGAAGGGCGAATAAGCAGCTGTCCAAGGGCGCTGCCCTTGTCATGACGGGCTTCCCCGACCAGGAGAAGATCTTCCCGAAGGCAAAGCGCGTCGTGTGCACGGGCAACCCCGTGAGAGCGGAGATTTTCGAGAACACATATGAAGGGTCAAGGGCAAAGCTCGGGCTTGCCGACGGCGAGAAACAGGTCTTTGCAATGGGCGGTTCTCTGGGTTCCGCGACCATTACGAATTTTGTCATCAAGTGCGCAATGGACGAGCAGTTCAAGGACATCAGGTTCGTCTTAAGCGTCGGCAAGCACAATACCGTCGAGATACCGCAGGAAGTCAGGGACAACCCGCGGATCACGATAGAATCTTATATCAGGGATCCCGGCTGCTATATTGCAGGTTCTGACGTCTGCATACTTCGCGCCGGTGCGGTAACATGCGCTGAGATCACGGCGGCAAAGGCATGTGCGATAATGGTACCGTATCCTTATGCGGCTCACGACCACCAGACTTTCAATGCCGAAGCAATAGCATCAAAGGGCGGCGGCATAGTCATATCGGATGACGACGTTAAGGAAGGCAAGCTTACTCCGGTACTGTCTGAACTCCTGTCGGATGATGACAGAAGGGCGAAGATAAGACAGGCGGCCGGGGAACTTGCGGTAAGAGATACGGACGAACGCATAGTTAATGCCATCAACGAGGCTCTCGGAAAGCAATAATGGACGATAAGGAACTGGACAAGTTATTCGGGATCGACCCCGAAGAAGACAAGGCCGGAAGCAAAGAGCAGAATGCGCCGGCTGCTGATGATGCTGTCCAAAAGCCCGAAGAAGAGTCCGGGGACAAGAAGGAAGAGCCTGCAAAGGAAGAAGAACTTAAGCCTGAGGAAGGCGCCGCAGAAGAACCCGAAGCGGAGATAGAGGACGAAGAAGAATCCAAAGCAGAACCTGATGCTGCCAAAGACGGAAAAGAGCCTGACAGGAAAAAAGAACCCGAACATGACAAAAAGCCAATAAAGAAGGCCGCGGTACGCAGGGAAGAACCGTTCGTTAAGCCTGCGGAAGATGTATCGTTCAGGGACATGATCCCGTTCTCGAATGCGACGATCGCTGCTTTTATACTCGGACTGGCGTTCATCGCGATGGTACTGTGCATCCTGTTCCTGCCAGCATTCAGGGTCAAGACGGTCAACATAGAAGGCAATGTCGTATTGTCGGACGAAGAGATACTGAGCATGACCGGCCTGTCTTACGGAGACCATATCCTGAGCGGCGTGAGCGGCAACATCTTCGATCTTCTGAGTCTGAACTACGGCAAGACCGAGCAGGCGATAATGGAGAAGAATCCTTATGTCGAGAGTATTACGATATCCGTGAAGATCCCTTCGACCATCAATATCGAGATCAAGGAAAGACAGAAGATAGCCTACATCAAGACGGCAGACGGATATCTCGCGATCGACAGGGACGGCATAGTCCTGGAGCTCTCTTCGGCCGATAATGCTTCAGAAGTAAGGCCTGTCATCTGCGGCATGGAGATCGACAGTGCCGTGCTGGGAGAGAAGCTTACGATAAAGAACATGAATGCCTTCAAGAAGGCGATAATCGTCATGGGTGCCATCCTCAATGCCGATAACGCTTCTGTTGGAGGCGATTACTGCATGTTCGCCAATACCTCGGAAGTAAGGATCCTTCCGAGCGGATACATATTCCTGACGATCTATTCGAGGAGCGGGAATATGGTCCAGATCAAGCTGAATAATCTCGATTCAATAGACGAGGATATGGCATGGCTCCTCTATCTGTTCAATGCCAATGCTTTTGACCAGGTCACTTCAAGCGGTTCTTTCGACATGACGAGAGACGAGTATATTTACCAAGAATATAAATAAATTTGTTATTTTTCGCTGGAAATCCGCGATTTAATGATAAAATGACCGTGGGAGTTTAATTACAATTATAGGTCATTCAGGCTACATTATTGCTTGAACCCTCTATTTGGGTTAGAATTCAAAATTGTATAACTTTGTTTATATGTTTTTAATTTAATAACGGTCAATATGAGATAAACCGAGCAACGGAGGAAATGAAGGATGTCTGAAAGCAAGCACAGCTATTCAATGGATGAATCGAATGTCGCGAGCATCAAGGTTATTGGTGTCGGCGGCGGCGGAAGCAACGCTGTTAACCGAATGGTCGAGAGCGGTGTCCAGGGCGTTACATTTATCGCTGTAAATACAGATAATCAGGCACTTGCAAAGAATAAGGCCGAAGTTAAGATCCAGATCGGCGAGAAGGTTACCCGCGGTCTCGGATGCGGCGCTGACCCCAGCGTAGGCGAGAAGTCTGCTGAAGAATCCAGAGACGAGATCGCTGAGGCTATCGCAAATACCGACATGCTCTTCATCACTGCAGGCATGGGCGGCGGTACCGGTACAGGTGCAGCTCCCGTTGTAGCTCAGATCGCACGTGATCTCGGAATCCTCACAGTTGCTGTTGTTACAAGCCCCTTCACATTCGAGGGTGCAAAGAGAGCAGCTAACGCAGAGCGCGGTATCCGTGAGCTCCAGAAGTCAGTTGACTCACTCATCATCGTATCCAACGACAAGCTCCTCGATGTTGTTGATGACAACACATCCTTCGAGGAAGCTTTCAATATGGCAGACCAGGTACTCAAGTTCGGTGTTGCAGGTATCTCAGACCTCGTTGCGATCCCCGGACTCATCAACCTCGACCTTGCTGACGTTACAAGAGTCATGAAGGATGCAGGTATCTGCCACATGGGTATCGGCCGCGCTTCCGGTGAGGACCGCGCTCAGGTCGCTATCAGACAGGCTATCAATTCGCCTCTCCTCGATACAACCATCGAGGGCGCAACAGGCGTTATCGTTAACTTCACGGGCGGACGCGGAATGCGCCTGTCAGAGATCGATGCAGCTTCTTCCGTTATCCGTACAGAGGCAGCTCCCGAAGCAGAGATCATCGTCGGTGCAGTTATCGACGACTCTCTTGAAGATGAGCTCATGATCACAGTCATCGCTTCCGGCTTCGAGAACACAGTCAATGCTTCTGCAGGACACAGAGCAAGCACATCTGTTCTGTCCAGAGAGAATCCTACGATCATTACATCAAGACAGCCTCAGGCTCAGGCTCCGAGAACTGAGTATACTCCCAGACCGGCAGCACAGCCTGCAGCTCCTGCACCGGAGCCCGTTCAGAGAGCACAGCCCGGCTTCAGATTCGGCGATGATTCCACAAACAATCAGCCTACTGCAGCTCCTGTTGCACCCGTTGCACCCGCACCGGAGCCGGCACCTGCACCCGTTGCACCTCAGCCGGTAGCACCTGCACCTCAGGCTCAGCCCGCTGCTGCTCCTCAGCCGCAGCCTCAGATGGGCGGCAGACCTCAGGCCAATGTTGCTCCTCAGGTAGAGGAGAGACCTCAGCAGAAGTCCGCTAAGCCTTGGTTCATGTTCGGTAAGGATGGCCAGTAATTAGATGATCTGTCCCGTTTGCGGAGAGAATGACGACAAGGTCTTAGATTCCAGAGCATCGAGCGAAGGATACGAGATAAGACGCCGTCGTGAATGCCTCAAGTGCGGCTACAGATTCTCAACGATCGAGAGGATCGAGGGACTCGTCCCCATGGTCGTAAAGAAAAACGGGTTGAAGGAGACGTACAACGAATCCAAGATCCTTCGAAGCCTTGCAGTTGCCTGTTCGAAGAGACCTGTATCATCGGAGCAGATGAACAGCATCGCCACCGAGATAACGGACATGGTGAACAACAACTTCAAGCGCGAGATAAGCAGTACTGCTATCGGAGAGCATATAATGGAGCGGCTCAGGAAGCTCGATAAGGTGGCCTATGTGAGATTTGCTTCAGTATATAAGGATTTTACCGATCCTAAGCTCTTTGCAGAGGAAGTCGATAAGATTTCCAGCAAAGACGAATCGGCAGAGTAAGGAATTAATTAAACAGGGGTGATCAAATGGCAGCAAACAAGGTCTTGCTCGTAGACGACGATCCGAGCATTATTGAAGTTCTTAAGCTCTATTTTGAGAAAGAAGGATATCAGGTCGTTACCTGCATGCAGGGCGACAAGGCTTTTGCGGTCTTCAATACCAGCAAGCCCGATATCATTATCCTTGACCTTATGCTTCCCGGTACTGACGGCAACGATATCTGCCGTGAGATCAGGAAGACATCTGACGTTCCGATCATCATGCTTACGGCAAGGACCGATACACTCGATAAGATCATCGGTCTCGAGCTTGGCGCAGACGACTATATCCCGAAGCCTTTCGAGCCTAAGGAAGTACTTGCCCGTGTAAAGGCAGTCTTAAGACGTACGGAGAGAAGAGACAATCCTCAGACGGCTCCTGCGGAAGAAGAGAAGAGCACGGATATCATCACATATCCCGGCTTCTCCGTTGATAAGATCCGCTATGTTGTAACCGTTGACGGCAACGAGATCTACATGCCGCCGAAGGAACTCGAACTCCTGTTCTTCCTGGCTTCCAATCCGAACAGAGTATTTACCCGTGAACAGCTCCTCGAGAATGTCTGGGGTTACGATTTCTACGGAGAATCCAGAACGGTCGACGTTCACATCAAGAGGATCAGAGAGAAGATCGAGAATCCCGACAGGGAGCAGAACTGGTGCATCAAGACAGTTTGGAGTAAAGGTTACAAGTTCGAGACGAGGTAACCCATGGCTTCTAAGTCAGACAGCCGCAGGGTATCGGCCAATGTCGCCGTATTCATAATCTCATTCCTGATCTTCACCACGCTCATAGTATTTGCCGTGTTGTTATTCCTCTCATATGAGAATATGCTGAGGATGCTTTCGATTGAAGTAACGCGCGGAACCCGTACTGCTGCACAGGGTCTGGCGATAGATATCGAGACCGTTACCGGATCATACGACAATGAATTCATTTATACCGTCGATAATGACGGCTCGGCGGCGTTCAAGAACTCCAGGATCGTAGACAGGTTCATCAATTCCAACCTCTATAACAACTTCGGTTCGGTATATCTGCTTGATTCGGAAGGCAGAGTGCTCAGCAGAGGCTCGAGCATAGACAATATCCAAGATTCTATAATCATTACCGAAGTATCCGGCGGAAAGTATTACATATCCGACGAGATCGTAATAGAACTCATCAACACTGCCAACAACGGAGAACTTGCAACATACGATACGCATAACTCCATGTCCGTTACTTCGATCAGCTGCTGCAAGGTCTACGGCACTGATTATTACTGCGTTGTAAGCAATACGGAATCCACCAATGCCACAAGGGCAGAGTATATCAACGTAATCTTCCTTCCGGCCATGATAGCAATGGTCATCGCGATCGTGCTCTATGCCGTATTCGTTTACCTGAGCCTCATGCCGATGAAGGATATCTCATATGCGATCTCCAGGGTCTCCGAAGGCGACTTCAAGGTAAGGGTACAGCAGAAGTATTCAGAGCCCGAGAACTATTCGAGCTTCGCGGTATCGAGTGAGTTCACCGAGATGGGACGCACGGTCAACAACATGATCGAATCACTCGAGAACCAGGAGCACGACAGAGAGATCTTCATCTCTTCAATCGCCCACGATATCAGGACGCCGCTCACTTCGATCAACGGCTTCGTAACTGCTATGCTCGACGGAACGATCCCGCCTGAGAAGCAGCCTCACTATCTCGAACTCATCAAGCAGCAGGCTGACCGTATCAGAACGCTAGTTACTTCAATGACTGAGGCATCTTCGCTGTCACACGTCGATCCTTCCATGATGGAAGCGTTCAACATCAACGAGATGATCACGGACATCGTGGATAACCTCGAAGCACAGCTGGCGGAGAAGAACATCAAGGTCATCAAGTCCCTTGATCCGGGCCCCGGCATCATTGCATACGGTGAAGCGCAGCAGCTCTGCCGCGTCATCATCAACATCATCACCAATGCCATCAAGTTCACGCCTTCAGGCGGTTCGATCAAAGTATCGACCGAGACAGACAGGCGCAACAACAAGATCTGGATATCCGTAGAGGACTCCGGAGCAGGCGTCGAAGAATCCAAGCGTAAGAGGATCTTCGAGAGCTTCTATAAGGGCGATCCGTCGCGTAAGGTCGAAGGATTCGGTCTCGGTCTTTATATCTGCAAACAGATCCTTGCCGGTCACGGTCAGACCATAGTCTGCGACGAAGGCACGGAGCTGGGCGGCGCGAAGTTCGTATTCTCATTCCCGACCGAGCCTGCAGATAAGCGCTGACATGTCCCGTATCAGCAGGAAACAGCTCGCGGCAATGACATGGGATGCTCTGACGGCAGAGTTCCCCGATTCACAATGCTCCCTTGATACGGACAGGCCCGAGCGCCTGGCGATAAGAGGGATACTTTCCGCACAGTGTACCGATGTGAGAGTAAACCTGACGGCGAAGGAGCTTTTCGCGAAGTACCCGGAGCCGGCTGATATAGCAGCGGCGGATATCGAAGACATAGCCGGGATGATAAGACCCGTCGGTCTGACAGGATCCAAGTCCAGGTCGGTGAAGGCTTTCGCAGAGAAGCTTACAGGCGAGTGGGGAGGAGTTATCCCCAACGATGTTCCCGCCCTCATGGAGATTCCCGGCATAGGCCGCAAGATCGCCAACCTCATCGTGGGCGAGATATACGGCACGCCCGCGATCGTCGTCGACACGCACTGCAAGCGCGTCATGTACAGGATAGGCATATCTGACAGCAAGGACCCGGCAGGAGTCGAGAAAGACATGATGAAGGTCTTTGACGAAGACAAGTGGATCGCGATAGGACATCTGTCCGTCGACCTCGGAAGAGAATACTGCACGGCGAAAAATCCGAGATGCGCAGATTGCCCGCTCAGTGCGTTCTGCAGGAGGAGGGTCTGATGGCGGCGATACATCTGTCCAGTCCCGTGGCGGCGTTATACGGCATAGGTCCGTCTGCCGAGGAGAAGCTTGCAAAGCTCGGCATAGAGACTATCTATGACCTGATCACATACATCCCCAGAAGATATAACGACTGGAACAACGCGGGGGACTTCTACGATGCCCGGGACGGCATGGAGATAACCTTCCGCGCGCATGTGGCGACCAAGCCGGAAGTGAACGTCAGGTCCAGGACAAGACCTGTCAGCTTCTACCTGTCGGACGGCTTCAAGCGCATCAAGGTGACCTTCTTCAACTCATCTTACATCGCCCGAAAGTTTGCAGTAGGCGACGAGTGCTTCGTACACGGCAAGGTCACGATGTTCGCAGGGAAGCCCCAGATGGTAAACCCCTACATCGAGAATGCTTCGAAGATCAACCCCGATGAGCTTGTAAAACCCGTGTATCCGCTGACAGAAGGCGTGACTTCCAACAACCTGTCGAGGTGGGTAAGGACGGCACTGGATCTGTGCGGATCCGAGCTGCTGAATGTCATACCGCAGGAGGTGGTTAAAGCGGAGGGTTTTGTCGCGCCTTCCGAGTGCTACCGCATGATACATTTCCCCAAGGATATGGCTGAAGCCGACAGGGCAAGAAGACAGATTGCATACGAAGAGCTTATCCTGCTCGGGATAGGCATGAAGATAGCAGGCTCTGATACCACGGTGACGGAGAAGGCCGAGAGAGTCGTGCCGCCTCCGGGTTCGGCGCTTAACGAAGACATCAAGACCAGGTGGAATAAGATAATATCCAACCTGGGATTCAAGCTCACTGATGACCAGGCAAAGGCCGTCAGGGAGATACAGATGGATCTTATGAAGGATACCCCGATGAACCGCCTCGTACAGGGAGACGTAGGATCGGGCAAGACCGTCGTCGCGATACTCGCGATGGCGATGACTGCGCTCATGGGCAAGCAGTCAGTCCTTCTCGCGCCGACTTCGGTCCTTGCGAGCCAGCATTACAATACCGCGGTAAAGCTCCTCGAGGGCAGCGGCATCAATGTCGTGCTGCTGCTCGGCAAGACCAAACAGTCGGTAAAGAAAGAGATCAAGGAGAAGATGAGGCAGGGAGAGGCCGCAGTGATAATCGGAACTCACGCACTGCTGTCCGATAATGTCGAATTCGACGATCTTGCTCTCGTAATAGCAGACGAGCAGCACAGGTTCGGCGTAAAGCAGAGGGAGAAGCTCCTGATCAAGCAGGGCGCTTCGGGCGAGGTCAACAGCGTACACAACCTCGTCATGACGGCTACGCCCATCCCGAGGACACTCGCGATGGTGCTCTACGGCGACATGGCCACATCGATAATCAAGCAGAAGCCGGCAGGCCGTCAGACGATCAAGACCTGGTTTGTCGATTCAAGGACGAGCCCGGACATCACGGATGTGCTGAAATCCAAGCTCGAAGCCGGTGAGCAGGCTTACATCGTCTGCGCCAAGATAGATGACGAACACATGGAGCCCGACGACGGCTACAGGATGACTCCCGACGTCGACGAGTCCGAGATAATAAGCGTAGTCCAGATGAAGGAAATGATCGACAAGACGGGACTGTCGGGAAGATACACCACGGAGACTCTGTACGGCTCGATGAACGAGGCTGCAAAGCTCGATGTCATGGAGCGTTTCGTAAGGGGCGAGGTGAAGATACTGATATCCACGACCGTTATCGAAGTCGGTGTGGACAACCCCAATGCCAATGTCATGGTCATCATGGATGCCGACAGGTTCGGCCTGTCCACTCTGCATCAGTTAAGAGGAAGGATCGGAAGGGGCTCGTCCAAGTCCTTCTGCCTCCTTGTATCGGAGTCCAGATCCGAACTCGCGCTCCAGAGGATCAAGATGATGTGCGAATCCTCGGACGGCTTCGAACTGGCCCAGAAAGACCTTGAATTAAGAGGCCCCGGCGATTTCTTCGGAACGAGACAGCACGGCATCCCGTCGCTTCGGGCTGCAAATCTCTATACGGATATAGCGATAGCTTCGGAAGCGTGCGAGGCGGTGAATAAGGTTTTCGAGGAGAAGACAGAGGAAGCATCTGTGCTGTATAATGCGATCGCATCCATGTTCGAGCTGAGATTCGGAAGAAAGATGGGGTCATTGTGACATGCCGAGAGTGGTAACGGGAAGGTTCAGAGGAGCGGTGCTCCAGGCGCCAAAGGGGGACAAGACGAGGCCTACGACCGATAAGGTCAAGGAGGCTCTGTTCTCCATAATCCAGCGGGACGTGCCGGGATCCGAGTTCCTAGATCTGTGCGCAGGTTGCGGCCAGATAGGCATCGAAGCCGTGTCCAGGGGAGCTGTCAGGGCCACTCTCGTCGACAAGGGCGGGGAACCTGCAAGGATGATCTCGCAGAACCTCGAGAAGATCCGCATGAAGGATTCCGACGAGTTCCGTTTCTACCGCATGGGAGTGCTTCCGGCCCTCGAAATGCTTGCCTCAAAGGGAGAAAAATTTGATATTATATTCATGGATCCCCCGTACAGGATCGTGCCTGATCTGGCAAGGGATGCGGCCGAGCTGATCTGCCGCGGAGACTTGCTTGCCGATGACGGTATGCTGATCGTGGAGCACGCGGAAGACAACCCTCCCGTGTATGACCAGATAGCGCTCGAGCATGTTCGTTCTTGTAGTTACGGGATTACAGTGTTAACATTTTTTAAGAAGAATAAAGAAAAGAGGGGAAATTCTTGAAGGTAATGCTTTTCCCGGGCACCTTCGACCCGTTCACAAGAGGTCACAGGGATATCGTAAGGCGTGCTTCGAAGCTTTGCGACAAACTTGTTGTGGCCGTTATGGAGAACAGCGCCAAGTCTCCTCTCTTTACGCCCGATGAGAGAGTCGATCTTATCAAGAGATCGCTCGCCGGCGAGAACCTTAATAACATCGAGGTCATGGAGTGGGGAGGCCTGCTCGTAGACCTCTACAAGCAGCTCGACTGCTGCGCTTCGGTAAGGGGCATCAGGTCTGAGTCGGATTTCCGCTATGAGGCAGAGCTCGCGCTCGCGAACAGGCTTCTGTATCCGGAATACGATGCCATCCTCCTGCCGTGCAGAGACGATATGTCGCTCATAAGCTCGACCATCGTCAAGGAAGTGGGATATTACGGCGGCGACATCTCGAAGATGGTTCCTGCCGAGATTATTGATACAGTAAACGATAAATTCATGAAAGGAAGGAAACAATAATGGAGAACAGTAACTTCAATCAGGGAGGCCAGCGTTACGACGCCATAAAGCACATCGATTATCTTATCGATACCATCAAGGACGCTACGGGCGTACCGTTCTCTGACAAGTGTTCTATCGAGAGGAATGAGACCATCAACTCTCTCCAGATATTGAAGAATAATCTTCCGGGTGCAGTAGCTCAGGCAAACGATATCGTTGCAAGGGCTCAGGATATCATCAGCACCGCTCGTGACAAGAATAAGAAGATCATTGACGACGCTAACAGAATGTATGCGATCAAGGTCAACGACCACGAGATCACAAAGGGTGCCAGAGAAGAAGCTGCCCAGATCATTGCCAATGCTGAGGCTCAGGCAGAAGAGCTCAGAAAGAATGCTCACCTGTATGTTAAGCAGCTGCTCGAGGGCGTAAACGATGACCTCGCTGCATGCTCTGCAAAGCTTCAGACAAATCTTAAGGAGCTTGATTCTGCGATAGACGGCGAGTGATACTTATGCTCGCTTAGGTCCTCCGCGCTGCGCTTGTGCGGAAAACGCTCGCACAAGCATCACTCGCCGGTAAGGAAAACGCTCGGAGCCATCTCACTCGCCGGGAGGACTTAGTTAGATAATGAATAGCGGCCGGTTCACTTTAGCGGTGGACCGGCTTTTTTATGCCCGAATCACTACAACTGTACCGCAGAGCAGTACACCCGTAGTAACAAACGCCGGGGGAAAAGTATTATAATCAAATATAGACATACGTTATGCTTCGGCTCGAGGAAAGAGGATAAGTATGATACTCGGTGTACAGATAATTAATTTCGATATATTCGATAACGATCAGGCGGGCATACTGATAGATGAGAGCGTAAGTCCTGCTGCAGAAGGCGGGCAGCGCGCGAATCCGATGCGTAAGCTCAACGCCCTGATAGGACGCAACAATACCGGCAAGACCAGCTTTATGGGGTGCCTTGCCTACATGAAGGATTGCGTTACCGACGGCGTTACTGCAGCGTCGATCAGCTGCGGAAGACCGGGATTCTCCAACATGACTCCCGATAAGTCCAAGCCTTCCAAGTTCAAGGTGTTCTTCAAGTTAGGCGACAGGGAGACCGGCAAGTCCGACTATATCCAGTACGAGCTGTCCATCATGGCAAACAGGTTCGGAACGCCTGTCGTATCTTACGAGAAGGCCGTGAGGAGCACCCGCGAAGAAGACGGGACATATAAGCTGACGACGCTGCTCGAAGTAACGGACGGAGAAGGATTTGTGCTTTGTCCCGGAAGAGATGACGGCAAGACTGAAGAGATCTCGCTCGACGACGATCACCGCACGGCTCTCAGCCTGTTCGGCAAGCTCAGAAGATATACGCATTTGTGCGACCTGTTCCATGAGATATCAGGCTGGTTCTTCTGCAGTTTCTCTTCAGAAGAGCAGAGTTCGTACTTTACCGAGGGCGGCGCGCCCGGCGGCCACAAGCACCTGAACAGCACCGGCTCCAATGTGGGCAACGTGCTGGAATTCATCAAGCAGAGCGACGAGGAAGAATATAACAGGATAGTATCCGAGATCCAGAGCAAGATCCCGGCGATGAAGAAGAAAAAGAATCTTCCCAAGGCCCTCTCCGAGAGCCCTGATAAGCTCTTCCTGTATCTGCTCCTCCTTAGGGACGGATCTCCCAGGTCGACGATATTCATCGAGACACCGGACAAGGACCTCTACCACGATATGGTGGATGTGCTGGCCGACGAGATGCGTGAGTACTCCATCAGGAACCATTACTGCCAGATCGTGTTCTCCACGCACAATCCCTACATAATCGAGACCATGTCGCCTAAGGAGATATGGGTGTTCTCGAGGACTTTCGAGATGGATTCTGGTGATGTTACGATCAGCTGCGCAGGAGACGATCCGCTCGTCAACGAGATGTTCTCGCAGGGTGTGGGCATGGGCGCGATATGGTACGGCGGATATCTTGATCCGGACCAGAAGGAAGAATGACATGAAGATCGAGATACTCGCTGAAGACAAATCCGGTTCTGTCGTAGTTCACCGCGAAGTGCAGAAGATCTGCGCCAAAGCCGGGATCAATACGGAGATAGACGTCAGGCCTCACAGAGGATGTGGAAGCCTGCCCAAGGACCTTGATGCGAAGCCTGCAAAGTTCGCGAACTCACTGCTCGACCTTCTGCCCGCGGAATGCCGTGCTTATAATTCCGTATACGGCAATAAGGACCTGATACTCATTGTCGTGATGGATTCCGACGACAAGGATCCGCAGCAGCTCAGGAACGAATTATATGAGGTAGCAAGAACGTATGCTCCAGATGTAAGGAGCGTGGTAGGTCTTTGCACCGAAGAGATAGAGGCGTGGATGCTGGGCGACCGCAAAGCTCTTCTGAAGGCCTATCCCGATGCAAACACAGATGTTCTCGATTCCTATGAACAGGACAGCGTCTGCGGTACATGGGAAGTGCTCTGCCGCGCGATAAGTGATGATTACGACGAACTCATCGATATCGGGTATCCCGCGATAGGTCACTACAAGGCTCAGTGGGCTTCAAGGATATCGAGATTCCTCGAGCCGGAGAACAATGTCTCGCCGAGCTTTACCACTTTCAAATATGCGTTGGAGACGGCCCTTAAGAATCCGAAGCCGCTGGTAAGGAAGACGAGCTTCTGATGGGACGCCATATCTATGTCCACAATCCGTTCTGCGCCCGTAAGTGTCCGTACTGCGGATTCTATTCCGAAGAAGGAACTTCAAGGACAGCAGAGTATTACAGGTGTGCCGAAGCTGAGACAAGGCTCCTGGCAGCAGGCGATATCAGTGATGCCGATGACGGACCGGATACAGTCTACTTCGGTGGAGGCACGCCGTCATTTCCGGACAGCTCGCTGGTGTGCGGTCTGCTCAAGACCATAACGGAGTTGTTCGGCATCAGGCCCGGCGCCGAGATAACCATTGAGATCAATCCGTCTTCTCTTACAAAGGAGAAGGCCGAAGAATACCGGAAGGCCGGATTCAACCGAGTATCCGTCGGCGTTCAGTCGCTGTCTGACAATGTGCTCAGGACTCTCGGCAGGCTTCACGATTCGCAGGGTGCGATAAAAGCCATCAGGACGCTTAGCCGGGCAGGATTTACAAACATATCAGCAGACCTGATAACGGGCGTTCCCGGACAGACCATGGAAGGTGTCCTGCAGGACATCGACAGGTTTGTCTCTCTCGGCGTAAAACACGTCAGCACATATTCCCTTACATTGGAAGAGGGGACGGCCTTCTATACGAGGTACAAGGACAGGCTTGAAGACATTGTTCCTCCCGAAGAAGAACGTGCCGTATATCACGCCGTAAGGCGCCGCCTCGAGCAAAACGGCATCATTCCTTACGAGATATCCAACAGCGCCTGTGAGGGCTTCAGGAGCGTTCACAACGGCTCATACTGGAACGGCAGCGAATACTTCGCGATAGGCGCGGGTTCGCACGGGTTTACGAACGGTGTCAGGTACGGTCATGCCGACAGCATCGACGAGTATATCAGGGTGATGAGCGGCGCTGCCCCCGGCGGCGGTCTGCCCGAAGGCCTCATCTATGTCGAAGAGGAGATGACGCTTGAAGACAGGATGGCAGAGTATCCGTTCCTGAGGCTCCGTACGAGCGAGGGAATAGAGGCGGATGTTTTCGAGAGGAAGTTCGGAAGAGATGTACATGAAGTCTTCGGCGATGCCATTAAGGCCAACGTCTCCCGCGGGCTGCTCGAAGATAAGGACGGCCGCATCAGGCTCACGGAGAGTGGCCTGGACTTTGCGGATGCCGTTATAAGGGATTTCCTGGGTTAATTGATCTTGGGCGGGAGCTTCTCGAATTCATCGATCGGGATAGGCTTGGAGAAGTAGTATCCCTGGAACAGCTTACAGCCCATATCCTTGAGCATATCGAGCTGCTCTCTGGTCTCGACGCCCTCTGTGATCTGCGACAGGTTCAGCTTGTTAGCCATGTCAATGATGCTCTGCAGTATGATGGAGGACTTGTCGTAATTGGCAGTCTCCTGCAGGAATACCATGTCTATCTTGAGGACATCGAGCGGGATCTCCTTGAGCATGTTGAGCGAGGAATATCCGCTGCCGAAATCATCCATCTCCACTATGAACCCTGCCTCGCGCAGCTTCCTTAAGACCTCTATGTTGTCCTGCGCGTTGTCGATGACGGCAGACTCGGTGATCTCGAGGTGGAGCTTAGCGGGATCGATGCGGTAGCTGCTGACCAGCTCCGCGATGACGCCGTAGATATCGAGGAAGTAGAAGTCCTTTGGCGAGATGTTGACGGACAGAGCCCAGTCCCTGCCTTCATGTTTCCAGCGCGACAGGATCTTGCACGCGTTCTCCCACATGCAAAGGTCCAGCTTGTAGATCATGCCGTTCTTCTCGAAGGTCGGTATGAACTTGAAAGGTGCGAGGAACCCGTGCTCTGAATGTATCCATCTGGCAAGTATCTCGCCGCCTTCAAGGACACCGTCGGCATTATACTGAGGCTGGATGTAAGGCACGATCTCGCCGTTCCTGATCGCCGCATCGAGCTCGGTGGTGATCCTCTGCTCCCAGAGCCTGTTCTCTCTTATCTTGTTGTCGTAGAAGACGATCCTGTTGTTGAAGTCGCCCTTGATGGTCTCGATCGCGATCTGGCATCTGTCGATCATGATGGCAGGCGGGATATTCTCGAGGTCAGAGGTCTCGTATACACCGACATGTATGACGATGGGCTGTTTCGTATCGTTCTGCTCATCCATCATGCTGCGGAACTTCGTCTCGAGGCCGCGGATGTTCCTTCTGATGACGTCTTCTTCCGTACCGAAATTCGACTTCTTCGTAAAGACCGCGAAAACATCCCCGCTCCATCTGCAGTACACGGCATCCTTGGGGGCGGCGGAAGCAATGGTCTTTGATATCAGTATGAGGATGGAATCAGCCTTGTCCTTACCGTAGACTTCGTTGATGAACTTGAAGTCGTTGATGTCAAAGGCGATCATCAGGTAATCTTCGTCCGGTGCAGCAGTCAGGATATCGCCAACCTTCTCGAGGAACCTGTTCCTGTTATAGATTCCTGTAAGGCTGTCGTGGGTAGCTTCCCAGCGGCGCTTCTCATTAAGAAGTATCTCGTCGGTGTTGTCGTGGATGTTGAAGAATGAACCTATGCTGAGGCCCTTCTTGTCCTTCATCAGACGGTGAGAGATATTGACGTATCTGGTCTCATCTTCCCTGGTGTTGAAGCGTGCGGAGATGTCGAAGTCCGTAGTGAGGTCTGCGCCGCCGGTAATGTCTATGAGCTTATCGGTGCAGGCATCAGGCTTCTTGTTCTCGAGGTCGAGTATCTTGTATGCCTCGTCATTTGCATAGAGAGCATTGACATCGTAATCGTAGAAGATGATTCCGTCGGTATGGTTCTTGACTACGGCATCTGCGAGATTCCTGGCGATCCTGGTGGGCTTATAGATGAGCGTGAAGTAGTACAAGACGATGCCGAGTATCGTGTAAGCCGATATCGTGTGATCTACCGGAGCATCCGAGAACATGAAATAAAATTCGAGTAAAACGTCAAGTACAAGAACGGCAGTGATGATCAGATACTTCCTGTAGTAGACGGTGGCAAGCCTTCTCATCCTGACGATGAGGACCTGGATGGAGATGCATACGACGAATACCACGACCGCAAAGTTCAAGTAATGTCCGAAGTTCGATTCGACTACGAAGAACAGATCTCCGTTAGGGAAGTAATCCGGCTTCACGACGAAAACATGATGGAAGATCGGGTTAAGGCACAATGAAGCGGTGTTAACGAGTACCAGTAACGTGATTAGCGTCTTATATCTCGAACCTCTGTATTTGATCTCGCAGAAATCCATTATGAATGCCAGGAGCATATATGCGAACAGGTTAAGGCCGACGAGATAAAAAAGATAACAGATCTCGGCTATGAATTGCTCCGGAGTTACTACCGCGACAAGATTGGATACGAGCGGGATGAGTGTTGCAGTCAGAAGGTGATTAAGGCTGTAAGTTACATGACCGGGTCTCTTGCGTCGGTTGATGAATGAGAAGACAACGCAAATAAGCAGGATCGCTCCCACAAAGACAAGTTCGGCTGCAAACAATAGTTTCATATACTGACATTAACATACGGCGGTGAATTAAGTATTACAAAGCTTTTAATATCAAAATACATTTGTTTCAAATAATATAGCGCGTGTAGTATTATAGGTTGAACTTCAAGGAAAGGTGTAAGGCGGTAATGAAGCAGCAGAGGATATATCCGGCAGTGCGCATAAGCTCTAAGGCGGAACGTGCGGTAAAGGGAGGACATCCCTGGGTCTATGGTGAGGAGATCACTTCTGAAGATGCGGATATCAGGGACGGCTGCATAGTCGATGTTTTTGCCGGCAATGCCTGGCAGGGTTCGGGATTCTATAATTCCAATTCCAAGATCAGGGTCCGCCTTATATCCCGTAACAGCAATGACAGTTTTGATGATGCATTCTGGAAGCGACGCATAAGATATTGCGTGGATTACAGGAAGCAGGTCATGCCGGGCGATGACTTCAGATGCTGCAGGATCGTTCACGGAGAGGCAGATCAGATGCCCGGTCTCACGGTGGACAGATATGAGGATATCCTCTCGGTCGAGATCACATGCCTCGGCATGGAGCAGGTAAGACCTGCAGTATATAAGGCGCTGAAGGAAGTCTTTGCTGAAGAAGGCATAACAGTCAGGGGCATATATGAGCGTAATGAGCTGGCTCTGCGCGAGAAGGAAGGCCTGCCGCTCTATAAGGGCTGGTATGAGGACGGCTCCGCGTTGCCAGAATCTGCTATAGTCAGGATAACCGAGAACGGCATCAGATACTTTGTCGATGTCGAGAACGGACAGAAGACGGGATTCTTCCTTGATCAGAAGTATAACAGGGCAGCCGCAGCAAGGATCGCTGAAGGAAGGAATGTGCTCGACTGCTTTACCCATACGGGTTCTTTCGGTCTCAACTGTGCCGCAGCGGGCGCTCTGAAGGTTACCAGCGTCGATATATCACAGCAGGCAGTCGACATGGCTAAGCAGAATGCGGAAGATAACGGTCTGTCCGGCAGGATGGAGTTTGTGTGTGAAGATGTTTTCGAGCTGCTGACGCGCCTGTCTGAAGAGAAGTCCAGGGCGTACGATTACATCATCCTGGATCCTCCGGCGTTTACAAAGTCGAGGCAGACGGTCGATCATGCGGAGAGAGGGTATAAGGAGATCAACTACCGTGCGATGAAGCTCCTGCCGAGAGGCGGATATCTGGCCACGTGTTCATGCTCACACTTCATGAAGGATGATCTGTTCAGGAAGATGCTCAGGTCAGCTGCTTACGATGCAGGTGTCCAGCTCCGCCAGATTGAGGCGAGACAGCAGGCACCGGACCATCCGATACTCTGGAACGTTCCGGAGACGGATTATCTCAAGTTCTATATCTTCCAGGTCGTGTGATCAGGAGATCTTCTTGTACAGGAAGTAATCCCCGTATATCTTAGCTCCCGAGATATTGGTATAGACTATCTGCTCGTTGCTTACGATCTCATAGCCTTCCCATTCGAATGTGCCGTCGCGTGTGACTATATAATCGAAGGCCTGTTCTTCTATAAGACGGTGCTGTTCGTCGAGGATGACAGGCCAGCTCTCTTCAATGTTCAGATAACAATAGTATTGTGTCTTCGGAAGTGTTCCGGAAGCCAGATAGAAGCCGCCGTCCATGACGTCATAGGTGAGGATATTGGCATCAGGCGTCTCATTGATTATCTCCGCGAACTTGTACTGAGGGTAGTCGCTCTTTTGGTAATGCATCATGAAGATGTTCTTGCAAGTGATTATGCTGGAGAACACCAAAGCAACACTCAGCGCTGCAAGGATCACCTTAAGTCTCTGTCCGTCCAGGAGTTTCTTCTTGGTCAGAAGAGAGATTATGTGCGAACCGAGCACGGCGGCAAACGGAGCCAGGTAAACAGTTATGTAGGCATAGTATGGCATGATCTGCTGTCTGGACAGGACCGTAACTATTGTGATAGCCAGTGTGACATAGAATACCTGCAACACTCTGGAGCGTATGTTCCTTCCGGCACAGAAAGATCCGATAATGCAAAGGATAAGGAATACGGGATATTTGGGGAACAGGAGGCATGTTCCGTAGAGATTGAGAAGAGCCGTGGCTATCTTGCCTATGACAGGCACATACAGTATGGGGAAATCATAGATATCCTTATCTGAGTAGAAGACGATGTTGTTATAGAAGTATCCGGCAAACATGTCGTCCAGGGCACCGTTTACGGCAAGATATATGATTATCGGCAAGGTCAGCAGTATGAAGCCTGCAAGGAACATGCCGATATCGGCGAAGAGCCTCTTCCAGGCGCGCGGCTTGATCGTCCATATGACCATAAGGATGCATATGCCGATGACAGGACCAAGGAACGAATACTTGATCCAGAATAAGGCAGCGGTAAGGATGCCGATTATAAAAGCGCTTTTGACAGACGGCAGCCGTTCCGGCTCGATGACGGAATCCCTGAGCACGAGATACACGATGATGATGAGGAGGGGGAAGCAGAGTTCTTCCGCGCTGTCTCCAAAATCCATCATTCCGATAGTGTAGGTAAAAGCGATAACGGCAGGCATCAGTAAGACGGCATGCTTATCGGGCTTGGAGCACAGCTTTACCGTCTTCCATGCGAAGAATGAGAATACGACGGCCATGCCAATCTCGATGAACCAGACACCCAGAAAGGAATGCTGAGAGATCAAGGCTGCCAGCGCATGGACGATAAAGAGCAAAGGGCCTTTCTGTTCGTAAAGGTCCTTATATGGAACAAGACCGTGAAGAATGCCGCGTCCAAGGGTCAGATACACATTGGAATCGACCCAGAAATTGAATGCATACAGCGGTGAAGAGCAGGTAACAAACAGCATTACCACAAAAGAAGAGACTGAAAGAAATATCTTCTCAAAGGTGGTAAGTTTGAGTCCGCCGGCAGTCAAAACAGGTTTGCCGGAGACGGTGCCGGTTGTTCTGGCATTGCCCTGCACTCAGGCCTCTGCCTTCCAGAGTCCGTGGAGGTTGCAGTATTCGTACGCAGCGATGATTTTCTCGCCCTCTTCGATAGCAAAAGATGTGCAAGGTTTGTCGCCTGCAGCAAGGTTCCTTACGGAATAGCCCTTATCTGTCTCGAGTGCGATGAATGCGATATAGTGTGCTTCGAGCATGGGGTGCTCAACTTCGCCGACGGTGACCGTAACGACGTTGCCGTTAACGGAGATGACGGGGACATGCTTCTCGCCTGCGGCATCGGTGCTGTTGGGTTCGATTACCTCACAATCGCAGGGAACATCGAAAGGCTTGATTACAATGCTTCCGTTCTTGGATCTGTAGAATTTCATAGAGAAGTACCTCCCATATCTGATATGCAATCAGTATAGCATAAGAAATGAGCCTCCGGCGGGAAAACCGAAGGCTCTGAGATATGGGAAAATGGGAATAGAAAAATGTCATGTTGACCGCGTATAAGGTTACTGTATATCAGGGTAAAAAACTACTCCATATATTACCAACTTTTATACACATCTTGCTATCAGTAAAAGCCTAATCGATAAATATATTATCGAAATGAAAGTCATTTGGCAACTAATATTCAAAAATGCCACAAATTTTGTGCGTTATCTGACCTGAATATACGAATGAGTATACTTTTCCGTTGGAATATCCGAGTGCGAACAGGGATAATCTAATCAGGGAAAAGACCAAGGACCCTTGTAAGACGAAAGGAGAATTCAAAATGGGTGGAATTTTTGATTTCAAAGACAGAGTAGCAGTTATCACAGGATGCTCGACAGGCCTCGGCGTTCAGATGGCAAAGGCACTTGCAGCGCAGGGCTGCAACATCGTAGCTATCGCCAGAAGACAGAACCTCATCGAAGAGGTTGCAGCTGACCTCGAGAAGACATACGGCGTTAAGGCTCTCGCCGTTAAGTGCGACATCACTGATACAGAAGCAGTCGAGAATGCTGTTGACGAGATCCTCGAGAAGATGGGAAGGATCGACATCCTCGTAAACAACGCAGGAACAGGCGCTGTTGCTCCCGCTGAAGACATCACTGACGAGCAGTTCATGAACGAGATCGACATCGACCTCTTCGGTACTTTCAGACTTGCAAGATCAGTTGCCAAGAAGGCAATGATCCCCGCTAAGTTCGGCAGAGTCATCAATATCGCTTCCATGTACGGCCTCGTAGGCAACAAGGTTGCACCTGCTTCTCCTTATCACGCAGCAAAGGGCGGCGTTGTTAACCTCACAAGAGCACTCGCTTCCGAGTGGGGCAAGTACAACATCACAGTAAACGCTATCTGCCCGGGTTACTTCTACAGCCCTCTTACGAAGGAGACACTTGATTCTGACTTCTTCCAGCAGAACGCCAAGACAATGATCCCTCTCGAGAGATACGGCAACGACGGTGAGCTCGATACGGCTATCTGCTTCCTCGCATCTCCCGCTTCAACATACGTTACCGGCGTAAACCTTCCGGTAGACGGCGGTTACACGGCAATGTAAGCTGCTTAACACCCCTGTAGAACATAAGGGACTGTGATTTTTTCACAGTCCCTTTTTATGTTAATATTATTTTTATTAAAATTGAGTAAGATAAGGACCAGGCATGAAAGAGCAGGTAAAGGTATCCAATTCATTCTCTTTCTCGCGCAAGCTGATGAAGCAGGATGCGCGCAATAATCTTAAGCGCCATTATCTGTTCTTTGTAGTAGTCTGCCTCGTATCGCTCCTGGTCCAGGCCGAGTTCGTTACCACCGACTATGTCATCAAGCTCAGGTCGCAGTTCATCTCCGATGTCGTGGAAGCTGCGCAGGGAACTTTTGCGGAAGAGACTGTCACACAGGTTGGAGAGAAGGTCAACGAAGCAGGCGACGATTACGATACCTTCTACCAGGCCTTCGGTGATGCCCTTGAGGACATATCGACATCTAACGGTTATGCGAGTGATGTTTTCGGGCGCTCCAAGGGCGTGATCAACAGCGTCATCAACTATCTGGCGAGTGATACCTTCTTCTCGCACGCTTATACCACGATATACAGCATAGTAGGATCCGACAGCCTTGCCGAGACGATACTGATCGCAGGCATGGTCTGGTTCTCTGCGTTGTTCTGGTTCTTCGTAAGGAATCTGTACATTGCCATCTGCCGAAGGATAATACTTGAGGGCAGGGTCTATAAGAAGATCCCGTTCTCGAGGTTCGTGTTCTTCATCCGTGCCCGAAAGTGGTCGCGTGCGGCATTTGCCATGTTCCTGATGGTCGTATTGGATTCGGCTGCCGCATCTACGATCTTCCTGGGTCCTGTCTGCTATTACGGACTCTTCCTCATGCCTTTCATAATCGCAGAGAATCCCTGGATCAGACCCGTCCAGGCGGCGAAGATGTCCTGGAACATGATGCGCGGCAACAAGCTCGAACTGTTCAAGCTTGATCTCTCGATACTGGGCTGGAACATCCTCGGCATTCTGACGCTCGGTATCCTCAACGTGTTCTACGTTAACCCGTACAGGGTCTGCATCTATGCTGAGTACTATGCGAAAGCAAGGGAAGCCTACAGGAAGCAGCGCGGTCCCGGCTATGAACTGCTCGCAGACAAGTATCTGTTTACCAAAGCCGACAGTGACAAGCTGGCGGACGCATATGCGGATGTTATAGAAGAAGTGAGCAAGCCCGAATACGAGCTGGCTGAACTCAAGGGCAGGAAGAAGTTCATCGCAGAACACTTCGGAGTGGTACTTCGCAATACGAAGGATGAACAGGATTACGAAGAGAGCGAAGCAAAGCGCGTAAGGATGCTCGGTTACAAGGACGAGGCAGAAGGAGAGATGTATCCTTCGCGCCTGTCGATAGTCCCGGATAAGAAGAAGTTCCGTTCCCTTGCTCACATTCATTACATGCGGCACTATTCGCTGCTGTCGCTGATAGTTCTGTTCTTCATATTCTCCGGCTTCGGCTGGGTATGGGAACTCATCTACTATTACATCAAGCAGGGAAGACTTATCAACCGCGGCGTCCTGCACGGACCGTGGCTGCCCATATACGGCTTAGGCGGAATGATGGTGCTTATCTTCCTTTACGCGTTCCGCAAGAATCCTTTTGTGCATTTCTGGATGACTGTTCTGGTGTGCGGTGCATTCGAGTATTTCGGAGGCTGGGCGCTCGAGGAGATCTATCACGAGAAGTGGTGGGATTATACGGGATACTTCCTGAACCTTAACGGACGTATCTGTGCCGAGGGCCTGTTTGTTTTCGGTGTGTGCGGCCTGGCGTTTATCTACGTGCTCGCACCGCTGCTTGACGACCGAATACGCAAGTGGAATAGGAAGATAGTGATACCGGTGTGCAGCGTTTTGATAGCGCTCTTCCTGGCGGATATGGTCTACTCGCGATTCGTTCCGAACACGGGTTCGGGTGTAACGGGTGATTTTGAAGACGAGATCACGCAGACACAGGTCACGCAGACTATAGACGAGAGTGAGTTAACGTAACCGTCCTATACGCCTGTCCATGATCTCCTTTAAGACCTCGGCATACTTCTCATGCTTTATCGCAGGGAAGGCATTAAGAAGTCGCCCGATACCGATGTGCCTCTGCTTTGTAAGTTCTTCCAGCAGTTTGTCGCGCCTTGCCTGAAGATCCCTTCTCGTGCTCTCTGCTCTTGCATCGAGTTCTTCTCTGCCTGCTTCAACCTTGTCCTTGAGTTCTGCATATCCGAGCTTGGCCTGAAGCGCGCCTTCCTCGAGCTTTACAGTCGTCTTGTAAGCGCCTCCGCCGACCTTCTCGGTAATGTAATCGGAACCCTGACGTATGGCCGCGCTGATCTCGTCGATCTCGGCCAGCTTTTTGTTGAAGCCTCTGATCGTAAGGACGGTCGCGACGCAGTCGATGACGAGTATCGCGTAAAGTATTGCAAGTATTATCACGCCTGCAGCATGCGCTATGATGCCGTGCGTAGGTTCCACCGCCAGGAACGGCTGTACTATCTCGACCACGGCGAGGATCCCCAATCCCCACATAAGTGAGAACTCGGGGCAGATATAACCTCCCAGGTTGAACTTCCTGTCGCTGTAGTCCCACCATCTGGCGTGGAAGAGCTTATCCAGTATCCATCCGCCTGCCAGTTCTACTGCTGTCGCGAAAATGGTACCGCCGGCGAAAATACACAGCAGCCTTACCGAATGGGATCCCACTCCTGCATCAGTAAGCGCGGATGTAATGACATTGGAGAGCATGAGGACACCGAGCATGCCGGTGCCGTAGATGGGGCAGACGGGTCC
>JAEEGK010000319.1_pt1 | contig 120969 bp, 106 predicted proteins | sample 8958771 | NCBI WGS metagenome assembly JAEEGK01 (sample SAMN16246547, study PRJNA631951) | gut metagenome | biome: gut microbiome; feature: rumen; material: SC-attached | host: Bos | place: Iran: Karaj | collected 2018-10 | reverse complement strand
AAGAGATAAGCCGGATGGAAGAAAGCTCGGCGATGTTAAGATAAGCCAAAAGAGCAGCTATGCAAACTATGCGTGCCCGACAGAGGATATCTTTGGGAAAAATAATGTCTACTTTGTATGTACACTGGGGACTTGCTACATCGATGCTTGGAAGGCAGATGGCACACAGGATAAGAAATCACTTACGGAAGCAGACATTAATAAGCCGCCCGTAGTCGTTAATCCTTATGATATCGTAGAAACAGAGACAATGGAAAACGGCGGAAACTTCTATGATAAAGATGGTACCGAATATTCGCCGATCAGTGAAGTGAAAATGGTTTCACTAAAAAATGTTATGTTTTCAAAGGGACTTAAGGGCATAGAGATAACTGCCAGAACCAGATATTACGACACGGTAATGGAGATTCATCTTGATGATCCCGAAAGCGAACCTATTGCAAGAGCACTGATCAGAACGCCTGAATTTGGAACTTGCATGGCATATACATCCAATATCACAGGAATGCATGATGTGTATTTCACGGTAAATAACCCTGTTGATTTCGATTCTTGGAGGGCAATCGACAATGCTCCGAAGCCAAAGGGAAACAACGACAAACCGATTGACCCTGAGGAACCACAGCAACCGGAGGTTTCCGAGACACCTGAACAGCCGGAGATGCCTGAAACTCCTGAGCAGCCGGAAGTTCCCGAAACACCGGAACAACCGCAGGAGCCTGAAACTCCACAGCAGCCCGAAGAGCCTGCTAAGCCTGCGCTTGAGCTTGAGGGTTCAATAAACGATTGTGGCGAAGGCTATCAGGTCAACTTTAAGCTTACCAACAATTCCGATGAGCCGAAAACAGGCTGGAAGATAACAATGGGAAAAGTTGACATCAACATAAAAGACAGCTGGTGTGTAAACATCGAAGAAGATGACAATCTTTATGTGATCACTCCTCAGGGATGGAATACAACAATCGCTCCCGGACAGACAATTGAATTTGGTATAAGAGGAGAAGGAACTCTTAATGAGGACACGGTTCGCTATATGATTGAGTAATCAATTGTATATAAAAACACTTTATAGGAGGTAAAAGAGTAAGTGAAAAGAAAAGGAAGAGTAGTATCAAGTATCTTATGTGCAGGAGCCACGTTTATGCTGATGTGCACAACGGTGGCGGCAGGAGATCCCTGGGGACACCGCGGACCCAGCATACATCCGTACGGTGGTGTCGAAGCGGAAGCAAACTTCGGAAGCTCGGTATGTGAGTCCACAGAGGCCGACGGAAGAAAAGTCATGTCACTTGAGGAAGGCGATTATTTCAGAATAATTGATGTTGATTTTGATAAGGGATTATCAGGAATTGATATTAACTACAAGGCTGATGAGCCTTCAATTGTTGAAGTAAGAAGCGGAAAGATAGACGGTCGCCTTATCGCTAAACTTAGAGTAGACGGAACTCATGGCGATTATAAGCTTTGTTCCGCTCCGACAAATGGTCTTTCCGGTATAAACGAGATCTATTTCGTATGTACCCACGGTGCATGCTCAATAGATAATTGGACGGCATTCGGAAAAGGCCCTGATGACGCTTCAACCGTTGATCCATATAACTATGTAGAAGCGGAGAATGGAACAGGCTTTGAAGAATCGGCAATTTCAGAAGAAGCCGGAAGAAAGGTTGTATCATTTTCTAAGGAAGGTGATTATTTCAAATCTGAAAATGTAGATTTGAAATTCGGAGCGAATTCTTTCATGGTATTGGCTAAGAGTAACAGCCCGGCGGTTATAGAGATAAGAGACGGCGGAATCGATGGAAAATGCTTGGATGAAATCATGGTGAGTGGCACAAATGATGAGTATAAGTGTTATATCGCAGACGAAATCCCAAGCCTTTCAGGTGTTCACGATCTTTATTTTGTAAACGTAATGGGGCAGGCTTCTGTTGATAAGTGGTGCGTATCAAGCATGGTGATAAATGCTTCCGAAGATTGTGAATAAAAACAATTTAAGGAAAACGGATAAATAATAAAACGCCGACCTGCAAATAACAGGTTGGCGTTTTTTATTTACATATCCATCTTGGAATCGTAGATATTGGTTTCAAAGAATTTGTTGTAGCCCTGCCATCCGGGAGTTGTAATGTTACCGAGAAGCTCGGTAAATGTCTCCATCTTGGCATCGGTATTGTCCGCAAGATTAAGCGCTACCGCTTCAACTATGGAAGGCTTTTTGGGAGAGCCGTATTCGTATTCTCCGTGGTGAGCAAGAATGCAGTGCTGAAGCTCTTGCCTTAGAAGTACGGGGAAATCCGGGATCTCTTTTGCCTTATCACCTACCATCTCGGCGCCCATAACTATGTGTCCGAGGAACTGACCTTCGTCCGTATAATCATTGGTAGGGAAGAGACTTAACTCTCTTGTCTTTCCTATATCATGGCAGATTGCTGCTGTTAAGAGCAGATCTCTTTTTAATATGGGATAAGCTGTGCAGAAATAATCGCAGAGCTTGGTTACGCTCAATGTGTGTTCAAGTAATCCGCCGATAAATCCGTGGTGAACGGTCTTAGCCGCGCTGGATTTTCTAAATGCGGTGATAAATGCTTCATCCTGAATAAAGAATTCTTCAAGGAGCTTTTTAAGATAAGGATTCTTGATCGTTCCGATTATACCAAGAAGCTCTTTATACATCTCGTCGTTGTCCTTGGAAGAAACAGGTAGATACAAAGAAGGATCATACTCGCCTTCATGGCACTTTCTTGCGCGCTTTACGTTGACCTGTATCGCGCCGTTAAAGCTTGTAACTTCACCGAACACATCGATGTAATCCGTGTCGTCAAATTCATCAATGCCGTCGCTGTTTGGCTCCCAGATCTTGGCGTCTACAGTGCCTGTTTTATCCTGCAAGATAACAGAATAGTATTCCTTGCCGTTCTTGGTAGTGGCGCTCTGTTTGTGCTTGCACATGTAGATGTCGGCAATTCTGTCGCCGGGAGTAAGATCCTTGATAAACTTCATTTTAAATCCTCATTTCTAATTACTGTATAGTAATAAATTTTAATTATGTGTTGAACTCTTGAGAGTAACTTCCATCTGAATCTCGATATAATCGTTAGGAGACTGCCTCATAACGGTAACTGTTATTATATCATTCGGCTCGCATTGAGCAAGCCTGGATGCAAATTGCTCGTATGAATTAACGGCATAGTCGCCGATCCTTACAATGATGTCGCCGCTTTGAAGTCCTGCGTGCATTGCCGGAGAACTCATCTCGATCTGCGTGATGTAGGCGCCTGCGGGAACATTTTTATCATGTTGAAAATCAATGGGAACCGTTGTCCCGTGGATTCCCAGATACGGTCTGTTCGTAGCATTGGAAAGATTCTCGATCAATGTTTTCATTTCAGAAATACCGATCGCGCTGATGTGGTTCGGTATATCGGTGGGACAGTAGGTCATATCGATAATGCCCACAACCTCTCCGCTTAAATTAACCAGTACACCGCTTCCGGAGGAGCTTCCGCTTATATCCGTTGTGATCAGTTTGTATGATGAATCAACGAGATTAAGAGGCGCTTTGTCCGAGGTGATTATTCCGTAACATATTGAATCCTTAATCCCCATGGGACTGCCGACTGCGATGACGGGTAGTCCGGTAAGATTGCCTGAGTTGGAGCTTCCAAGAGCAGCCGTCGTTATGCTCTTTGTGGTGTGCTCATCAAGATCGGCTTTTTTAACCACGATCACACATTGGTTGGTGACGGTATCCATAAGGTTTAAAGTGGCATCTGCAGTTGAGTTGTCGCAGAATGTCACGCGTATACTCTTTGCATCGGAAGCAGCAGATGAAGGTGCCAAAATATACAGATTGGTGCCGTTATCCGCTACGATTATTCCGGAAGCACTTCCGCTGCTCTCATATGAATCATTGATCCAGTTCGCGTCGCTTGTTACAGAAGTTACCGTAACAACGCTTCTTCCGACTTCATCTGCCACAAGTTTAAGTGATGACATGAGTTTACCGTAGTCGGACTGGGAAAAAGAATATGAGGCAAGCGCTTCGTCTATCTTATTCTTTTCATCTTCTTCAAGACTCATTGCTTCGCTTGCGGCAATAGCATTGTCATTGGCAAACATCTCCTCGGGAGAGAGCTCGTCGTTTACAGTCTCTTCGGGAAAAGAAATCTTTTCGGGCGAATTCTCGGGATAAAGCGTGTCGTTAAAAACAGGCTGAAGCACCAGGAAAGTAAGGCACGCAACGATGCCGAAAACAACCGCAAGGGAAATCGTTATGATAGTTCTTCTGAGCAGCTTTTTCCTGTTGATCGGACGCTGCTTTATCTTTTCGCTTATAAAGCTGGTATCTTTTTTATTTTCTTCAGGATTAGTAGGCATTTTTTTACCTCCGCCGTATTGCTTAATTATAAATGTTTTTTACCTTGAATGCCAGTCCGCGAAAGTGCCGATATTTCTGCGATTTGGCATAACCGCACTAGCCACGGTACACTTAAAATGGTAAACTGTACTTTGGATAACTATGTGAAATAAAGGATTTACAGGACATGAACCAAAAAGCATTACACGTACTTGAGTACGATAAGATAATAGAGAAACTTTCAGAACATGCTTCCTCTCAGCCCGGAAAGAAGATGTGCCTTGAACTTGAGCCTTCTTCGGATATCGCTGAGATCAGAAAGAACCTGAAAAAGACGAACGATGCAATAGAGAGAGTTTTCAAAAAAGGTTCGATCTCTTTTGGAGACAATAAGGATCTTAAGGGAGTTCTTAAGGCGCTCAAGATCGAGAGCGCGCTTGATATGGGAGCGCTTCTTGGCCTTGCGTCTTTCCTTGATAACGTCAACAGAGTTAAATCATACGGACGTGCAGAAAGAGATGACGAGAAAAGAGATTCTCTTTCGGAGAGCTTTGAGCTCTTGGAGCCGCTTACATTTATATCTCAGGAGATCAGAAGGTGCATCAAATCGGAAGATGAGATGAGTTCGGATGCAAGTCCCGCGCTGAGACATATTAGGCGCGGAATCATGCTTACGAACGACAGGATCAGAGATGTGCTCGGAAAGATGATAAACGGAGCCTCAAGGACATATCTTCAGGACGCTGTTGTCACAATGCGTGGCGACAGATACTGCATTCCCGTCAAGGCTGAGTACAAGTCACAGATAAGCGGTATCGTTCACGATCAGTCATCTTCGGGATCGACTCTTTTCATAGAGCCCGCGGCGGTTGTAGAACTCAATAATAAGTTAAAAGAGATGTCGCTTCAGGAGCAGGCTGAGATAGAAAAAATACTTCTTGAGCTTAGCCTCCAGATAGCACCGCATGCGGCGGCAATAGGCTATAACTGCGATATCATGACGGATCTTGATTTCGTTTTTGCAAAGGCATCCTATGCACTTGAGATAAATGCGATCACACCGATATTCAACGATCATCATGCTTTTGATATCAAGAAGGGAAGACATCCTCTTATAGCAAAAGACAAGGTGGTTCCGATAGACGTATACGCAGGACGCGATTTCGACATGCTCATCATAACCGGACCAAATACCGGCGGTAAGACAGTAACGCTTAAGACGGTAGGTCTTTTGACACTGATGGGACAGGCGGGGCTTGCGATACCTGCGGCAGATAAGTCTGAGCTTTCGGTGTTCAATGAAGTTTATGCGGACATAGGAGACGAGCAGAGTATTGAGCAGTCTCTTTCTACTTTCTCATCGCATATGACCAACACGGTATCGATACTGAAAAATGCGGACGAGAATTCGCTGTGTCTTTTTGATGAGCTTGGAGCAGGAACGGATCCCACAGAGGGAGCGGCTCTTGCGATATCCATCTTAAACGATCTGCACAAGAGAAAGATAAGAACGCTCGCAACAACGCACTACAGCGAACTCAAGGTATATGCACTCAATACGCCCGGAATACAAAATGCCAGCTGCGAGTTTGATGTTGAGTCGCTAAAGCCAACATACAGACTTCTTATCGGAATCCCCGGAAAGAGTAATGCGTTTGCAATCTCTTCAAAGCTCGGTCTTTCCGAAGAGATAATCGAGGCTGCCAAAGAGCAGATAAGTACGGAAGATAAAAAGTTTGAAGACCTTCTTGCGGACCTTGAGATCAGCAGAAAGACGATCGAGAACGAGAGACTCGAGATCGAGCAGTACAAGAAGGAAGTAGAAGAATTAAAGCGCAGGATCGAAGAGAAATCAAGTAAGCTCGACAGCCAGAGAGAAGAGATTTTAAGAGAGGCCAACGAGAAGGCAAGAGATATCCTTCAGGAAGCCAAAAATGTTGCGGATGAGACCATACGAGCTTTCAGAAAAGCAGGACCCAATGCATCCATGCAGGATCTTGAGAGAGCAAGGACGGGCATCGGACAGAAGGTTTCCGACAAGAACAAGGCGATTCAAAAGAAAGAAAAGCCAAAGGATACACATCCCATTCTTAAGGAGTCTCAGCTTAAGCTCGGTGAATCCGTTAAGATCGTGTCTATGGGACTAAAGGGAACGATCAGTTCCAAGCCCGATAAGGACGGCAATCTCTTTGTTCAGTGCGGCATCATGAGAACCAAAGCGAATATTCGCGATCTCGTTATCATAAGTGACGATGATGCCAAGACGGCAATGAAAAAGTTCTACGGAAGAAATACCGGAAGTTCCAAGATGGATCTTTCGAGGGCTTCCAATATCAAGACGGAAGTCAATCTTATAGGCAAGAACAGCGACGATGCAATAGCGGCGCTGGATAAATATCTGGATGACGCATATATGGCTCATCTTAACAACGTCAGAGTCGTTCACGGAAAGGGCTCCGGAATTCTCAGACAGGCGGTGCACAATTATCTAAAGGGTGTGCCTTACGTTAAGTCTTTTAAACTCGGAGAATTCGGCGAAGGCGACGCCGGCGTTACTATAGTTACATTTATCAAATGAAGGGGATAGGTAAAATGGTTGCCAAACAGAAAATTTTAATAGTAGATGATGACAATAATATCGCAGAGCTTATTTCTTTATATCTTATAAAGGAGTGCTTTGAGACCAAGATCTGCAATGACGGAGAGTCGGCGATCAACGTCTTTGATTCTTTTGCACCTAATCTTGTTCTTTTGGATCTGATGCTGCCGGGAATCGACGGATATCAGGTGTGCAGAGAAATAAGGACCAAATCACAGGTTCCGATAATCATGCTTTCTGCGAAGGGAGAGGTTTTTGATAAGGTGCTCGGACTTGAGATGGGCGCCGATGACTATATGGAAAAGCCTTTTGATTCAAAAGAGCTGGTGGCAAGAGCAAAGGCGGTTCTTCGCCGCTATAAACCTCAGACTCAGGAGCTTTCCGAGTCTGATGACAAGGTTGTAAGATATCCCGATCTTGAGATAAACATGACCAACTATTCTGTTACTTATATGGGAGACAGGGTAGACATGCCGCCCAAGGAACTTGAGCTTTTGTATTTTCTTGCGGCTTCTCCCAATCATGTTTTTACAAGGGAGCAGCTTCTTGACCAGATTTGGGGATACGAGTATGTGGGCGATACAAGAACAGTTGACGTTCACATTAAGAGGCTTCGTGAGAAATTAAGAGACCATGAGAACTGGAGCCTTAAAACTATTTGGGGCATTGGATATAAATTTGAGGTAGTTCAGTAAATGAAGAGGACGCTTTATTTAAAGTTTCTTTTAGCATATCTGTTATTTGCCATATTCGGTTTTATTGTTGTTGCAACCTTTGTACACGGTATGACTTATGAGCGCCTTAGACGTGATAAGGCTGACAGTATGTATCAGGTTGCCACACAGATAGCAAACACATACGCGGCTGATCTGTACAACAGTGAGACCTCGCTTGAAGCCGTGCATCAACAGATGGTGGCGCTTTCAGGCTATATGGGCGGCTCACCGATCTGGATCGTAAATCCGTCCGGAAGGCTGGTTCTTGATTCTTCAAGAGTTCTTGAGCAGAACAAGAAAGACGTGATTGTTGGATTCGATCCCACGGTGATCGGAACAACATATTACACGACAGGAACTTTTTGGAATACATTTAACGAAGAGACGCTCAGTGTTTTTGCTCCGATCACGGCCAATTACAAGGTGCAGGCATATGTCATTATTCATGAACCTATCGCCAAGATCAAGGCTTCGGCAGACGGGTTTTTGAACATATCATATCTAATGCTTATTGTTCTTTTCCTGTTGTCGCTTATCATCCTTATCTTTTTTACAGAGCTTGTGTATTTGCCGCTTAGAAAGATCACAGCGGCAACGGAGCAGTACGCCGTCGGAAACATGGGATACGAGTTTTCCGTGGAATCCGAGGATGAGATGGGATACCTTGCAGCTTCGCTGTCATATATGGCGGGCGAGATTGCGCGTCAGGAAGAAGATCAAAAGAAGTTTATCGCAAACGTATCACATGATTTCAGGTCGCCGCTTACATCCATAAAAGGCTATCTGGTCGCAATGCAGGACGGTACTATTCCCGAAGAGATGCACGACAGGTATCTTGGGATTGTAATAAATGAGACCGACAGACTTACCAAGCTGACGAATGAAATGCTTACGCTCAACAATCTCAACACCAAGGGAATGCTCCTTGATAAGAGTGACTTTGACATCAACGCGGTTATCAGAAATGTAGCAGAGTCTTTTGAAGGAACATGTCTTGATAAAAAGATCGCCATAGAGCTAGTGCTCACCGAGGAAAAGATGCTCGTCAACGCCGACATGAGTAAGATTCAGCAGGTTCTCTACAATCTCGTGGATAACGCGATCAAGTTCAGTCACAAGGATTCTTCGATTAAGATCGAGACTACTGAGAAACACAGCAAAGTTTTTGTTTCCGTCAAGGACAGCGGAATCGGTATTCCCAAGGAAGACCAGAAGCTTATCTTTGACAGATTTTATAAATCCGACTTATCCAGAGGTAAGGATAAGAAAGGAACGGGTCTTGGCCTTGCCATTGTAAAAGAGATAGTTAAGGCCCACGAAGAAAATATTAATGTCATCAGCACGACCGGTGTCGGAACGGAGTTTATTTTCTCTCTTCCCAAGGCTAAGTCGATGGATGCCGATGACGAGGAGTAATTTAGAAATGCACATTATTTTACATCAGCCGGAGATTCCGCAGAACACAGGAAATATCGGAAGGACCTGCGTTGCAACAGGAACGGATCTCCATCTTATAGAACCGCTCGGCTTTAGGATCGATGAAAAGAAACTTCGAAGAGCCGGAATGGATTATTGGAAGAAGCTTGATCTTACAAGGTATGTAGACTTTAATGACTTTAAAGAAAAGCACCCGAATGCCAAGATCTGGATGGCTACAACCAAGGCAAAGAGGACATATACCGAAGTTTCTTTTGGCATGGACGACTATATTATGTTCGGAAAAGAGAGCGCGGGAATTCCTGAAGAGATTCTTGTAGACAACGAAGAAACCTGTATTAGGATTCCCATGGGTGAAGATATAAGATCGCTCAATCTTTCCAATTCCGTTGCCATCGTTCTATACGAGGCACTCAGACAGAACGATTTCAAGGGACTTGAGAGAGAAGGCGAGCTTCATAGGCTGAGCTGGAAGTAGGAATGAACCTAGGGTTTGTGGCTTAGCAAATGAACCTGGGGACGGGGGTGGCGGTCCATTTTTTAGGTAGGATTTATGAAGAACAAAGGCGATATTTTTGAAGTTGAAATTACAGATATAGGAAATGATGGAGAGGGCATAGGCAAGATAGACGGCTATACCCTTTTTATTAAGGACGCGGTTATCGGCGACGTTGTAAAAGCCAAGATCATGAAGGCCAAGAAGAATTATGCCTATGCGCATCTTGAAGAGGTTGTAAAAAAATCCGAATACCGAGTTGAGGCAAAGTGCTCCATTGCGCGTCAGTGCGGCGGTTGCCAGCTCCAGAACATGTCTTACGAAAGAGAACTTCTCTACAAGCAAAATAAAGTAAGGAACAATATCGTAAGGCTCGGAGGCTTTGATGCGGAGTTTGTCGACAGTATTATGAAGCCCATAATCGGAATGGACGAGCCCTGGGAATACAGAAACAAGGCGCAGTTTCCCGTAGGGTGCGATAAGAACGGAAATGTCGTGACGGGATTCTACGCAGGAAGAACGCACAGTATCATTCCGACCACCACATGTCATATCGGGGTAAAAGAGAACGAAGAGATAATGGAGATCATCAGATCTCACATGGAAGAAAATAAGATCGCTCCATATGATGAGGCGTCAGGGAAAGGACTTGTTCGCCATGTTCTTATCCGCAAAGGATTTACAAGCGGTGAGATTATGGTGTGTCTTGTTATAAATTACTCGTCAGGGAAAAAAGACGGTGCTTCTTCCGAATACATTAAGAATCAAAAGACTCTGATAGAAAAACTTTCGAAAGTTGATGGGATGACCAGCATCTCCGTGAGCATAAACACCGAGAAGACCAACGTTATCATGGGCCTTGAGATTCATACGATATACGGAAAAGACACGATACGAGATACCCTTTGCGGACTTGAATTTGAAATCTCACCGCTTTCATTTTTCCAGGTTAATCCGATTCAGACCAAGAAGCTGTACGAGCAGGCAATCGAATACGCCGGCTTGACGGGAAAAGAAACTGTTTGGGATCTCTACTGCGGAATCGGAACAATTACATTGTCCATGGCGAAGGCAGCAGGCAGAGTATATGGTATCGAAGTCATTCCCGAAGCCATTGAGGATGCTAAGAGGAACGCCCTTAGAAACGGCATAACCAATGCGGAATTCTACTGCGGAAAGGCCGAAGAAGTCCTTCCCGAGTTTTATGATAAAAAGCGTAGTGTCGCAGGCAGCACAAGCGACGGCGCGGAGCTTCGCCCCGATGTCATCGTCGTTGATCCTCCACGTAAAGGCTGTGATGCGGTCTGCCTCGAAACGATGCTAAAAATGCAACCTGAACGTATCGTATATGTAAGCTGCGATTCCGCGACTCTCGCAAGAGACCTTCGCATTCTCGCCGACGGCGGCTACGAACTCAAAGCAGTCAGACCCTGCGACATGTTCCCCTGGACCGTGCATGTTGAGACAGTAGTCCTTCTGTCGAGGCCCGAAGGGACGAAGAGAGAAGGCTAACGCTGTCCATGCGATAGATGTCCACGATTGGCGAGTACGTAGTGCGAAGCCAGAGTGGAAACATCGAACCGCTGAAACGCGGTTGTTCCGGCGAGCGCAAAGCGCGAGAGCAGAACTTCATTATAAGTATTACAATATAACCTTACTCTAAGACGGGACTTCGTCATGAAGTCTCGTCTTTTCTGTGTTCTTGATGTGTTTTGCCGAAAAGAAGATTAATTTGTGCTCGCGGTTGACAACACTCACCTTGCGTGTTATAAGTGTATTAATTCAATTAATACAGATGATGTTATGACATTGTCATTGCATTAATAAAAAGGAGAGAGACCTATGAAAAAGAAAACAACGACAGCAATTTTATTAGCAACTACAATGATGCTCGCTCTTATGGGATGCGGCGCAGTTTCAACAGATACTTCATCTTCTGATACGGCTTCTATTGCAGAAGCTAATACAGATTCAGAATCAAATACAATTGGCGCTACCACCAACGAAACAGATGCTGATGCTAGTTCGGACAGCGCCTCAGCAGATTCTTCAGAATCAGTCGACACAGCAACTACTTCATCTGATGATTCATTTACATATAAGAATGAAAAACTTTCTATTCTTGATGATCTCCAAACCACTCTGGATAAGATAGACGCTGTAGGAACACCTAATTCTCACAGCCCTATAGAAGTAAAAGATGGCTCGCATTTATACTTATATGATTCAACTGCAAACGAATCCAACTTTTCAATGGAAACATTTATTAATAACGGGACCGAAACTGTAGGGCATATTGGACTTATTGGTCCTGATGTAAAAACAGCTAAAGGAATAGGTATCGGAAGTACAGAAGAAGAGCTTACTTCCGCCTATGGTGAACCTACCAGCAAATCCACCAAATCAAATACATATTATTATGAATTTGATAAATTCACCATCTCCTTTATGATAAACGATGGAAAAATAACCAATGTTGATTACATTAATTCGGATTTTTTTAACGCCAGAAAGTGACACTTTTTGAACTAACTCTTCAAGCTTCGCAAACATGGAGAACTACGACATGATAAAAAAAATACATCTATTAGAAAAAACTATATGCTCCATTCTCTCTTTTACCCTTCTTGCCATTGCAATAACAGGCTGTGGCAAGAAAGATACCGAAAGGAAAATCAGTGATCCGCTTAATCCTGAAGTGTCTACTATGTTAAGCGACTCTGAGACTATGTCTAAGGACTATATCTTTAAGCAGACCGATTATGAAGGCATCCTCAATAAAGACGATGATGTTGAGTATCTTGATTACATCGAAGGCAAAGTAAGAGCCGTTACATTAGGTAAAGACGCCAAATACAGGTATATCTGTGTCAACAATGACGGTTCCGATGCGCAATCTTTTGACCTTCCAATCGATGGAAAAGAAATATCTGATATCATTTTTGCTTCGGATAAAGACGGAAATCTCTACGCTTATTACTGTACGACTGAATCTTGTCTTAAGAAGTTTGATAATACCGGAAATGAAGTTCTAAGTAAGATATTTGATTTTGCAATCTATGATATGTACTGTAGTGAGAAGTCCGGACTTGTTCTTAATACTTCACGTGGCATCGAAACATTTAGCGATCAGGCTGATTTTACAGTCTTAATAAAATTAGAAGATGCCCAGCAAAAACTTGATTCAGAATCATTTTCCTTATATAAAGGCGCAAAGGATCAGTTCTTTATCGAAGGGGCAAATTCTGACGATGTCCCTATATTAGCTAAGGTTGATCTTGATAATAAAACTTTTGGACAAACAAGTAAGGCCTGTACGGAAAGACACTACTCCTATCAGAGAGGTGAGGGATATGATCTTTATGCAGAAGATTATAACGGAATATACGGCTACGACTATGAATCCGACCAAATGACCAAACTCCTTGATTTTGATGATTCATGCATAGACAGACTGAACTTTTTAGGCTGGGTTGCAATAAATGATAAGGAATTATTTGCTGCAACACTTGATTTCAACTCAAATATCAATTTTTCTGCTTTAACTAAAGTTGATCCCGAAGATGTGCCGGATAAAACTATACTCACTTTGGGTGGGGCTTGGTTCACAGCTGATGTAACCATGGCAGCAAACATATTCAACAGAACAAGTGATAAGTACAAGATAAAAGTCATAGATTATTCAGACTCCTACCCTGACGGTGAGCTTGATGATATTATGCAGGCGTTTAATCAGGATATTCTCACAGGAAAAGCTCCCGATATCTTCTGCTTTTCATATTATTTTGCTCCGAACATTGATAATTATGCGAATAAAGGAGTACTGATGGATCTTTCATCTGCTTTTGATAAAGGCGGAGCGCTTGGCGATGTAGAAATTCTCCCTAATATATATGAGATGATGAAAACAGGTGACAAAGTATATTCTGTTTATCCGTCGTTCATGTACAATACTCTTCTGATGAAGGAAAGTGCAGCAGGTGGTAAGACCTCTCTTTCGTTAAAAGAGTATGACGAACTGAATCTAAAAGATTCAATGGATGGAAATAAGTTCATTAATACAAGTATTCAAACAGCCGGTGATAAGTTCATAGATTGGAATAACAAGAAATGTAATCTTAAATGCCCTGAATTTATAGAGATTCTTGAATATGCCAAAAAGTTAGAGAGCGGCAAGAAAAAACCGGCTGCGTCGGATAATGAAGAGGGTGCAGTTGTTGATGAGCTTCCGTCCGTCAATAGTAATGGAATACTCTGTGATCAGGATTTATGGGGATTTAACTCTTTTACAGACATAGAGCAGAATGAAATAAAGGATAAGGTCGCAATAGTAGGTTTTCCAAACAATAGCGGTGAAACCACAACAATGATAACTCCTGTTAACCAGTTATGTGTAAGCGCATCTTCCAAATGCCCCGAGGGTGCACTGGAATTTGTAAAGAGTTATTGTACAAATCCCTCAATAATTAAAAATTCTGTGTTCCCTTCAGATAAGGCTCTTTTTGAATCATATATGAAAAAAGCTACAGAGCCGGCTACATCTGAAGAAGATGCTACTGTGTATACCAATTTTCACGAGGTAAAACTAGATCCCCTTCCTGCAGATGAAGCTCAAAAGCTCTATGACAGCATTCTTTCATGCAAGGCAATACACAGGCTTGATTCAAAGATTGATTCCTTCGTTACTGAGGAAACTGCCGCATTGTTCGAGGGGCAGAAATCAGCCGAAGAAGTTGCGGATGTTATCAATAACCGAATTCAGACATATTTATCTGAAAAGAGTAATTAGCTTTTGTGTTAATAATAGGCGTGAGAACAGATTTTCTCACGCCTGTTTTTTCAACATATAGTGACGGTAGACAGATTGAAAAAACTTTAAAAATGGATTAGGAGCATAATGATTGTTATAATATGAATTATTCAGTACATGGTGTCATATTTAAATTGTAATTGGTGCCTATAGTACAGTGGAATGAATACCACTGAAGAGGTAATTGTATAAATGATCTATGAGTTAAAAGATACATCAAAAGCAGCGCACCTTTTTGAGGGGTGGCAGGAAACCTTGGTTTATTCATGTTTGCAGAAAGTAATGGGCAAGATCTTTGTTACTGATACGGAGGCGCCCAAGTCTGCGATGGCTTATGTGGGATGCTTTGCATTTTATGCGGGAGAGCCGGACAAAGAGCTTGTTATTAATAAGCCGGATGGTTTTGTTATTATGACTCCGCAGAATAAAGCGTGGGAAGCCTGTATCGAAGAGTGCTTTCCGACGGCTAAGAAAGTTACCAGATACGCTATCAAAAAAGATACTCAGTTTGATAAAGAATATTTGAAAAACATGGTATCCAAACTTCCGGATGAATATGAACTTAAAGAGATCGATGACGAAATCTATGACATGTGTCTGCCTGATCCGGTGACGAGAGATTTTGTTTCGGCATTTGGGAGCAAAGAAAAATATCTTGAGATCGGTAGAGGCATGGTTATCCTTAAATCCGGAACGATTGTAGCCGGAGCGTCTTCATATACAAGATACAATGAAGGAATTGAGATAGAAGTGGATACGGCCGAGCAAGAGCGTAAAAAAGGACTTGCTACGATCGTATGTGCCGCGCTTATTTTACGATGCCTTGATGAAGGATTATATCCAAGCTGGGATGCTCAGAATATGAATTCGGTTCATCTTGCTGAAAAGCTTGGATATGAATTTGATCACGAATACACGGCATATGAGGTGTCCGGGGAAGAAAGGACACACTGAATAATAAGACACTAAACCGCTCTACTTTCCGTAGGTACCACATTAATTGGCTTAGGATTACAATCTGTGCATGGAGGTAAGGATGCTTATGAACCAATATGTTACAGGTGCAGTTATTAAGGAACTGCGAGAAAAGAATAAGATGACACAGCTCCAACTGGCCGAAAAGCTTGGAGTGAGTGACAAGACAATCTCAAAATGGGAAACGGCTAAAGGTTATCCGGATATCACGCTTCTGGAGCCTATAGCGGAGGCGTTCAGAATTTCGGTTACGGAACTGATATCCGGCAATACGATCCACAATGCGAACGTATCCGCAAATATGCTGAAGTCGAAGTTCTATGTATGTCCGATCTGCGGAAATGTGATTCACAGCATGGGCGAGGCGTCTATACATTGCCATGGCGTCCAGCTTTTGCCGTTAGATGCGGAATCAACAGATGAACATCACATGATTTTTATTGAGCGTGTTGAGGATGAGTATTATGTGCGTATCGATCACAGCATGACGAAGGAGCATTACATTTCTTTTGTGGCCGCAGCTTCCTCCGATGATATGCAGATGGTGAAGCTTTATCCGGAGGCGAGTGCCGAAGCACGTTTTAAGATTCGCGGAGTCAGAAGGATCTTCTTTTATTGTAATCGAGACGGCTTGTTTTTTATCGATCCGGTAAAGGGCGTTGACGACAAAGAAAGCGGATATGATGATTCAAAAGAGCGAAGAGAGTTGGAAGAGACGGCAAAGATGCTGTTTGGTTAGAACAATAATTATTGATTTATCGGCAGAACTGTGATAAAAATGTTATAGAATCTAAAAGAAAGCGAGGTATTCATAATGAGTGTAAAGAGAATAGAGATTGTAACAGAATATAGTATGAAGACCTCGGTTTGTGATAGATAAATATTTGATCATATTTAACCGTGGCATATTTGTCACGGTTTTCTTTTGCCTTTTTTCAGGCAGTTTTCCGTTGTATAAAGGTCTCCATACTACCAGATGAATGAAAAAGACGAATCAAAAAGGAGACAAACAATTGAAAAATATAATTATAAGAAAAGAAACACAGGAAGATTATTATGCCACTGAATTTATGACAATGCGTGCTTTTTGGAATCTGCATGGTCCCGGATGCAATGAGCACATGCTCGTGAATAGACTTCGCGGTGCTGAAGAATACTTGCCGGAACTTAGCCGCATAGCAGAGCTTGACGGGAAAGTAGTAGGTGCGATTTTTTATTCAAAAGCCAGGATTATTGATGGTGACAAGGAAGATGAAGTATTAACCTTTGGCCCGCTTGCGGTTGAGCCGACATGCTTTAGCATGGGAATAGGAGCGCTTCTCTTAAAAGAGACATTGGAACTTGCCAGAGATGCAGGATATAAGGGGATTGTGATCTGCGGAGAACCTGAATATTATCCCAAGCACGGTTTTGTGACCTGCGATCATTTCGACATTCACCATCCGACTTTCGGAAATGCCGATGCGTTCATGGCGCTTCCGCTTAACGATGGATTTGAAAAGATTCATGGGTTCTTTTATGAAGCACCTATTTTTGAGGAGTGCGAGGATGAAGATGAAATCCGGGAATTTACTAAGGGATTCCCTTATCACAAACCGTTAAAACTCTCATGCCAGTGGCTTCATGTTGAAAAGCTTGGGAGGATTTCGGAGGTCAGCAAAAACTGCTATAAGATTAAATTCTGGGAGCAGGAAATCCCCGCAAAACTAAAAGGAAATTTTTACGAAAAAAAAGCAGATCAACTGCCGGTAGTAGGCGACTATGTGACATTTATGTATAACAGTCAGGGAGATTCTATGATTCTTTCTGTCTGTGAGAGAAAAAGCTTTTTACAGAGACCGGATCAGGCTAAAACGGGAGTTATGCAATATATGGCAGCCAATGTGGATTACCTCTTTATCGTCACGTCGCTTAATGAAGACTATAACTACAATCGTATTGCAAGATACGTGAGCATTGCCATTCAGGGAGGAACCATTCCGGTTGTAATTCTAACGAAATCGGACCTTTGCACAAATGCAGGTAGGTATATAAGAGAGGTGGAGCAGATATCCGACAAAGTGCGCGTCCATGCTATCTCCGCGCTTTATGGAATTGGCCTTGATGAACTAAATGAATATATGACTCCGGGAACCACCATATGCATGATGGGATCTTCAGGTGCAGGAAAATCAACGCTGACCAATTCATTGATCGGAGAAGAGACCATGAAGACATCCGAGATAAGAGAGGATGACGACAAGGGAAGACACACAACCACATGCAGGAAACTGATCGAGCTTCAAACCGGTGTCACGATCATTGATACCCCCGGCATGCGTGAAGTCGGCATGGCGAACGTGCAGGAAGGTATTGACGAGACGTTCTCGGATATCGTTGAACTGGAGTGCAGATGTAAATTCAGTAATTGCAGGCACGATACTGAACCAGGTTGCGCGGTCAAGGCAGCTATCGCAAGCGGAGAGTTATCTGCAGAAAGATATGAACTGTATAAAAATCTTGGCAAAGAGAATACCAAAAACTATGCCATGAAAAAAGAAATATCAAAATGGGCGAAAGCTTATAAGAAGAACAATAAGAGAAATATGTGGGATTAAAAGGAGGAATGGAAAGTTTTAGAAAGTAAGTAAATACAAAGTTTATTGAGAGTCGGTCGAAAATGACCGGCTCTTTTTTACGTTATTGAAAATAATTATTGACAAACAAAAAGGTCATGTTATTATAATGTTATAACAAGTTGAGTGGAGGGCAAAATGTTAGACAGTAACTTACCGGTTTCATTGCAATATCAGCTAAGAGAAGTATTGTTTGAGAAACTCAACTCGGGCGAGTGGAAGGCAGGGGAGATGATCCCAAGTGAACACGAGCTTTGTGAGGAGTATGGAGTCAGCAGGATAACAGTACGTGAAGTTCTAAAGGAATTGGTTCAAAGTGGTTATCTTAAGAGGAAACAAGGAAAGGGAACTTTCGTTTCCAAACCATCAGTAGAGGCAACTTTGGTAAGTAACTACTCTTTATCGGCTGACCTTAAGCAAAAGGGTATCTCTTCTGAGTTTAAACTGATCTCTCTGGAAGTTGTGGATCCGTCACCGTCAAAGAAGGAATTCTTTGAATTGGCAGATGGAGAGAAACTCTTTGAGATCATTAGAACCAGAACCATCAAGGATGAGATATATGCTTGGGAGAAGGCATATGTCCCTGAGAAATATCTCAAAGATCTGACAGAAGAAGAAATTCAGAGCAAAGGTCTTTATCCTTCAATCAAAGAGAGAACGGGACTCTACCCGATTGAAGCTGAGGAGAAAATGGAAGCGGTTATCTGTCCCGCATATGTTGCCAAACAGATGAATTTGCCCACCAATACAGCCGTTTTCAAGATCAAAAGAAATACGAAGTCTATGAACGGTTACATTGAAAAGTGCGAAAGTTATCTTGTGGGGCAGACATATAACATAAAGCACATTATTAAAAACGGCATCTAAGGGGTTAGGTGTTAGGAGATTATTTTTTACAGTGAAGGGAGAAGGCTATGAAGAGATTGGCTATTGTATTGGCATGTGCATTAACTTTATCTTGCTTTACGGGTTGCGGCGAAACGGATGCGCCTGCAAGTCCCGCGAGTGAACCCGCGGCTGCAGAAGCAACCGAGGCAAACGGGGAAATTGCAGCTGAGAGCAGCGGACCTGCAGAGGAGGTGCCCGAATTTGACACAGAAATCGAGAAGACTCTTTATGAAGCAAGTAAGATGTCAGATGAGGAACTTTATGCTAAAGCTAAAGAGGAAAAAGAGAAGACAGTTGTTTACTCAACAACGAGTTTGGCTGCAACTGCGATAGAGACTTTCCTTGCTAAGTATCCCGATCTTACGATCGAGATGTCCGATATCGGTGAAGCAGATATGTTCACTAAGCTTTCAACTGAGATCGGAAGCGCAGCAGACGGCGCAGACATGGCATTACTTCAGAATGCATACAGAGTTAATAACGAACTTATTTCAGAAGATCTTTTGTACAACTATTTCCCTGAGTCATTAAAGGGAGTTGTTGATGAGAAATATCAGGATCCCACAGCAATCCTTTTTGTATCAAAGCTTATTTTCATGAACAAGAGCGACGCTTCCGTTGAGGATCTTAAGAACGTATGGCAGCTTACGGAGGCAGCTTACAAGGACAAGATTTTCTTCAAGAATCCCGCAGATGAGCCGGTTGGAATGAACTTCCTTATCATGCTCACATCTGATGAGTGGAATAAAAAGTTAAGTGATGCATACAAGTCATATTTCGGATCAGAGTGGAACAACACAGCAGAGTACAAGTCATGTGCATATGAGTTCCTTGATAAGTTCCTTGCAAACTGCAACTATACATACACAGCTGATGGCGGTATCTGTGGCGGCATTGCAGAGGGTGAACCCGGAAGCATTGGATTGTTCGTATTCTCAAAGCTTAGAACTAATGAAGTAGCAAGAGCAAATCTTCAGATCGCTGCTACAGGAAATGACGGAGCAGGTATCGAAGGCTTTGCAGGATTTATGTATCCTACATACGCACAGGTTTGTGCAGATACAGATACACCTTATACATGCGCATTGTTTATCAACTACCTTCTTTCCGAAGAAGGCGGCGCAGCTTGGAATAACGCAGACAACATGGGAACTTACCTCTCAAATTCTTCAATCGCTTTAGTTCCCGATTCAACAGGATTGGATAAGGAAGTTGATTTCTGGTTAGACCGTTGCGTAATAGAAGATGGTGAATATCTTGCAGCTAACTATGCAGACGTATATGAGTACATTGCATCAAGGATAAACTGATCTAGGAGAAAAAGGTAATTCGTATGGTGGAGGGTATTCTCTCCACCATACATGGTCTTTGGAGGGTTGTATGAAACTGATAAATTTGGAGAAGATCAAAAATAGGATAAAGACCTATTTCTCCAATCCGGCTAACTGTATGCTGGTTTTTTTCTTCATTGCATTCTTGGGGTTATCCATCTATCCCATCACGGCAATGATCAAAGAGATGTTCATAGTACATGCGGGAATTGAGAAGACACTGATCAGCGCAAAGAAAGGAACATTTACTCTTTATCATATTCAAAAATTGTTCGCTCCGGGTGAGTGGAGTGTGACATCATTCTATATTCCTTTTAAGAATTCATTTTGCTTGGCTTTTTTGGGGCAAGCCTTGCAATAATATTCGGCGGAGTCACCGCATGGCTGATGACAAGAAGTAACTTGAAGTATAAAAAACTGATCGGAACGTTATTCATGTTTCCGTATCTGATGCCGGCTTGGACACTCGCGCAGTTTTGGATCTATCTTTTCCAAAATACGAATGTAATGAGCGGCAATAAAGGAATTGTGCAGTCGTTGTTCGGATTATGTATGCCGCAGTGGTTTGTATACGGACTCTTTCCCTGCGTTATTGTAAACAGTTTGCACTTTGCGCCTTTTGCCTATATTCTGATCGGCGGTATTTTGCAGAACATGGACGCAACACTTGAAGAATCTGCGCAGATACTAAGGGCAAACAGATTAAGAATTGTAAGAAAAGTAACGCTGCCTATCGTTATGCCGGCGCTTTTATCGACATTCCTTCTTGTTTTTTCAAGCGGATTTGCATCATATGCAGTGCCTGTATTTTTGGGAGGCGCGGTAAGGTTTTACACTCTTGCAAGTAAAATGAAGGCCATGATAAACGCAGGATACATGGGACAGGCATATATCATTGCAGCAGTGATGATCATATGCGGAATCATTATTCTGATGATCAATCAAAAGTACACCAACAAGAGAAGGTCTTTTACAACGGTAACCGGAAAATCAGGTCAGGTATCGCTTGTTGATCTCAAAAAGGCTAACAGACCTATCTCGATCGCAATGATAATTTTGACAGTTTGCTTCTCGGTGGTACCTCTTATTGTATTTGCGCTTCAGACTATTCAGAGAGTTCCCGGTGACTACAGTATTTCAAACTGGACCTTGGATTTCTGGATAGGAAAAGATCTGGATGCATACAAGATGGGAATGGTAGGAGGAATCCTCGTAGGAAAAGATTTCCTGATGGCGCTTTTCAGACTTGTACTTCTTTCAATTGCTTGCTCGGTATTTGCAGGAACCGCAGGTCTTTTTATAGGATATTCGGTTGTAAGAAACAGAAGAACAAGGCTTTCCAAGATGGTGGAAGCAATGTCGTTCTTCCCTTACCTTATTCCTACGATTGCTTTTTCCGCAATATATTTGGCTCTGGCATCGACCAAGACATTCTCATTCTTATATAACTCATTCTTACTGCTTGTAATTGTAGGCGGTGTTAAGTATTTGCCTTTTGCATCGAGAGGCTGTATCAATTCAATGTTGCAGGTTTCTGCAGAGATAGAAGAAGCGGCGATACTTATGAAAGTGCCGTGGTATAAGAGAATATTCAGGATACTTGTTCCGATTCAGAAGACCAGTATTTTCTCCGGTTATCTGCTTCCGATAGTATCCGCGATGAGAGAAGTTGACCTTTTTGCGCTTATTGTATCTAACAGCAGTTATATGCTGACGACCATGCTTTTGGCGTTTAACCAGACAGGTTACGATCAATACGCCAGTGCGATAACTCTTTTGATCATAGTCATCGTACTTGTAATAAACCAGGTTTCAAGCAAGCTTACCGGTGCGTCGATTTCGCAGAGTGTCGGCTCATACAATAAACAGTAGAAGGAGAAGATATTATGCCAAGAATAGAGCTTATAAATATCACAAAAAGATGGGGCGATTTTTACGGAGTTAAAAATCTGAACATGGTAATAGAGGACCGAGACTTTGTTTCTTTGCTTGGACCTTCGGGATGCGGCAAAACAACAACACTTCGAATGATCGCCGGGTTGGAGACTCCCACGGAAGGAATTATAAAGATTGGAGATAAGGTCGTTTTTGATTCCGAGAGAGGAGTTAATCTTTCTTCCGATAAGCGTGAGATAGGATTTATTTTCCAGAACTATGCATTGTGGCCGCACATGACCGTTTATGAAAACATTGCATTCGGTCTCGAGAGCATGAAGTGGAACAAAAAAGATATTGATGCGAGAGTAAAAGAGATGCTCGCTCTTATGAAGATCGAAGAGTTTGAAAAAAGATATCCTTCCGAGATTTCCGGAGGACAGCAGCAAAGAGTTGCGATCGCGAGAACGCTTGCGGTCAAGCCACAGGTTCTTTTGATGGATGAGCCTTTATCAAATCTTGATGCCAAGCTTCGTCTTGAAATGAGAACAGAGCTTAAGAGACTTCATGCAGACACAGATTCAACATTTGTATACGTTACACACGATCAGCTTGAGGCAATGACTCTTTCAACCAAGATCTGCCTCATGAAAGAAGGAACGATCCAGCAGTATGCTCCGCCTCTTCAGGTTTATAACGAGCCTAATAATTTATATGTTGCGGATTTCGTGGGCAACCCGAGTATGAATTTTGTTGAGGGAAAGATTGCGAAGACGGGAGAAAACTTCGAAGTAGAATTACTTGGTTACAAGGCTAAGTTTATTCCAAACGAAAAACTTGAAGACATTGGCGGAGACATTACTGTTGGCTTCAGACCCGAGTTTATGAAGATCGAAGAGAGCGGCAAGATAAAGGCCGGCGTATATTCGACATTGCCTTCAGGACTTGAGACAACAATTAAGCTTAAGATCGGAGAAGAGATCATTTCATCGGTTGTATTCGGTGCTTCTGATTATGTGACGGATGAGGAGCTTAATTGCAGCATATCCGGAAACAATGTCTGCATTTTCGATAAAGAGGGACAGAAGGTTTCAATGGGACAGTTGATCATAGAATAAAAAGGAAGAGTAAAAGTGAGTACAAACATTGTAGAAATCAAAGCCATAGCATCGAGTGAGAGCTATCTTGAGGGCTTTGAACCTCAGAAGGCTATTGACGGTAGGGTAGACACGGCGTGGAAGGCAGATCCGTATTTTAAGTGGATCATGCTTGATACCGGTGCTGCCCACTATATCGATCACATAAATCTTATCACCGGTCATGACGGGGAGTTTTATCATTATCATGTGGAATACAGTAGCGACAGGATCAACTGGGATTTTGTCATGGAAAAAGATAATGATGCTCCCGCAACTGAGATCGGCGACACTATAGAGATCAAGAAGGTCGCAAGATTCATAAAGATCACGATCTCATTTTGCTCTTGCTCAAGCGTAGTGACCGTGGAAAACATTCATGTTCACGGATATTCTGTTCCTGAAACAGAAGAAGCTTTTGATATGACAAGGAGCAGAGTTAAGGCGATCAAAGGAGAAATAGGATCAGGTTTTGTAAGGATCGACGATTATGATATCGATGATTCTTGGAAGGATTCTGTTATTGAGGCTACGCAGGCGGGAGCAGTTGTATGGTTCTCCGATATATCTTTTGACAAAAAAGAAATCGATCAGTTGAGATTCTGCCTGGGACTTCCGGTTAAGGACAAGGTATCTTATGTAAATATCGAATTCAGACTTGATTCAGTCACCGGAGAAAAAGTAGGAAATATCCATCTGTGCAGGCAGTATACGTATTTTACGGAACTTGCGATTGATATAAGAAGAGAAAACGGAGAGCTTGTTTCGGGTAAGCATGATGTGTATATCGTTGTGACACAGATTGATGCTCCTCAGAGCGTTGTTCTTTACTGGCTTAAATTTGACAGGCATCCGGAATTATCACCGGTTGCTACAGATTACAGAGAAGAACTTATTGAAGATGACGAACCGTATAAGATATTTTTTGGAAACATGCACTGTCACACAGGGCTTACGGATGGTTTCGGAACCGCAGAGCATGCCTATGACTATGCCAGAAACGTTGCGAAGTTAGACTTCTTGGGGATCACCGAACACAGCAATTGTTTGGATGAGATGTTCGACTGTAACAAGAGCTTTAAGTGGAGAGACTTAAAGCGTGCCTCTCAAAAAGCAACTGAGAATGGTAAGTTTGTTGGTTTGTACGGTTCTGAAACCACATGGTACAACCAGTTTGGCCATATGAATATTTACTGTGCGGACTTTTTCCTTAATTCATATGAGTTTAAGTTTGACGAAGCGCAGGCATATTACAGTAAGCTCAAGGAATATGGCGGACTTATAAGTCAGTGGAATCATCCGTGGTCCTGTGGAAACAGACATTTTGATTTCTTTGAACCTTATGATGAAGAACTGGATAAGATAACTTACACGATCGAATTGAACAATGTGGAGTTATTGGGCGAAGATGTTATAAAGTATTATGTGATGGCACTTGATAAAGGCTGGCATCTTGCGCCTGTCGGCAATCAGGACAATCATGAAGAAAACTGGGGAACACAGAACGGTATCAGGACCGGAGTGATCGTAAGAAGACTGACCGCTGCCGACATCTATGATGCAATGAAGAATCTTCGTACGTACTTTACGGGAGCGCCGGGATTTAGAGTAATGTATTCGATGAGCGGCAATATTCAGGGTTCGATGATAGAGTGGCGAGACGATCTTGTTATCAATGTGAAGGCTTCGTGCGATGATGCTTGTAAGATAACAGAGGTGCAAGTGTACGGAGAAGGTGGTAAAGTAATAGATACAGTTTCTTGCGATGATTATCTGATCGAGAAAAATATAAAAGTCTGGAACAGACAAAAATATTATTTCTTAAAACTTATAAGAGAAGACGGACAGATCGCGGTAACGGCGCCGATCTGGATAAAGTAAGACTTATCCGGGAAAAAGATTTTGCAAGTGGAGGAAAGAGTGTGAATGCAAGAATGATAGTTGAGCTAATGCCTTTTGCAATAGTGTTTTTAATTATTGCAGTGTTTGGTTATTTTATGCTCATGATCGCGAAGATTGAGAGGAAGGTGCTTAAGGACGATGTTTTATGTACCAACCCGGAGAGAGTACGAAGTGCAAATCAGACATTGAAAGTATTGCGTTTATTGGCGCCTATAGAAATTGGTGCGATTTTGTTGTTGGTAATCTTTGCGATTGATCACTATTATCATTTGTTCAGAATTAATCCTGTCGGAGTCGGAATTACGGCAGGAGGATTACTGTTCACTTATATAGGAATTTTGTTTAGTAATAGCAATACCGATAAAAAAGCCAGATACACCGGGACTTGTGAGGGCGTTGTGGTAGGAATCAGTGAGCATGAAGATTCAGATGGGAATACCACTTATTCTCCGGTAATCAAATATATGGTTAATGGAAATGAATATACATGTGGTTCAGGTATATCTACCGGCCGAAGACAGGTTCCGGAGGAGGGAACGAAGATGAATGTGTACTACGATCCGCAGTGGCCCAAAGAAGCAGAGTCGGATTTTGAAAGAAAAATCGGCGTACAATTCCCTGTATGGTTTCTCGCATTTGGCGTTCCGATGATCCTAATCGGACTCATGATTCTAACATTTGGCAAAGAGCTTTTAAGAATGCTTTAATGTAAGTTTATGAAATATAATTTCATTGACGGTAAGTTGCATAAATGATAACCTTTTTATATGCGATTTGACTTGATTGAGAAATGACCTATAAGCGCATTCATTTTTTCATCGATGAATGATTATAGGTCATTTTTTAGTTGAAGACTCAACTCGTTCGAGGGGATTTATAAACAGGGGAATTTATAAAAGTGGAGGAATAAGGGATGAGAAAAGCGAGTCGAAGAACGCTTTCTTTAGTGTTGTCTTTTTTGATGACACTATCTGTTGGTGTGTGTGATTTCTCTTTAGTTGCGTATGCAGAGGAACCGGTCAAAACCAATCATGTATGGACAGCAATCGATCTTGAAGATATTTCTGAGGATGATTCCATAGCTATTACTATGACTACTGCAGATGGGAACACCTATGTGCTTCCGAATGCAAAAACCAGCAGTTGTCCGGTAGCAAAGCTTGCTATGGTGAAGGGCGATTCACTTGTTGTTTCCGAAGGAAACGACAGTGATTATGTTTGGACTATTACAAAAAAAGTTGTCGAAACAACATCTGTGGTCGATGAAGAAAATGACGCTGAGCCAAACACGGATGAACCTACAAGTGGTACAGTTACTGCATCTTCAGAGGATAGTTTGGACAAATCTACTACCGGTGATTCTCGCGAGACAGGTGATGATAACAAGCCCGGCGAAAATACCGAGGACGATGAAAAGGTGTCCGGTGGTAGCGGCGATGAAAACAATAAAGATAATTCATCTGCAAAACAAGGTGAGGATAACAAGGGAAAAGATTCTAATTCCGGCAATTCTCAGCTTGGTGACAACGCAGGTAATGACGACGAACAGACAGGATTAAACGGAGAAAAAAGTAGCAACGGAACTACACCTGCTAAAGATAACAACGTAGCAACACCGCCTGTTACTGGTGCTCCGACTGCAGACCCTGTGGTTGAAGATCCTGAAGAAGAGGAAGAGGATAAAGCGGAAACTAAGGTTGAAGAGTATTATACAATCTTTTCTGCCAACGGCTATTTATATACAACTGCAGCAAATAACGGCATGAGAGTTGGATCAATGCCCAAAGATGAAGTTGGCGCAACGTGGAAAGTTGAAGAGGGATATCTTTGCGCAAAAGATTCCAAGGATGCAGTTAGATATCTTGGAGTATATCTGGGAAATCCGGATTTCAGAGCGTATGAGAAAAAGAATGGAGAAATCCATAATAATATAAAGGGACAGACTCTTGCTTTCTACAAGCTTACAGATCAGCTTGCAGAGGCTTCTTTGCAAACTCCCAAAGCATCTGTAAAGAGTGGCGAAGAAGTAGACTATGATACAGAGATCGAGCTTACTTGCGACACTACAGATGCGAAGATTTACTACAACCAAAACGATACAGAAAATTTTTCATTATACAAAGAGCCTATCAAGATAAAGAAAGATAGCACGATTCATGCCTATGCACAAATAGGTGATGAAGAAACCGGGGAGAAGAGTGAGACGGTTTCCTTTGAATACGCACTAAAAAAGGGTGTGAAGGTCAAGGATTTATCCTCTCTTATCGACGGTCAGGAGTTTGTACTTGTTCACGATAATAAGGAATTACTGTCTTTTGAGCCGACAAAAGACAGTAAGGGTAACGATGTTCTTTCAGCTACAGAAGGTGGAGTTGATGATAATGGATATCTTGTTTGCAAGGAGAGCAAAGCAAAAATTGCAAAATTAAAGCTTGATAAAGGCGAAGAAGATAATCAGTTTTACATTACGTCAAGATATGAAGAGGCGGAATCCGAAGATGAGACAACGTATTATTTAACTTCCGGAGAAACAGGTAGTAAGCTTACTTTTTCTTCGGAAAAAACAGATTATGCTCTTTGGACTATCGAAGATTTTGAGGGTGGTTTCCGCATAAAAAATGTAAAAGCATTATTTAATAATAAGAGCGCGCAGTACCTTGAAGTGTACGGTGGAGTATATACAACATACAGCTATAAGGATGCTAATAAGGATAAATTTGTTTTATCTGCCTACACTGCTCCTGAGTGTGACAGCGAAGAGACGCCTGAAGATGACGGAAACACGATAGCCAAGCTTCTTACAAGAGAACTCTATGACGGGGATGAGGTTGTTGTATATTATCCCAATGACAAGAAGTTTATGACAGCCGAAGCCAATAACGGCAAATATGGAGCTGTTGAAATTGCACCTTCAGAAGATGGCAGCGTTGATATAAAGGATAAAAACGTTCTTGTACTTAAGGTTTCTATAGATGAAGACGGACAGTACACTTTTAAAACAAAAGATGATAAGTATCTTACCGCTACATTTGAAGAAAAAGAAGTTAACGGACAGAACAAGAAATATTGCGGACTTACTCTTTTGGAGAACGATACAGAAAACAGCATTTGGAAATTGAAAGATGCTGATGATAAGAAGGAGGGTAACTTCAATCTTATTAATGTAAATGCCAAGAACGGAAGTTATGATCTTGCGCTTGAATATTACAATGGATTTACAACTTATGGTATAGCAGATAAAACCGAGTATGTTTTCAACTTCTATGCTCTTAAAGAAGGCGAGAAGATTGAAAAATTAGAAAGCGATCCGAATACAGAGCTTTTGGTTGCACAGTGGTCGGGTAATGCTGATTACTCTGAAAAAGAAGACACAGATAAGTATATCTACGGCGACATGTACAAGACTGGAGATATGCAGGATACTGATTCCAAGTATCAGGTGTTTGTTGATGGTAATACATCAATGCCTTACACATCAGCTAAGTCTACTTCCACAGGTTCAACCAATTACTACATGGGCTCTAAGGGAGTAGTAAAGAACACTGATTATATTCAGATGGAATTTCCTACACTTGGATATGCGGACATGAACATCAGCTTCCGTATGCGTTCTTCAAAAACCGCTGTTGGTGCTTATCAGCTTCAGTATTCTTCAACAGGCAAGGACGGAAGCTTCAAGAATCTTTCAGAGGGTTCTTATTCATATAAGACTACGATTTACAGAGATAACAAACCTTCAGAGAAAAAAGGCGATGGAAAAATTAGTGACGGTATCGCCAAGACTTCATTGGCACCTGAAGAATATATTTCTTTTGACTTTAAGATACCTGAGGGCGCTAACAACAAAGAAAAGGTTTATGTAAGACTTGTTCCTGCCACTACCCAAAATGCATCAGGAAAAGAAGAAGCTGGTCCCGGAGGTGCTAACAGGATTGATACTGTTAGAGTGTTTGGTCATCCCGTTGTATCAGACAAGATCTGTGGTCACGTGATTGCGAACCCTGCAAGCGGCGAGATTACATCAGACACTAAGATAGCTCTTTCTTCCAAAACAGAGGATGCAGAAATTTACTACTCAGTAGATGGCGGAGAGTATGAGAAATATGATGCGGATAAGAAGGTGACTCTTACCAATTTCCCTGCTATAGTTCGCGCTTATGCAACCAAGGAAGGACTTGAAAAGAGTGTTACCGGCGTTTATCAGTATACTCAGGCTCAGGTCGCTACAGTAAAAGCGTCGCCAAATGGCGGAGCCATTTCACCCACGCAGAAGATAACTCTTTCTACTAAGACAGAGGGAGCAAAGATTCTGTACAGATACAAAACAAAGGCAGAGCTGGAAAAAGAAGAAAAGGCTTCCGACAAGGATGAGTCCAAAGCGGAAGAACAATCTGCGGAGAATGGCGAGGGAGATTCAGACGAATTAAGTGCTGCAAGTCAGAGCGAAGATGAGGCAGCAGGTATTGAGGAGAATCTCACAGAGCAGGAAGATAATTATAAAGACTGGGAGGAATATACAGCACCCTTCGAGGCAAAAGAGCTTCCGACTCAGATTCAGGTAAAGGCTGTAAAAGACGGCTATGTAGACAGCGTAATTACTACCCTTAAATTCTCTAAGCGCAAAAACGAAAGAGAGAACATTTACTTTGGACAGATCCATGCCCATACAAATATTTCCGATGGTGCAGGATCTTTGGAAGATGCTTATGATCACGCCAAAAACGTTGATAACCTTGATTATATAATCATTACCGATCATTCTAATTCAATCGATAATGAAAAGGAATCCAAGATTACAGAGAACGTAGACAAGAGTCCAAGCGATGAGTGGACATATGCTCATAACCTTGCTAAGCAGAAAACAACCGAGGACTTTACATGTGCATACGGCTATGAGATGACTTGGTCTAACGGTCTCGGACACATGAATACCTTTAATACGGAAGGTTTCCAGAGCCGTACGCAGACGGAATTTTCAACATATTCAACGGCGCTTCAGAATTATTATGCGGCACTTAGAACTGCACCTGACTCTATCAGCCAGTTCAATCACCCGGGAACAACCTTCGGTGATTTCCAGGATTTTTCATACTACTCAGAAGATAATGACGCGCTGATTACTATGATCGAAGTTGGTAACGGTGAGGGAGCAATTGGTTCTTCAGGCTACTTCCCATCTTATGAGTATTATGTTCGTGCTCTTGATAAGGGCTGGCATGTGGCACCTACCAACAACCAGGATAACCACAAGGGACTTTGGGGAGATGCCAACACTGCGCGTACAGTAATGCTCGCAGATGAAAATACCGAAGAAGCTATATACGATGCCATGAGAAATTATCGTATATATGCAACTGAGGATAACGACCTTTCTATCTATTACACCTTGGATGGAAATGTAATGGGTACGATCCTTGATAAGGATGCTGTAGGAGACACCGTAGAGATCAAGGCTGATATTAAGGAACCTACAGATAAAGCAATCGGTAAAGTAGAACTTATCGTTAACGGCGGACAGTCCATAGGTGCAGTAAATGTTGATAAGAACGAGGCTACAGTTAAGTTCACAGCGCCTTCCGCATATTCATATTATTTCCTCAGAATAACAGAGGATGATAAAGATATCGCAGTAACAGCACCTGTTTGGGTTGGCGAAGTAGAGGCATGCGGAATCAATAATACTTACACAGATACAGTTCTTCCCGTAGCAGGTGAAGATCTGGATATAAACGTAGAATTCTACAACAATGAAAAGGCACCTCTTACCATTAACGATATTAAGATCGAGCTAAGTGATGTTGATGGAAATAAGACAGAGGTTCCCACTCTTTCACCGGCAGATGCGGGAGTTGTAGAAGTTGCTTCTGAGGGAACAGCAACCTATAAGACAAGCTTTGTATATGATCAGGCTGGTCAGGTTACCTATGAAGTTACTGTAAATGCCACATTAAATGGCATAGAGAAGATTTACAAAGATAAGCTTACAGTTAATTATGCTCTTCCCAAGATGGTTGCAAATGTGCTTATAGATGGAACACATGGAAATGACTATGTTTCCGGATACTATGGCGGCAACGTGAATGCATTTATCTCACTTTGTGCAAATCACAATATCCGTGCAAAAGTAGTAAAAGACGAGATTACGAGTGACATGCTTAAGAACTGTACTCTTCTTGTTCTTTCGGCTCCGGCTAAAAAGAACGATACTGCCGGGGCAGGACCTTACTCGGTTTCACACTACAGCGATGAGTTCATTGCCATGGTAAAAGGTTATGTGGACGAAGGAGGATCTATTATAGTCTGCGGACTTGCAGATTACTCCGATAGTATGGATTGCCAGACAGCGACTGAGCAGAACAAGCTCCTTGAAGCAATCGGAGCAACAATCCGTATGGGTTCTGATGAAGTGTGTGATGATACCAATAACGGCGGTCAGGTATACAGAATGTATCCTACAAATGTAAATCTAGATTCACCGCTACTTGCAGGATTCAGAGAGGGGCAGAAATACAGTCAGTATTCAGGCTGCTCTGTTGATATTTTAAGCGCTAAGGCAAACAACTTTGTAGATGCAGCAGAATGGATTGTAAACGGATTTGATACCACATACTCCGTAAATTGTAAGGACGATACCGGAAATGCTGTAGGCAGCGCTCTGCCCAACGGTGTAAAGGGAATAAAGAATGATAACGACGGAAAAGTTACATTCCTTGCACGTCAGAAAACCAAGGCAGGCGGACAGATCATTGTCTCCGGCGGCGTATTCCTGTCAGACTTCGAAGTTAAGGCAGAGATAGATAATAATGATTCACTTCCATATGCAAACTACACGATAGTGAACAACATCCTTGACGGCGCGGAAGTAGAGCTTGATACAACTACTATCGCAGAAGCAAGAAAAGGTAAGATGAACGAGGTCTTTGCAGTAGAAGGCTATGTAACATCGGGAACAGATAATCCCGATACCACATTCTTTGATACCATCTATATTCAGGATGAGACAGGCGGAATGGATATATTCCCTTATGCCACTCCGGGACTTAAGATTGGTACCAAGATGCGTATTGTTGGATTCCTTGCTCAGTATCAGGGCGACCTGGAACTTAAGGTTATTTCAGCAAGAGTACTTAACGAGGAACCCAAGGTGTTGGCGCCTAAAGTAGTTGATACCAAGACTGCTATGGATTATGACAAGCTTGGAGGACAGTTACTTCAGACAACCGGAAAAGTTACCAAAGTGGATTACAATTCCGATGGAACGGTTGCGGAATTCTGGCTCAAAGATGCAACAGGAAAAGAGGCTGCAATCTTTATCGACGGATATATTAAATCCGGAACTACAGGTAAGAATACTCTCAGTGATTTTGTAAAGAAAGGTGCCAATGTTACGGCAGCAGGTGTTCTTTACAAGCATCCTGAAGGAAAGTCTGATGTTTCAGTGCCTGTATTCAGAGTACGTAACTGCGATGATATTTATCCCGCAGGTTCAGCACCTTCCGTAAATGATAACGGAAACGCCGGTCAGGGCTCATCCGATGAGGGAGCGACAGGCTCAGGTGCTTCCGGCGGATCAGATACTTCCGGCGGATCAGAGACTTTCGGAGACTCAAACGGATCCGATAACAGTAATGAAGGTGGAAGCACAGCTCAAAATACAGGAGCTGCAACCGCAGCATCAAGCGGAGCAAGCGTTGCGGAAGAGGCAACAGCAGTCAATTCTACAGTGGATGGTACTAAACCTTCTGCCGGACAGACGGGAACAAACAACGGCGGAACTTCTAATACCGATAACAACGGCGAAGCAAATTCTGACAACGAGGGAACAGGCTCAGATACACAAGTTTCTGAAGGTGATAACGGAGGAAATAATCAAGGTCAGGATGTACAGGTTCAAGCTGGCGGTGATGATACGATCGGTGAACAGGTAACAACTCCTGAAAAGCCCAAACCGCATATTCCTGTAGTGCCTGTGGCTGTAGGATTTGGTATAATAAGTGTTGCCGCAGTAACTGTAGTTGTAGTCAAAGTATCTGTAGGTGCATCCGTAGCGGCATCCGCTGCTTCCGGAGGAAAGCTTGCAAGTCTTTTGGCTAAGATATTACACATATTTGGAAAATAAAAAATGAAAAAAGAACTGATAATAAAGATAGTATCAGTCCTTGTGTTTATAGCCTTGAGCATTGGCGTAGTAATCTACGCCAATGTGGATAGGCCAAAATACACAGTTACAGAGAACTCCGGCATTGAATTTGAAACTGCCAGAGTTCTTTCTGTTATAGAGGACAATACTGTTGTAGATGAAACGGTAGAAAATCAAAAGAAGGGCAGCACTGAGCTTGAGATAGAAATACTTACAGGTCGCTACAAAGGCGATATCTGCAAGGTTACCAATTACTTCAGTGCTCTATATAATGTTGATGTTAAAAAGGGGGACACCCTTAGCGTCAGAATAGATACAAGCGCAGAGCATACCTATACTGTAAGCGTGTATAACTATAACCGCATTCCACTAGTAATTGGGCTTGTTGTTGTGTTTTTTGCAGTGCTTATTTTAATGGGGGGAAAGCAGGGGCTAAAAGCATTTATCGGTCTTATCTATACAGTACTTGCGATCGTATATGTACTGCTTCCGCTTATATACAAGGGCTTTCCGGCAATACCGGTTACTGTGGCTGTTGTGTTTGTAACATCTACAGTATGCTTCCTGCTAATAGGTGGAATCTGTAAAAAGACTGTTTCGGCGGCGCTTGGATCACTTTTGGGAGTTCTTATAGCAGCTGGACTTGGAACAATTTCTGCATATTTTGGAGGCGTTACTACTTTTCAGATGGATGAAGCAGAGGCGCTTCTACTTATGAAATCCACAAGTGTGGTTAAGCTCTCGGGGCTTTTTATAAGCGGAATATTGATAGCAGCGATGGGTGCGGTGATGGATATAGCCATGACTATTTCATCCGCAATAGAAGAGATTCATCTTGCAAATAGCAAGGTGGGATTTAAAGAACTCTTTAGATCCGGAATGAACATCGGAAAAGACGCCATGGGCACAATGGCAAATACATTGATCCTAGCTTACGCCGGTGGTGCACTCAATATGATGCTCTTAATTTATTCATACGGAGTATCTTTTATCCAACTCGTGAACACGGATTTTGTAGCCATAGAAATCATACGAGCAATCGCGGGCTCAGTCGGAATCATCGGAACAGTACCTTGTGTTGCCGCTGTCGGCGCGTATCTATACAGTAACCATAATTTGAAAAAGAAATAAAATGTTGGAGGAATGAGAAATGGGGATATTTGATAAGTTTCTAAAAAAAGAAGAACCAAAGGTTGAGCAGCCTTCAGCTCCTAAAGCTGAAGAAGTTGAAACAGTAGGTTGGGGTGCAATTGAGAAAGAATTTCTGAGAGTTTATCCCGGACAGAACAATCCCAAGCATTATGGAACAATTGTAAAATGGATTGTGGGAGGAAATGATCCGCTTGATGGAATCAGTGTTTATGACGGCGGAGATTATTGGCACTTTGTTTCTTTTGGTCTGACCGAGATATATGAAAAGGAATGCAAGAATCCTGATATAAGCGGCTACGGCTACGAGCTGACATTTAAGCTCAAGAAGGATAAGTATGAAGATGAAGAGGGCGAATTAAAGTGCATTTGCGGTATCATGCAGATGATAGCCAGAATGACTTTCCAAAACGGAGAATTATTTAGGCCTTTTGAATTTGTATATACCGGACAGCAAGAAGGCATTGATGCTTACAGAAAATCCAATCTGACCGGATTTATAACGATCAAGGATCCGACAGTTGAAACCATTTCGACACCTAACGGCAAGGTTGAGTTCCTTGAACTTATCGGAATGACTGATGCAGAGCTTAAGACACTGTCCGACAGAGCTTCTGTCGAAGCGCTTTACCAAAAGCTTGGTTCTGACGTGACAGATTATCATAGAGCTTCAGTGGTGTAAGGCAATTGCCAAGACTCTATGAGGGCATAGCTTTACCAATCCGAACCCCAGTCGGTATTATCTGAATCCCATGTGTCATTGTTGCCCCAGTCATAGTCAGAATCAGAGTCATTATCCGACGAGACGTGGTATCTGTCATAAAAAGATGTATCATTCCAATTAGTGGTATCTATGGATTGATTCCAGTACCTGGAAATGTAGTATTCATCGTAGTTTGATGCTATTTCTTGTGGAATGGGATCGTTTTGGCTGATCTCTGACCAGTTGTCGTTGTCATAGTAAAACCAATGATCATCGTAGTTGTAGTATACATTATGACCATATCTGTAGTATCCGGTGTGATCGGAGGAGCTCATGATCATTGCGATGCCAAACAGGATGCAGAACGTGGCTATCGATATGGAAATCACGTTCATTAAGAAGCGAGAATTGTGCTTTTTTGTTTTGCCTGAAGGCATAAAACGAGTTCCGACATTTGATTTAAAACTTCCGGAACCGAATTTCTGATGAACAATCTCATCCTTGAGTCTTTGTAAAAGCTCATTTACGGCGTATTCTTCATCAGCACCTTTATAGCGGACGGCTCTTGAACCGTCTGCTTTGTTTTTGTAAACAATAAAATCTCCGTTATCATCCTTATAGATTCCAAATGCCTTGGGCTTCTTATAATCCACGCCAATAAAAAAGCGGGTTACTTCAGGAGCAGGAAGCTTCCTGTCTTTGTACCACTTTTTTAAATCTTCAATGGTCTTGGGGCCGCTGTCGTTTTTGTGTGATGGGTTGGGAGCGCTGCAGTCGGGGCACTCATGCAAAGTATCTTCGTATGTATTTCCACAATAATCACATTTAATCTTCATAAGGAATCCTGCCGGAAATCATTTTATGTTTATAAAGTTACCAATCTCTTTTATCAGATACAAAGAACCTGCAATGCAGATAACTTCATTCTCCTGAAGAATTCGGTCGTACGATATCTCTTTTTCTATTATAATCGCTTCGACGCCACGTGTGCTAATCATTTTTGCAAGTTTCCGGGGGTTCATTGTTCTTTTATTCGGAACCGCTACAACGTAGCATTTATCTGCAATGGGCATAAGCTCATCAAGGATAAGATTTACCTCTTTGTCAGCAAGAATTCCAAGGATAAACGTTATCTTTTTACCGGGGAAATATTCTTCCAGGGATTGCCTTAGAACTAAGGCACCCTGCCTGTTGTGACCCCCGTCAATTATGACGTAAGGATTTTCTTTTACGATGGTAAAACGTCCAAACCACTGTGTTTTGGCGATTCCCTGAACTATTGCCTCTTCGGAAATTTTATAACCTTTTTCCCTTAGCTTAATGCAAGTGCATATTGCTGTAGCCGCGTTATTTACCTGGTAGGTACCAAGAAGGCCTGTCTTGTAACGAACTCCATTAAATTCAAATACCTGTCCCTTCAAGCTTCGCTCAATCACAAGGGGAGAGTCATGATAAACAAGTCGAGCAGCCATTTCGGAGCATTTCTTTTCAAGGACGTCCTTTACCTCGCGTTCTTGCCCGGCGGAAATAACGGTAGTGCCTTTTTTGATAATCCCGGCTTTTTCGGTTGCAATCTCTGTAAGAGTGTTGCCAAGGATCGACATATGGTCATAGCTTATGGGCGTTATAACGCAGGCAAGAGGAGAACGGATAACATTGGTAGTATCAACGCGCCCGCCCATACTCACTTCGAGAACAACGATATTGCAGTTCTTTTCCCTGAAATAAAGAAAGGACATTACAGTCAGAATCTCATATTCACTGGGGTAGATGCCCTTAGCAGCAAGCTTGTCGTATGCAGGTTTAACCTGGGAAAAGAGCTTTCCAAAGTCCTCATCTGTTATCTCTACGTTATTTACTTTGAAAAGTTCGTTGTATCTGTATAAAAAAGGCGAAGCAAAAGTTCCAACGCATAAGCCGGCTTCCATCAGAATTGATGTGATGTAAGCCACAGTTGAACCTTTGCCGTTGGTGCCTGCAACGTGCACGTAGCCAAGGCCGTACTGCGGGCTACCAAGCTCTTCCAGCAGGGCCAGTTCCGCGTCCAGTGAAAAGAAATCTTTTTTGGGTCCGTTATTTTCTTTAGGGGGTTCAAAATGAGGCAATTTCTCGAAAAAAGAAATTGCCTCTTTATAGTTATACTTTTGCATAATCTCTGATCCTGTCTAATCCAAGCAAAAAGATGGACAGTAAAAAAATATTAACGGGAATCATAGCCAGTTCTTTTGGAAGTCTTATCATGAGTGTGTTAAAAAATCCGGCTTTTAAGTACATCCAGTCAAGCCAGAACGTGTTCATGATAATGCCCACAATAAGAGTATGAACCAGTACTGCTGCAACGATTCTGATAGGGTGAAACTCCTTCTTGTAGAGAATTGCACCAAAGATAAGTCCGCTGACAATACCACTGATAGTAAAACCGGGGAAGAATGGACCTGTGGGTTTTACAAGGTAGCCGCCAATGTCGATAAGGGCGCCTACTATAGCAGCAATTCCGGGGCCAAGCGACATGCCTGCTACAGCGATTGGAAGAGAACCAAAGCGGATCTCTATAATCTGGGTGATGGGAATCTTAAAAAATCCCAGGATAATCCCAACGGCTGTGATCATGGCAGCCAGGGTTAGAACTTTGACATCTTTTAATTTTTTCATAAAAATACACCTCCTGCAGTTTCCGTTTGTCTACAAGGAGGTGCTATACACTTCGCTATGTAGCAGCGGGATGCGACCATAAAACCGCGGCTAAGCCTTCGTCCAAATGACAACTCCCTGTTCACTTGGCACTTGACGCTTTACAGTCTACTCTGCGTAATTGATTTTTTCTGTATTATATTGTTTGCGTGAAAGAATTGCAAGAGGCTTATCTGCTTTTGCTAATTCTAACGGCTGGATGATGTACGATTCATCGAATTATAAGTTATAATATTGTGGAAGGGTTGGATAGTTGAAGGTATGAGCAATCATGTTTTTGAGTCCGAGAGAGCGCAAAGGAGCAGGCATGGCAGAATGCGCATTGTGTTACCATCATTGCACCATAAATGAATCCGCTTACGGTTTCTGCGGCGTTAGAACTTGCAGAGACGGACGTATTGTGCCTTCAAACTATGGAAGACTTACTTCGATCGCGCTTGATCCAATTGAGAAGAAACCTCTTCGAAGATTCTATCCGGGAAGCAAGATTTTATCGGTTGGAAGTTACGGCTGCAATCTTCGTTGTCCTTTTTGTCAGAACTATCAGATATCCTGGGGCGAGGAAGTGGAGCTTGTGAAAAGAGATGCGGATTATGTTTCTCCGGAAGAACTCGCCGACATGGCGCAGCAGCTAGCAATGGCAGGAATCCCGGATGGGGATGGTGCGAAAGCCGATGTACAGGACAACAGCCCACGCGGAAATATCGGCGTAGCTTTTACTTACAACGAACCACTTATTTCATACGAATATATCTTAGATACCGCAAGGCTCCTTAGAGATAGGAACCTCAAGACAGTTATCGTTTCCAATGGCATGGCAGATCCTAAAGTCTTGCAGGAGTTATTTCCTTATGTGGATGCCATGAACATAGATCTTAAAGGATTCACCGATCATTACTATCATGATCTTCTTAAGGGAAATCGCGCTCAGGTTATGGAGTTCATAACAGAGGCAGTAAAGCACTGTCATGTTGAGCTTACGACGCTGATTATCCCTGGGGAAAATGATTCCGATGATGAGATAGAGAAGTTAAGCTTATGGATATCGTCGCTTAGTCCTGATATTCCGCTTCATATTTCCAGATTTTTCCCGACTTTTAAAATGACAGACAGAGATGCTACTTCTGTGGAAAAGATATATCACCTTAAGACGGTTGCCGAGAAGAAGCTTAATTACGTTTATACAGGAAACTGCTAAAAGGAGGAGAGTTATGCCAATACTTGCCGCATTTATGGTACCCCACCCGCCACTTATTATTCCTGAGGTTGGAAGAGGCGGAGAGCTTAAGGTACAGGAGACTATAGATTCTTATAAAAGTGTTGCAGGACAGATTGCGGATCTTGAGCCTGAGACCATCATTATCACAAGTCCTCACAGCATCATGTATGCAGATTATTTCCATATTTCTCCGGGAAAAAGAGCAAAGGGCTCTTTTGTAAGCTTTGGCGCACCCGATGTTTCTTTTGACGAGATATATGATGAGGAGCTTAGAGATGCTATCTGCGAAATAGCCAAAAAGAACAACTTCCCGGCAGGGACGCTTGGTGAGCGTGATCCGGAGCTTGATCATGGTACCATGGTGCCGCTTTATTTCATCAGACAAAAATTCACCGGAGCTAAGATTATAAGGATAGGCCTTGCGGGGCTTGATCTCTTGGAGCATTACAGACTGGGTGAATATATACGGGAAGCGATTGATAAGACAGGACGAAAGGTTGTCTTTGTGGCAAGTGGAGATCTGTCTCATAAGCTCAAAGAGGATGGACCTTACGGATATGCGCCGGAGGGACCTGCTTATGATGAGCGGATAATGGACGTTGCCAAAAGAGCTTCCTTTGGGGAGATGTTCGATTTTGGAGAGGATTTCTGCGATAAGGCAGCAGAGTGCGGACACAGATCTTTTGTCATAATGGCGGGAGCGCTTGATGCTACAGCGGTAGATGCCAAAGTGTATTCCCATCAGGATGTGACAGGAGTCGGCTATGGAGTAGCATCTTTTTATCCAACGGGACTTGATAATAATAGACGGTTTCGTAGCATCTATTCTGAGAAATTGGCAGCAGAGTTAAAAGAAAAAAGAGATAACGCCGACGACTATGTTCAGCTGGCAAGAGCATCTCTTGAGAGCTATATCCTAAGGCGAACGACAATTCACGTTCCGGAGGGACTTCCAAAGGAGATGCTTGAAAGACAGGCGGGAGCTTTTGTGTCTATCCACAAGGCAGGGCGCCTAAGAGGTTGCATCGGAACTATACTTCCAACAACAGATTCCGTTGCGGAAGAGATCATACAGAATGCGATCAGTGCATCTACTCGTGATCCGAGGTTTGAACCAATAACACCTGAGGAGCTTCCGCTACTTGATATCAATGTAGATGTGCTTGGCGAACCTGAGGATATTGATTCGCCGGATGAATTGGATGTTAAGAAATACGGGGTCATAGTTTCTTGCGGTGCCAAGAGAGGATTGTTGCTACCGGATTTAGACGGCGTTGATACCGTGGAAGAGCAGATAGATATCGCAAGACGAAAGGGCGGAATACTTGATGATGAAGAGATTAAACTTCAGAGGTTTGAAGTTGTAAGACATATATGAGGTAAAACAATATAGTAAGCCTTAAGGACTGCGGCTTTTATGCGGCAGTCCTAATTTTTTGCTGAAAAACAAGGCGCCCTATGGTAGAATAATTCTCGATAGTTCTAAACAAATAGAACGATTGGAGGAGATGAAAAAATTGAAGGACTTTTTGAAGAGAAAAGACATTGAGATCTCTCTTAAGCGCTACGGTATTGATGCGCTGGGAGCAATGGCGCAGGGACTTTTTTGTTCACTGCTTATCGGAACCATTATCAATACCATCGGAACACAGTTCCAGATTCCGTTTTTGACACAGACTGTTGCAACAGTTGCAGGTGTTGAATACACAGTAGGCGGACTTGCTTCAGCAATGAGCGGCCCTGCTATGGCGGTGGCTATAGGTTATGCACTTAAGTGCCCGCCACTTGTTCTTTTTTCAATGATTACTGTTGGTTTTGCTGCAAACGCTCTGGGCGGAGCAGGCGGACCTTTGGCAGTACTTTTTGTAGCAATCCTTGCTGCAGAGTTTGGTAAAGCAATCTCCAAGGAGACCAAGGTTGATATCCTTGTAACTCCTCTTGTTACTATAGGCGTGGGCATGTTCTTTTCATGGCTCATCGCACCACCGCTGGGATATGCAGCCAGCTATGTCGGTAGGATAATTATGTGGGCAACAGAACTTCAGCCCTTCCTCATGGGAATACTTGTATCAGTTGTTGTGGGCGTTGCTCTTACACTTCCCATTTCTTCCGCAGCTATCTGCGCAGCGCTTGGCCTTACAGGACTTGCAGGCGGAGCGGCAGTTGCAGGATGTTGTGCACAGATGGTAGGTTTTGCCGTTATTTCTTTCAAGGAGAATAAATGGGGCGGCCTCGTATCTCAGGGAATTGGTACATCAATGCTTCAGATGCCCAACATAGTTAAGAATCCCAGAATCTGGATCGCACCTACACTTGCATCAGCAATTACAGGTCCCATAGCAACATGCATCTTCGGACTTAAGATGAACGGAGCACCTGTTTCATCAGGTATGGGTACATGCGGACTTGTTGGTCAGATCGGTGTTTATACAGGTTGGCTTAATGACATAGCAGCAGGAAGTAAGACAGCTATCACAGGCTTTGACTGGGTAGGACTTGTACTTATCTCTTTTGTACTTCCTGCAGTTTTATCTCTTATCATCCACGCCGGTGTAGTTAAGCTCGGATGGGTCAAAGAGGGAGATATGAAGCTCTGATACAGACGGAGAAATTTATGTCCAATGGCTTGATAATATATGTGATTGTGGTGGCTGTGATCCTAGCGATCGCCGCTGCCATTGTCCATTTTCTTAAAAAAGTAAGAATGAGGCCTCTTCCAATGGATGAGATGGAGGGGCATGATTTCGAATATTATTGCGCTGATCTTCTTAAGGCCAATGGCTTTGTTGAGGCGGTGGTCACCAAGGGCAGCGGAGATTTCGGGGCGGATATTTTGGCAGAAAAGGACGGAATAACTTACGCCGTTCAATGTAAGTGCTATGATAAACCTATCGGAGTCAAGGCGGTTCAAGAGGTTTATGCGGGCCGTGATTACTACGGCAAGATGGTGGGAGTTGTTATGACCAACCAGTATTTCACCCAGCCTGCAGTTGATCTTGCGCAGAAGCTTAACATAATGTTGTGGGACAGGGGTTACCTGGACAGTATGGACAAGAACAAATGAAGATAAAGATAGATGATGATTTTGATCTTGAAAAAATAGCAGACAGCGGACAGTGCTTTCGTTTTAATAAGTTCGGAGACGGGTATAGTGTGACCGCGTCTGACAAACATCTTTTTGTAAAAGAGATTAGTCCTTCCGAGTATGAATTTGATTGTTCCAAAGATGATTTCGATAATTTCTGGAAGTCATATTTTGACCTTGATGTTTCTTACAGAGATATCAGAGGTCGTATAGATAAGGATGATGAATACCTCAAAAGAGCTGCAGCTTACGGCGAGGGTATTCGCATTTTGAGACAGGACCCATGGGAGATGCTTATTTCTTTTATCATCTCTCAGAGAAAAAACATTCCGGCAATCAAAGCTTCAATTGAGAAGCTGTGTGCGCTGGTGGGACATAAGATAGAAAAAAACGCCATAGGCGATAATATATATGCTTTTCCGACGCCGGGTGAGATAGCAAAGTTATCTGATAAAGAGCTTTCTTCCTGCGGGCTCGGGTATAGGGACAAGTACGTAAGAAAGGCTGCACTTGATGTTCTGAATGGAGAAGCGGAACTTTATAAGTGGCAGAATCTTACGGATGATGATCTGATGGAAAGGCTTCTGAAACTCTTTGGGGTTGGAGTTAAAGTGGCCAATTGTGAGATCCTATTTGGGTATCACAGGTTGGATGCTTTCCCAAAAGATGTATGGATCAACAGAGTTTTGGAATCAAAATATCCGAAGGGCTTTAACTTTGAAAGATATAAGCCTTACAACGGAGTAATGCAGCAATATCTGTTCTTCTATTCAAGAAGCAATGGAGTTGCGCAAGAAGGTATTTTGTAATAGTAAGAAAAAGGGGTTTATAGTATGAGCGATATTAAAACAACTATTCAGCAAGGAAAAACATTCCTGGGTATCGAATTTGGTTCAACAAGAATCAAGGCAGTACTTACGGATGAAGATTATAACCCGATAGCTTCGGGCGGACATACTTGGGAGAATCGTCTTGATAACGGTGTGTGGACATACACACTTGACGATATTTGGGATGGTCTTAGAGATTGCTATTCCAAACTCACACAGGATGTGGCTTCTAAATATGACGAAAAACTTACATGTGTCGGTGCAATGGGTTTTTCTGCAATGATGCACGGATACATGGCATTTGATAAAGATGGAGAGCTTCTTGTTCCCTTCAGAACATGGAGAAACACTATTACAGGAGAGGCTTCCGATATTCTGACAGAGGAGTTTGGCTATCACATTCCTCAGAGGTGGAGTATTGCGCATCTTTACCAGGCAATTCTTAATAAAGAAGAGCATGTGTCCAAGGTTTCCTTCTTTACGACACTTGCGGGATATGTACATTGGAAGCTTACAGGAGAGAAGGTTCTTGGTGTGGGCGATGCATCCGGTATGTTCCCTATTGACTCTTCAATATGTGATTTTAATGCAACTATGCTTGATAAGTTCGACGGACTTATCGCAGATAAGAATTTCGGATTCAAGATCAGAGATATCCTTCCCAAGGTACTTGCAGCCGGTGAAGATGCAGGTAAGCTGACAGAGGAAGGAGCAAAGCTTCTTGATCCCACAGGAACACTTAAGGCGGGTATCCCTGTATGTCCTCCTGAGGGTGATGCGGGAACCGGAATGGTTGCGACTAATTCTGTAGGCGTGAGAACAGGTAATATCTCAGCCGGAACTTCTGTATTTTCAATGGTTGTACTTGAGCACGATCTTTCTAAGGCTTATCCTGAGCTTGATCTTGTTACAACTCCTTCGGGAGAGCAGGTTGCCATGGTTCATTGCAACAACTGTACTTCCGATCTTAACGCATGGGTTTCTCTCTTTAGAGAGTTTGCCGGTGCCATCGGCCAAGAGGTTGACGACGATACTCTTTACGGCACTCTTTATCGCAAGGCGATGGAGGGAGATGCTGATTGCGGCGGACTTCTTTCTTATAACTATTTCTCAGGTGAGAGCATTACGGGATTCGATGAAGGAAGACCTCTTTTTGCAAGAAGACCTGATGACAAATTCAATCTTTCAAACTTCATGAGAGCACATCTTTATACTGCACTTGGAGCACTTAAGATCGGAAACGATATCCTTACCAAAAAGGAAAACGTAAAGGCGGATTTCTTCTTTGGACAGGGAGGCTTCTTCAAGATTAGAGGAGTTGGCGACAGAGTAATGGCAGCGGCACTTGATACTCCCATAAAGCTTATGGAGACAGCCGGTGAGGGCGGACCTTGGGGCCAGGCTATACTTGCAGGCTACATGATGAAGAAGGCTGATGGAGAGTCACTTGAGAAGTACCTCAATGAAAAAGTGTTCGTGGGAGGCAAGGTAGAAACCTGCAATCCTGACAGCGCAGACGTCAAGGGCTTCGATGAGTTCATGAAGAACTACAATGCAGGTCTTGCCATTGAGAGAGCAGCAGTTGATTCATTAAAGTAATTATTTGGGAAACAGTTAGCAATAATTACGAAGAAACGAGAACAGTTTAATATTAAAATATTATCGGAGAATTGATATGCTTGAGGAATTAAAGAAAAAAGTATATGAGGCGAATATTCTTTTGCCCAAATATAATCTAGTAACTTTCACTTGGGGAAACGTAAGTGAGATAGACAGAGAGAGCGGCTTGTTTGTAATAAAACCCAGCGGAGTTGAGTATGACGCTATGACTCCGGATGATATGGTGGTTATGAATCTTGACGGAGAAAAGGTTGAGGGAAGACTCAATCCTTCATCCGACACACCTACCCATGTGGAGCTCTACAAGGCTTTTACAGATATAGGCGGAGTAGTTCATACACATTCATCCTATGCAACAAGCTGGGCGCAGGCAGGAAGATCCATCCCTTGCTATGGAACAACTCATGCGGATTATTTCCACGGAGAGATTCCTTGTGTAAGATGTCTTACAAAGGCTGAGATCGAAGAGGCTTATGAGGCCAACACCGGAGTGCTCATTGCCACCGAGTTTGAGCGCATGGGCAAGAATCCTGTGGATGTTCCCGGTGTCCTTTGCAAGAACCACGGTGTATTCACATGGGGCAAGGATGCGATGGAAGCAGTTCACAATGCGGTTGTCACAGAAGAGGTGGCTAAGATGGCTTACAGATGTGAAGTTATCAACCCCAATGTTGAGGCTGCACCAACAGAGCTTCAGGATAAGCATTATTACAGAAAACACGGCGCAAACGCTTATTACGGACAAAAATAAATAGCATTTGTCTTCAAAACTTAGGCAAAGTGCCTTATGGACTATGTTTATGGCATGTGTTAAATTGAAAGTGCATTTTGTCTTTGAATATACGGAAAGGAATTATTCAATATGGCTATGACCAATCAGGAACTACAAAAGACGGCTAATGAAGTAAGAAAAAGCATTATTACCGCTCTTCATGCAGCCGGAGCAGGACATCCGGGCGGATCCTTGTCTTCAACAGATATTTTTACATATCTTTATTTTGAGGAAATGAACATCGATCCCAAGAATGTAAAGGATCAGAACAGAGATCGTTTCGTACTTTCAAAGGGACATTGCGCTCCCGGTCTTTACTCAGTAATGGCAGAGAGAGGCTATTTCCCTAAGGAAGAACTTACAACTCTTCGTAAGCTTGGATCAAGACTTCAGGGACATCCCAGCATGCAGTATCTCCCGGGACTTGATATGTCAAGCGGATCACTCGGACAGGGAATTTCCGCTGCTTGCGGAATGGCTTTGTCAGGCAAGCTCGACAACAAGGATTACAGAGTATACACACTTCTTGGTGACGGAGAGATCCAGGAAGGTCAGGTGTGGGAAGCAGCTATGTTTGCAGGTTTCCGTAAGCTTGATAATCTCGTTGTTATTGTTGATAACAACAATCTTCAGATTGATGGACCTATCGACAAGGTATGTTCACCTTATCCTATTGATAAAAAGTTTGAAGCTTTCAACTTCCATGTAATCAACATAGACGGTCACAACTTTGATGAGATCAGAGCTGCTTTCAAGGAAGCAAGAGAGACCAAGGGTATGCCTACAGCTATCATTGCTCACACTGTTAAGGGTAAGGGCGTCTCCTTCATGGAGAACCAGGCAGGATGGCATGGTAAGGCTCCTAACGATGATGAGTACAAGCAGGCTATGGAAGAGCTGGAAAGGATAGGTGCGTCACTATGAGCGAAGTAAAGAAGATAGCAACAAGAGAAAGTTATGGTAATGCGCTTGCAGAGCTTGGTGCTGAGTTTCCTAACCTTGTGGTTCTCGATGCGGATCTTGCAGCATCAACCAAGACAGCGGTATTCCAGAAGAAGTTTCCTGAGAGACATATAGATTGTGGTATTGCAGAGTGTAATATGATGGGAATCGCAGCAGGACTTGCTACAACAGGTAAGATTCCTTTCGTAAGTTCTTTTGCAATGTTTGCAGCAGGTCGTGCATTTGAGCAGGTTCGTAACTCTGTGGGATATCCTCATCTTAACGTTAAGATTGGTGGAACTCACGCAGGTATCACCGTTGGTGAGGACGGAGCCAGCCATCAGTGTAACGAGGATTTCGCGCTTATGAGCGTTATTCCCGGAATGGTTGTAATGTGCCCTGCAGATGATATTGAAGCTAAGGCTTGCGTTCGTGCTGCTATTGAGCACGAGGGCCCTGTTTACATCAGATTTGGACGTGCAGCATGCAGCGTTATCAACGACAGACCTGATTATAAGTTTGAGATCGGTAAAGGATCTGTTATCAGAGAAGGTAAGGACGTTACCATCATTGCTACAGGTATCTGCGTTGATTCAGCTATCAGCGCTGCTGAGAAGCTTGCAGCAGATGGAATCTCAGCTGAGGTTATCAATATTTGCACAATCAAGCCTTTGGATAAGGAGCTTGTTGTGGCTTCTGCAAAGAAGACAGGCAAGGTTGTAACTGTTGAGGAGCATTCCGTTATAGGCGGACTTGGAAGTGCTGTTTGCGATGCGCTTTCAGAACTTGCACCTACACCTGTAAAGAAACTCGGAATGCAGGATAAGTTCGGCGAGTCAGGAACAGCAAGTGAGCTTGTTCATAAGTATGGACTCGACGGCGAGGGCGTATACGCCTCAGTAAAGGAATTTCTTAAGTAAAAAATATGAATATAATTTGTCCTTCAATATTATCAGCTGATTTTGCAAGACTCGGAGATCAGATCGCCGAAGTCAAAGAGGCAGGAGCTAAGTACCTACACATTGACATTATGGATGGTGTGTTTGTACCATCTATTTCTTTTGGTATGCCTGTTGTTAAAGGGCTAAGGCGTGTGACGGATCTTGTGTTTGATGTTCATCTTATGATCCTTGATCCTATCCGTTACGTCAAAGAGTTTGCAGAGTGCGGAGCTGATATCATCACATTTCATTATGAGGCAGCAGAAAATCCCCGCGCGGTGATCGATGAGATTCACAGCTGTGGGAAGAAGGCGGGTATTGCAATCAAACCGGGAACTCCGGTTTCTGAGATAATCCAATATCTGGATGTAGTGGAGATGGTTCTTGTTATGACTGTTGAACCCGGGTTTGGAGGACAGAAATTGATTCCGGACACTTTGGACAAGATAAGAGAAGTCCGTAAGATTATTGTCGACAGGAATCTCAATGCTGATGTCGAGGTTGACGGAGGAGTCTATACAAGCAATGTAGAAACAGTGCTTGAAGCAGGAGCCAATGTTATTGTGTCAGGATCCGGCGTATTCAATGGAGGTGCTTCCAAGAATATAGCTGAATACAGACGCATACTCGGCGTATAATACAAACGCGGATCGGGAAGTCCCATGTGTGTATCACATGGGGCTTCTTTTTGTTGCATAAGACAGGCAGGCGAATGGATGCTTACATACAATTATGGCTATGGCGATAAGGAAAAATGAATATCATTCTCATTCCCATGAAAACTGTACTTTGGTTGACATTTGGAAATCGAAAAGGCATACTATATTTGTTAAATTATCGAAAAAAATAAGAAGGATAGCAATGTACAAGAGATTAGAGAGAAATGATCCTTGTTGGTGTGGAAGTGGCAAGAAATATAAATCATGTCATGCGGCTTTCGATGACAAGATCATAAATTTTGAACATCAGGGATTTATCGTACCTGACAGAAAGCTTTTAAAGACAGCAGAGGATATAGAAGGAATAAAGAAGAGTGCGGTTATCAATATGGCGGTTCTCGATGAGATCGGAGAGAAGATACATGCCGGAATGAGCACTCAGGAGATAGATGATATAGTCTATAATACGACAACCAAGATGGGAGGAATTCCTGCCGATCTGGGTTATGAAGGATTTCCGAAGAGTGTGTGCACTTCCATTAATGAAGAGGTGTGTCATGGAATCCCGTCAGAGGATATCATTCTCAAGGACGGAGATATTATCAACGTAGATTGTTCCACTATTTTAAACGGATATTTTTCAGATTCTTCGCGAATGTTTTGTATAGGAGATGTGTCTCCCGAAAAGAAGAGACTGGTTGATGTTACCAAAGAGTGCCTGGAGGTGGGCCTTAAGGCGGTTAAGCCTTGGACACCCATCGGAGATATGGGACATGCTGTTCATCAGCACGCTCTTAAGAACGGCTACACAGTAGTCAGAGAGATCGGCGGACACGGATGTGGTAATGAATTCCATGAAGAGCCGTTTGTAAGTTATGTCAGCAAACCCGGTACCGGAATGCTTATGGTTCCCGGAATGGTGTTTACTATTGAACCTATGGTCAACATGGGCAAGCAAGAGATTTTTATTGATGAAGAAAATGATTGGACAGTATACACTGCAGATCTTAAACCTTCAGCTCAGTGGGAAGTAGAGCTTCTTGTCACCGAGACGGGTTATGAGCTTCTGTGCTGGTAATTGTCGGGAGGATATTATAGATGCAGAACAAAGGAAAATACTACATTACTACAGCGATTGCATATACATCAGGTAAGCCTCATATCGGAAACAGCTATGAGATAGTGCTTGCTGATGCCATCGCAAGATATAAAAGATGTGACGGATTTGATGTTCACTTCCAGACAGGTTCCGATGAACACGGTCAGAAGATCGAGACAAGAGCTATCGAGGCAGGATGTGCATCCCCCAAGGAGTTCGTTGATCAGGTTTCTGATACCATTAAGGGCCTTTGGAATCTCATGGATACATCTTATGACAGATTTATCCGTACGACAGATGATGATCACGTTAAGCAGGTTCAGAAGATCTTTAAGCGCTTCTATGATCAGGGCGATATCTACAAAGGATCATATAAGGGAATGTACTGTACAGAGTGTGAGGCTTTCTATACAGAGGCTCAGCTCGTAGACGGCAAGTGTCCTGAGTGTGGCGGCCCCGTACATCCCGCTGAGGAAGAGGCATATTTCTTCAAGATGAGCAAATATGCTGACAAGCTTATCGATTATATCAACACACATCCGGAATTTATTCAGCCTGTTTCCAGAAAGAATGAGATGATGAACAATTTCCTTCTTCCCGGACTTCAGGATCTGTGCGTATCAAGAACATCATTCAAGTGGGGTATCCCTGTTGATTTCGATGACAAGCACGTAGTATATGTATGGCTTGATGCGCTCAGCAACTATATTACAGGTATTGGATATGATGCAGACGGAAACAGTTCAGAAGATTACAAGAAGTGGTGGCCTGCAGATCTTCACCTTATCGGTAAAGATATTATCCGTTTCCATACTATTTATTGGCCTATTTTCCTCATGGCACTTGGAGAGCCCCTTCCGAAGCAGATCTTTGGACATCCATGGCTCCTTCAGGGCGGTGAGAAGATGAGTAAATCCAAGGGTAACGTTATCTACGCAGATGATCTTGTAAGTCTCTTTGGAGTGGATCCTGTTAGATACTTTGTTCTTCATGAGATGCCTTTTGAAAACGATGGTGTCATTACATGGGAACTCCTTGTTGAAAGATTTAACTCAGACCTTGCTAATACTCTGGGCAACCTTGTAAACAGAACAATTGCTATGAGCAATAAGTACCTTGGCGGAGTTGTTGCTGATAAGGGAGTAGCCGAGGCAGTTGATGACGATCTTAAGGCTGTTGTTACAGGCTGCTATGACAAGGTTGAGAAGAAGATGGATGAGCTCAGAGTCGCTGATGCACTTACTGAGATATTCACTCTCTTTAAGAGATGCAATAAATATATCGATGAGACTGAGCCTTGGATCCTTGGTAAGGATGAAGCCAAGAAGGACAGACTTTCAACTGTTCTTTATAATCTGGTTGAGTCTATTTCAATCGGAGCTTCACTTCTTGATCCTTTTATGCCTGAGACTGCTCAGAAGATAATTGATCAGTTGTCCGCAACAAAGAGAGACTTTGATACTCTTGGAACATTTGGACTTTACAAGAGCGGCAATAAGGTTTCAGAGGCTCCTGAGATGCTCTTTGCACGTAAGGATCTTAAAGAGATACTTGAGAAGGCAGCAGAGATTACCAAGAAGCAGAAAGCTGACTTCGAGGAATCACAGAGAAAGGCAGCTGAGAATCTCGCAAAGGCAGGACTTGCTCCCGCACCTGTTGAAAAAGAATCAGATTCCGAAGATGAGGGCATAGATATCCCCGCTAAAGATGAGATCACATTCGATCAGTTTGGTGCTATGCAGTTCCAGGTTGGAGAGATCATCAAGTGCGAAGCAGTTGAGAAATCAAAGAAACTTCTTTGTTCACAAGTTAAGATAGGAAGTCAGGTAAAACAGATTGTTTCCGGCATTAGAAAGTACTATTCTCCTGAGGAGATGGTGGGCAAGAAAGTAATGGTTCTTGTAAACTTAAAGCCCGCCAAGCTTGCAGGTGTAATGTCTGAGGGAATGCTTCTGTGCGCAGAAGATGCAGAGGGTAATCTCGCTCTTATGACTCCTGAAAAAGATATGCCATCCGGAGCAGAAATCTGTTAATTATCGTCAATATATGTAGTAAAATATATATAGGCAGATAAACAATTGTATATCGGGAGGGATTTCTGAATGGTACGCAAAGAGGAACTGACTTACAAATCAAGAGACAGGCAGACCATGCTTCACGCGGTCAGATGGATTCCTGAGGGAGAACCTGTTGCAATTTTGCAGATCATCCACGGGATGCAGGAGTACGTTGAGCGCTATGATGAATTTGCTCGTTTTATGGCAGAAAAGGGCATTCTCGTTATGGGTAACGATCATCTCGGACATGGTGGTTCTGTTACTGAGGCAAGAGGTACCTACGGCTATTTCTGCAAAAAAGATCCGGCAACAGTTCTTGTGCGTGATGCACACAGGCTTAAGAAGATGACTCAGGAGGAATATCCGGGAGTTCCGGTATTTATCCTTGGACATAGCTTTGGCTCATTCGTTGCAAGAGAGTACATTACAAGATACGGAACAGGTATTAAGGGCGCCATCATTCAGGGTACTGCATTTGTTCCTCAGGGAACGATCGGTACTATGAAGTTCCTTGTTGGATTGATATCTCTTTTCATGGGCGACAAGTATCGCTCATCACTGGTAAACGGTATGGCGTTTAAGGGATATCTTAAGAAAATCCCCGGTGCTAAGAGCAAATTTGATTGGCTTTCTCATAATGAAGAGAGCATTCAAAAATATGAGCAGGATCCCGCATGTAACTTTGTGTTTACCATGAACGGATTCAAGACCATGGCTGAACTTTTAAAGAGAGTTCAGGATACCGACAAGATGGAAGATATCCCCAAGAATCTACCTATTCTCATAACAGCAGGTAAAGAAGATCCTGTTGGTGGATGGGGTGAAGCTCCCGAGAAGCTTTGCGGTATTTATAAGACACAGCTTCAGATCAAAGATGTTGAGCTTAAGCTTTACGATGGAATGCGCCACGAGCTTCAGCAGGAGATTGGAAGAGAGCAGGTCTATGAAGATCAGTATGCATGGATCCAAAAGGTGCTGAACGGTGCAGGTTGATACTTCTAAAGTTATCGTAAGATGTGCATATAATTCAGATTGGAATGGGGCGATGGAACTTGCGTGGAACACCTTCGCAAGGTTCGACGCCCCTGATTATTCTCGTGAAGGGATAGAGAATTTTCGTATTTTTATTACGGATGAAACTCTTCATCAGATGTTCCTTGCGGGACATTATCAGCTCTTTGTGGCGGTGATGGACGGCAGGCATTTGGGAATGTTATCTCTTCGGGAGAAAAAACATATATCACTTTTGTTTGTTGATGGGGAATGCCATGGCAACGGAATTGGCAGTGCCCTTATTAAATTTGTGGCAAGATATGCCGCAACAGAAGAAGGAATCGATACGCTTACTGTTAACGCTTCTCCATACGCGGTTGAGTTCTATCATAAGATAGGGTTTACTGATATCAGAGGAGAAACTGAGGCAGACGGCATTAGATTTACACCAATGGAATTGAGGATTAAAAATTATGGGAAGATTTTTTGATATCGACAGCCCCATCATGAGAGGACTCACAAGGCTTGCCGATGTAATGTGGCTCAACATTCTTACACTTATTTTTGCGATACCGCTTATCTTTGAGCAGTTCTTTTTCTTAGGGCCTGCTATCGGTCCTATTATGAAAGAGGGTGCGCAGTTTGATTACAGTGTATTCCTGAACGGACTATTCTGGGCATGGTTGTTTGGAATTATTTGTTCATCTATTTTGGGCCCTGCATGCACTGCTATGCATTATGTGCTTCTTAAGATGGTACGCGATGAAGACAGTTATATTACAAAGTCATATTTCAAATCATTTAAAGAGAACTTTAAGCAGGGAATGATCCTTCAGATAATAAAGTTTATTACCGGGGGAGTGATGGTTCTTGATTTCTTTATTCTCAGAACAAGACCGGGAGTTGAAATCCTTGCTTATGTTGTGGTGGGAATGGCAGTGATCTTGTATGTTGCATCACTTTATGTATTTCCTATTTTGTCCAAGTTTGAAAACACCACCAAGAACATTATCAAGAATTCATTTCTGATGGCGATCATAGCACTTCCTAAATCAATAGGAATGGCTGCGGTTTCTCTTTTGCCTGCTATGCTCCTTTATTTCTTTGATTTTAAAGTGATACCTATCCTGATTATTATCGGTATTGCAGGTCCGAGTTATGTGAACGCCAAGCTCTATGACGCAACATTCAAGCGCTTTGAGCCCAAGGAAGAAGAGCTTACCGAAGAGGAAGAATTAAATAACGCGATCAAAAAACTCGATGAAGAGTGATGTGTATACAAGATGCCGAAGATTTTAAAAAATCTTCGGCATCTTTACGAATAATAAGAATTATTTTTTGACACGTGAGCACATTGGCTAATGAATCATGAAATATTTGTGGATTTAGTGAATAGCTAATAAAGTGTCGGGCGTATATACTTGATTCTAGTATAAAGATATACACAGGAGGATTTATAAAGATATGGCTAGTTTATCACTTGAACACATTGATAAAATTTATCCTAACGGCTTCCACGCTGTTAAAGATTTCAACCTTGAGATTCAGGATAAAGAGTTTATTATTTTCGTTGGACCTTCAGGATGCGGAAAGTCAACAACACTTCGTATGATCGCAGGACTTGAGGATATTTCTTCAGGTACACTTAAGATCGGCGACAGAGTAGTTAACGACGTAGAGCCCAAGGACAGAGATATCGCGATGGTATTCCAGAACTACGCTCTGTATCCTCATATGACAGTATATGATAACATGGCTTTCGGTCTTAAGCTCAGAAAGGTTCCTAAGCAGGATATCGATAAGATGGTTAGAGAGGCAGCTAAGATCCTTGACCTTGAGAAGCTCCTTGATCGTAGACCTAAGGCTCTTTCAGGTGGACAGAGACAGCGTGTTGCTATGGGACGTGCTATCGTTCGTAATCCTAAGGTATTCCTTATGGACGAGCCTCTTTCAAACCTTGATGCTAAGCTTCGTGTACAGATGAGAACAGAGATTGCTAAGCTTCACCAGAGACTTGGCACAACAATCATCTACGTTACTCATGACCAGACAGAGGCTATGACACTTGGTACAAGAATCGTAGTTATGAAGGACGGTGTTGTTCAGCAGGTTGACACACCTCAGAACCTTTATGATAAGCCTTGCAACCTCTTCGTTGCAGGATTCATGGGATCACCTCAGATGAACTTCCTTGATGCTGAAGTTGTAGTTGATGGTGACAAGGCAAGCCTCAGCATTGCAGATCAGCTCATCGAGCTTCCTCCTGCAAAGGCTAAGAAGGTTATCGATGGCGGTTATGCTGGAAAGACAGTTACATTCGGTATCCGTCCTGAGGACGTTGATGATTCAGAGATGGTTGTTAGCACATCTAAGGCTGTATTTGAGTCAACAATCAACGTATACGAGCTTCTTGGTGCAGAAGTTTATCTGTACTTTGATCTTGCTCAGTTCCCTATCACAGCTAGAGTTGATTCTCGTACAACTGCTAGACCCGGTGATAAGGTTAAGTTTGCTTTCGATGTTGAGAAGATTCACATCTTCGATAAAGAGACAGAGCAGACAATCACAAACTAATAGTTGCTTGTTCAAAGAGTCGTGCAGTTTATTGCACGACTCTTTTTTATACCATGGAAAAATGCAACCGTGCTCGGCGCGAGAGTTTTGCAAGTAAAACTTATTTTTATGATATACTAAAAATGCACATAGTCATAAATAGTAGGAAGGAGCGGGAGAATGATATCGGCTCAGACAATAAAAGGAAGTATAGAAGAATTAAGTAGCATAACCAAAGTTGATCTGTGTGTACTTGATCTCGGAGGTTCTGTTGTAGCATCAACAGGTGACAAAGAGTTTCTGGATGCTTCCATAATCACAAGCTTTGCCGGCTCTCCGGTGGATTCTCAGGTAATAGGAGATATTCATCTTTTTAAAGTGCTTGATGAAGGAGATCCACTCTACATTTTGCTTGCTATCGGCGACACCGAGCATGCATATATGGTGGGCAAGATTGCAGTAAGCCAGCTTCAGGCCCTTGTGCTTGCATACAAAGAGAGGTATGACAGAAATAACTTTTTCCAGAATCTTCTTTTGGACAATATGCTTCTCATTGATGTTTACAACAAAGCCAAAAAACTCAAGATTGAAGTATCTGTGCCGAGAGTAATAATCCTTGTTGAAGCAAAGCGTGTTCAGGACAGTAATGTTCAGGAGCTGCTTGCGAGTATGTATGCACCTCATTCCGGAGACTATGTGACCGCTGTTGATGAGAATAGTGTGATCCTTGTCAAATCTCTTACGGAAGATCAGGATTACGAGGATATAAATGACATAGCGACTACCATCGTTGACATGATGAACACGGAAGCGATGCTTAATGTCAGAGTTTCTTACGGAACTATTGTAAAAGAGATCAGAGATCTCAGTAAGTCCTACAAGGAAGCCAAGATGGCACTTGAGGTGGGCAAGATTTTTTATGCTGAAAACAGGGTTAATGCTTACAATACCCTCGGAATAGGAAGGCTTATCTATCAGCTTCCGGAGAGCCTTTGCAAGATATTTATCGATGAGATCTTTGGGGACAGAAATATTTATGATGAGCTTGATGATGAGACACTTAATACCATCGGTAAATTCTTTGAAAACAATCTGAATGTATCAGAGACATCAAGGCAGCTTTTTGTTCACAGAAATACTCTTGTGTACAGGATAGAAAAGCTTGAGAAGAGCTCGGGCCTTGATGTGAGAAAATTTGATGATGCGCTTACCTTTAAGATTGCGCTTATGGTCCTTAGCTATATGAAATATCTGGAAAGCAGGAAATAAAAAAGCGGTCCTGTGAGGGATACATGCACGTTGACTTCGGCATGACCAGGCACCCTTACAACACATGAAAGGTTCTGCTTAGTGCTGCTTCGTTCCCGACCTGACACGGTTCGCAGATTTTCATTGCATAAGACCCGATCTTGCACAAAGGACTGCTACATGCACCCTTCACAAAACCGCTTTATTACTATACGTTTTTTTGAAAAGATTGTCAATTATTAGTGTTTGAGGCAAGTACTCATTTCTGTTCCAGAAGATCGGCGAGAGTGAAGCTGTCAACGTATTTGTTGATGGCATCATCAAGACCTTTCCAGAAATCTATGGTGTGACATGACGCGGAAAGCGGACAGTTAAGGCCGTCTTCTCCTGCCGAGCATGAAACAGGATTGAGTGTTCCCTCCATTACTCGCAGGATCTCACCAACATTGTATTCGGAAGGATCTTTCGCAAGGCGATGACCGCCGTTTCCTCCTCGCATACTCTGCAAATATCCGGCGCTTTTAAGACCGGATACGATCTGTTCAAGATATTTGATTGAAATATTCTGTCTCTGAGAAATATCTTTGAGTGCGATGTATTCACCGTTGTTGTTGGTGGCAAGATCAATCATGACTCTCAGAGCATATCTTCCTTTGGTGGATATCTTCATTTATAAACCTCTAATGGAATATTTGATATAATAATTTATGTGTTTAAATATGATAGCAAAAATAAAAAAGAATTACTACTATTTTAGTATGAAAAGATATGAAGCAGGAAAACAGTAAGAAAATTCAGATAAAATCTCGTTCAAAAACAACCAAAGACAACAATCTTTCACCCGAAGAGATACTTGATATCAAGTATATGAGAGCGGCGCTGGCTCAGGCCAGAAAAGCGTACAAACTGGGTGAGGTTCCCATAGGCTGTGTAATAGTATATGAAGGAAAGATAATAGGAAGGGGTTACAACAGGAGGAACACGGACAAGACGCCTCTTGCCCATGCAGAGATATCAGCGATCAAGAAAGCAGTCAAGTTCATGGGAGACTGGAGACTTGAGGGGTGCAAGCTCTATGTAACGCTGGAGCCATGCCAGATGTGCTCGGGAGCGATAGTTCAGTCGAGGATTCCTGAAGTGATAATGGCGGCAGTTAATCCCAAGGCAGGATGTGCCGGTTCCGTTATGGATATATTAAATAATCCTGATTTCAATCATCAGGTATCGGTCAAAAAAGGAATACTGCAGGAAGAATGCAGCGAATTGCTAAAGAAATTTTTTGCAGAACTTAGGATCAGGAATAAAGCCGAAAAAGAAAAAAAGAATATATAGGCAGATAATGAGGGGATACTGTAGTGAAGAAGAGAATTACGGCAATAGTCTTAATGATGAGCATGCTTTTTTCGTGCATATCATGTGCATCACCCAAGAAGTATGACAAGGATGATTGCTACGAGGGGATAGATATATCAGGTAAGCCGGTGACCATCACTTACCTTACAATAGGCGATAAGCCCACCAACGGCATGACCGAGAAGGTTATAGGTGAGCTCAATAAGATTTTGTTAAAGAAAGCAAATGCCAAGCTTGATATCTATTATGTCGCCTGGGATGATTATCTCAATAATTATAACAGTGCGCTTTCTCTGGATGGTGACGAGATAGATCTTGTGGGTACGGGAAGTGATTGGCTGGATGCATGGCCCAACGTACTTCGCGGTAATTTCTTGGCACTTAGCGAAGATATGCTAAAACAGTATTGCCCGCGAACATATGCAAATGTGTCGGAAAAGGATTGGGATTATTGTTCCTACGACGGCAAGATATACCTTATTCCTGAAAATGAGTATACACAGTGGACCAATCATGGTTTTATTTACAGAGAAGATATTGCAAGGGAAGCGGGACTTAGTGAGATTAAGTGCTGGGGAGATCTGGATACCTATTTTAAATACATCAGGACTACAAGACCCAGAATGGTTCCCTGGGATGCAGACGGCACGAATATAATTCATGCACTTGGATATATTATGTCCGTAAAGCAGTATGTTCCCATATATGAGCTTGGTATATACGGAATGTGGGGAGCTTACTCAATAGACCCAGGCAAGATTGTTTCACCTTATTATGAAGGGGAAGCATTTATTAAATTCGCCAAGCTTATGAAAGAGTGGGATAAGATAGGCGTTTGGAGAGAAGACCTCAACTACGCAGGCAAGAACGAGGATGAGTTCTATGCGGGTGAGACGGCTGTTATCCAGCATCATACTCAGAATTTCTATACAATAATCAAACCAAATATGGAAATAGTTAAACCTGACGCCAGAACCAAGTTCTTTTACTTTGGTCAGGAAAACGGTAATCTTGTCAAGACAAGTATCCTTCACGGAGCTATAGGTGTAAGCGCCAAATCCAAGAATCCGGAGAGAGCCCTTATGGTTTATGATATTCTTCGAAATGATGAGGATTGCTACAGGCTTCTCAACTATGGAATCGAGGGTGTTCAGTACGTTATCAATAAGGACGGAATGCTTGAGAAACCAAGTGGATACAATAACGAGAGAGATGGAATCGTGACCAATTTCTGGTGGGGAAGAAGAGATGAATTTGAGATAAAGAATTCTTCTTATGCCTGGGAAGATTACAATGAGCTGTTAAAAAATTATAATGTAATAGCCAAAGAGTATCCCTGGGACAGAGTGTCTTTTTCCAAACCGGAGATAAATGATAAGATACAGGGTATAAACAAGGTGTGCGAAAAATACGTGCCGGTTATAGCATACGGGCAATATGATGTCACACCCGAAGAGGAAGTCAGATTATTTAGAGAAGAGCTTAAAGCAGCCGGAATTGAAGAAATAACTGCTGAACTTCAAAAGATTTTGGATTCTGATTAAAAAATATCCTACCAACCGAGAGTAATCTATGATAAAATAGCGCCTGTGAAATTGTATACATGTATAGCGCTTCGAAATACTAGGCAGGAGGAATGGCAATGGTAACAACATTCGACACTGGATGTTATCTTTTAAACGGTAACACAATCGTACCCGATGATGCGCAGGCACAGCAGGTTCTTGCATCTAAGGGAGTTAACGCAACTAAAGATCAGGCAAAAGAGAATACTATAGCTTATGGAATCTTAAAGGCACACAACACATCAGGCAATATGGATAAGTTATGTGTAAAGTTTGATAAGCTTACTTCTCATGATATTACTTATGTAGGAATTATTCAGACAGCCAGAGCATCAGGGCTTGAGAAATTTCCTATTCCTTATGTACTTACTAACTGTCACAACTCACTTTGTGCAGTAGGCGGTACTATCAATGAAGACGATCACGTATTTGGCCTTACAGCTGCTCAGAAATACGGCGGAATCTATGTACCACCTCATCAGGCGGTTATCCATCAGTACGCTAGAGAGATGCTTGCATCTGCAGGCAGCATGATCCTTGGATCAGACTCTCACACAAGATACGGTGCTCTCGGAACCATGGCTATCGGTGAGGGCGGACCTGAGCTTGTTAAGCAGCTTCTTGGCCAGACATACGATGTTGATATGCCGGGTGTTGTAGCAATCTATCTTGAGGGAACTCCCAAGAAGGGTGTAGGTCCTCAGGACGTTGCACTTGCTATCATCGGTAAGGTATTTGCAAGCGGCTATGTTAAGAATAAAGTTATGGAGTTTGTAGGCCCCGGCGTTAAGAATCTCAGCGCAGATTTCAGAATCGGTGTGGATGTAATGACTACAGAGACAACATGTCTTTCATCCATTTGGCAGACAGACGAGACAGTAAAAGAGTTTTATGATATTCACGGAAGGATCGGCGAGTACAAGGAACTTAAGCCCGGTGATGTGGCTTACTATGATGGACTTGTAAAGGTAGATCTTGACAGCCTCAATCCTATGATCGCTATGCCTTTCCATCCAAGCAATGTATATGAGATTGATGAGGTTAACAGAAACGCTGCTGACATTCTTGCAGATGTTGAGAAGAGAGCTAAGGTTAGCTTTGGTGACAGCGTAGAGTTCTCACTTCAGAATAAGATCAAGAACGGCAAGTTCATGGTTGATCAGGGTATCATCGCAGGTTGTGCCGGCGGTGGATTTGAGAATATCTGTGCAGCAGCTGACATTCTCAAGGGACACTTCATTGGAAACGACAGATTTACACTCAGTGTATATCCTGCTTCTACACCTATATTTATGGAAGTTGTTAAGAACGGCGCGGCAGCAGCAATCCTTGAGTCAGGTGCGATCCTTAAGACTGCATTCTGCGGACCTTGCTTCGGCGCAGGAGATACTCCTTCCAACAACGCATTCAGTATCAGACATTCAACCAGAAACTTCCCTAACCGTGAAGGCTCTAAGGTACAGAACGGACAGGTTGCATCAGTTGCACTTATGGATGCAAGATCTATCGCGGCAACAGCAGCTAACAAGGGTGTTCTTACTCCCGCTACTGCTTTTGACGGTGAGTTCAATAAGTATACATATCACTTTGACAGTGAGATTTACAAGAACCGTGTATTTGATTCTCACGGTGTTGCTGATCCAAGTGTTGAGCTTCAGCTCGGACCTAACATCAAGGATTGGCCTAAGATGTCTGCTCTTCCTGAGAACCTTGTTCTCAAGGTTGTATCAGAGATTCACGATCCTGTCACAACAACTGATGAGCTCATTCCTTCAGGTGAGACTTCATCATACAGATCCAATCCTCTCGGACTTGCTGAGTTTACACTTTCAAGAAAGGATCCTGCTTACGTAGGACTTGCCAAGGAAGTAAGAGCAGCTCAGGATGCACTTGTAGAAGGAAAAGATCCTGTTGAGGCAGTCAATGAGCTTGGTGAGGTATTGGCAGTTATCGGTAAGGATTTTGCCGACGTCAACAACTCAAATGTGGGATTTGGATCAACAATCTTTGCTGTTAAACCCGGTGATGGTTCAGCCAGAGAGCAGGCTGCTTCTTGTCAGAAGGTGCTTGGAGGATGGGCTAATATCGCCAATGAGTATGCAACAAAGAGATATCGTTCCAACCTTATTAACTGGGGAATGCTTCCATTCATCATTGATGAGGGAGAGCTTCCTTTCAAGAACAAAGATTATATCTTTTTCCCGGGAATCAGAAGTGCGGTTATAAATAAGAGCGAGACCATTAAGGCATATGCCGTTGCAGACGGTAAGATGAAGGAATTCACTTTGAAGCTCGGCAACCTTACAGACGATGAGAGACAGATCATTCTCGACGGATGCCTTATTAACTTTAATCGTGTTAAATAAGGGGATATTTGATTGATATGTTTTCTGTTATGAGAGGGAAGAACAGAATAATAACTACGGGCATGGTAATTGCCCTTATGGGAAGCGTCGCAGGCTGCGGCGCTTCTTCTGCTGAAAAGCAGGTGGATATCCAGGAGAACTTACCTTTTATTCAGGGATCCGGAGAAGTGGCGGATTACGAGGTTCCGGTTCAGATTCCGAATATCTTAGTGGATCAGAACGGCTTTAGACCAGAGGATGAGAAAGTCGCTGTATTTAGGGGAAAAGATCTTCCGGATATCTTTTATGTATGCGATAAAAGCACGGGAAAGCCGGTGTATTCCGGAAGTCCGGTGAAGGCTGTGTATGATAAAGAGGCAGATGAATACACTGCTCTTGGATACTTTACCGATGTTAAAAGCGCAGGTGATTACTATATTTACGGAGATATTCTCGGTGAATCTTATCCTTTTACAGTATCAGAGGATGTCTTTTCGAAAGTATATAATGACGCCTGTAAGAAATTCTATATAAACAGATGTGGTATAGCTCTTTCTGAAGAATATGCCGGAGAAAATGCTCACAGCGCGTGTCATACTGCGGTATCTCATCTTCAAGACAATGCGCAGGTTGAGATTGATGTGACCGGTGGATGGCATATGGATGAGATGGCTGACAGAGATGCTGTACTTGGATGTGCAATTGCAGAGAATTTCCTTCTTGCCTACGAGATGAATGCGGAAGCATTCACTGATGATACGGGAATACCTGAGAGCCGAAACGGGGTTCCGGATATTCTTGATGAAGTTAAATATGAAGCAGATTGGCTCCTTAAGATGCAGGACTCCAAGACCGGAGGCGTTTACGGAGCAGCAATGACAGATCCAAGCAAAGGCGGAGAGCTTTTTACTTATCCCGTGTACGTTACGCCTATATCCATGGATGCAACTATAGGATTTGCCTCCATGATGGCGAGGTTTAGTTATATTTATCAGCAGTATGATTCGGAATATGCGACAATATGTCTTAAAGCTGCTGACAGGGCTTGGACATGCTTTTTTAACAATCAGAGAAGCGATGACAGTACGGCATGTTTTAAAGCGGCAGCGCAGCTTTACAGAGCCACCGGAGGAAAGAGCTACGAGGATGTTCTGAATCTGTATTTTACCAAGAATAATTTTAACGACTTATTCATGGAAGATGAGGATATTTTTATTGGTAGTGTGACATATCTGTCAACTAATCAGAATGTTGATGTGGACAGGTGTACTGCGCTTATGAAGCTTCTCATGAACAAAGCGGAAAAGATTGCAAATGATGCCTCTTCTTCCAAGTATCTTGTAACCAGGGTTGGAGAGGAAAACTACCTTAAACTTTTATATGACATGCGATGTCTTTCGGTGACAGATCATATAATCTACAATCATGAGTACACAACGATAATAGAGAACCATGTGCATTACCTTATGGGAATGAATCCGGAGGCCATGAACTATGTTTCGGAGGATTCCGAGAGAACTTTCCTTGAAGATACCGCAAAAACAGGAATACTAAATGATCCTCAGAAGGATGCTCTTTTTGTATTTATGATGAGCGTTCTATGTCATTAGAGCACATTTTACAATAATCAGGGCATTGATGCGGATTGATTGCGCACGGCCCCCGGTGATATAGTGGTGATGATATGAATGTAAAAGTAGGCGATCTTAATATTAATTACATAGATGAGGGAAGCGGAACACTGCTTGTTATGCTCCACGGATGGGGCTCCAACATCGAGCTTTTCAAGGGAGTTATTTCTTTTGCAAAGAGAGGCTATCATGTTGTGGCGATGGATATGCCGGGCTTTGGTAAGAGCGATGAGCCGGCAGAGCCTATGAGCGTTGATGATTACGTTTCCTTTGTTCTTGATTTTATAAAAGAGCTTTATCCGGACGAGAAGGAGATTATATTCCTTGGTCATTCCATGGGAGGCAGGATCATTATCAAGCTTGCTTCAGGAATCAATGGCGGTAGGATAAAGACTGGCTTTACCATTCCCAAGATAATACTTACGGATTCTGCGGGAGTTATACCTGTTAAGACAGCTGCGCAGAAGAAGAGGAGTAACAGATACAAGTTTTATAAGAACCTTATCACCAAGAGCGGTCTTATTAAGATCTATCCTAAGGCTTTGGATAAGCTTCAGAAGAAGTTTGGAAGTGCTGATTACGCCGCGGCTTCGCCTGTTATGAGAAAGAGTCTTGTCTTGGCGGTCAATGAGGATATGGTGCCTTATATGCCTTCAGTTACTCAGCCGGTTCTTTTAATCTGGGGAGATGCGGATACGGCCACACCTCTTTCTGATGGACAGAAAATGGAAGAGCTGATGCCGGATGCAGGGCTTGCTGTTATAAACGGCGCGGGACATTATTCGTTCCTTGATAATCTGTATGTGTACAATAAGATTCTGGGAAGTTTTCTTGGAATTAAGAATTGAGGATAAGTTATGAATATTGCGATTATAGTTATACAGGCCGTTATATTTATTGCGGCTGTAATACTGGGACTTAGATATTATACGCACATGCTTCAGCTTTCAAGCTATCAGTTCCAAGGATATTTTCGCTTTTTAAAGAGCGTTGCTGTTAAGTATGGGATAATTCATCTTTGTGTTTTTGGCCTGCTTGTCCTTAACGGATTTAGTTCAGAGGTTTTATTAAATACAGTAAGTGGGATTTCCGAAATCCGTCCGGCACTATTTCTAAGAGCAATCGGAGAAGCTCTGGTTCTTTTGGCTTTTGTAATTGCTTATAAACCCGGCGATGCCAAGAAGAAGTTTGTGGTTACAGACAGAGTAAAAAGACTCTTTGTCACATATGGTATTCTCTTTGCGGTAAGCATTCTTATCTCTGTAATATATGCGCAGAGATCCGCAGAATGCGGAGTAAATGCTCTGGTAACGCTTATGGGAATATACCTTATGCTTTTGCCTTTGGTAGTTGCCCTTTCAAATCTTATAAATAAACCTGTGGAAAAGAGAATATCCAAGTGGTATATAGATGATGCAAAGCGCATTCTTAAAGAACACGAAGGTCTTAGGATTGTAGGTATCACCGGAAGTTTTGGAAAAACCAGTGTTAAGTATTACCTGACCACTCTTTTATCTGAGAAATATAGAGTTCTTATGACACCGGAGAGTTTTAACACTCCAATGGGAATTGTGAGAACGATCAGAGAGCATATGCAACCTACTCACGAGATATTTGTGTGTGAGATGGGTGCAAGGCATCTTCACGATATTAAAGAGATTACGGATATTGTTCATCCCGATGATGGAATACTTACTTCTATAGGTTACCAGCATTTGGAGACTTTCCATTCACTTGAGAATATTGTGAGCACCAAGTATGAGCTTCTTGATGCGGTTGAGGAGAAGAGCCGTGAGGATAAGGGTGAGCACCTTAAGTTTGTAAACGGCGACAATGAGATAATAAGAGCCAATATGAAGTACAAAGACGCCATTACTTATGGCTTGTCTGAAGGGTGTGAATTCAGAGCAACGGATATCAAGGTTACAAGTGCAGGAACTTCATTTACTGTTACGACACCTGATGGGGAGAGCGGTGAGTTTAATACCAAGCTTGTAGGAAGACACAACGTTGAGAACATTATGGGAGCTATCGCAGCAGCTTATAAAATGGGGGTTCCCATGAACAAGCTCAAGATGGGAGTAAGACGTATCCAGTCCGTGCCGCATAGATTGGAGCTTGTTAAGCACGGAGCGGTTTCCATTTTGGATGACGCATATAATTCTAACCCCAGCGGAGCCAAGGTTGCCCTTGAGACTCTGGATCTTTTTGAAAACAAGGTAAAGATTCTGGTAACCCCCGGAATGGTTGAACTGGGAGCCAAAGAGGATGAGTATAACAAGGAGTTTGGTGAGCAGGCTGCTAAGGTGTGCGATTATATCATTCTTGTTGGAGAAAAGAACACGAAGGCTATCAAGAAGGGTGCTGAGGAAGCGGGATTTGCTACAGATAAACTCTTTGTAAAGAATACGCTTACAGAGGCAACGCAGCTTATGTATGAGCTTGAAGCGGGAAAAGAGAAGGTTATCCTTTTGGAGAACGATCTTCCCGATAACTATACATGATTACAAGGATCACGAAAGAGGGAATACTATGAAACTTAAATTAGCGGTTTTATTCGGCGGAAAAAGTACAGAGCATGAGATTTCCATTATCTCTGCAATTCAGGCTATCAGAAGCATGAACAAGGACAAATACGATATTATCCCTGTTTATATGACCAAGAACAATGATTATTATGTGGGAGAGTTCATCGGCAATATCGAAGAATACACTCATATCCCCCAGCTTCTTAAAAAGAGCACTCAGGTTATCTGGGTAAAAGAAAATGATAAGGTGTCTCTTGTAAGATACCCCATGAAGAAGTTTGGAAATAACGTTATAACTACAGTTGATGTTGCTTTTCCTATAGTCCACGGAACAAATGTTGAGGATGGAACTCTTCAGGGATTCCTTGCAACTCTCGGTCTTCCCGTTGTTGGATGCGATGTTCTTTCATCAGCTGTTGGAATGAACAAGTACGTTATGAAGACTGTTCTTAAGGATAACAATATTCCTGTTCTTGATTGTAAGTGCTATACATGGAAAGATTACGAGGATGAAAATGCTCTTATTTCCAAGATTGAAGCTGCATTTAAGTACCCTGTGATCATAAAGCCTCTTAACCTTGGATCAAGTATCGGAATCAAGAAGGCTTCTGACAGAGATGGACTTGTTGAAGCTCTTGAGCTTGGATTTGAGTTTTCCAAAAAGATTCTTGTAGAGCCTGCGATTGAGAATCTTAAAGAGATTAACTGTTCGGTTCTTGGAGATTATGAGGAGGCTGAGGCTTCAGAGTGTGAGGAGCCTATTAACTCAGACGAGATCCTTAGTTTTGAGGATAAATATATAGGCGGAGCAAAGGGCGGCGCCAAGGGTGCCAAGTCTTCCGGAAGTAAGGGAATGGCATCTCTTAAGAGAAAGATTCCTGCTGATATATCCGATGAGATGAGAGATAAGATAAGAACGATGGCTGTGGATGCATTCAAATGCCTTGGATGCAGCGGCGTATCCAGAATAGATTTCATGATCGATATGGATAACAACAATGTTTATCTCAACGAGATAAATACTATCCCAGGATCACTTTCATTCTATCTCTGGGAGCCTCTTGGAATGAAGTACGAGCATCTTTTGGACAATATGATTGAACTTGCTCTTAAGGCTGACAGAGAGAATCATAAGGTAGTGTATTCTTTTGAGACCAACGTACTTGAAGGAGTTTCCTTTGGCGGCGGTGCAAAAGGAAGTAAGATGTAACAATAATAAAGCGCTTCTATGGTGATAGAAGCGCTTTTACTATTATTTGGAATTTTTGATATATGTCTTTTCTATTATGTTCTTTACATAGACATCTATATTTTTCTGATCCTCCTTATCAAGCTCGTTGATATAGACAGGAGGACAATACTCAATAGTTACGTGAGTTGATTTTATAAACGGAAAATGATTTTCAAATATATCTCTTGAATTATTGATAACAACAGGAACGATCGGACAACCTGATTTCTGGGCTATTTTAAAGCTTCCTTTGTGGAAATCAAGGAGCGGAGCATCTGTGGTGTTTCTTGTTCCCTCAGGGAAGATAAACATTGAGATGCCGTTTTTAACCTTGTCGATCGCGGTAAGAACCATCTCAAGTCCTTTTCGAAGATCGGATCTGTCAAGGAACAGGCAATCAAGGAATACCATCCAGAAGCCAAGTATAGGAATCTTTTTGATGACATCCTTGGAGATGAAACCTGTTGGTCCGGGAACCCTTGGATATGTAAGGACAATATCGAAATAACTTCTGTGGTTACCGACATAGAGAACCGCTTTATCCTTTGGCACGTTTTCTTCACCAATGACGGTCTGTTTTATTCCGCTTATGAAAATAATGCATCTAAAGGCCCATCCGACGATGGCAAGTGATGCGATCTTAACACTTTGAGGATTGAATTTCTTAATGATCAGCAAAACAAGCTGGATCGGAATGCTGACAATAAGAAAAATAACAATAAATAAAAACGCAAGTATTAAACGAATCATGTAGACCTCTTTTCACATATATAAATTTTATCAAAAGCTATTTTACCACATATTTTAATCCCATTATCCAATAATTTGTCGTATAATGGGGCAGGAGTAAAAAGTGTTGGTTGAATCTTGTATGATTCATTAGATAAATATTGGAGACAGTGCATGTTAATTATTAGAAACGGATTTTTGATAGATCCCGGATCAGAAGTTTCCGGAGTAAAAGACATAGTGATCGACAATGGGAAGATAACTACAATAGCTGATCCCGGAAGTGATCATGTAGCCGATCTTTTGAATGATGGCAGAAATGAAGTTATAGATGCTTCAGGTCTGATCGTAACGGCAGGCCTTGTCGATGCACATGTTCATTTCAGAGATCCGGGGGCAACTTACAAGGAAGATATCTATACCGGAGCAGAGGCGGCCAAAAGAGGCGGCTTTACCACAGTAGTCATGATGGGAAATACCAATCCTCATATGGACAATGTGGATACGCTTAAGTATGTCCTGGATAAAGGTAAGGAAACCGGAATAAATGTTTATACTTGCGGCAATGTTACTAAGGACATGGAGGGAAAAGAACTTACCGATATGAGTAAACTCATAGAAGCGGGAGCAGTTCTTTTTACTGATGATGGCAAACCCATAACGGATGCAAAGCTTATGGAAAAGGCATGTGAGAAGGCATGCAAGTATGACAAGGTTATAAGTCTTCACGAGGAAGATCCTGCGTATATTTCTGATAATGGAATTAATGCTGGAGTTGTAGCCAAGAAGCTGGGCATTAAGGGGTCACCCAGAGATGCAGAGATAGTTATGGTCAAAAGAGATATCGAGATCGCGGAGAGAACCGGAGCCAAGATCACTGTTCAGCACATAAGCGCGGCAGAGTCGGTTGAGCTTATAAGACAAGCCAAAAAGAGAGGCGTGTTAGTATACGCCGAGGCAACACCTCACCACTTTACGCTTACGGAGGAAGCAGTTCTTGAGCATGGAACGCTTGCCAAGATGAATCCGCCCCTGCGACTTGAAAGTGACAGGCAGGCCATAATTCAAGGTCTTAAAGACGGCACTATAGAGACAATTGCAACAGATCATGCTCCCCATTCCAAGGAAGAAAAAGAAAGGCCTATAACAGCAGCGCCCAGTGGAATCACAGGGCTTGAGACATCTCTTTCACTTGGTATAAGAGAGATTGTAAATAAAGGCTACATGAGCATGCTAGGCCTTCTTAAGAAGATGACAGTAAATCCCGCCAGGATATACGGATTAGATGCCGGAGAAGTAAGAGAAGGCGGAAGGGGAGACCTTGTTATCTTTTCCAAGGATGAGATGTGGGTATTTGATAAGAGTGTTTCCAAGGCAACAAATACACCTTTCCTGGGAGAGACACTGCCGGGAAAGATTTACTATACTATATGTTCAGGTAAGATAGTTTATAAGGCATGATAAGTGCTTTATATATGCAGCTTTGAAAGGAGAGAAAAATGAATAGAAAAATATTGGCAATGTTGATGGCGTGTATTGTACTTAACGGGTGTCAGGCTGTGCCAGATTCAGTCGATGATACGAATGATTTTCAGGTAACTGTAAATGATGGCGAAGTGAGTGTCGATACAGGAACTGATGCCGGCGCTGCAGAAGAAAGTTTGACAGAGAACGAGACAGTGAATGATTCTGAAGATAAAGCAGGCCAGGAAGGATCATATGAAGATCTTATTTCTGAGATCAAGGCAGTTGTAGAAAAGGGCGATATAAGCGGAGTAGATGTTTCTGCAAGCACCAAGATAAAGGCCGGAGAGATGGATATGGATACCGATGTAAGATATGGTTATCTTATAAAGGACCTTGACGGTGACGGCACAGATGAGCTTATTCTCGGATCGACCAGTTACATAGTTGATACCAATCTTCAGGCAAGAGGAAGATACAATTCTCTTATATACGATATTTTTACTATGAAAGATGGCAAGCCCGAGCATGTAGTTAAGTGTGAAGGCTACGATCAGTACTATTTCGGAACAGACGGAACAATCATCAAAGAAGTCGGAGATTCCAATTCAGATACAATGGTGGCTGTTGCTACATTTAATAATTTCAATAAGGACAAGCTTGAGGTCGTAGAAGGAATCAGATATGATCTGGCAGGAGATGATGTAATCTACTATCGTTCTGACAGTGATCCTACAGGAGACAGCGCAGAAAAGATCACATTCGAAAAGTGGAAAGAGATTATAGATAAGCATGGCTATGAGTTCACCGAGTTCACACCTTTTGTTGAGCCTGCTGCGCCTACCAAGAAAGCTACCGTATACGTAAGAACCTTTGAGGAAGATTATTTGGACAGCGCGATCCAGTATAAGTGGAGAGAGTACAAAAAGTACTATGACGATCACACAGGCTTCGACAATACCGGCAATGATCCTTTAGGTGAGTTTTCAAGTTACGATGAGGAAGCGATTGATGACCTTATAAGTAATGGATTCGTCGAAAAGAAATAATGCATTTTTGCAATTAAGATATTAAGGAGAAATCTGATGGCTAACAAGATGAAAAAAGAAGCGAAGGTACTTAGCTGCGGGCTTCTTGCCGAAGGCATATATGAGCTGTGGCTTGAGACACCTTTTGCAAAAGATGTTGTTCCGGGGCAGTTTGTTGGAGTATACCCCGTTAATAAGGCAACTCTTTTACCCAGACCCATAAGCGTATGCGAGGTGGATGCCGATAGGTCGGCCATAAGACTGGTATACAGAGTTGTTGGAAGCGGAACGGCGGAGTTTTCACTTTATCAGCCGGATGATTATATTATGATACTTGGCCCTCTCGGCAACGGTTTTCCTCTTGATAAGGCAAAAGGGAAAAATGTTGTAGTAATGGGCGGAGGAATTGGAGTTCCACCGCTTCTTGAGACAGCCAAACGTCTTACTGATGCTAAAGTAAGCGCTGTTATGGGATACAGAAATAGTGAGACATTTCTTTCCGAGGAGTTCAAGAAGTATTCCGATATGTACATCGCAACTGAAGACGGCAGCGTAGGAACAAAGGGAAATGTCATAGATGCAATAAAAGAAAATGACATTAAATGTGACGTTATCTTTGCATGTGGCCCTATGCCAATGCTCAGAGCAATCAAGGCTTATGCACAGGAAATTGGAGCTAAGGCTTATCTTTCTCTTGAGGAGAGGATGGCTTGCGGAGTAGGCGCATGTCTTGGATGTATAACTAAGACAAAAGAGATTGATGACCACTCTCGTGTGCATAACGCAAGGATATGTACTGACGGTCCCGTATTTGATGCTGATGATTTGGAGATGTGATATATGAATACTAAAGTTGAGATAGCAGGAGTAGAATTCAAGAACCCCGTAATGACGGCTTCAGGAACCTTCGGATCGGGAATGGAATATTCGGAATTTGTAGACCTTAACAAACTGGGCGCAGTTGTGACCAAGGGCGTTGCCAATGTGCCCTGGCCGGGGAATCCAACTCCCAGAGTTGCGGAAGTATACGGCGGAATGCTAAATGCTATAGGTCTTCAGAATCCCGGGATAGATGTTTTTATCGATAGAGATCTTAGTTTTTTGTCCAAATATGACACCAAAGTAATTGTGAATGTGTGTGGAAAGAGCGTTGAGGACTATCTTGAAGTTGTTGAGAGGCTGGGAGATCAGAAGGTAGACATGCTTGAGATCAACGTTTCATGCCCCAATGTTAAGGAAGGTGCCATTGCCTTTGGGCAGAACAAGGATGCTCTTTATGATATTACAAAGAGGATAAAAGAAAAGGCTAAGCAGCCCATTATTATGAAGCTTAGTCCCAACGTTACCAGCATTGCGGAGATGGCAAAAGCTGCTGAGGCAGCAGGTGCTGATGCAATCTCGCTTATTAACACCATTACGGGAATGAAGATTGATATTTATAAGAGGCAGTTCGCTCTTGCAAATAAAACAGGCGGAATGTCCGGTCCTGCAATTAAACCTGTGGCTGTTAGAATGGTGTATGAGGCAGCGCATGCTGTTAATATTCCCATAATTGGAATGGGCGGAATTGCGAGTGCCGAGGATGCCATAGAGTTTATCATGGCGGGAGCTACGGCAATTGCAGTCGGAGCTATGAATTTCCACGATCCGTATACAACTGAAAAGGTTGTCGATGGAATAGAAGAGTACATGAAGAGATGTAACGTTGATGATATCAATGAGATTCGCGGAATAGTCTAATGTTTTAATTGAATAATATATGCAAAGTAAAAGGAAGAGTCTTTTTTGACTCTTCCTTTTGATTACTAGCAACGATTATTCTGTCTCTGTTTTGCCGGTAAGCTCGTCAAATCCTTTCATGACTGCCTCAAAGGTGCGCTTTGAGATATCGGGAAGTTCGCCTCCCCATGTTTTTTCTGCCTGCGCATAACCCTTCTCGAAAGCTGAACGCATTTTTTCAAGCTTGTCCGGGTCGGTTCCTGCCAAAGCCTGTGCAAAGTCAAGGATACGCTCAGAGGTCTGTTTAACGCCCCAATAGCCGTCCTCGGCGATGTCTGCTTCAGCCTGAGCCTTTGTAGCCGCGTCTACGGTGAAATCACCTTTTGCAAGGAACTTCCAAATAGAATCAGCATCATTGTCAGAATTAGCAATGCCGTATGCCTTTGCCTGCTTGCCCATCATCTTGTGAACAATATCCAGCAACTGCTGCTGGCGTGCTGCAACATCAGCTTGCATCTGTTTAATGATCTTGGTTCTGTCTGTATTCTGGGAAGCAGAGGTCTCTTTTTTGTCCTCGGACTTCTCGTATACAGCCGCAGCTTGAGCTTTTTCCTGTACTTCATTGTCTTTCTTTTTCTCTTCGACAGAGGAAGGATTGACTGATGAAGCATAGGCGGTTGCGATGTTGTTAGTAACCTCGGTAACTCCGTTTACGCCCATAGTGAACTCCTTTTCCGCGACAGGATACTAAATACCGCGCTGAAACGAAACTATAGTTTACCTATCTGTCTTATCGGCTATTTTATCAAATAATTTAGCGGAAAAACGAAAAAAAATTATTAAATTTATATTATCTGGGAGAAAAATTTTCTTTTTGCTATAATAGCTTTGTCGGAAAACACTTTATATTGTGGAAAGCATATTAGCGACGACAAGATGGAGATAATATGAAAATAGAAAGAAATGCTTATGCAAAAATAAATCTTGGACTAGATGTTGTGGGAAGGCGTGAAGATGGATACCATATCGTGCGTATGATAATGCAAAACGTGAATATATACGACACTCTCACTTTTGAAGAAAATGACACTGGTGACATTAATCTTTCAATTCCGGGAAGCGATCTACCTCTTGGAAAAGATAATCTGATCTGTAAGGTTGCAAACCAGTTAAAAGAGAAATATGGTGTAAATAAAGGCGCTGATATTGAGCTTATAAAAAGAATCCCCGTGGCTGCGGGAATGGCAGGCGGAAGTACGGATGCTGCAGCTGCATATCTGGCTCTCAACGAGCTTTGGGGGCTTGGACTTGATAGTGGAGAGCTTTGTGAGCTTGCAGTTAAGCTGGGGGCAGATATACCCTACTGTATAATCGGAGGAACAGCGCTCGCTGAAGGAATCGGCGAAGAACTTACGGTAATCAGGGATATGCCAAGTTGTTATATCGTAGTTGCCAAGCCTTCGATAGGAGTATCTACACCTTGGGTGTACAAAGAGCTTGATAATAAGGGAATTGAATCGCATCCCGATATTGATGGCGTCAGATCTGCGATAGAGGATGGCGATGTTCATAAGATTTGCGAGCTAATAGGAAATGTGCTTGAGCCTGTTACGGCCGGCGAACATGAAGTTATTGGCAAACTTGAGAAGATCTTGGAGGATAACGGTGCGATCAGAGCATTTATGACCGGAAGCGGTCCCACTGTTTTTGGAATCTTTGATGATAAGACCACGGCAGAAGGAGCCTATAACGCAGTTAAAGAGAGTGGCCTGGCACCTCAGTTGTTTTTGACTACACCCATTAATCCGGGTCATAAAAGGTGAGCTACGTATTGGCTGTGAGGAGTAGGGATTAAAAGAAAAAGCTCTCTGATAGCATTGTGTTGTTAAAAATAGAATTTGGACAGAAAAGATATGAAAAAAAAAGTAGAAGTAAATGTATCCGGTATCCACAATAGGCAAGGTGAGCCGGAAGAACAGATAAATACCGTATCAGAGGGAGTTTATGAGATTAGCTCTGACGGGACGGGTATCATTGAGTACAAGGAAATTCAGGAGGCAGACGGGCACAGACTTGTGTTTCATAATAAAGCAATTATCTCCTCCGACAGGACAACACTGGAGATTCAAAGGGGTGGCGCAATGAGTACCGGACTTGTATTTACTGAAGGCAAAGAGCATGAGACCGAGTACAATACTCCTTACGGTAAGATGTTTATGAAAGTGGTCACAAAGAGACTTGTATTCGAGGAAGGCGATGCCGGTGTTATCAAGGCTGTCGCTGAGTATGCTATCAAGATGGACGATGAGGTCGTATCAGATTCAGTGATAACCATAGAAACTAAAGCAAGGTAAAGAATCAGAGCATACAAGAGAAGCACAGAAAAAAGGCTTTCGCATCAAATCCGATGCGAAAGCCTTTAGTACATTCAGGTATTTATTTAACCATCTTAGCTCCGGCTTTTTCTTGTGCCTTAGCAATAAGGTCTTTAAAGAAGCCTTTTTTCTTCTGAGCAACAACGGCCTTGCCGTGAAGGCCTTTAACCTCTGTTACGTAGATACCGCTAACGGTAGCCTTAACCTCTTTTTTAACAGGAACAGATTCAAAAATCTTCTCATCGCAGATAAGGCTCATGACTCTGTTGCCAACCCTAACCTTGAGGATGGGGAGTCTTGATCTTCTAAGAAGCTTGGGAGTCTGCTCAATAACAGACTGAGGAAGACCTGATTCGTTAATCTTCATTCTCTTTTTGTCAATTATAAGCATTGCAACTGTCTGCTTCATGGCGTCGAGCTGAACCTGCTGCTCTGCCTGTCTCTTTTCAGCTTTTTTACCTATGATGATGAGCGCAACAATAAGCGCAACTAATATTACTGCAATTACGATGGTAACGATAAGTGCTGTACTCAATTTTCATTCCTCCAAAAACAAATTATAGCAAGAAGTATTGTAGCATTCTTTGGAGCGTTAGGCAAATAAATACTTTAATCATTCTGCAAGGTGTGGTAGTATAAAAAATATTGTTTTTATGAAATATTGCATTAAATAAGGAGTATATTATGAATAAAAAATTGGCTTTGATTTTAGCCGGTGTTTTGATGACTGTTTCACTGACAGCTTGTACCAAACCCGGAAGTAGCTCCTCTGATGCCGGAAGCTCTTCAGCAGCGGCAGCTTCATCCGAGGATGATCCGACAACAACAATGGAGATATTTAAGGGCGTAGAAAGCTTGGAGACTATGACTTTAAATGATATCAATCCTGATGATTATGTTGAGCTTGGCGAGTACAAGATGATCACTGTTGAGCTTGCACCAGCATCTGTTTCTGATGAGGATGTTGAGGAATATATCAAGAATCTTTCCGTGAGCTCACCTCTTATGGTTGAGATTACTGACAGAGCCATTGAGAAAGGCGATGTTGTTAATATTGATTTTGAAGGTAAATATGCTGATTCCGGAGAGGCTTTTGACGGCGGTACAGCGCAGGGTTACGACCTTGAGATCGGTTCTAATTCTTTTATCCCCGGTTTTGAGGATGGGCTCATTGGTGTAGCACTTGGAGAGAGCAAGGATCTTAATCTTAAATTCCCTGATGACTATGGCGCTGCCAATCTTGCAGGTAAAGATGTTATTTTCACTGTTAAAGTAAACAAGATTTCACAGAAGTCAACCGATATTACCGATGAATGGGCTAAGAGCCTTGGTATGAGTGACATTACTGATCTTGACAGCCTCAAGAAGAAGGTAAATGAAGACCTTCTTAATTCAGCTAAAGAAAATTATGATGATACTCTCAGAGAAGAGGTACTCAATACAGTAGTAGACAACAGCACTGTTAAGGAACTTCCCGAGAAGCTTATAAACAGATTCCTCAAAGAGGAAAAAGATGTAATAAAGAGCTATATCAATCAGTATCTTATGTACAGCGGACAGCAGGTAACCGACAAGGACATGGTTAATATGATGATGCAGAACGATGGTGCTACCGGAGAAGCTGAGGATTACATCAAGAATGTCGTTAAGGACAATGCAAGTAAGTTTGTATTACTCTCTGCTATTGCGAAGAAGGAAGGCATTTCTATCACTGATGAGGATATAGAGAACCGTATCAAGAAGATATACGGTGATGATGCGGGAACAGCAGGAAGCTCATATGAGAGCTTTAGAGAGAAAGTTGATACTGAGATGGTCAGAGAAGGACTTATCGCAGAGACTGTAATGACATTCTTGACAGACAACGCCAATGTTGTTGAGCCCGTAGAATGATTTTTTGATTAGGGAGGATGCTATGGAACTTACAGATATCAGAGCATTATTTGAAGAACAGGATAAATACGTAGGACAGAAGGTTATAGTAGGCGGTTGGATCAGAAGTATACGTGATTCCAAGGCTATAGGATTTATCGTCCTCAATGACGGAACATATTTCAAGCCTTTACAGATTGTATATTCTGATGCGCTTTCAAACTTTGCTGAGATCAGCAAGTTAAATGTAGGTGCTGCGATCATTGCAACAGGAACAATTGTTGCAACACCGGGAGCTAAACAGCCTTTTGAGATGCAGGCTGAGACTGTTGAGATCGAGGGCGCTTCTACTTCAGATTATCCTCTTCAGAAGAAGAGACATACGCTTGAGTTCCTTAGGACAATTCCTCATCTTCGTGCCAGAACAAACACATTTGAAGCAGTTTTCAAAGTTCGTTCCGTTGCAGCTTATGCAATTCATTCTTTCTTCCAGGAGAGAAATTTTGTATACGTTCACACACCTCTTATTACCGGAAGTGACTGTGAGGGTGCCGGAGAGATGTTCCAGGTTACAACCCTTGACCTTAATAACGTACCTAAGACTGAGGATGGTGCGGTTGATTTCTCCAAGGACTTTTTCGGAAAGCCTGTTAACCTCACTGTTAGTGGCCAGCTCAATGTAGAGACTTATGCATTCGCATTTAAGAATGTTTATACATTTGGACCTACATTCCGTGCGGAGAATTCTAACACAACAAGACACGCAGCTGAGTTCTGGATGATCGAGCCTGAGATGTGTTTTGCCGATCTTAAGGACGATTGTGATACAGCAGAGGCTATGCTTAAGTATGTTATCAACTACGTTCTCGAGCATTGCCCTGAGGAGATGGCATTCTTTAATGAATTCATCGATAAGGGCCTTATCGACAGACTCAATAACGTTGTTAATAACGAATTTGGTCGTATTACATACACAGAGGCAATTGATATTCTTTCTAAGCACAATGACAAATTTGATTACAAAGTTTCTTGGGGATGCGATCTTCAGACAGAGCATGAGAGATTCCTCACAGAGGAAGTATTCAAGAAGCCTGTATTTGTAACTGATTATCCCAAGGAGATCAAGGCCTTCTACATGAAGCTCAACGAGGATGGCAAGACTGTTGCAGCAGCTGATTGTCTTGTTCCCGGAATCGGCGAGATCATCGGTGGAAGCCAGAGAGAGGATGATCTTGAGATCCTTGAGAAGCGTATGGATGAGCTTGGAATGAAGAAGGACGATTACCAGTTCTATCTTGATCTTAGAAGATACGGAAGTGTTCGTCATGCAGGATTTGGTCTTGGATTTGAGCGCTGCGTTATGTATCTTACAGGAATGGGCAACATCAGAGACGTTGAGTCATTCCCCAGAACAGTAGGTAATTGCGAGCTTTAAATTGACGGACGGGTGAAATTTCTTTTTGCCTGGTCAACGTGTTATTATAGTTATAGAGATTTTTGAATATTAAAGGACAAGGAGGATGAAATGAAAAAAAGAAATACTTTTTCTGCAATAATTCTTTCCTTAGTCCTTAGCATGCTGGTGGTGGACCCTGTGTGGGCTACCACCAGTACTGATTTACAGGAAAAACAGGACAAGCTTGAGAAGGAAGAGCAAGATCTTCGAAATCAGAAAAAAGAGCTTGAGAAGCAAAAGAAAGAAAGTCAGAAGAATCTCGACAGCGCAAACGGACGGATCGGTTCAATCTCAGAGGCTCAGGGAGAAACTCAAGAGGCCATAGATGAGACCAATGGTGAGATCGTGGCGATCATGGCAGATATCGAGATGATAAAAGAAGATATAGCCAAGAAGCAGGCAGAGATAGATGTTAAGCAAAAAGAGTATGAAGTAGCCAAGGCTAATGAGGAGACGCTTTATGGCGCCATGGTTCAGAGAGTTAAGTTTATGTACGAGAAGGGTAACCTATCGTATGTACAGATTCTTTTGACGGCTACAAGTTACGCGGATGCTCTTAACAAGGCTCAATATGTAGAAGAGCTGTATGACTATGACAGAAATAAGTTATTGGAATATATAGATGCGAAGGAAACAGCCAAGGCTATCAAGGAACAGCTTGAAGTTGAGAAGGGTGAACTGGAAACTTCGCAGTATGAGTTGGAAGAAGAGCAGGGATATATGGAAGAACTGCTTGCAGAGTACAAAGCCACTTATGCAGATTACGAGGTGAAGCTTGCAAAAGCTAAACAGGACGCAGCGGTCTATACGGCGCAGATTAAGAGTCAGCAGTCGGGCATGGCAAGCCTTCAGAAACAGATAGAATCCAAGCAGAAGGAAGTTGATGAGGCAAGGAAAGCAACACAGGCCGCCAAGGACGCTGAAGAGGCTGAGAGAAATAGAGCATATGCCGATAGCTCCGACGGATCGGAAGGGTCCGGTAGTTCCGGTGGATCCGGAAAAACCGGTAACTCAGGAGGCTCGAGTTCATCAGGAGGATCCAAGAGTTATGCTCCTGCAGGAAGTGCATCGGGATCAAATGTAGCAAATTATGCCTGCCAGTTTGTGGGTAATCCTTATGTTCCGGGAGGAACAAGTCTTACTGATGGCGCAGATTGTTCAGGCTTTGTATATTCAGTTTATAAGGCATTTGGCGTTTCTGTTCCGAGAACATCTTGGGAACAGGGTGCTTACGGCAGAGAGGTTTCATACTCCGAAGCTCAGCCGGGTGATGTTATCTACTACGGCGGACATGTCGGAATATATATTGGCGGCGGACAGATAGTTCATGCAAGTACGCAGAAGACCGGAATTAAGTATAGTTCCGCTATGTACAGATCTATCATATGCGTAAGAAGATATCTGTAATTATAAGTTGTTTGTAGTTATGCAGTAGTGTATAATCGTACAGAATAAATTATGCAAAAGCAGTAAAGAGTCATAGACTTGTTTTTGGGAGGAATCAATGACTTCAGAAGAAAAGGTTATAGTTCTTGATTTCGGCGGACAGTACAATCAGTTGGTAGCTCGTCGTGTCAGAGAATGCAATGTTTATTGTGAGATCTATTCATATCGCACTCCGATAGAGCAGATCAAGGCAATGGCTCCAAAGGGTATTATTCTTACAGGAGGCCCCAATTCATGTTATGAAGAGGGAGCACCTACTTATACAAAGGAATTGTTTGAGCTTGGTATTCCGGTACTTGGCCTTTGCTATGGCGCTCAGCTTATGATGCACGTACTTGGCGGCAAAGTTGAGAAGGCTCCTGTCAGAGAATACGGTAAGACACAGACATTTATAGACGGTTCAAAGGATACTCTTTTTGCAGGAGTTGAGAATGATACTATCGTATGGATGAGCCATTTTGATTATATCAGCAAGGTTGCGCCCGGTTTTGATATTATTGCACATACAGCGGATTGCCCTGTTGCAGCGGCTGCTTGTGAAGATAAGAAGTTATATGCTATACAGTTCCACCCTGAAGTTTTACATACAGTAAGAGGTAAAGAGATTCTCCATAACTTCGTAAGAGGTATCTGTCAGACTGCAGGTACATGGAGAATGGATTCCTTCGTTGAGAATACAATTAAAGAGATCAAGGAGAAGGTTGGAGACGGAAAAGTGCTTCTTGCCCTTTCCGGCGGAGTTGATTCTTCTGTCCTTGCAGCTCTTTTGGCAAAAGCAATTGGAAAGCAACTCACCTGTGTATTTGTAGATCACGGTCTTCTTCGTAAGAATGAGGGAGATGAGGTTGAGGGTGTATTCGGAGAAAAAGGTAATTTTGATATTAACTTTATCCGTGTTAATGCAGCCGAGAGATACTATGCTAAGCTTGCGGGTGTAGAAGAGCCTGAGCGTAAGCGCAAGATAATAGGTGAAGAGTTTATTCGTGTGTTTGAGGAAGAGGCCAAGAAAATAGGAGCCGTTGATTTCCTTGCACAGGGTACAATTTATCCCGACGTTGTTGAATCAGGTCTTGGCGGAGAGTCCGCAGTTATCAAGTCTCACCACAACGTAGGCGGACTTCCTGATTTCGTTGATTTCAAGGAGATTATTGAGCCTCTCAAGACTTTGTTTAAGGACGAAGTTCGTAAGGCAGGCCTTGAGCTTGGACTTCCTGAATATCTTGTTTTCCGTCAGCCTTTCCCGGGTCCCGGACTAGGTATTAGGATTATCGGCGAAGTAACAGCCGATAAGGTTAGAATTGTTCAGGACGCCGATTATATCTACAGAGAAGAGATTGCGGCTGCCGGACTTGAGAAACTTCCGGATCAGTATTTTGCAGCTCTTTCCAATATGCGTTCCGTAGGCGTTATGGGTGATGAGAGAACTTATGATTATGCTATTGTTCTCCGCGCCGTTGAGACAGTAGATTTCATGACAGCTGAAGCATCCGAGATTCCATTTGATGTGCTTCAGAAGGTTATGAGCCGCATCATAAACGAGGTCAAGGGAGTAAACAGAGTAATGTACGACCTTACTTCCAAGCCGCCCGGAACAGTGGAGATGGAGTAATAAACGAGTAAAGCGAGTGTTATTATATTGAGCCCAAGAAGCGCATATGTGCGACTTCTTGGGCTTTGTTGTTATAATGGCTGTTCTTTCCGGGACAGCTTGATAATTTCCAAAATAATAGACAAAGAAGACAGATTACGTGAGGAGATAGATGCTCTAATAACCCAAATTGATAAGAATGCACTTAGGCTACATAGTTAAGTTTATTTCTTTATCCGAGCTGCTTTTTTTATTCCGAAATATATGACGCTTCCGATTGATACACCGATAGTGTTTAAGAGTAAGTCATCCACATCGCTGCAACGGTCGAAGAAGAGCAGTTGCACAATCTCAATAAAAAGGGAAAAGCTTCCACCGGCAAGAATTGATTTTCCTATGGTATTAAGCTTTTTAAAGCAAATGGGCCATACAATTCCGACAGGAATAAACATTGCGATATTTCCGATTATGTTTATCTGCCAACCATCATAAAAATCGTTTAAAAACGTAAAAGGCATAAGGTTAATCCAGAAAGGTAAAATCCTTGAAGCATCAAAGATTAAAGTTCCCAGATGCCCGTCTACACGTTCGAGCGGAAGAAAGATAAATCTCGCAATAACTACCATGCAGATATAGACGAGGATGAGCTGCACTTCTCTTAAAATAATAAATTTTCTCTTTAATAGGATTACCGTTAATCTGGTAATAATCCAGCATAAAGTAAGGAATCCTACAATCATCTGAATGTTTATTTCTAACATATTTACACCTCTTCTAATGTGTCACACTTGCGCTGCACTTATCAGTATTATATGATGTTTTTAGCTGAAATCAACAGGATTGTTTAATGTGTCACACATTTATAAAAAGTGTGACAGAGGGACAAGATGGCTGTGAATAATACAAATGGGAAAATATCGGAACAGTCAAGGCGGAAAATGGCGCAGGCTCTTTTTACCATAATGGAACAGTATGATTACAGGGAAATAACCGTTACCCAGATTGCCCAAGAGGCCGGACTCTCGAGAAAAACATTTTACAGGCTTTTTTCTACAAAGGATGATATCTTGAGATATCAGAGTGAGAAATGGTTCAGCCAAATTTATGAGCACGTGATAGAAGAGCAGCTCCATAGCTATTGGGATGTGGTTCGGTGCTACTTCGATTTCTGCGAGCAAAATAAAGACATGATTTTACTTCTGAAGAAGCACAATGTTATCTCGTTTTTTTTCGAATATATTGAGGACAACGCAATCAAGGTGTTTGAGTCTGTCTACTCCAAGGAAACGGCACAGAAAAACTCTTTGTTGCTCCCGTACCTCTTGTCGTACAGCATAGGTGGTGTGTTTAGTCTGCTGACAAAATGGATCGATAACGATATGGTTATTCCGGCACAGGAACTACTTCAAACGTTGAGGGCGAGATATATGTCGCCAAAGATGTAGGGATGCGCTATTCTTGCAACAAAAAGCCGGAGACACGCCATTTTTATGAAAAGGCGGGATATAACAGCAGCGATAAAACAGCATTTATACAATGGCTGGGAATGGATAAGTAAACAAATGGATACAGTTATAGATAGCTTTGTGAAAAGATCACAAGAAATCCTTAAGGACAATCTTGTGGGAATATATCTTCATGGATCTGCTGTTATGGGATGCTACAATCCTGACAAGAGCGACCTTGATCTGATAGTTGTGGTTAATGATCCTATGACGGAAGCAGTTAAAAGATCCTTTATGGATATGGTGGTGGAATTAAACAGTAAGGGACCATCAAAAGGAATAGAAATGAGTATTGTTAAAAAGAGTGTTTGCAAACCTTTTGTTTATCCTACTCCTTTTGAACTGCATTTTTCCGTTGCACATATTGATTGGTATAGAAAAGATCTTGATAATTATATTTCCAAAATGAAGGGTGAAGATAAAGACCTTGCAGCGCATTTTACGATCATAACACATAGGGGTAAGTGCCTTTACGGTGCCTCTATCAAGGATACGTTTGCAGATGTGCCGACACAGGATTACATAGATTCCATCTGGAATGATATTGCTGATGCGGAGGAAGAAATTATAGATAATCCGATGTATCTGATATTGAATCTCGCTAGAGTACATGCGTATTTGAAAGACGGCTTAGTCCTTTCCAAAAAGGAAGGCGGCGAATGGGCACTTAAAAATGTTCCTGAAAGATATCATAGCTTGATACAGGAAGCAATGAACGAGTATGCTGATGGGGCTGGTATATCTTATAATATGAATCTTGCGAAAGAATATGCCGGATACATGGTGGGAGAGATTGAAGGAATTATGAAAGAGTGAAAAAATGTGGGTTGATGAAAAGAAGAACAGATCACGGTAAAAGAATTTTTGAGACGTTTCTTTAAGACTCCCTATAAAATCAAAACGATATTGATAACGGGATTTTTTGCGTATGTGCTTTTATATAAGCGCTTGCTTGCGGCGAGCCGAATGGTTCACCATGGTATTTGATGCCGCTGGGATTCCTTATTATGTTACCTTTTGTCGGATTCGCTGAGGAGACCGGATGGCGCGACTTCTTGCAACCTGAGTTGGAGGAGAGAACGTTTTATCTGGATAATGATTGTAAAGATATCTGGAGCTGGTCAGAAAAAGTATATGAGTTTGTAAAAAAGTACAGCAAAGCATATGATTAATGCGCTGCTGTACTTTTCTTGTTTATTCTGTTATTTCAATACTGTTTCCGTCAGGATCCGCAATCTTACTTTCAAAATATCCATCGCCCGTTGTTCGAGGCTGGGAGATGATATTGTATCCATCATCTTCAAGCTGTTTGGTAAGCGCGATGACATTTTCTTTAGAACCGACTGAAAAAGCTAAGTGATTCAGTCCTGAATCCAGATCTCTAAATTCATGATATGAGAGATTTGTATTGGCCATTATCTCGATTCTGACGTCGCTGTCAAAAGTAAGAAAATAGCTTGAGAAACCTTTTTGATTTACGTACTTATCATTACACTTTGCATCAAAGTATTTTACGTAAAAATCCTTCATTCTCTCTAAATCAATAGTATATATTCCGATATGTGTTATCTTGGTCTTCATTGTAAGTACCTCTTTCTTTTGATGTTATATTATGTCTGCACTGATAAAGAAGTACTGATGTGTGTTTGCCGCAGGAATGCATAGTTAAACAATTCAGTTATATCCTGCATGGCTATTTTCATGATCCTAAAGCTGTTGTACCTGCCATAACAGACCATTATTAAAAAACCAATCAGTAGAAAGCTTGTCATATTGATCTTTTTCCTTAGTGATTTCCATGGGAACTTTATACTCAAGTATAGTTCCAATCTTTTTTCTACAATAATCCATAATACAACAATAATCAATGGGTTTCTTATGGATTAAATAATTTTCCTAATAATTAACCGAGATTCAATAGTATTTTTTTAAAAAGAAATGTATCATGATTATTGAATCGGTTCCAATAACGCTTGGAGGAAAAGAGATGAATATAGGAAAGATAATAAGAGACCATCGAAAAGAAATGGGATTAACGCAGGAGGATATGGCTTCAAGGCTTGGAGTAACAACACCTGCAGTTAACAAATGGGAAAACGGAAATGCGCTCCCTGACATCAGTTTGCTTGTGCCGATTGCAAGGCTTCTCGGGATAACAACTGATGAACTTCTGTCTTTTAAAGGGGATATATCAGATACAGAGATAGATATTTTCATAAAAGGAATACATGGAAAGTTAAGAAGCGAGAATTATGAGGATATCTTTAAAGAAGTTCAAAAGAAAGTAAAAGAATATCCCAATAACGAGAACTTAAAATGGAAAGCGGCATTACTGCTGTGTTTCGTCCGTCTCCATGTTCCAAATAAGAACAGGGAAAAATACGATAAGGTTGTCTGTTCATGGCTATCTCAGTTATTAAAATCAGAAGATGATAACATCAGGAGAAGATCAGCGGAATATCTTTTCGGCGTATACTATGGAAAAGGGGATTATAAGAATGCAGAGAAGTGCCTTGAATATATACCGGAGGATTCTTTTGAGCGTAAGCTGAATCAGGCTAATTTATGTGCTAAGACTAAGAGCGCAGATATGGCCTATGCCGCATATGAGTCACTGCTGCTGGAAGAAGTAATGAGACTTCAAATAATAATTTACGCTCTGCAGGCGTTTGGTCAGCAAGAAGAAAACTATGAATTTGCACATGCTGCGGCGGATACAGGAAGTTGCATAGCCAAATGTTTTGGGCTGGGACCGTATCAGGAAAACCATACTAAGCTTGAACTGGCAGCACTAGAAAAGGATGTTGAGGAGACTGTGAGAATTATGAAGATTCTTTTTAAGAGCTGTGATTCTATCCTTGATTACCAAAAATCTAAGCTGTTTTCTCATCTGGAAAAAACAAATTACAGCAAGGAATCCGGTGAAAAAGTACGAGCCACTTTGGAGGAACTTTTCCGTGATGAAAAGAGATTCGATTATATGAAGGGAAATAGCTACTGGGAGTCAGTAAGGAAAAAACTAAAAAATTAAAAGACCAATAGTAAATATAATGGAGCCGGAAGCGCTGAATCAATCAGCGTTTACCAGTTCCATTTCTGCGTTCATAGGAGTGAATCCGTATTTTTCATAAAGGGGTTTTCCCATATCTGTTGCTTCAAGTGAAATCTGCTCAATTCCCTTGCCTTTGGCATCCTTTACAAGCATGTCCAAAGTTTTTATGGCGATGCCTTGTCTTCTGTATTGTGGATTGGTGTACATGTTCATGATATACGCCTTTTTGCCGCTTGGATTGTGATAGGTTGGCATTACTTCGTAATAACTTACACCGCCAGCCCCGACAAAAGTATCACCGTCCGTTACCAGAATGGCAACGTGTGAACCGTCTTCTAAAGCTTTTTTATAATAATCTCTTGATGCGGCTTCAACTTCCGCCATATCGGTAAGGTTATCAAGTTTGTTGGCTGCACGCAGTACTTCAATGCGCGTAGTTGTAAGCATATCAATGTCATCGATTGTTGCAATTCTGTATTCCATCAGGTCTCCTCCTATGCTGTAAAAAGATAAAGCTATCTTATAGCAAAAAAACTTGTTTTGTCCATAATCCGGGTTTTTTTAATATAAAAATTCTCAAAATCAGATTGACGGCTCATTGGCGGGAACGCCGTGTGCGCGTATAATTGTTATTGGACAATAAAGGAGTACATTGTGATAAGACAGCATGAAAGGGAACATAAATGACTAAATTTACAGTGGTAGTAGATAACGTAAAGAGCGACGAACTAGACGGAGAGTGGGGCTTATCAATCCTGATCGAGCGAGATGATAAAAAGATACTTCTCGATGCCGGAGGATCAGAACTGTTTGCGGAAAATCTACAAAAGTTGGGATTTGATATCAAAGACATAGATTATGCGGTGCTTAGCCATGCGCATTATGATCATGCCAACGGAATGCCGAGATTTTTTAGGGATAATAAGAAGGCTAAGTTTTATCTAAGAGAGACAACTGCAGAGAACTGTTTTGCGATAGATTATCTTATTTTCAGGAGATATATAGGCATTCCCAGGAATGTTATCAGAGATTACAGAGAGCGGATAGAATTTGTTTCCGGTGATTACAAGCTGTGCGAGGGAGTATATCTGATACCGCACAAAACGCCCTGCCTGGACCTAATAGGTAAGCGCGAAAAAATGTATACTAAAGTTGGAAGAAGGCTGATACCCGATAATTTTTCTCATGAACAAAGCCTTGTTGTGGAAACGGAAAAAGGATTGGTTATCTTTAACAGCTGTTCACACGCAGGAGCAGTTAATATCATAAATGAAATAAAAGATACATTTCCGGATAAGCATATTTATGGACTCATAGGTGGATTTCACCTGTATAATAAGAGTAAGAGCGAAGTTGAGGAAGTGGCAAAGAACATACTGGGTACGGGTATTGAATATGTTTGTACCGGTCACTGCACTATGAACAGAGCTTATAAAATTATGAAAGAGGAACTTGGAGATAAACTCGAGCAGCTTCATGTGGGGCTGGTAAAAGAGTTCTGACAGTAAGTGGCGGTACCGGCAATGCCGCACACTAAAGCTTTAATAATTTCATACACGTAAGATTATTTGTAACTAAAGGTTTGGCAAGAAACTAAATAATATATCAGGTGGGAGAATATTATGATTACAAATGATAAGGGACTTGTAGGGTTTAAACACAGGATCATGGAAGAGGTCTGCAGGCTGGCATGGAAAGGCGAGCTTGATGAGGAGCATAAGGATAAGCTTGTATATGAACTTGCTCCGGGACCAAAGCCTGTTTACAGATGCTGCGTATACAAAGAGCGCGAGATCGTGCGACAGAGAATACGCCTTGCCTGCGGGCAGAGTACAACATACAATGAGGGATCCAAGAACATAGTGCAGGTAATTGATCCTGCTTGTGATGAGTGCCCTATCCATGCTTTTTCTGTAACCGATAATTGTCGTTTCTGTATGGGAAAGGCTTGTCAGAATTCATGTAAGTTTGATGCGATTCATCCCGGAGAAGTCAAGATGCATATCGATTCTGCCAAGTGTAAAGAGTGCGGAATGTGTTCAAATGCTTGTCCCTATGGAGCAATCGTTCATCTTGAGAGACCATGCCACAAGGCATGCCCAGTAGGCGCCATCACATATGATGAAAACGGTTATTGTAAGATTGATGAGAGCAAGTGTATTCAGTGCGGACATTGTATTCACAGCTGTCCTTTCGGCGCTATCGGCTCCAAGACATTTCTTGTTCAGATAATAGAAGCCATCAGATCCGGCAAAGAAGTTATAGCAATGTGTGCGCCTGCAACTGAAGGACAGTTTGGAGAAGATATCACCATGGCTTCAGTTAAGAATGCTCTTATTAAGCTTGGATTTGCTGATATGGTGGAGGTAGGACTTGGCGGCGATATGACAGCAGCTTATGAGTCAAAAGAGTGGGCTGAAGCATATGCGGAAGGTAAGAAGATGACAACTTCCTGCTGCCCGGCATTTATCAATATGCTAAAAAAACACTTCCCAGAGCAGTTTAAGGAGAATATGTCCTCTACAGTTTCTCCCATGTGCGCAATATCCAGGTATCTTAAGGCAACTCGTCCCGGATGCGTTACGGTATTCGTGGGCCCTTGTATAGCCAAAAAGTCAGAAGCACTGGATGAAAGTGTTCCCGGAAATGCAGATTATGTAGTGACTTATGGTGAGCTACGTGCTCTTATGAGATCAAAAGATATAGATTTTGAGCCTGTAACCGATGAGTACCAGGAATCATCTATTTGGGGCAAGCGTTTTGCAACAAGCGGCGGAGTTGCGAATGCTGTTCTAGAATGCATGAAAGAACGCGGTGAAGATGTAAGCGGACTTAAGCTTCATCAAGTTGCAGGTGGTACCGAGTGTAAGAAAGCCTTGCTTCTTCTAAAGGCCGGAAGATTCCCGGATGATTTTATAGAGGGAATGATCTGTCCGGGAGGATGCGTTGGAGGACCTTCCAAGCACAAGACCGAGATAGAGATAACCAAGGCAAGAGAGAGCCTTCTTTCAAAGGCTGATGACAGAAAAGTGCTTGAGAATCTCAAGAAATATCCTATGGATAAATTCTCGATGCACAGGGATGGTGTGAAGATCGATCTTCCCGATTAACTATTTGGACAAGGAATTGTGAATTGAACAGGGACAACACGCTTTTTACTCAAAAAATGAAAAAGACATATACCATATACATGCCGGATATGCTCCATTATCACAATGAGCTTCTTATTGCGGCGTTTAAATATGGTGGCTATGACCTTGCGGTTGTGCCTGAGTATAAAAGAGTCCCAGAGAATGCATTTAGATTTATCAACTCTTCCTACTGCACTTGTGCGATAGATATTATCGGAAATCTTCTGGCACATATTGCATCGGGGAATGTTGATCCTGCTAGGACCGCGATACTTGAACCTCAGGCCGGAGGCGCATGTAGAGCAGGTAATTATTATGATCTTATCATTCAATGTATGAAAAAGAGCGGATACAAGATTCCTGTTCTTTCCTTAAACTTTAGGGGTGCGGAGAGTCACCCCGGGTTTAAGATAAATCTAAAGATGCTCTTTGGCGCGATCGCAGCAGTGTGCTATGGCGACCTTCTAATGAGCCTTTATCAGCAGATAAGACCCTATGAAAAGAATAAGGGGGAGACGGAATTGCTTTATCACAAATGGATCGACAAGCTTTCCGGGTATATTTCCATAGGGAAAAATATATTATTAAAGGACAATATTTATCAGGAGATCATTTCCGAATTCCAAAAGATACCTTGTTATTCCAAGGATGAGAGAATGCTTACCAAAGTCGGTGTGGCAGGAGAAATATATATAAAATGCTCACCTATAGGAAACAGGCATCTTGAGGATTTTCTTAAAGACCACGACATGGATTACAGAATGGGAGGCTTTTTAAATTACTGTATTTATGTCGTTTATACAGAGATGAAATCTGCAGAACTCAATATGGCGCCCAAAGCAATGTTGAAAGCCTATAAGTTTTTTATGGATCGAATGATCAAGATGCAGAATAAGATAAAAGAGCTTTTGGAGCAAAACGGATTTATTGCTGACGGATCGTTTTATGAAATGAAAGAAAAGGCAAATGAACTTCTAAGCGAGTATTACAACATAGGTGACGGCTGGCTTGTTCTTGCGGAAGTGATCGATATGCTTCAAAAGGGATATGACAAGATACTGATAGTGCATCCGTTTGGGTGTCTTGTAAGCCATGTCGCGGAGAGAGGGATTCTAAAAAAGCTTCGGCAGATGTATCCTGAGGCAAATATCAACACGATAGAATACGACTACGAGCAGTCCAAGACACTTAGAGAGAGCAGAATAATGCTTGCACTTTCATAAGTAAGCTCAAAACAAAAAGACCTCTATTTGTTTGAATATTACTTTAAGATTTTTGATGTCTTTTATAGTCTCTTTTGTCTCAAGGGAGTGGTTTGCACCTTGGAATTCATGAAGCGGAAGATTGAGTTCGTTGCATTGTTTCCTGGCAAGGTCAGTATCGCACCAGGCATCAGCCGTTCCGTGAAAGACTATTGCCTTTACATTCTCGAGGAATTTAAAAGTTTCAGCAACAGGAGTGAGTACTACCTGAGTTGTATTTAGTTCATTTTTCCAAGCATAGTAGCCTGCAATGGTGGTTCCGATGCTCTTTCCTATAAAGAGCACTTCCTCGTATCTATCAAATTCTACATGTGAGAGCTGCTCGATAGTCTGCTTAAGCGCAATATCGAAGACCGCATGCATCATTTCTTCTTTTCCCTTTACTTCGTGGGCTTTATAGGGCAATTTGTAGGTTATTTCGATAATCTTATACCCATGCTCTCTAGCCATCTCTTTTGCATAGTATAAAAGAGGCTTGTCGTGGGTGTAACCGATACCCGGAAAAATAACTGCTAATTTTTCAGCGTACATATTGGCCTCCTGTGGATTAATTGAAATAAACAGAAATATAGTTCCTATGATTAATCATACCACAATATCTAGTGTAGGTTGACTAAAATCATATATTGTTTTAGACTTTATCAAGATTTAATTTTTCAAGGAAAGGAGCACATGAATGTCCTGGAAAACAACCAATATTCATCTGATGAAAGGCAACTTTTTGGCGGTTTACGGGGATAGTGCGCTCTTTTTTAGGTGAATTCAGATTATATCAACATCTATAAAGCGTATTTATCTCCTTATTTTTTGAACAAAAAAGATAAGGAGTTTTTTTATGAATAAAAATATTGCGAGAAATCAGATAAAGAAATTATTGTTGTTGGACGGAGCGGGAGCTTTGATGCTGGCGGGAGCCTCATGGGTTGCGCTTCTTGCGGCGAGAGGCTTTTCCATGGTTGAGATAGGATTTGCGGAAAGCATATTTCATGTTGCCAGCATGATATTTGAGGTTCCGTCGGGAGCTGTTGCTGATGTCTTTGGACGAAAGAAGGTAATGGTGGCCGCCAGGGTCATGTCAGTAATATCCGGAATCATTATGATCGTGTCAGATTCGTTTTGGATAATCGCACTTGCAATGATCCCATGTGCCCTTAGTTATAATCTGGCATCCGGAACAAGAGAAGCCCTTGCTTTTGATAGTCTTAAGGAAGCTGGTATAGAAAAAGAATATGACGGATTCGCCTCAGCGGATATGGTGGTCTATAAGATTACAAGTTCAATTGCAACGCTTCTTGCTGGTGTTGCATTGATGCTTGGATACAAAAGAGCGTATGCGATCGATGTGTTTATAGGAATGCTATGTGTTGCGGTGGCGCTATCCTTAAAAGAGGTAGAGACGGATCTTTTCAAGGAAACAAACATTAAAAAAAGATTTGTAGAGGTCGCTAAGAAGAGCGCTTCATTTATCAGAGGGAACAGAGAAGCAAGGCTTATTATCATACTTAACGCAGTGGTAGGAGCATCGGCGACGCTTATTCTATTCTTTTTGCAGGCTAAGCTTCCTCTTGTCGGATTGCCTCAAATACTGCTTGGACCGGCGCTGTTTATTATGGGAATGGGAGCCGTTATTGGAGCGTTTGTAGCAAAACACATGGCAGGGAGCAGATTTGAACTTGTCTGTAAGATCGGAATTATAGGCGTAATAATTGCTATTGTCTCTATGTTTACGGGAAATTGTTATCTCATGATAATAGGCGGAATGATAGGTTCTTTTTCGGATACCGTGCTTTGTGTCAGAAGCGATGTACATCTAAATACCATGATCCCTTCTGAGCAACGTGCAACACTTGTATCAATCAATTCTTTTACCTTCTCAATCGTTATGATGGCGTTGTCACCTATATTTGGATGGGTCATATCTTTGGTATGAGCCTATTGTACGCTATCATGTTGAAGTGTTAAAATTATCCTATGTTAACTAGAAAGGAGAAGGTATGAAAATAGTAAAGGCTTATAACAGCGTAAGTTTGATTATTCGTATTTTATGCGGTCTAGTGCTTGGAACAATTTTGGGGTTACTTTTCAAGGATATAGCAGTTATTGCACTTCTTGGAAAGATATTTGTAGGAGCACTTAAGGCAGTTGCTCCGGTACTTGTATTTGTGCTTGTTGTTTCGGCTCTTGCACAGGGCAACGACAAGCTCGACAGAAGATTTGTTTCTGTAATAGTTTTGTATATGGTAAGTACACTTCTCGCATCAGTGGTAGCGGTTGTTGGAAGCTATATCTTTCCTCAGACTATTATGCTGAGCGAGGCAGCCACAGCAGAGGCTGTTCCTACGGGAGTCGGAGAAGTGCTTTCCAATCTATTGATAAATATGGTTGCCAACCCTATTGGAGCACTTCTTGAGGGCAGATATATAGGTATACTGTTCTGGGCTGTTATCTTGGGGGTTGCGGCTAAGAGAGTCGCAAGCGACAGCACCAAGAAGGTACTTGAAGATTTTTCAAAGATGGTTTCCACAGCGGTTAAGTGGATAATCAATCTTGCACCCTTTGGAATAATGGGACTTGTTTATGAGAATGTTTCAACCAACGGTCTTGCGATCTTTACGGATTACGGAAAACTCCTGGCACTTCTTGTTGGATGCATGCTTGTTGTTGCACTTGTTATAGATCCTCTTCTTGCGGCTATAACACTTAAGGTCAATCCTTATCCGCTTGTATTCAGATGCTTGAGAGAATCGGGGGTTACCGCTTTCTTTACAAGAAGTTCAGCTGCAAACATCCCTGTAAATATGGAGCTTTGCGAGAAGCTTGGAATGGATAAAGAATTGTATGCTGTTTCTATTCCGCTTGGAGCAACCATCAACATGGACGGTGCGGCGATCACAATCGCTGTTATGGCTCTTGCCGCCGCAAATACTGTTGGAATTCAGGTGTCATTTGTAACAGCGCTTATACTTGCTGTTATATCAACACTTGCAGCTTGCGGAGCGTCAGGTGTTGCAGGAGGATCACTCCTTCTTATACCGATGGCATGCTCACTCTTTGGAGTAAATCCGGACGTTGCTATGCAGGTTGTAGCAGTAGGATTTATAATCGGTGTTGTTCAGGATTCTGTCGAGACAGCACTTAATTCATCGGGAGACGTTATGTTTGCCGCAACTGCTGAGTATGCTCAGTGGAAGAGAGACGGCAAATCGCTTCCGACTTTCCTTGGCGGAACAACTGAGGTTGATATCTGATAGGACTTCACACAACGACGATACTTACACCATAACAACTTTAGATATATCAAGGCGTAGCAGTTTAATGGCTGCTGCGCTTTTTTGTTATATTGTGATAAATTTGCAAATTATTAGCAAATTCCTTTGACCTTTTTAAAATGTCAGCATATAATATGTCACGGAAAAACAATTAAGAATATTGGATTGGACATTGAAATGGAAAAAGAAAAGCGTAAGATCTCTGTGGATCCTGTTTTGTGTATAGCATGTATTCTTGCTGTAATCTCTGCTTTTATAGTAAAGCCCGGAAAAGAGTACATAGGTTATATAGATTTTAGGTCTCTTGGTATATTGTGGGGGCTTATGGTAGTTATACAGGGCTTCAAAGAGAATTCTGTGTTTGAGAAAATAGCAACAGCGCTTTTATCCAAAGTAAAAAACGGACGTCAGCTTTCAGCGACTCTCGTTTTTCTTTGCTTTTTCAGCAGTATGTTTATCACCAATGATGTTGCGCTTATAACATTTGTTCCTTTTGCACTCATGATGCTAAGTAGCTGCAAGAGGGAAGATCTTACGGTGTGGGTTGTGATACTTCAGACCGTTGCGGCCAATCTGGGAAGTATGCTCACTCCTTTGGGGAATCCGCAGAATCTGTATCTGTACGGAACAAGTGGCATGGGACTTGCCGGATTTATGGCAGTGACTCTTCCGTATACAGTACTTTCTTTTGTGATCATATTGGGCGGAGTATTCCTTTTGCCAAGAGGAGCCGAGCCCATCAGATTAAAAGAAGAAGTAAGTACGGTTGAGAAGTTCGGATCATCAAGGCAGATCATAGTCTATGGAATTTTATTCGCAGCTGCGCTTATGACTGTTCTTGGATATATTCCATGGTATATTTCTGTGGCAGCGATCTTTGTTGTTGTACTGGGCATGGACCCCAAGATTCTGTTTAGAGCAGACTACGTCCTGCTTCTTACATTTATAGGTTTCTTTGTGTTTACAGGTAATCTTGGCAGGATAGATCGCTTATCAGAGATATTAAAAGATGTTGTTAGAGGCAGAGAATTCATTGTCTCCATACTTGCAAGTCAGGTAATAAGCAATGTTCCCGCAACCTTCCTTCTTATAGGATTTGCATCTGATATCAGGGAGATAATTGCAGGTGTTAATGTGGGAGGACTCGGAACGCTGATCGCATCTATGGCAAGTCTGATATCTTATAAGAATTATGCAAATGAGTATTCCGATAAAAAAGGAGCTTATTTGCTCAGATTTACTGCTGTTAACGTCATTATGCTTATCTGTATGGTGGTGTTGCACAGTTTTTTGTGATAATGCAAGGCAGCGCTGTCATGCATTATGTTTAGGAGGCTGATTATATGGCACTTATTTCCATAAAAGATCTCGCACTTGGTTATGACAGGATGACTGTGGCAGATGGGATCAATTTTGAAGTTAATGAGGGCGATTATCTTTGCATAGTTGGTGAAAACGGCTCAGGGAAGAGTACTCTTATGAAAACTCTTTTGCATTTACAAGCACCCATCAGTGGCAGCATTGAAGTCGGTGATGGATTAAAAGCCGATGAGATAGGTTATCTTCCGCAGCAGACCGTGGTACAGAGAGACTTCCCGGCATCCGTGTGGGAGATTGTTCTTTCCGGTTTTCAGTCACATATGGGACTGAGACCTTTTTACACAGCGGAAGAGAAAAAGATCGCTCTTGAAAATATGGCGCACATGGGCATATCCGAGTTTAAGAAAAGAAGCTACAGAGAGCTTTCCGGGGGACAGCAGCAAAGAGTCCTTCTGGCAAGGGCGCTGTGTGCTACAAGAAAAGTTCTTTTGCTTGATGAGCCTGTTTCGGGACTTGATCCTAAGGTCACTGCGGAGATGTATGAGCTTATCAAAGAATTAAACGACAGTGGTATCACTATTATCATGATATCTCATGATATTCAGGCAGCAGTCAGATATGCAAGCCATATCCTGCATATAGGAAAGGAAGTATATTTTGGCACCAAAGAAGAGTATGTAAACAGTGAAGAGGGAAGATTTTTCCTTAGAAACGGAGGTGATCTGGCATGATAGATAAGCTTACTTTATATATGAGTTTCCCTTATGTCAGATACGCTCTGATAGTTGGTGTATTTATCGCCCTTTCATCATCTCTTTTGGGTGTTACTTTGGTGCTTAAGCGTTTTTCATATATAGGTGACGGACTGTCGCATGTGGCATTTGGAGCCATGGCAGTTGCAAGTGTACTCAAAATAGCAAATCAGGAATTACTCATTCTTCCCGTTACGGTTCTGTGCGCTATTGTGCTTCTTAGAACCGGACAGAGAGCAATGATCAAGGGAGATGCTGCAATAGCAATGTTATCAGTGGGATCTCTTGCCTTTGGTTATATTCTGATGAATGTTTTTTCGGCATCAGCAAATGTTTCCGGTGATGTGTGCAGTACTCTTTTTGGCTCAGCATCTATACTTACGCTTACCAAAGATGAAGTGGTTCTTTGCGCTGTACTTTCCGCAGTGGTTGTTGTGATGTTTATATTACTATACAACAAAATCTTTGCGGTTACTTTTGATGAGAATTTTTCAAGGGCAACGGGAGTAAGGGCTGATGTATATAATCTTATGATCGCCATAATGATAGCGCTTATAATCGTGATTTCCATGAATCTTGTGGGATCGCTTCTTATCTCTGCTCTGGTTATATTCCCTGCAATATCTGCCATGAGGCTCTTTAACAGCTTTAGAGGTGTAACGATTTTCTCAGCGGTTCTCTCAGTAGTATGTGCATTTGCGGGCATGATCATTTCAATACTTACGGGAACACCTGTTGGATCTACGATTGTTGTGACAGATGTCCTTGCTTTTGCAATAATATCCGGAATAGGTGCGATAAAGGGAGGTGCATGATGAGTAAAAGAATGGTCATACTGATGCTGATCTCTGTGCTGTGCCTTTGCGGCTGCGGAGAGGTGGCAGGTACGTCTTCCAGAAATCCACAGGGAAGCGATAGTGTGGAAGAGAAAGTAGAGGCGCAGGACGCCGGAGAAGATATAGAGGATGAAACTACAGATACACCTTCTGCAGAGGATAGTGCGCAGTCTGATGCTCCTGAGAAAGAAAGTGTACCTACAGGTGACTATATAGATCTGAGTGCGGAACCGTCATCTATGGTATACACTTTTATTTTCAATATGAGTATGTATCGTGATAACTTTATGGGTAAGACCATTAAGATAAAAGGAGCATATTCAGACATGTATATAGAAGAAAGAGACAGACACTATTTTGCATGTCTTGTTACGGATGCAACAGCGTGCTGTACTCAGGGTCTTGAATTTGAATTGAAAGATGAATACAAATTTCCCGACGATTATCCTTCTGATGGGGAAGAAATAGTTGTAGAGGGTGTCTTTGACGTATATGACGAGGATGGTGAGACATATCCTGTACTTAGGAATGCAGTGCTCTGCAAGTGATGGTCAAGTAATAGCAGCACTTACACGCGGGCAGTGATTCCAAGTTCTTCGTGCATTCGTCTTTTGTTTTCATACATGCGCTGGTCTGCGAGAAGGTAAACTTCATGTGAATCCTTGTCCGGACATTCGTGCTTATAAGCGTAGCCGGTGGCTACGCTTCTTTGATATTCAGGATAAAGAACATTCATGACATTAAGAGCGCTGTTCATTCTTCCTACGAGCGCATCAACTTCAATATCCGAGGCGTCCTCAATTATAACTAGGAATTCATCGCCTCCTATTCTCGCACACAGTCCAAGCTCTGCAAAGGTATTGGTGAGAACATTTGCGAAGTCTTTTATATACTTATCTCCGGAGAGATGGCCGTATTTATCGTTTATGGGCTTTAGTCCGTTTAGATCGATGCTGATTATGCAGTAATCGGTCTTGATATCATTCAGATCCAAAAGTGCTTTATCGGATTTGGCTCTGTTTGGAAGATTGGTAAGTCCGTCAGCATAAGCAAGACGGGAAAGTGACGCATATTCTTGTCTCTGAGCAAAGGTCTGGGTTATAAACAAAAGATAATATGCAATCTGGCAGATTACAAAGAACAGACATCCTCCTGCAATAATTACTTTGGCAGAAAACGAAGTTATCTGTGCTTTCTGGGGACCTAGGGCATATACAACAAGGTGAATAAATTCCGCCAGAGTAAAGATAAACAGGCCTGCCATCTGTATCATGTCGGGAACAGGGATATCTTTTTTGACAACATTTCTGACAGTATAAGAAACCACAACAATAAAGCCCACAATGCAGTCTATATGATACATTGGGAGAGTTGCTCTCAAATGTATGTTAAAGCAGAAATGAAGCATAAACTGGAAAAACGGTACAAGGCTGCTGACTATAAGCGCCAGTATAAACAGCTTCTTTCTCTTTGGCTTTTGTATGTAGTACAAAATGATATAGCAGAACGGAACTATAAGATACAGTGTGAAGTACTCAAGTTGAGTTTCCACAGGGGCAAAAACAAACAGTGACAAAACATTGTAGTAAGAAAGCAGCCATACACCCAGGTTGATACACATAAGTGAAGTGTAGAGCTGGACTGCGATATCCGGGATTGCGGTTACAAATAAAAGGCTCAGCATTAGAAATACGATTCCGAAAATGAACAGTGCCATGCCGGCGGAGATAATAAATATGTGTGAATTAATATAATTCATACGAAGTTCTGGCGTGGAGCCCAGAGATGGACCTTCAAGAACAGTAAAGGCATCGTTTTCTTCCGCATGCATAAACAAAGTAAGGCGCCTTCCGGCGTAGTCATTTGGAAGTGTGATAAAGTGTATGCTCTTTCCTATAAATTTATCCTGAGCAAACTGTTTGAGCCCGTATTGATATACAGTCCGGTTGTCCACAAAACATTCAAGTGTAGTGTATCTGCTTCTGAAGGATATGGCAGGGAACGGTATTGCGCCAAGATCCGGAAGATCTCTGGACATGGAGATGATATCTCCGTGTTTTAGCTTTCCATTCATAACGGAATAAACTTCCGACATCTTAACATTGTGATAATTTTCGCCATTAATTGCGACATCCCAGCCTTCGTCCAATATTTCAATAGGATAATCGTGACTTGTTGTGAGGGCATAGTGACAGAGTGAGATTATGGATATCATCACAAGTATTGAAAGGAGTGTTGCGATGATACGCTTTCTATTTAGCATATTGCGCACCTCCCTCCGGATCTACACTCTTAATAAGGTCTTCATATAAACGACCCAAAGATTCGTTGTGATGAGCCTTTTTCATTGTATACATGCGCTTATCCGCAAGAAGATATACAGACTGTGCCTCAGACGTGAATTTGATTTTGGCTGATTCACTACTTGCATAGCCCCAGGAAGCAGAATATCTTAAGGTGGATTCGTTATTGTTTTTGTCCGTCATAAGATCTGTTAGAAGGGCAAGCCCGTTTTCTGTTCGATTATCGTCTACGTAAGGAAGAATAACAATGAACTCGTCGCCGCCCATCCTTCCGATTATTGAGGAGTCAAAAAAGCTCTGTCTCAGAAGATCAGCAAAACCTTTGAGAAGTTCATCTCCTGCGGCGTGCCCGTAGTTATCGTTAGTGTATTTAAGGTAATCAAGATCGAAACTGATTATTGTATATTTTCCCTTGAGAGAAGCAAGTGTCAGCTCGCATTTAGTCCTGTTATATAGTCCGGTGAGGGGATCTGTGTATGCTAAGCCCTCCAGCTGATTCTTGACTGACTCTTCGCTTATATATTCTATACAGTGGTAGAAGTAATTAAGTAGTAGACATATGGAGAAGATAAGGGCACCAACTGTCATAAAATCAATATTTGCATTAACCTCTTTCATGCCAATGTATTTGAGAATATTGTATTTAACAATGTCTATTATCGAGAACAAAAGAGTGATTATCAGGCCGGCCACGAGTATATTTGTGGACATGGCTCTTTTGCGAAGATCCTCTTTGTTGGATCTGGCCTTTCTTACGTTATTGACGATGATGATCGATATTACAAGAATACCTTCAATGATTGATAATATGTGGAGCCAGGAAACAAAGGCGCATATATGACAGATGTTTAAAATGTGAAGAAGCGCTGTAGCAACCACAAACATGGAATTGAAGATGAGTATGATATATCCCAGATATTTCTGATCCAGCTGATCAGCTGCAAGCACAAATGCGAGTATAGTTCCCGGAATCATGAAAAGAGCCAGATATTCTATAAAAGAAAAAATACCGGGTTTATTGGAAATCTGTGAAAAGAGATCGTTAAAGCACAGAACATAAAGCCCCAGTATCAATGTTACGAAAGCGCTGAGGATGATGCTGTAGTCATGGTGATTGTAAAAGATGATATACGGAGAAAGGATAAGTGTCAAAAAACCAAAGACGCACATAAATACACCGACTACCAAAGGGAGCCTGTGCTGTTGCAAAAGAGATTTTGATATATCTTCGCAGTCACCCAATGAAATGGTGGGAAGTCCTGAGAAAGCATTGTTTTCATAGGATTTTATGACGATCCTTATTTCTTTTCCTCCATAGTTATCGGGAAGCGGAATGAAGTTGTGCACTTTTGGAATCATCTTTTGCTTATCGGCATATTCTTTTCCAAAAGAATAAATCTTTTTTCCATCTACAAACACATCAACTGTGGACAGAAAAGAGCGAAAATGGAGGGTTGCCGGTTTAAGATCTGATCTTGGAAGAGTGCTTATAAGAGTAATCTTGTCATACTTATCCATCATATCAATGCTTGTGGATGACAGATGTTCAATGGGATAGGAAGAATCTCCACGATAAAGAGTCCAGCCTTCTTCAAGCTGAACTATAGGATGTTTGTTTGGTGTATTGTATTTATCTCCGCCTAAGAAGATAACTGCGGCAGCTGTTATAACAATCGCGAGGATCGATAACACAGCTGCCTGCATCCTAGTTCTGATTTTCAAAGACGATCCTCCTATGCTACATATCTAGTATAGCTCAAAATGAGGAAGCTTTGTACTGTATTTAGATAACAAAAAGATGATATAAGAATCAAAAGTGTCCATGACTTCCGCCGTGGGAATGGCCAGAACTTGAATGATGCGTGGAGCTTCCGCCGCCGTAGTGGCCGCCCCTGCTACCACCGCTGTCAGTGTCCCTGCGATGACGTGTCACGCTGCTTCTTATAAAGGTGTCAAGGTGTGTACTTACAACTAGTCCGTCATGAGATCTGTAATCGTTGGCGGCAAGCTGTCTCTTTACTGTTTTAAGATGTGAGGCCATAACAACAATAGGTATTATGGCAATTCCAAAACCTATGGCAAGGCTTATGAGGATCATCTGTATGATGTCATTTCTTGTAAGAGGTGGCTTATAACCAACATCAAAGGGAGTTCCCTTTGAATAAAGGTCATAATACCGATCCGATATCTCTAGAAATTTATTAAAGGCACCATAGTAGGATCTGTCCTTGAGATAAGGAATCATCTGATCCATCATCTCGGACTGACCATAATCCGTATATACCTGGATGGCACTTCCGGAAGTACTTATGGCCCATTCTCTGTCCCTCATACTAAGCATAAACAGAACACCGCTGTCGTTGTAGTCAGCACCAAATCCGTTGTAGTCAAAATAATCATCGGCGAAAGCCTGAATGGGACCGGAATGCGAGTCTACTGTAAGTATGCAGACATTGCTTTTCCATTTTTGGCTAAGTGCATCAAGATTGGCTTCCAGAGCTTTTTCTTCATCCGTAGAAAGAAGATCTGCGTTATCAAGGAGCCTTGGTTTTTGTCTTGATGAAGGGATGTTGTAGCTGTCCCACAGATCGGAGGAATCCGCATAGGAATCCGTTTCAAGGCAGAGTATTCCGATAAATGCAACCATAAAAATGGTCAGGATGAATCTTGCTAATAATCTTTTTTTATTCATATAGATAATCGTTCCGTTATAAGTCATCTAAAAAGATACATGCAAATGAATCCGACAACAGAGGCAATAAGACCAATGGGAATATAGTATTTTAGCGCCTGCTTAATACTAAAGGGCAGGTCACCCACAAATCTTCCGTTTTGTCCGTTCATTGCAAATATATAGTTATTGTTGTTCCATGTAGTGCTTAGCATGTACACGGGGTAAAGCGCATACTTGTGTGAAGAAGTGACGGTTCCGCAGTGCTCGGATACAGGCATAACAGAAGTGTATCCGGAGATGGTGTTTCTAAAATCAGCTGCAGTCGTAACGTCCATTCTCTTTAGGGCATGAGCCTTACATTCCAAAGCGCCTACATTGTATTTGTTGGCAAAAAAGCCGGCAAGGTACCCCATGTTAAAGGGAACCATCTTAGAGTGATCAAAAGGCTCAAGAGATTCCATAAGATCGTCGGGCATCTCCTTAGAACCGTCACAGGGCACTTTTTCAAAAGATTCTGTGCCTGCACGGGATACGCTATAATATTTGGTCTCTCTGTAGTTGTAGGCCGCATCACTCCAGGTTCTTATCTTGGTTGCCTCGTACTGTCCGTTAAAGCTTTCTTTGCCATCGAACAACCAGAAAGGAACGTATACTCCTTTTATCTCGTCGATGTGATTCTCTTCAAGGAAGACAGAAGGAACGAGCCGTTTGGATTTGACATAGTTTCTATATATCTCAACAGCATCTTCTTTGGTCTTCTGAAAAGGGATGATGTAATCCGGTTTGAACTCGCCTGTAAATTTCTCTTTTACTACAATGTTGTTATTGCAGAAAGGGCATTTGGTAGAGCCAAGTGATTCTGTAGCCAGAATCTCACCGCCACAGGAACCGCAGGAATAGACATATAGCTGCTCGCCTGAAGAGGCATTTTCTTCAGAAGAAGGTTTTTCCACGGCCTCTCCCTGTGAAGAAGAGTTGTGGTTGGCAACATAGTCTTTTACATCAAATTCAGAATCACAGTAGGGACATTTGAGTTTTTGTGTATGCGGATTAAATTCCATTGCCCCGCCACAGGCGGGGCATTCATATTCTTGTAAAGCCATATTATCCTCTATGATCAGTTGGCGGGTCTGGCTGATCCGCAGTTAGGGCAGAAGTTTCCTGTATTTACGTTTCCGCATGAACATGTCCATGTGCCGGCGTTTGCCTGAGGAGCTGTCTGAGCAGCGCCCATATTAAACAGCTGATTGGGATTCATGCCTCCTGCCTGCTGAGCCATGTTCATTCCTGCAAATGCCATCATAGGGCCTGCTGAAGTATTCTTGGCTGCGTCTTGCATAGCCTGAGCCTGTGCACTTGCAAGTGTTGCTGCTGCCATGTTGGGATTACGAAGAGCTCCGGCTTTCTGAAGCTCTTTTATGGTCTTCTCATCTTCTTCATCTGCCACAACAGAGCTTACGCCAAAGCTTGAGATCTTGATTCCATAGAAATCATCCCACTTATCTGAAAGAACTTCGTTGAGGGCGTTGGCGATCTCGGTTGTATGTCCCGGAAGAGCGCTGTAACGGATGCCCATTTCAGAGATCTTGGCAAATGCAGGCTGAAGAGCAGTAAGAAGTTCGCTCTTAAGCTGTGAATCTATCTGATCCTTTCTGAATTCACCGGATACATTTCCGCAAATGTTCTTGTAGAACAGCACAGGATCGATAACTCTATAGCTGTATTCGCCGTGGCACTTGATACTAACGTCCATATCAAGACCGATATTTGTGTCAACTACACGGAAAGGAATGGGATTAACCGTTCCGTACTTATTTCCCAGAATCTCTTTTGTATTGATGAAATATACTCGCTGGTCCTTGGCTGCATCTCCGCCAAAGCCAAGTCTTTTACCAAACTGCTTGAAACTGTTCACGATGGCTTCGCCAAGGTCTCCATAGAAGATGGAAGGCTCGCTTGATGTGTCATAAATGAACTCACCTGCTTCTGCACAGATTTCAGTTATCTGTCCCTGGTCAACAAGGATCATGCACTGACCTTCGTTTATTGCGATGATGGAACCGTCGGAAATAACATTATCATTGCCTTTCTTATTTGATCCTCTGCCTGCCTTTTTTTCGCCCTTTGTAAGAAGAACATCATTTGAAAGAGCAGGACAGTAAAAGTATTCTCTCCATTGATCTGCAAGCACGCTTCCGCCTGCTGCCATTGCTGCATGTATAAGCCCCATAACTATCTCCTTTCATAACCATACATTATTATCGAGGTTTTTCGGTGGATTCACCGATATTATCTATTTTCGCACATTTGTATTTAAAAAACCATAACGCAGCAAAAAAATGTAGCCTTTGTGATATCATTATGTTTAGTAGGCTTTTATTGATCGGAGATATCGTGAAGAAGATAAAGGTTAAGATTAATACTTCAAACAGATCTTTTGTCACAGAGACCTTTAAAGGTAAGCTTTTAAAGGACGTTTTTGATGCAGCTAAGATCTCATATAAGCTCCCTTGCGGTGGAACCGGACGATGCGGTAAATGTAAGGTGCGTTTTCTTGAGGGGCCATCGAAGGTGACCTCATTGGATAAGAGCTTTTTTACGGAAAAAGAGCTTTCGCAGGGCTTTAGGCTCCTGTGCAGAAGTGTTGTTGAAAATGACTGCGAAGTGGATATCGCCGATAAAGTCGATGAAGACAGTATTGTAGCAGAGAGTGTTGATATCAGGGATGCTGTCACGAAAGAAGCTGTCGCGGTACAAGACTATGACAGGCTTGGGATTGCAGTAGATATAGGAACCACCACCATTGCAGCGGCTCTTCTTGGGGTAAATACATCCGGAGAGAGTTCTGTATTAAGAACTGCCTCTACGGTCAATCACCAGAGACAGTACGGGGATGATGTAATATCAAGGATCTCCTACGCATCTGATGAGGCGGGACTTAAGAAACTTAACGAGATAGTCGTTTTTGATGTAAAAGAGCTTGTGGATGAGCTTGTATCCGATGTGAGCCCGGAGGTTTTACTGATGGTAATAACAGGAAATACCACAATGCTGCACATTTTCAGAAATATAAGTGTTGAGAGTCTTGGAAGATATCCTTATAAAACAACGGGACTTGATATTGACAATATAGATTTTTGTGGGATAAAGACAGTGATAATGCCGGGATTTACTGCCTTTGTGGGCGGAGATATTTTATCCGGCGTATATTATACCAGGCTTTCCGGGGAGGGAGAAAAGAGACTTCTTCTTGACCTTGGCACCAACGGAGAGATGGCATATTATAACCAAAAAGAGCTAAAGATATGCTCTACCGCCGCAGGTCCGGTGTTCGAGGGCGGAACCATATCCTGCGGAGTAGCATCTGTCCCGGGAGCAATATCTCATATTAAGATAGCTGATGAAGGAAACGGAGTAAGTTATGAGACAATAGGAAACAAAGCTCCTATCGGATTGTGCGGAACAGGTGTAATGGAGGCTGTATCAGAGCTTGTGAGAGTTGGGATTGTCTCACCGGAAGGGCTTTTACAAGATCAATATTTTGAAGAAGGTTTTCCTGTTACGGAAGATGGAAACATCAGGATAAGACAGGAAGATATCAGAAATGTTCAGCTTGCCAAAGCTGCAGTTCATTCCGGGATAAAGCAGCTTTTGGACGGGGATGTGCCGGGAAAAGTCTTTGTATCCGGAGGTTTTGGGACCAATATAGACTATGATTCTATCAGATTCCTTAAGCTTTTTCCTGAATCAATTGAGGGAGCCTTTGTTGGCGCCGGGAATACAGCTTTAAAGGGCGCTTTGAAATATCTTTTATCTGCCCTTATGGGACATGAACAAGAGAAACAAGAAACTGAAAAGCTTCTGGCAATAAAAGAGTCAGCGGTTGAACTGATTCTTGCAAATAAAGACGACTTTGATGAATTTTTTGTTGAGGCAATGAATTTTTGATACTATGATGTCATCAGTTGGGGCATAATATTTCTTTTGCCCCGGAACCTAATTGTAGGAGGTTATTATGCAGGACGATAGATGGGTGTTTTATAAAGATGTAGAGCCGCAGGATATGGGAGGCGGTGTGACAAGACGAGTTCTTGCTTACAGCAAAGACCTTATGTGCGTTGAGAATTCTTTTGAAAAGGGTGCTGTTGGGGCACTTCATCACCATCCCCATACTCAGATAACATACATTGTAAGTGGTGAATTCGAGTTTGAGATTGACGGTGTCAAAAAGATTGTTCGCGCCGGAGATACAATGCTTAAAACAAATGACGTGGTACATGGTTGTGTCTGCCTTGAAAAGGGAGTACTTCTTGATATCTTTAATCCCATGAGAGAGGATTTTGTATGATCTGTGATACATGCGCAAATTATGTTTATGACGAAGATTGGGAATGCTACACTTGCATGGTGAACATGGACGAAGATGACTATGCAAGATTCATGAGCGGCGGCTCCAAAGAGTGCCCCTACTACCAGGACGACGACGAATACAAAGTAGTCAGACATCAGATGTGAGCGATATAAGGACTGAGTAAATCCAATGTCGCGCTAGCGCGAGACATTGGATTTATGAAAGGACTGAACGTACATGAGAAAGGAGCACGGCAGTGCGGATTTCCAATGTCGCGCTAGCGCAGAAGAGGATAGTTATGAAAATAGTTTTAAAACATCTTACCAAGAGATTTCCCAATAGGAATAAGAAGATAAAAGAGGATGTTATAGCCGTAAACGACTTTAACTTCGAAATAGAGGGCGGCAAACTCATAGGACTTCTGGGCCCGTCGGGGTGCGGTAAAAGCACGGCCCTCAACCTTATCTGTGGCCTGGAAAAACCTACCGAAGGCAAAATCTTTTTTGACGATATCGATGTTACAAATCTTCCTCCGGAAAACAGAGGAGTTGGACTTGTATTTCAAAACTACGCCCTTTATCCTCATCTTACAGTGCGTGAAAATATAAGATTTCCTCTTGAGAATTTCAGAGGAAAAGATAAACTCTCCAAAGAAGAGATGGAAAAAAGAGTTCAGGAAGCGGCAGCGCTTGTGCAGATATCAGAACTACTTGAGAGAAGACCATCGGAGATGTCTGGCGGACAGCAGCAGAGAGTTGCTATTGCAAGAGCTCTTGTTAAGATGCCAAAAGTTCTTTTACTTGATGAGCCTCTTTCCAATCTTGATGCAAGACTTCGTCTCCAGACAAGGGAGGAACTCAAAAGGATACAGGTTGAGACAGGCATAACGACAGTCTTTGTAACTCACGATCAGGAAGAAGCCATGAGCATTTCCGATACGATCGTTGTTATGAAGGACGGACTTCTTCAGCAGATGGGTAAACCTCAGGAGATATACGATGAGCCTGTTAATCTCTTTGTTGCCAAGTTTCTTGGAACACCTCAGATCAATGTGTTTGAAGGTAAGATATCAGGTGGCAAAGTATATATAGATGACAGATCCGTGCTTGATGCACCCGGAATATCAGATCAGGACGTTTATGTTGCCATAAGACCCGAAGGGTTTATTGTTGATAAAAACGGCCCTCTTAAATGCAGATTCGTAAATCGCGAAGTAATGGGGCGAGATACGAGTGTTGTGGCGCTTCATGATAGATTTCTTGGGGACAATATCAGAGCGATCATTCCGTCCGAAGAGGTGGTTGATCACGAAGACGGAACAGTGTCCTTTTCTTTAAAACCATTCAAAGTGAGGTTGTTTAATAAAACAACCGAGGAGAGGATCAAGCTATGAAAAAGAATCTTATCGCATGGCTGTGCCTTCTTCCGGCCTTGCTATTTCTTTTGGTATTTATGGTATATCCCCTTTTCGATGTTTTTATCTATTCCTTTGAAGAAGGATATAATTTTGCATCGGGAAGATTCTGGGGAACAGGACTATACAACTATTCCTATGTTCTTCACGACCCCTACTTTATCCAGGCACTGAAGAATACCTTTATTATAGTCATCATAACAGTTCCTCTTTCCACGGGAATTGCTCTTTTGATCTCCATGGAGCTAAGTTCCATCAAAGCTTTGAGAGATTTTTTTCAGACAGTTTATTTTCTTCCGTATGTAACCAACACTTTGGCGGTTGGTCTTGTTTTCATGATCCTTTTCAAAAAAACAGCATATTCGGACGGACTTATTTCTTTACTGATACAGGTTTTTGGCGGCCCTTCTGTTGATTTTATAGGAGGACCTTATTGGGCCAAAATGTTTGTTATGTGTTTTTACACTATTTGGATAGTCCTTCCTTTTAAGATATTGATCCTTACTTCTTCCCTTGCGTCGGTTAATCCCATGTATTATAAAGCGGCTCAGGTAGACGCTACTCCTAAGTGGAGAGTTTTTTGGAAGATAACACTTCCGATGATATCACCTATGGTTTTCTATCTGGTTATCACCGGATTTATCGGCGCATTCAAGGCATATAGCGACGAGGTTGCTTTGTTTGGAACTGACCTAAATGCTGCGGGTATGAATACAATAGTCGGATATGTCTATGACATGCTTTACGGTAACAGCGGAGGTTATCCTTCGTATGCTTCAGCGGCGGCGCTAATTCTTTTTATCATAGTATTTACTATTACGACCATAAACCTGATGGTGAGCAGGAAGACAGTGTACTACAACTGAGGGGTTGGAGATTTGTATGAACGAAAAAGATAACAGGAAAATTGAGATAAGAGCAGGGATAACGGATAGGCTTCGAAAGACGGGAACATATATGTTTTTGTCGATCTGGGGTATCATTGTCTTGTTTCCGTTCTACTGGATGCTACTAAGTTCCGTTAAAAGTTATGGCTCATATAATTCGGAATATGTGCCCAGATTTTTTACCACAAGTCCTACTCTGGAGAACTATGTTACAGCTTTCACGGCGGTTCCTCTTGCGAGATATTTTGCCAATACCCTTATTTTTACCCTTGTTACTACATGCATAATGATGCTAGTCGTTATCCTTTCAGCATTTGCTTTTGCAAGACTTGATTTCAAGGGAAAAAATATTGTGTTTTCGCTGTTTCTTTCTCTTATGATGATTCCAAATGAGCTTGTTATCATCACAAATTTTGTTACCATAACAAATCTTAATCTTAGAAACACTTTTACGGGACTGATTCTTCCTTCAGTTACTTCGGTTTTTTATATATATCTTTTAAAAGAGAATTTTGAACAGATTCCGGAAGAACTGTATAAGGCGGCCAAGGTGGACGGTACATCAGATTTTAGATATCTGTGGAAAGTTATGCTTCCTATATCAAAACCTACGATCGTGACTATAACGATCCTTAAGGTTATAGAGTGCTGGAATTCATACGTATGGCCAAGACTTATAACGGACAATTCCAATTATTTCCTGGTTTCAAACGGCATTCAGGAGATTAGAGAAAACGGCTTTGGAAGAGAGAATGTTCCTGCGATGATGGCTGCGGTTGTAGTAATTTCTTTTCCGCTTGTAGTGTTGTTCTTGATCTTTAGACATAAGATTATGGCGGGTGTTGCCAGAGGCGGAACGAAGGGGTGAGAAACGAGATGAGATTAATAAAAAAACTGACGCTCATCGTTGCTATGACCGTGCTCCTTACTGGATGTCACGGGGCAAGAGAGTCTGCGGAATTTGATATTCCGGATGAGTTTGATGAATCAAAAAATATAGAGCTCACCTTCTGGGCCAAGAATGACACCAATGTCAATCAGACCAGGATTTATTCCAAGGCAATAGCGGATTTTGAGAAGCTCTATCCCAATATTAAAGTAAATGTCAGGTTTTATACCGATTACGGCAAGATATACAACGATGTTATCACCAATATTTCGACAGGTACCACGCCAAATGTGTGTGTCACTTATCCGGATCACATCGCTACTTATCTTACGGGTAATAATACGGTGCTGTCCCTTGACGCGCTTTTTGATGATGAGAAATATGGACTTGGAGGTTCTGAACTTAAGTTTGACTCTCCATCTAAAGAGGAGATAGTTCCTGAATTTTTGAAAGAGTGTGCTATTGAGGGTAAGCATTACGCAATTCCCTATATGAGGTCTACAGAAGCGTGTTATGTAAATGAGACTTATGTTAAGAAGCTTGGATACGAGCTTCCGGATGTTCTTACCTGGGATTTTGTTTGGGAGGTTTCGGAGGCTGCCATGGAGAAAAATGCCGATGGGACTTTTAAGGTAAACGGGCAGCAGGTAATGATTCCTTTTATCTATAAATCTACAGATAACATGATGATACAGAGCCTTCGGCAGCTGAACGCAGGTTATTCTGATGATAACGGTAATGTTCTTCTTTTTAACGATGATACCAGAAATATTCTAAAGAATATTTCTGAACATGCTAAAACAGGCTCTTTTTCCACATTTAAGATATCGGGTTATCCTGCCAACTTTTTAAATGCGGGGCAGTGTATATTTGCGGTGGATTCTACGGCGGGGGCGTCCTGGATGGGATCAAATGCGCCGCTGGTTGATATAGCAAAAGAGAAGATGGTGGATTTTGATACGAAGGTTATGACGGTTCCGCAGTATGATCCAAGCAATCCTTGCATGATCTCACAGGGGCCTTCTATCTGCGTGTTTAATAAAAGAGATCCTCAGGAAGTGCTGGCATCCTGGCTCTTTGCGCAATATCTTTTGACCAATGATGTTCAGATAGCATATTCTCAGACTGAAGGATATGTGCCGGTAACAAGTAAAGCTCAGAATGATCCGGCGTACAGGGATTATCTGGGTAAAAAAGGAGCGGATAACAAAGAACACTATGATGTAAAGATAGAAGCTGCGGAGCTTCTTATGGCTAATACCGGGAATACTTTTGTCACTCCTGTGTTTAACGGCTCGGCTTCTGTGAGGGATGCTTCGGGACAGCTCATAGAGAATGTTGTAAAATCCGTAAGGCGTAAGAAGACGGTGGATGATGCTTATATCGATGGGCTCTATAAAGACGTTCGTTCCTTATATCATCTTGATCATGGCGGTGAAAATGTTGGAGGAAAAGCGGAGCTTGGGAAACTTCCGGCAGCGTCGATAGCTCTTTTGACAGTTATTGCCCTTGCCTGGATATTGATTGGTGCATATGCGCTCCGTGAAAGATTATCTTCGGACAAAAAGAATTCATAAATAGGAACTTGTTGTTACTTAAATAATTGTTTTTATTTTTAATAATATCTAGTATAATTTCATTGTTTGAAAAGGCGCGGATTGCCGCGACACTAATGTGCGCATGCACGAACCAGGGAGGAATATTATGAAGAAGACATTGGCACTTGTTTTGACAATGGGTCTTGCATTGTCTGTTATCGGATGCACACCCAAGAAGGCTGATCAGGCAGTAGAGGCAGCAAGTGAAGCAGCTTCAGAGGCGGCAGAGATCGCGAGCGAAGCAGCATCAGTTGCAGAAGAGATAGCTCCTGAAGCTAAGTCAGAAGGCGTTATGACATACGCAGAGTATGTTGCGGCAGATATCGACAGCGAAGTTGTTGTTGAGACTTATGTACAGGCTAAGCAGTCATGGTGGGAAAACAAAGCAACTGTTTATACACAGGATCAGGACGGAGCTTATTTCCTTTACGATATGGCTTGCTCTGAGGAAGATTATGCTAAGCTCACTCCCGGAACCAAGATCAAGGTTACAGGCTATAAGTCTGAGTGGGAAGGCGAAGTTGAGATTGCAGATGCAACATTTGAAATTGAGGACGGCAACTATGTTGCTACAGCAGAGGATGTTACATCAATGCTTGGAACAGATGCGATTATTGACAAGCAGAATAAGTTTGTTTCATTCAGCGGAATGACGGTTGAGCCTTCAACTGATGCAAACGGCAACGAGGTTGCATTCCTTTATAAATGGGATGGTTCAGGTTCACAGGGTGATGATCTTTACTTCAACGTTTCTGTTGATGGAAAGACATATAACTTTACCGTTGAGTCCTACCTTTGCGACAAGGATTCAGATGCATATAAGGCTGTTGAGGGACTTGAAGTTGGTCAGACAGTGGATCTTGAAGGATTCCTTTACTGGTATCAGGGAGTTAACCCTCACATCACAAAAGTAACAGTAAAATAACGATTAAAACGAGAGAAACTATGCAGGGACCCAATATTACAAAAGATTGTGTAGTGGAAGTTACAGACAAGAAGTTCTTAAGGGTATTTGATCTTCAGTATGCTGAAGGAAAGCATTATTTTGATGCGACAAGGAGACCTTTAGACAATATAGTTGCCACAAAGACCGATGAGGAGTTTAAAAAAATGCTTCCTGATGCGGTTAGCTGTGTGGTTATTTCAGAGAAAACCGGTGAGGAGCCAAGACTCCTTTTATCCTACGAGTACAGATATCCTACCGGAAGATTTCTTTTGAGTGTTCCGGCAGGGCTTCTGGACCCATGCGACGCTGCAGAGAAGGAACCTGTTGTTGCAACAGCTATAAGAGAGATTCATGAAGAAACCGGAATAGTTGTTGATGAGAGCAAGGATGACGTTAAGGTTATCAATCCTCTTCTTTTCAGTACTCCGGGGATGACAGATGAGAGCAATGCACTTGTTTGTGTGGTTCTTAAGGATCATGATCTTTCGGGATTATCTCAGGATGGGGCGGAAGGCCAGGAGTGTTTTGATGGATTTTCGCTTATAACCAAAGATGAAGCCAAGAAGCTTCTTAAGGATGGCGTGGATGACAGAGGTCATTTCTATTCCATTTTTACTTGGGCGGCGCTTATGTATTTTTCTCTTGATATGTGGAAATGAATGTGGGAGCGAAGAGTTGAAAGCGACTCTTTGCTCCTATTTTTTATATCATATGAGCAAAACTTTTTTGAAATCAAAAAACGTATAAAAGATACTTATATTTTGGCTGGTATCATCCGATATATTTAAAAGAAACGAATAGGCAAGGAAGCCTGCAAGATTATTCTTGAGAAATGGAGGGAACCATGAGTAATATATCTGAATTATCTGCCGGAATATCCGGAACGTACGAAAATCCCCAGGTCAATAAAACCGAAAAGACATATGGTAATTATGGCAAGACTATAGGTAAGGCCAAACTCTCCGAAGAGGGAGCCAAGTACTATGAGGAGCTTAAGAAAAAATTCTCCGGAATGGATTTTGTCCTTGTAAGTGCAGACATGAAGGACTATGCCAAGCAGAATGCCAGCTCGTATGGAAACGCCAATAGGATGGTTGTCCTTATCGATGAGGAAAAGATAGAACGAATGGCTACAGACTCTGAGTACCGTGCAAAGTACGAAGGACTTATCGCACAGGCTCAGAATAAGATGCCAGAGCTTAAGTCTATTATGCAGACCAAGGGTAATGTTAAGACCATAGGAATGCAGGTTGAAGATAACGGCACTGCGTCATTCTTTGCGGTTATGCGCAAGTCATCTCAGGAGATGACAGAGAAGCTGGCAGAAAAGAGAGCAGAGAAGAAGGCAGAGGAAAAAGCAGCTAAAAAAGCTGAGGCTAAGAAAGAAGCCAAAGAGGAACAGCTTGAGAAAATACAGGAAAAATCTGCGGATACAGTTATCGATGATGAGGAGGACTATGTAATTCTCATGGCGAGCTCTGTGGAGGATCTTATAAAGAAAATAGATGATTATAACTTTGCATATAGAGCAGATACGATAAAGACGCCTTATGAGAAAACAATAGGACAGACAATAGATTTCAAGGGATAATAATATATTGATTTAAAAGAGCTTCGGGAAACGGATTTAGATTCTGTTTTCCGAAGCTTTTTTTGCATAAAAATTTTTTATAAAAAAAGTGAAGATTTTTGTGTGGCTGCTTCGTTATATTATATGTAGGACATGTCATACAAAGAAGAAGGTGAGAAAAATCGATTCTAAGGAAAAGTTAATAGAGATTATGGCCAAGTACAAGAATCTGGTTTTCTCACTGTGTATCAAGATGACCGGTGATTATTTTGTTGCGGAAGATATCACGCAGGAAACATTTATCTCTGCTTATGAGCATTTGGGTGAGTTTGATGGGAACAATGACAAAGCTTGGATCTGCAGGATAGCAAGTAACAAATGTGTTGATTATCTGCGGGCAGCAGATAGAAAAACAGCGCCTTCTGAAGATGTACAGATATCGGCAGAAAGCTTTTCTAAAGAAGGTCCGGAGCAAGAAGCTGTCAAAAGAGATGTTATAGAGCATGTGGAGAAAAAGTGCAATGCCCTTCCCGATGGATATTCTAATATAGCTAACATGTACTTTATCAAAGGCTTTAAGGCGGCAGAAATATCACAAAAACTTGGGATCCCTTTAAAGACGACACAGACCAAAATCTACAGAGCAAGAGAGATGTTGAGGAAAAATATAAGAAAGGAGGACCTGCTTGCATGAGTAATTATAATGAATACTTGTCTGATGAAGAGCTTAACAAGCTTATCACGGAAATAGAAGAGGAAGGCGAAAAGGTTGCTCCTTGCAGTATTGAAGAGTCAGTACTTGTGTACGTGGATAAAAGGAACAACAAAAAGAGTGAAAAGATAAGCTATTATATCTATTGCGCAAAAGTAGTGGCTTCAATGGCTGCCGCAGTTTTTATTTTAGTTCTTTTGCCTGTGGTTAAAGGAAATAATCATAGTATTCCGGCTAAAGAAGAGGTGGTAGTACAAGAAGAACCCCTTAGCAAGGAAGAGCTTCTTTCAAAGGAATATACAGGCAAAAAAGATGAAGTGTTAAATAGACCGACGGGGCGTGAGCGTATTGAAAGGCTACAGTCGGAATTGCAGTCAAAGATAGAAGAGTTGTATCAGTAAATAGGAGGATTTAAAAATGGAGATTAAGAAAAAGAACGGCTTTTTTACATTTATATTTTCTTTTGTTCCCGGAGCAGTTGAGATGTATATGGGACTTATGAAGAGCGGATTTAGTATATTGTTGATTTTTGCGACATCTATTGTGCTTTCCAGCTTCTTGCCGGGACTTCTTGAGGGCTTTTTTATAGCTTTCGCAATAGTGACTTGGATATATGCCTTTTTTCATGGTTGGAATATCTATTCTCAGAGTCCGGAGCGTTTAGCTCAGATGGAAGATGGATATATCTGGAAAGATTTTGTAGATGAAAGGAAAAGTTCTATTCCTGATGGCTTTGTGAAAAAGGCTGCTCCTATAGCTCTTATAGTATTAGGCGCATCAGCAATATGGAATTATGTTTCCGGAATTCTGATCAGACAGATTCCTGATGAATATTGGAATGATCTGTACCTTCCTATAAGGGAACTGCCTCAGCTTGTGATCGCAATACTATTTGTAGTTATCGGCGTTAAACTTATCAAGGGCAGAAAAAAGAAGTTTGAGGAGGAAACTGTAGAAAATACTACATTGATCGCTGAGCAAACTAAGGAGGGCTAAATGGAAAAGAGCGTGAGGGTGCACAGAGTCGGCACCATAACAACAGGAATATGTTTAATAAGCTTTGGAAATGCGTTTTTGGCGCATATGTTTCTGGGAAAGATCAGTTATGAATTCATTTTCCATATGTGGCCGCTTATCTTAATAGGACTTGGGATTGAACTTATGATATCCAATTTCACAGGAGAAAAGCTTGTCTATGACAAAGGGGCAATATTTCTTGTGATTGTCATGGTTTTCTTCGCTATGGGAATGGCGTTTATGGAACGCTTTATGTTGATTTAAAATAAATATGTTTTGATTTATCAGGGGATTTTTAATGATAAAAAAGAACGGAGTTGAGGGGATTTGAACCCCTGCGCCGGCAAAACCGACCTACCGGATTTCGAATCCGGACCCTTCAACCACTTGGGTACAACTCCTAACGCTTTGGGTTTTCCAAAGCGTTTTTTATTATACTTTTTTATAAAGTTCACGTCAATGCGTATTACTTGGCAGTACAGCCATTCTTTTGTATAATTGTTAGTAGTGTGTGTTTTAATAAAAAAGGAATCCAAAGGAGGACTTTTCACATGATGAGAATAGGTATGCTGACCAGTGGCGGCGATTGTCAGGCGTTAAATGCAGCTATGCGAGCTGTAGTTAAATGCATTGCGAACAGCGGCGAAGAAGTTGAATTTTATGGCTTTTTGAATGGTTACAGAGGGCTTATCTACAGCGATTTCCGCATGCTGACATCTCATGATTTTTCGGGAATTCTTACCAAGGGCGGAACAATCCTTGGAAGCTCCAGAACTCCTTTTAAGACCATCAAAGAACCTGATGAAAATGGTCTGGACAAGGTCGAGGCTATGAAGCAGAACTATTACAAGCTCAAGCTTGACTGCCTTGTGGTTCTTGGAGGTAACGGTTCTCAGAAGACAGCCAATCTGCTTTCTCAGGAGGGACTTAATATAGTATCTCTTCCCAAGACCATTGATAACGATCTGTGGGGAACAGATATGACATTTGGTTTCCAGAGTGCTGTGGATGTAGCTACGGGAGTGATAGATAACATACATACTACGGCTGATTCTCATGGACGAGTTTTCATCATTGAAGTTATGGGACACAAGGTTGGATGGCTTACGCTAAACGCCGGTATTGCGGGTGGAGCAGATGTAATTCTTATCCCTGAGATTCCATATGATATAGACAAGGTGTGCGAAGCTATTGAGGGAAGAGACCGAAGAGGCAGCAGATTTACGATCATAGCTGTTGCGGAAGGTGCTATTTCCAAGAAGGATGCTAAGCTTTCCAAGAAAGAGTATAAGGAGAAATTGGAGAAATCCAAATATCCTTCTGTTTCTTATGAGATTGCAGAAGCTATTCAGAAGCGCACAGGACACGAAGTGAGAGTTACGGTTCCGGGACACATGCAAAGAGGTGGAGCGCCGGATCCTTATGACAGAGTCTTTGCATCAAGACTCGGGGCAGAAGCAGGTCGTCTTATTCTCAAAAAAGAGTATGGCTTCATGGTTGCCTATAAGAACAGAGAGATTGTAAAGGTGCCTCTTAGCGAGATCGCAGGCAAGCTTAAATCTGTTTCTCCTGATGCAAGTATTATCAAAGAAGCCAAGATGCTTGGTGTATGCTTTGGGGATTGACGCATACATCTAAACGGGTTTTGGTGGCGGAGTATTTTTCCAGATGAGTTATGTAGCTTTATACAGAAAGTTCAGGCCTCCTGTTTTCGAGGACGTTAAGGGCCAGGACCATATAATAACCACTTTAAAAAATCAAATTAAATCTAACAGAGTCGGACATGCTTACCTGTTTTGCGGAACGCGCGGAACAGGTAAGACTTCTGTTGCCAAGATTCTGGCAAGAGCAGTTAACTGTGAACATCCGGTTGACGGAAGCCCTTGTGGCGAATGTGAGATGTGCAAGTCTATTGCCGCCGGCAACAGCATGAATGTTATCGAGATAGACGCCGCATCCAACAACGGTGTAGATAATATCCGTGAGATTATTGATGAGGTGTCGTATTCCCCTACAAAAGGAAAGCGCAAAGTATATATCATCGACGAGGTGCATATGCTATCCGCCGGTGCTTTTAATGCGCTTTTAAAGACTTTGGAAGAACCTCCGGAATACGTTATGTTTATTTTGGCTACAACGGAAGTGCAGAAGATTCCCATAACGATTCTCTCAAGGTGCCAGAGATATGATTTCCACAGGATCACTATAGATACCATAGAAGGAAGACTTCGAGAAGTTGTTGACGCCGAGGGAATACAGGTTGAGGAGAAAGCACTTAGATATATCGCTAAGACTGCTGATGGTTCGATGAGAGATTCTCTTAGTCTTCTTGACCAGTGCGTAGCATTTAATTACGGAGAGGAACTTACATATGACAAGGTGCTCAATGTGCTTGGAGCCGTTGACACAGAGGTTTTTAGCAAGCTCTTTTCCGCATTATATAATCAGGATGCCAATTCTGCACTTACTGTGCTCTCCGATGTTGTTATACAGGGAAGGGAATTGGCGCAGTTTGTAAATGATTTTGTCTGGTATTTAAGAAACCTTATGCTTGTAAAAGCTTCGGATCAGATGGAGGATGTTGTGGATGTTTCGTCTGACAACCTTAAGGATCTAAAGCAGCAGGCAGAAGGAGCTGAGACAGATACAATAATCAGATATATCCGTATTTTTTCGGAACTGTCTTCACAGCTAAGATATGCCACTCAGAAGCGTATATTGATAGAAATAACTCTTATCAAGATGTGCAAGCCTCAGATGGATGAGTCTGATGAATCTCTTGAGGACAGGATCAGAGTGCTTGAGCAGCATGATGAGGAAAATGGTAAGATTTTGGATGGTATCAGATCCGGGCAGGTTGCTGTTGCGGTTTCAGGTGCTGCGGCCCCCGGAGTTCAGGCGCAGCCTAAGGTTAAGAAAGTTCTTGACAGAGCAGTGCCGGAAGATATACAAAAGCTTGTGAAGGAATGGCCAAGGATTCTTGCAAGGATGGAGAATCCTATGAAGACATACATGCAAAGAGCAAGGCTCAGCCTTGGGAACAACGATGTTTTACAGATTGTCTTTGACAATAAGCAATTGGCAGATAAATACTCTGCCGGGCAGTCTGCGGAGGATCTTATGAATGTGCTTGAGCAAGCCTCAGGCAAGCATGTTGAATTTGAAACAAGATTTTTGGAACAACAACAGTCTTTTGAAGAGAACTACGTAAATTTACAGGCAATCAAATTTGATATTGTTACTGAAGATGAAGAAAAGGAGAACTAAGAATGGGAAGACGTGGTGGATTTCCCGGAGGCGGAATGCCGGGAAACATGAACAATTTGATGAAGCAGGCGCAGAGAATGCAGCGCCAGATGGAGGAAAGTCAGAAGGAACTTGAGACCAAGGAGTTTACTGCAAAGGCTGGCGGTGGTGCAGTTGAGGCCACTGTTCTTGGAAGCAAAACACTTAAGAGCGTTGTGATCTCACCTGAAGCGGTTGACCCCGATGATGTTGAGATGCTCCAGGACATGATTGTTGCTGCTGTTAACGAAGCAATGAAGCAGGCTGATGAAGCAAGCGGAGCAATGATCGGAAAGATGACAGGTGGCTTAGGCGGAGGATTTCCTTTCTAATGGATCTTTACAGCGGACATATTAACCGGCTGATCGATGAGCTGGCGGCTCTTCCGGGAATAGGAGGTAAGTCGGCCCAGAGGCTGGCTTTCTATATAATAAACCTGCCCAAAGACAGAGTTGCCAAATTGGCAGATTCTATTACCAGCGCAAGGGAGAATGTACATTACTGTAAGGTGTGTTGCACACTTACGGATGATGACGTCTGCCCTATCTGCAGTAATTCCGCAAGGGATCACAGTACGATCATGGTTGTAGAAAATGCTAGGGATTTAGCAGCATATGAGAAGACGGGTAAATATGACGGGGTATATCATGTTCTCCATGGGGCAATATCACCCATGTTGGGGATTGGCCCCGGAGATATCAGGCTAACCGAGCTGATGCAGAGGCTTCAGACTGAAGACATTAAAGAGGTTATAGTTGCTACCAATTCAAGTCTTGAGGGTGAGACCACGGCTATGTATATCAGCAAACTCATCAAACCGACAGGTATCAAGGTTACCAGGATCGCCAGTGGCGTTCCTGTGGGAGGAGACCTTGAGTATATAGATGAAGTTACACTTCTAAGGGCATTGGAAGGTAGAACGGAGCTTTGACACATTATTTTTATACCAAACGGAGGTTATTATTATGGCAGTAAGAAAAGAGCAAGTTGGGGTAACTCCACAGAACGAGACTATTTATGCGTTTCACATCACAAATGGCAATGATGCTGAAGCTGTAATACTTAATTATGGATGTATCATTAAGAACATTTTTGTAAAAGATAATAATGGCAACAAGGTGGACGTTGTTCTTGGATTCGATGATGTTACAGGATATTTTGAAAACAGCTGTTTCCTTGGAGCGGCAGTAGGACCTACAGCTAACAGAATCGCAAATGCGAAGTATAAGATTAATGGAAAAGAGTTTTCTCTTCCTGTTAACGACGGACCCAACAACCTTCACACAGATATGGATAAAGGATTCCACAAGAGAATCTGGGATGCAGAAGAGGGTGACAACTTTGTGAAGTTTACACTTAATTCAGCAGATGGTGATATGGGATTTTCAGGAAACAGAGTTTTCAATATCACATATACTTTTACGGATGATAATGCGCTTTCAATTCACTATCATGCAACAAGTGACGCGGATACTCTTATCAACATGACCAACCATTCATATTTCAACCTTGGCGGTCAGGCATCTGGGTCAATCCTTGATCATTCTCTTTTACTCAGTGCTTCTAACTATACACCTGTAATTGATTCTGCTGCTATACCTACAGGTGAGATTGCAACTGTTAAGGGAACTCCTTTTGATTTTACTCAGGAGAAGACAATAGGACAGGATATTAATGCTGATAACGAGCAGCTTAAGGCAGTTGGAGGATATGATCACAATTACGTTATTGATGAAGCGGACGGAACTATGAGAGCGTTTGCTACTTTGTCATCTTCCAAGACCGGTATATCAATGAAGTGCTTTACAGATCTTCCCGGAGTGCAGCTTTATGCCGGTAATTTCCTTTCAGCCAAGAATGCAAAGGGCGGAATTGAGTACAAGGCAAGAGATGGTGTTTGTCTTGAAACCCAGTTCTATCCTAATTCTATAAATGAAGCCGGATTCCCTGATCCTGTATTTGGTCCCGGCAAGGATTACGATACAACAACTATTTACCAGTTTGTTTGATGCTTGTATTGAGCGTTTAGAGGCTGGTTTTTTGGAGGCGAGAATTGGCAGAAGTACGTGATTTTAGTACATATGCGGGAAAAGTTAATAAAGCAGGTCTGCAGGATTCTTCCGATAGAGGGACTTCCTATAAGGAAAGGATAAGAAGCCATAAGCTTATTGTCTTTTTTAGAACAATAATCATAGTGGCGACTATATCACTGCTTACTTTTGTTATATATGTAAGCTGGAGAGATAAGGAATATTCTGAGGCGGTATATTCCAAGGGCGCTCCAATAACAAACGGAAGCGACTCCAAGATTATCGGCTTGGGCGGATGTATTGTTCAATATAGTAAAGACGGTGTCAGTTGCTTGGATGCAAACGGGCAGGCGCTATGGAATCAGACCTATGAGATGCAGAGTCCGATAGCAAGGACGTGTGGAAATGCCATAGCGATAGGTGATTACAACGGACATAATATCTATGTCAATAATGTAAACGGAGCACTGGGTGAGGTGGAGACCAATCTTCCTATAAGAGATTTTTGTGTATCCTCTCAAGGCGTAGTTGCAGCTGTTTTGGACGGAACCAATGTCACATGGATCTACTTATATGACGCGCAAGGCAATGTTCTTGCCAACTCTAAGACAACAATGAAGGACAGCGGATATCCTCTTAGCATAAGCATTTCGCCTAACGGAGAACTGGCATGCGTTTCTTATCTGTATCCAAAAGACGGAGTGGTTAAGACCAGTGTGGCTTTCTTTAACTTTGGGTCGGTAGGACAGAATGCAATAGATAACTATGTCAGTGGATATGATTATCCCGGAGTTGTTGTTCCGTATGTGCAGTTTATGACAGCAGATAAACTCTTTGCAGTATCGGATGATAGAGTGATGTTTTTTAGCGGCGCAGAGAAGCCTGTGAGCCTGACGGAGAACTTCACCGGAGATGATGAGGTTAGATCGGTATACTATAATGAAAATTATGTTGGATTGGTATTTTCAAACAATACTACCGACGGGGCCTATAGACTACAGGTTTATAACACATCCGGAAATCTGGTGCTTACGACTTATTTTGATATTGAGTATTCAGAGATTATATTCAGCAACAAACAGATTGTAATATACAATGAGGATGAATTAATCTTAAAGGATATGAACGGACATATTAAATATCAGGGTGCTTTTGAGAATCCGGTGAGAACAGTTGTGCCTACGGATACAATGAGTAAATTTATCCTTGCTACTAAGACAAGCGCAGATACATTGATTCTTAAATAAGGAGACAGTCATGAATTTAGATATCTCACAAGTGGTGATAACGACAGTTGTCGTTTGCCTGTTTTTGTGGAGAATGTCGTATGGCGCCAACAATGGCCTGTTTGCGGAAGCGGCGGGCCTTGTTTCTGTTTTGGCGGCATTTATTTCCATATATTACGTAATGAAGATAGCCGGAGATGTTATAAATGCCAATTTTGGTACGGTTATCACAAAGATAGGATATTTGGTGGTGGCGTTCTTAATATATGGCGTCATGAAGGCCATAGGAGAAGCGTTTTCCAAGGTAAAAGAAGTTCCCGTTTTAAGCGGCATCAATAGACTTTTTGGAGCTGTTTTTGGCGCAGCGGAGGCTTTTTTGATAATTTATCTTGTTCAGTTTATTACAAAAATAGAGTTGCTTGACACGTTCAAAACCGTGTGTTTAAGCGTGTTTGAGCACATTCAGAAAACTTTTATAAAATAATAAAAAAAGTTATTGACACAGGTATAACCCTGTGATATTCTAAATAAGCTGTCGCTGAGGACAGCGCAGCACAGTACCTTGACAAATAAACAGTAATGCAACCCTGAAAGATTCCAAGAGAATAATTCAGAACAAAATAGTAAATTAACGGACAGAACAAAAGCCAAGCTTGAGTTCTGGCCAGATCAAACTTTTAAACGTGAGAGTTCGATCCTGGCTCAGGATGAACGCTGGCGGCGTGCCTAACACATGCAAGTCGAACGGAGATTTAACGCTGACGAGACT
>JAEEGK010000318.1_pt1 | contig 121080 bp, 104 predicted proteins | sample 8958771 | NCBI WGS metagenome assembly JAEEGK01 (sample SAMN16246547, study PRJNA631951) | gut metagenome | biome: gut microbiome; feature: rumen; material: SC-attached | host: Bos | place: Iran: Karaj | collected 2018-10 | reverse complement strand
CACCAAAAAGGAAAAACAGGTCGCGCTAAGACTGCCGGATCTTAAGCTTGTCATAACCGCGACTGAATATGGTTATAAGCGTGAAGACGGCGTATATGTCATTCCTATCGGATGCCTGAAAAATTAGCCACGCCTTCCCATTCTTAAATTCTTAAACATTACTGTCTTATGACGCCCCCGGGTTTGTGGGGGCTTTTTTGCTTTGTGAAATTTTTTCTTGTAAATCACTCGAAAGTGGGTTATTATATAGGGTACTCGTGATAATATACCCTTTTGCGCCCCGAGTTCATGGGGCTTTATGAAACCAATGTGAGGCCGCGATGATAAGAGCTCATCAAAAATCATTCCATAGCTTGTTTATCATATCAGATACTATCCTGGTCATTTTGGCTTTTATCCTGTCCTACTACATTAGGTTTTCGATCATCGGAACCCGGGAAGGAGTCAAGTATCTCCCTCTCAGCGCATATGCCGGGTATCTTTTTTTCATAGCTTTGGGGTATCTCCTGATCTTCCTCTTCGGAGGTCTCTACAATCCCCAGAGAAGCCGTTCGCTGATCCGACAGTTTTTTGACGTTATCCGCGCGAACCTTTTCGGAGTTGTCTACTTCCTTGCCCTGTTGTACATGGTGAAGCAGATCGATATTTCCCGTACCTTTATCGCGGTCTTTGCGGTGGTAAACACGTTGCTTGACGTTCTTTTCAGGCTGTGCCTCTATTCATTTCTGCGCACCCTGAGAAAACACGGCAAAAATCTCAAGCATGTGTTGATAGTGGGGTATTCAAGGACGACCGAGGTTTACATCGATCGTCTTATAGCCAATCCCGAATGGGGCTATTCGGTAATGGGGATCCTGGACAACGAGATGGAAAAAGGCACCAGATACAGAGGTGTTAAGGTGCTGGGCAGACTGGACGAGCTTGATCATGTTCTTTCCGAGCACGATCTCGATGAGCTGATCATAGCGCTCAAGGTGGAGGATTACACAAAGCTTGCGGAGATAGTGGAAACGGGCGAGCATTACGGACTTCACACGAAGTTTGCTCCCGATTTCATGAACCTGATCTCCGGAAATGCCAACATGGAGGATATGGACGGAGTTCCCGTTATCAACATCCGTTCCGTTCCGCTGGCAAGCATGGGAAACCGCTGTTTAAAGCGCACGGAAGACATTGTCCTGGGCATCCTTGCCCTCATCATCGCAGCTCTTCCCATGGCGGTGGTGGCAGTGATCGTCAAAGCGACGTCAAAAGGACCGGTCATATACAAGCAGAAACGCATTGGGCTTCACAACAGGGAATTCACCATGTACAAGTTCCGCTCCATGGTGGTTCAGGATGAAGATGACGAAAAGAAAGAGTGGACCACTGAGAACGACGACAGAGTAACGAAGGTCGGCAGGTTCATCCGTCGCACAAGCATAGACGAACTGCCCCAGCTCTTCAATGTCCTTAAAGGGGACATGAGCCTGGTCGGCCCCAGACCCGAGCGCCCTTACTATGTCGACAGGTTCAAAGAAGAGATACCGAGATATATGGTAAAGCACCAGGTGCGTCCCGGCATTACGGGCTGGGCCCAGATCAACGGATACAGAGGCGACACCTCTATCAAGAGAAGGGTGGATTGCGACATCTGGTATATCGAAAATTGGAAACTGTGGCTTGATATTGCCATTCTGTTTAAAACACTGTTCAGGGCAAAGGATTACAATGCCTACTAAACCCTGAAGCTTTTCAAATAATACAAAGGATGATCTATGACAGACGAATTAGACAAATTTAACAACGAAACAGAAAATGAGATCGATACCGTATCCGAAAACAAAAACGATCCGGATACAAAGAAGGAGGAGGATCCCAACAAGCCTGCGGACAGAGAAGAAGTCTGCTCCATGTGCCGACGCACGGAGTCTCAGGTAAAGAGGATGTTCGTTCTTCACCCCGGTCTTTGCATCTGCGATGACTGTATGCAAAAGACCATGGACACATTGGCCGGCGGCGGTTCGCTTTCGATCATGGGACTCACTCCCAAGAACAACGAGGAGGAAGACAACAACAAGAAGGGCAGCTTCGGCGATCTGGCGGGCCTGTCCAACCTGATCTTCGGGGATCTTCCCACGGTGCCCATGAACCAGCGGCTCAAGAAAAAGAAGCCTCCGGTAAAGAAGGAAGAGGACATCGAAGCAAAGTTTGACATTAAGAATCTCAAGCCCCCGCACGTGATCAAGGCGGAACTGGACGACTATGTGGTCGGACAGGAGCGCGCGAAGAAGGTCATGAGCGTGGCGGTTTACAATCATTACAAGAGAGTGTTCGACAAGAACGAGGACGGCATCGAGCTGGAGAAATCCAATATGCTCATGATCGGGCCCACAGGCTGCGGTAAGACCTACATGGTAAAGACTCTTGCCAAGCTCCTGAACGTTCCCCTTGCCATCGCCGATGCCACTTCCCTTACGGAAGCGGGCTACATCGGAGACGACGTGGAGAGTGTTCTTTCAAAGCTCCTCGTGGCTGCGGACAATGACGTGGAACGTGCGGAAAAAGGCATAGTCTTCATCGATGAGATCGACAAGCTCGCAAAGAAACACACCACCAACAGCCGTGATGTTTCGGGCGAATCCGTTCAGCAGGGACTCCTGAAGCTCCTTGAGGGAGCGGAGGTTGAAGTCCCGGTCGGCGCGATGAGCAAGAATGCCATGGTTCCCATGACCACCATGGACACCACCAACATCCTTTTCATCTGCGGCGGCGCTTTCCCCGAGCTGGACAAGATCATCAAGCAGAGACTCAACAAGACCTCTGCTGTAGGCTTTTTGGGTGAGCTTTCGGATAAATACGATGATGACAGGAACATAGCCGGAAAGGTTGAACTTGCGGATCTGCGCGAGTTCGGCATGATCCCCGAGTTCCTCGGACGTCTCCCCGTTGTCTTCGCCCTCGACAGCCTGAAGCAGGAGGACATGGTAAGGATCCTCACCCAGCCCAAGAATGCCATCCTGAAGCAGTACAAGAAGCTGCTCTCCATGGATGAGGTCGCTCTGGAATTTGAAGACGGCGCTCTTTCCGCCATTGCGGAAAAGGCCCTTAAGAGAGATACGGGCGCAAGAGCTCTTCGTGCCATCATTGAAGAGATCATGCTTGATATAATGTATGAGATACCCAAGGACGATTCCATCGGAAAGGTCATCATCACCGAGGATTACGTGGCAAAGAACGGAGCGCCTCAGATCATTCTCAGATCCGGCAGCAACTGATCTTTTGAAACCGACTGTTAAATTTTTCGACTTATAAGGAGAAACTCTATGGGAAACTGGGAAAAAAGCCTGAAGAGCGTCGAACCCTATGTACCGGGCGAGCAGCCTTCATTTACGGACATGATCAAACTCAACACCAACGAAAACCCCTACCCTCCCGCACCGGGCGTTAAGAAGCTGCTCAGGGAGATCGACACCGATATGCTCCGCCGCTATCCCAAGGTGGATTCGGAGGAACTTGCAAAGGGGCTTGCGGAGGAATACGGAACGGATTTCAGAAACGTGTTTGTGGGCGTAGGTTCGGACGATGTGCTCGGAACCGCGTTTTTAACGTTCTTCAAAGGCAAAAAGGTCCCCATCCTTTTCCCGGATGTCACCTACTCATTCTACCCCGTCTGGGCAAGGCTGTATGACATTCCCTTTGAGACTCCCGCACTGGATGAAAACTTCCGTCTTGTAAAGGAAGATTACTATAAACCCAACGGAGGCGTGGTAATTGCGAATCCCAATGCCCCCACCTCCATCGCGGAGCCTGTTTCCGTGATCGAGGACATAGTGAAGCACAATCCCGATTCCGTTGTGATCGTGGACGAAGCATATGTTGATTTCGGCGGAGAAACCGCCCTCGGACTTGTGGGAAAATATGACAACGTGCTTGTTGTGCGTACTTTCTCCAAATCCCGTTCAATGGCCGGTCTAAGGATCGGTTTTGCGATCGGATCCCCAAAACTCATCGCCTTCATGACAGCCATCAAGAACTGCTACAATTCTTACACGATGAACACACTGTCCATACTCTGCGGAGCCGAGTGTCTGAAAGACCGGGCGTACTTTAAGGAGTCGGTGGACAGGATCGTAAATACAAGGGAAAAAGCCGTGAAGGGTCTGGAAGAACTGGGCTTTAAGGTACTTGACTCATCGGCCAATTTCCTTTTTGCAACCCACAAAAGCGTAAAGGCAAGAGAGATCTTCAACAAGCTCAAGGAAAAGCACATTTTCGTGCGCTATTTTGCAAAGCCGAGGATCGACAACTATCTGCGTATCACGGTGGGAACCGATGCGGAGATGGAGAAGCTTTGCGCTGCGCTTAAAGAAATACTCGGATAATGAAGCAAAGAAACATACAACAGCAGATGGATGATATGATCGAAGAGCTGAAGGCAAAGGGCGATGTGCCCGCTCTGTTTTTGCACTCCTGCTGTGCGCCCTGCTCCTCCTATGTTTTCGAGTATCTCTCCGATTTCTTTTCAATAACGGATTTTTACTATAACCCCAACATCTATCCGGAAACGGAGTACAAAAAGAGAGTTGAGGAGATCAAAAGACTGATAGAATTACAGCCTCACAGGCACGAGGTCACTTTTACGGAAGGGCAGTACGACCCCGCCCGTTTTTTCGAAGCGGCAAAGGGTCTGGAGAACAGCCCCGAGGGAGGCGACAGATGTGCCAAGTGCTTCGAGCTGCGCCTCAGGGAAACGGCGAAGGAAGCAAAAAAGAGAGGCATAGACCTCGTCACCACGACGCTCACCATTTCTCCCTTAAAGAACGCAAAACTTCTGAACGAGATCGGTGAGAGAGTCTGCCGGGAAGAGGGCGTGAGCTGGCTGCCGTCGGATTTCAAGAAAAAGGGCGGCTACCAAAGATCCATTGAACTTTCAAGGGAATATGACCTGTACAGACAGAACTATTGCGGATGTATCTTCTCAAAGAACGGACGATGCGTACACGGCTGTGCTTTGGGAACAGATGTAAAGAAGGAGGAATCACATGATTGAACTCGTTCCCATTCACGACAGGACTATCAGAGAGCTTCAGGAGGCAAGAGAACATGAAGTGCTTTCGCCGAATGCAAGTTTTTCGGATTCGACCAGAGGCAGACTGCGCGAAGAGAAGGAATGCGACCTTCGCCCCTGCTATCAAAGGGACAGAGACCGTATCCTTTACTCGAAGGCTTTCAGAAGGCTGAGCGGCAAGACTCAGGTCTTCCTTGCGCCCGAGGGTGATCACTACCGCACACGCCTTACCCACACTCTCGAGGTGGCACAGACTGCAAGAGCCATTGCCAAGTCACTCAGGCTTAACGACGATCTGACGGAAGCCATCGCTCTCGGACACGATCTGGGACACACCCCCTTCGGACATGCGGGGGAGAGAGCCCTGAACCGTATAATGGGCGAGACCTGCGGCCTCAATTTCAAACACTTTGAGCAAAGCATCCGTGTAGTCGACATCATCGAAAAACACGGCAAAGGTCTGAACCTGACATGGGAAGTGCGAAACGGCATTTTAAACCATCAGGTGGACACCATTCCCGCCACGCTTGAGGGAAGAGCCGTTCGACTCTCCGACAAGATGGCCTACATTAACCACGATATAGACGACGCGATCAGAGGAGGCATCATCCGGGACGAAGACATCCCGACACGCTTCACCGATATTCTCGGGCACACGCTCACCACGCGTCTGAATACCGAGATACATGATATAATCAAAACAAGCATAGACACCGACGACGTCAGGATGTCCGCGGAAATGAGCGAGATATTGATGGATCTGAAGGCGTGGATGTTTGAAAATGTTTACACCAACCCCGTAGCCAAGGGACAGGAAGCCAAGGCGGAGGAGCTGGTCATAGAATTATTTATGCATTATCTGGAACACATCGATCTTCTGCCCGACGATTACAAGGTAATGTTGGACAAAGAGGGCGAGACCAGGGAAAGAGTTGTCTGCGACTATGTTGCGGGCATGACCGACCGTTACGCCGTCAACAAATACAAGGAGATCAAGGTTCCTTTCAGTTGGGACGTTTATTGATTACCGAGGAGTTGCATGTACTATTCCGATGAGACAATCTCAGAGATATTTGCGCGCAATGACATTGCGGATGTGGTGGGGATGTATGTCCACCTCACGAAAAAGGGGGCAAATTACTGGGGGCTCTGCCCTTTCCACGGGGAGAAGACTCCGTCTTTTTCGGTGAACACCAACAAGCAGATGTTCTATTGCTTCGGCTGTCACAAAGGCGGAAACGTCATCACCTTTTTGATGGAGTATGAGAATCTCACTTTCCAAGAGGCTGTCAAAGAACTGGCGGAAAGGTCCGGAGTGGAACTTCCCGAGGTAAGGGAAACGGAAGAGGACAAAAGGAACAGAAACCTGATACAAAGGCTTTATGAAGTGAACAAACTGGCAGCGGAGTATTTCTTCAAGCTCGGAAGGACCGAGAGGGGAAAGCGCGCCATCGACTACTTCAGGAAAAGAGGCCTTACCGACGAAACCATCCTTCATTGGGGGCTGGGCTATTCTCAACCCTACAGTGATGATCTGTATAAATTCCTTAAGAGCAAGGGCTACAACGACGAGTTCCTGAAGGACACGGGCCTTGTCACCATAAATGAGCGCGGAGCGAACGACAAGTTCTGGAACCGTGCGATGTTCCCCATAATGGACGAACGTGACAGGGTGATCGCCTTCGGAGGAAGAGTAATGGGCGACGGAGAACCGAAGTACCTGAATTCCCCCGAGACAAAGGTGTTCGACAAGGGCTTTAACCTGTATGGCCTGAACTATGCCAAGCATTCCGCGAAGAAGTATTTTCTTCTCTGCGAAGGGTATATGGATGTCATTTCCCTTCATCAGGCGGGCTTCACCAATGCGGTGGCCTCGCTGGGAACGGCTCTTACGGACAAGAATGCTCTGAAGCTTTCGAAGTATGTGAAGGAGGTCTACCTGACCTACGATTCAGACGGAGCCGGCACAAAAGCGACTCTTCGTGCCATCCCCATGCTTGAGGCAAGAGGCATCACCGTAAAGGTGGTGAACATGAAGCCCTACAAGGATCCCGACGAATTCATCAAGAACCTCGGGGCCGAGGAGTATCAAAACCGCATAGACAATGCGGAAAGCAGCTTCTTTTTTGAACTCAGGATCAAAGCATCCGGGTACAATATGGAAGATCCAAAAGAAAAAAACGACTTTTATGAGAGCGTTGCAGGTCGTATGTTGGAGATAACCAATGAACTCGAGAGGAGTACCTATGAAGAGGCCTTCGCAAAGCATTATAATGTCGATTTTAAAAAATTCCATGAGCTTGTTATAGAAAAAGCTCGAAGGGAGGGGCCGAGGAAACCGTCCTATCGTACAAGCGACGAAGGGGAACGGATCCCCAAGAAAAAATATGAAAATGCGGCCGAAAAAAAGCTGGACGACAAAGTCCTTCAGCCGCAGAGACTGTTGCTCACATGTCTTTCCGACAATCCCACGCTTTACAAAAAGCTGGCTTCTGTGCTCGAGGTTTCGGACTTTTCCGAAGGTTTGTACAGAAAAGTAGCCGAGCTGGCTTACAGGTTCTGCGAGGAATCGGGAAGCGTTAATCCCGCGCGCATCGTCGGCGCGTTTGAGGAAAGAGAGGAACAGGAAAAGGTGGGGGCCATCTTCCAGACGGACCTGCCGGGCGAAGTAAACGACGCAGAGAGGGCAAAGGCAATAGAAGACACTGTCCGCAAGATCAAGCTGAATTCCCTTGAGGAAAAGATCAACGCCGCTATTGAAGCGGAGGACGGACAGCTGGTCACCGAGTTGCTGAAGGCTCAGGCGGCTCTTAAAAATCGAACCAATTTAATCATTTAGAAGAGGATGAACAATGTCAAACGTAGAAAAAGACTTGAAGAACACTGAGGATAATGCTGCACAAAACGGTGCCGGGGCAGCGGAATTTGAAAATCGTATCAATGCTTTGATCGCTGCCGGCAAAAAGAAGAAGAACACTCTTGAGATCCAGGAGATCAATGAAGCCTTCAGCGACATGGAACTGGACGAAAAGAAGACAGAAAAGATCTATGATGCACTCGATAAGGCGGGCATAGACGTACTGAGGATCATGGACGACAACATTTCCTGCTGCGAAGAGGACGACCTGCTGGAGCCCGACGACATCGTGGCCGAATTGGACGAGATCGAGGATCTCTCCAAGATAGACCTTACGGTACCCGAGGGAGTGTCCCTTGAAGATCCCGTAAGAATGTACCTTAAAGAGATCGGTAAGGTTCCGCTTCTCACCGCACAGGAAGAACTGGATCTTGCTCAGAGAATGGAACAGGGCGACGATGTCGCTAAGAACCGTCTCGCAGAGGCCAACCTTCGTCTCGTGGTTTCCATCGCCAAGAGATATGTGGGCCGCGGAATGCAGTTCCTTGACCTCATTCAGGAAGGAAACCTGGGCCTCATCAAGGCAGTTGAAAAATTTGATTATCGTAAGGGCTACAAGTTCTCGACTTATGCAACATGGTGGATCCGTCAGGCGATCACCCGTGCCATAGCAGATCAGGCGAGAACCATCCGTATCCCCGTACATATGGTTGAAACCATCAACAAGCTGATCCGCGTTCAGAGACAGCTCCTTCAGGAACTCGGACGTGAGCCCGGACCGGAAGAGATAGCAAAGGAAATGGGCATTCCCGTAGAGCGCGTCCGCGAGATCCAGAAGATCTCTCAGGAGCCCGTGTCTCTTGAAACACCCATCGGTGAAGAGGAAGACTCTCATCTTGGCGATTTCATTGAGGACGATCACATGCCCACTCCTCAGGAAGCGGCAGCTTTCACCCTGTTGCAGGAGCAGATCCGCGAAGTTCTGGGAACACTCACCGACCGTGAGCAGAAGGTGCTCCGCCTCCGTTTCGGTCTCGACGACGGAAGACAGCGTACCCTTGAAGAGGTCGGCAAGGAATTTAACGTAACCCGTGAGCGTATCCGTCAGATCGAGGCAAAGGCGCTCAGAAAGCTGCGCCATCCCACAAGGGCAAAGAAACTTAGAGATTATCTGGATTAATATGATTCATTTGAGTAAAAGGTTACAGACCGTGGTCTCTCTGGTAAGTCCGGGGCATACTGTGGCGGATGTCGGCTGCGATCACGCCCATACGGGGATCTACCTCGTACAGGCGGGCATATCGCCCCGGGTGATCGCCATGGACCTGCGGCCGGGACCGCTTGAAAAGGCAAAGGAAAACGTTCTTGCCGAAGGAGTGGCGGAGGAGATCGACCTCCGCCTTTCCGACGGGCTTCAGGCACTCGCGGAAGGCGAGACCGACACCGTGCTCATCTCGGGCATGGGAGGTCCGCTGATCCTGAGCATTCTGGAGAAGGCTCTTTCGAAGGCTCGCGTCGCGAAGGAACTCATCCTTTCGCCCCAATCCGACCTGGAAGGCTTTAGGGAAGGGCTTTCCAAGCTGGGCTTCGGAGTGACTGAAACCCTGATCGTCAGAGAGGACAAGTTCTACTTTGTTTTTAAAGCGGCTTACGGTGTAAAAGACACGGCAGCGGAGCCGAAACCCGCAGAGGTTTGGCTCGAATATCTTACGAAAGAAGCGGAGGTCAGGAAAAGGATCTTCGATAAGCTTGAGGCTGACAACGGAGAGAAGGCTGTTGCCAGACGTAGCGAATTATATGATGAAATAAGGAGGATAGAGGATGAAATTAACCGTATGCGGAATTGAAAAGGAATATGAATACGGCACGACCTTCGCACAGATCGCGAAGGATTTCCGGGGAGAATACAAGTACCCCATCATATTGGCAAAGGCGAACGGAAATCTCAGGGAGCTTTTTAAGACCGCCAATAATGATGATGTGATAGAATTTATGGACCTGTCTACGGGAGCGGGCAACAAGACCTACAGCAGAGCACTGATCTTTGTTCTGTTAAAGGCGATCTACAATGTGTTTGGTTCCAAGAAGGGACGCAATGTGCGCATCATGCACAAGATCGGCTGCGGTCTCTACGGAGAGATCGTAGGCTTTGACAAGCTGAGCGACGATGACATCAAAGCCATCAAGGATGAGATGAAGCGTCTGATCGAGGCTGACATCGTCATCAACAAGCGTTCCGTGAACACGAAGGAAGCAAGAAAGCTTTTCATAGAGAGAGGCATGTATGACAAAGAGAATCTCTTCAAGTACCGCCGCGCATCCAGAATGAACCTGTTCTCCATCGAGAACTATGAGGACTACTTCTACGGCTATATGCCCGGAAGCACGGGCATCCTCAAGGTGTTCGATCTGTTTGCCTATGACAAAGGCTTTATGATGCTGATCCCCACAAAGGACGCACCCACCGAGGTGCCCTGCTTTGATGACAGGGAGCATCTGTTCGCGACTCTCAAGGAGAGCGATAACTGGGCGACCATCATGGGCATCAACACCGTGGGCGCCATGAACGACGTGATCCGCGAGGGCAGACTCGGGGACACGATCCTCGTACAGGAAGCCTTCATGGAAAAGAAGATCGGAGACATCGCTCAGGAGATCAAGGCACGTCCGGGCGTTAAATTCGTGATGATCGCAGGTCCTTCCTCTTCGGGAAAGACCACATTCTCACACAGACTGTCCATCCAGCTCCGTACTCTGGGCATGACACCTCATCCCATCGGAGTCGATGATTACTTTAAGAACCGTGAGGACACTCCGAGAGACGAGGACGGAAACTTTAACTTTGAATGCCTCGATGCCATCGACGTGGAGCAATTCAACGAGGACATGGCAAACCTTTTGGCAGGCAAGGAAGTGGAGCTTCCCAGCTTCAACTTTAAGACCGGACATCGTGAGTACAAGGGACATTTCAAGAAGCTCGGACCCGAGGACATCCTTGTTATAGAGGGCATACACGGACTGAACGACGCACTTTCCTACAAGCTTCCGGTAGAGAGCAAATTCAAGATCTACATTTCCGCTCTCACCCAGCTTAACCTTGATGAGCACAACAGGATCCCCACCACCGACGCGAGACTGCTCCGTCGTATCGTGCGTGACGCAAGGACACGTGGAGCTTCCGCTCAGAAGACCATTTCAATGTGGCCTTCCGTTCGTGCGGGAGAGGAAGAGAACATCTTCCCGTTCCAGGAAAGCGCGGATGTATTCTTTAACTCGGCTCTGATCTATGAGCTTTCCGAGCTCAAGACCTATGCGGAACCTCTGCTTTTCAACGTTCCCGAGGACAGCGAAGAGTATACCGAGGCTAAGAGACTGCTCAAGTTCCTTGATTTCTTCTTAAGCGCGCCCGCAGAGGACGTTCCGAAGAACTCGATCCTAAGAGAATTTATCGGGGGAAGCTACTTCCCCGTTTAATACAATTAAAATTGCTGAGTGGCACAGGCGGTCGCGGGAAGAAGTTCTTCCTGAGGAAAGTCCGGGCTTCACAGGGCAGGGTGCCGGCTAACGGCCGGTCAGGGTGACCTGAAGGAAAGTGCAACAGAAAAGAAACAGCCGGAGAATTCCGGTGATGCTGAAACGGCGGCGTAAGAGACCACCGCCTTTGCGGTAACGTAAAGGGACAATGCAAACCCCATCCGAAGCAAGACCAGACAGAAAGCGATACGGTTGCCCGCCGTGCTTTCGGGTAGGTTGCGTCATACGGGGGTTAACCTCGTGTGGGAGCTGTGCGGTAACGTACAGTCAAGAAAGATGATCGCTTGATACATAACCCGGCTTACAGTGCCACTCAATATATTTCAGATAAGATCTTAAAGGTGATACATGAAGGCAGGAGTTTACATCACCCCCAAAAAAGACGGCACAACACTCTATCGTGCTTCCATAACGGCAAAGGATAAACATATAAGCCTCGGCAGTTTTTCTTCCGAGGCTTTGGCTCATTCTGCCTATATGAAAGCAAAGGAGGTGCTAAGGTCAAAGAAGGACCTGTTCACCTACGTGGATGAGTACAAGGAGGGAAAGAAAACTCCCCTTCCCTTTGAAAAAGCTGTCATACTGGTCAATTTAAGAGACAACGGAGTCTATGTCAAAACTCCCGTCTATCTGGAAAAACGTTCGTTCCTCTATCTCTACTCACCGGAGATCATCTACACCTTCGATATCGATGACCTTTTCTACTACTCCAATCACAAGATCATGAAGAGAGGGTCACATCTGTTTGTTGCCGACTACGGCAGCCAGATCAACATCCTGTCGCGATACGGGATCAAACCGCATTCGGTTGCGGGACGGGACTACCTGTTTGTGAACGGCGACGAAACGGATCTCAGGTACAATAACATAGAGGTGGTGAACCGATACAAGGGCGTGACCAAACAGATCCAAAACGGTCGCGAAGTTTTCATTGTGAAGATACACGTGAACGGCGATATCATCGTCGGAAGATACAACGACGAGATCACCGCCGCCGCGGCGTACAATAAAGCAGCCATACTTTTGAAAAGGAAAGGCGTCAAAATAAATTTCGGCAGGAATTATCTTGACGGAATCTCTGAAATAGAGTATGTTGCACTATTAAATAAAGTGCGTGTTTCGGAAAGCATCCGAAACTATGTTATTTCTGACAGAAAGGAAGACAACCAATGAAGTACCTCTCCACGAGAAACTCAAAGATAAGGGTCGAGGCATCGGAAGCGATCCTTAAAGGACTGTCCGATGACGGCGGACTCTTCGTACCGGAGGAAATGCCCACCTTAAGGAAAAGCCTTAAAGAGCTTGCAACAATGAATTACAGGGAGACAGCCTATGAGGTAATGTCCCTTTTCCTTACCGATTACACAAAGGAAGAACTTACCGCCTGCATAGATGCGGCTTACGACGAAAAGTTCGAGACCCCCGATATCGCCGGGCTTCACAAGGCGGACGGAGCGTGGTTCCTCGAGCTTTGGCACGGAAAGACGATCGCCTTTAAGGATATGGCACTTTCCATCCTGCCTCACCTGCTTACTGCTGCGGCAAAGAAAAATCACATAAAGGACGAGATCGTCATCCTCACCGCCACATCGGGCGATACGGGTAAGGCAGCGCTTGCGGGCTTTGCGGATGTACCCGGAACAAGGATCATCGTTTTCTATCCCAAAGACGGAGTCAGCCGTGTTCAGGAACTTCAGATGGTGACGCAAAAAGGGGACAATACAAAGGTCATTGCCATCAAAGGGAACTTTGACGATGCCCAGAACGGCGTTAAGGAAATGTTTAATGACAAGGAGCTTGCAGCGAAGCTTGCAGCCCGCGGCTTCCGTTTCTCTTCGGCAAACTCCATAAACATCGGACGTCTTGTTCCTCAGATCGTCTACTATGTCTGGGCCTATGCGAAGCTTCTGGCAAAGGGCGAGATCAAAGAGGGCGAAAAGATAAACATTACCGTTCCCACAGGCAACTTCGGCAACATTCTGGCAGCGTACTACGCAAAGCAGATCGGTCTCCCGGTGGATCGACTGATCTGTGCTTCAAATGACAACAGGGTGCTTTACGATTTCTTTAAAACGGGAACCTATGACAGGAATCGTGAATTCATTCTGACCACATCTCCTTCCATGGATATCCTGATCTCTTCGAATCTCGAGAGACTGATCTATCATTCCGCCGGAAACGATTCCGAAAAGTGCGCTGCGCTGATGAAGGAATTGAAGGAGACGGGAAAGTACACCGTGACCGATGACATGAGGGACAGAATGAAGGATTTTGCCGGAGGATGCGCGGTACAATCCGAAGTGGCGGAGGTGATCGGAAGGATCTTTGACAAAGACGGCTATACCATAGATACACATACTGCAGTCGGTGCAAGAGTGGCGGAGAAGTACCGCGAGGAGACCGGGGACGACAAGGTAACGGTGATCGCATCCACAGCAAGTCCTTACAAGTTTTCGCGTGCCGTGGTCGGTGCAATCCAAAAACGCGATGCGAAGAACGAGGACGATTTTGATCTTATCCGTGAACTTCAAAGGGTTTCAGGTCTTCCGATGCCAAATGCCATAAAGGAGATCATGGAGGCGGAGATAAGGCATGACACAGTCTGCGAAAAAAGCTGCATGAAAAAAGAGGTTGAAAAAACTTTAGGTTTATAAAAAATTTATATTAAAAGTCTGTATTTACTATATTTTGCCCGCTCTCTGACACAAAAATGACACAAATAATCGGTAGAATCGGGACAGGTCTGTTGCAGATGGGAAAGCGCGGAGTTACGACACGTGTCACATCCTTACACGACTTTGCGTTTTACTGCTGTGATCGACACAAAACATTCCGGCCAAATGGTTGAGACAAAAACTCCGACCGATGAATCATAAAGCTTAAGAATAAAACTTAAGTTCCCTTTGAAGAATCGGTATTTGTCGCAATTGGTTTGAACGGAGGGCGAGATGAACCAGAGTCGTAAGGGCGGGCCTGAGGCATTTTCGGGTCAGGTTCCGGGGGGCTTCATGCGGCAGTTCGTATGACGGATCTCACCTCGTCGGTATCATTTATTCTTTAAGGAGGAAGAAATAATGAAGAGTTTCTTTAAGAAGCTTTCTTTAGTGCTCGTTGCAGCAATGGTTATCACACTGATCCCTGCTCAGAGCGCAAAGGCAGCTGACGAAACAGCCATTGTTACCGTTTACGGAACAAAGAAGGCTGACGTCAAGGATTCTTATGAGGTTGAAGTTGGTAATGACCTCAAGATGGGCGTTTATGACGTACCCAACACCGCTGCATACAAGGCAGCAGTTAAGACTTGGAAGAGCAGCGACGAGTCTGTTCTCAAGCTTAAGTCAGGACAGGTTTTCACAGCTGTTAAGGCGGGAAGCGCAAAGGTTTCCTTCACAGTAACGGTTGGTGACAAGACCTATTCCGGAAGCACAAACATCATCGTTAAGGCAGCAGCTCCCACAGCAGCTCCCACAGCAGCTCCCACAGCAGCTCCCAAGAGTGTTATCGATCAGAAGACTTACAACAGCGTTGATATCACATTCGCTACCGATGCAGCAGCAACAGCAGCTAAGACAGGCCTCGTTGTAAATCTTGTCAGAAAGACAGGCACAAGAGAGTTCACTATCAAGATGAGCCCTGCAGTTACTGTAAGCGGCAAAGTTGTTACAGTCACAGGCCTTCAGGACAAGTGCACATACAGATTCGCAGCAGCAGGCATTGCTACCGAAGATTACACAATGTCCATCGGACCCGCTGATCACATTGAACTGTTCTACCCCATCGCTTATGTAAGCAGCGAGCAGGGCAAGAAGGACCTTCTCGGAAACCCTGTTACCACAGTACAGGTTCAGCCTACAGCTAAGATCGTTGACATTAACGGCAAGGTTGTTAACCTCAACCATGATCAGATCCAGTACAAGTTCGTTAACCAGCCCAATGGTTCTTATGCAAGCATGGGCGGCAGAGGAACAGTTACGATCAGAAGAGTAGATGCGAATGTTGCTGTTAAGGCTACATTCACTCAGACCGTAAATTCCACAAAGATCGATGTAGCAAGTGCTGAGTGCCCTATCACCGTACTTCCTTATGTAGAGGATGACATTCAGGGCTTCATCGCTGCCATCACACTCACTCCCAACAACAAGATCGGTAAGGACATTGACTGGGCAAAGGGCCAGCTTCCCGAAAACGGACCTGTAGTTGCAGAGATCAACGTAGGTGATGAGTACAGACTTGCTTACTACTTTGAGGGATCAAAGGACGGCACAAAGTACACAGGTTCTAACGTAGCTGCAACAGCTGCTTGCACAGAAAGCGGCAAGGTTGTTAAGACATTATCATCCACAGCTTTCAAGTTCTACTTCAGGAAGGCTGATGAAAACGATGACAGCATCTCCATCAGAGAGAACAACAACGGCATCGCTACAGTTAAGGGTTGGGTAAGCAACGGAGGCAACGCTATCGGCGGATCCGACATTTATCTCTACAAACAGGAAGGAACAACTCCTTCTACAGAGACTGACCCTATCTACGGTGTTATCAGAGTTAAGGTTAAGAATGAGCCCGTTGTACAGCTCATCGACATCACCGAAAGCTATGTAGAAGGTCTTACAACAGGTCTTAACAAGACTAAAGAAATCGCTTACAAACTGGAAGATCAGTACGGTAATCCGATCAAGGCTGAGCTTCAGGCTAAGGACAAAGATGGCAACCTCATCACACAGAGCTGGCTCACCATCACACCTACCGATCCCGTAAACGGTAAGGCAGAAAAGGGTAAGATCACTCTCGACTTTGCAGCACTCGGAGCAATCGAGAACAAGGAAGTAAACTTCTCCATCAAGAACATGGAGAACAGCCCTTCACATCAGATCTTCGTAAACGCAGCTCCCATCGACACCCAAAACGGCGTTAAGGGCTACAGACTCGAAGCTAAGTGCGACACAGTTAACTTTGGTAACCTTCAGACTGCTGGCGATATCGCTGCTATCGGCGCTAAATTCAACGTTATCCGCACATATGACGACAAGGATTATGATTATGCTGACTTTGCAGTAGTTTCGGATGCTGATATGTGGGCAATCACACCTGTTGCAAACGATAAGCTTTATGTTGTGATCACTAAGGAAGGTTCTGTAGTTAACAAGAATGCAGAGAATGTTGTAATTCCTACATCCGGTCAGCAGGGTGTTACTTTCGCAACAAACGTTGTATTTGATACCTACAATCAGACAGCTACAAACTTCGCTGCACAGTTCAAGGCAGGCAACTATGTTGCTACTTTGTACCAGACAGCAGGCACAAGCCAGGGCGACATGAACCTTCTTATGTCCAAGGAATTCGCAGTAGCTGCTAACATTCCTACACTCACTGTTGATACTTCTTACCAGTTGAAGGTTGACAATGATAGGGCTGTACGCGATGAGAGAGAGGCTGCACGTACCAACACAGCTACTATCGCTAACGTAGACACAGAAGCTGAAGTTGCTGCTGCAGTTCGTACTCTTCTTGGCAACCTTTATGTATGGTATGATAAGAACGGCGATGGTAAGGCAGTTAATGCAGAGCTTTCTGCTATGAGCGCTCTTCCTCGTCTTGAATTTGCTGATCTTAAGTACCAGGCAGGTGCTGCAGCAAACGGAACGATCAAGGAAATCTTCATCAATTACGCTGTAATCAGATTCAGCACATTCGATTCTGCAACAGCTCCTGTAATCGAGCAGAAGATCGAACTTAACAAGAAGTACGTTATTGCTCAGTAATAATATCTATTAAATCATAGCTTTGAAAAAAGCTGATTTTCAGGAGAGGCTTTTGCCTCTCCTGTTTTTGGAAAAGGTTATGGAGGCTTTTAGAATGAGGAAGTTTGAAAAATTAATATCATATTTGATAGCTGCGGTCATTATGCTTTGCCTGCTTCCTTCAGATCAAGCCTTTGCGGCAAGAGGCAAGGTACGTTTGGGTGAGAAATCCACAACAACCGCGGAAGAGATAGTAATAGACATTGGGGAAACCAAAGATTTGAATCCGTACGGTGCAACCGGATATGTCTATAAAACAGATATAAACACGCTTCATTGGACAACTTCCAACTCCAATGTTGTCACAGTGGACCCCAAAAAAGGGATCATCACCGGTGTCAGTGCCGGTACGGCAAAGGTTAGCGTGATGCTTACCGTTGCAAAGACAAGAACGAGCTTCGAAGGAAGCATCAATGTAATAGTTAACAAAAAGAATGAAACACAGGTCCAACTTTACTCCTATGACAGAGTGAAACTTGTGTTCCCTACTGCCGAGATGGCGGCCACAGCGCTTAAGAACAGGATCAGCGTAGAGCAGATCAGATACTACGGTAACGGTCAGGAATATACTTTTTCTGTAGTCCCCACTGTTACAATTGACAATGAAAACAAGAACATTCTTTGGCTGGAATCTTCTTCATATATAAATGGCGGAACTTATCAATTTAAAGGCACAGGTCTTCCCGAGGGCGGGATCAGGAAAGTCCTCAGTTGGGAGCTCAAGGCACATCATGCTTCACTTAGATACGAGAACAATACAATGTCTACGGCGGGCGGATGGGACATCACAGGTTCCAGATTGTTGAGCTATTGTGACGCGACCCCTGTATTTGAACTTTATGATTCAAACAACATCGTGATCGGAAGAGTTGAAAACGGAAGTGTTTACGCGGCTACAAGCGGCCTTTCCGGAAACTTAAAGTTTGTTAAAAAAGAAGCTGTGGGCAATTGTTCGCTCAGAAGTGTTTCCACAGGTGTTGTTCGCTTGAACAAGATGGATCAGAGCATGGTTGTTCAGGCTGTATGGACTTCCTCCGACAGGAGCACGACAATAGAATCAAACGATGTGGTTGTTGTTCCCGAGGAGTACGTAAGGCCTACATTTGATCTTGCGGAGGGAATTGTTGTTACATCGAAAACAGGTAATGATATTAACTGGAAGGGCAGTGAGGATTGGGTCGGTTCAATGCCTGCAACTACGACAAAGAGTGTGCTGTTCTATTTCGTCGGAAGTGACGGCAAAAAGTACTCTCCTTGCAGGAATGTTTACACGAATTCGACTGACATCAATCCTTTGAGCTCGGATTACAGATATATTTGGGTACTGGATGACAGTTCAAAAAATACTGCGACAATTACAACGAGCAACGGAATGCTTCATGCATACTCAGAAGGGGTTGTATCGGTATACATTTACCAGTGTGAAACAGGTCGTTCTTATTACACTCCAGGATCAACTCTTGTAGGACAGTTTACTATCAATGTAACGGAAGCTCCTTATCTTGGAAGTATTGATATAGATGAATCTTATCAGATCATTACTTTACCCGGAACCGGAACTCCGACACCTACATCGATCCCTGTAAGTTTTCAATTTAAGACTTACGATCAATATGGTGAACCTTACACGATGTCTGATAGTGAGAAGGGCTCACTTAATGCTTTTGTGATAAGTGATTATACAAACCCTGCAATTCTTACCTGGTCTAAATCATGGGATGCAAACAGTCAGGGCGGTAAGCTGATCACAAACATGCTCAACAAACCTCTCGGTGAATATAAGTTCGATGTGAAATGCACCACTATTATAAACGGCAGACAGGAACAGATGTGGGGACCGTGGATCGAAATTGACATTAGACAATAGACAGATATTTTATCAATTATTAAATCCGATTGCTCTTTGGGCAGTCGGATTTTTCTTGTACAATGAGGAATAATTGTGTATAATACATAAAGAAAATTAACAGGAAATTAAGAAAATGAAAAGAACAAGAAAGATTGATTTCAATTTGGGCTTGATACCCATTTTATTGATATTTGGAATAGTACCGCTCATTACCTACACCTACACTTATCCTGAAGCTATTTTCAGCGGATACGCATGGTTCAAGCAGGGTGGCTTTGCTACTGACTATTTTCTGCACACAAAGAGTGTTTGGATTTCTGTTATTGGCGTAGTCATGGTTTTTGAAACTGTTATCTGCATCCTGAAGCTTGGCAAAGAGGAAAAAATTAAGCTCTTTAAAAGAATGTGGCCAATGGCGGTATATTTTTTATGCGTTCTGTTTTCAACTATCTTTGCCTTGAACAAATCCTACGCGATAAGCGGCTGCTTTGATCAATGTGAGCCGATGCTTGTGTTGATGACTTATTCTGTCGCAACGTTCTACGTCATGTTTTTTGTTAAGAATGAAAAAGATTTTCGGTATATTCTTTATGCAATCTATTTCTGCAGTTTTGTGATTGGTCTGATCGCTTTTCTTCAATACAAGGGCGTTAATATATTTGCTGCTGATTGGATGAGGTTTTTCATAATGAACGCTCAACAGAGAAAAGTGCTGGACAAAGTCAGTGTGGACTGTATTCCTTATGCAACCTTTGGAAACACCAACTACGTCGGACCCTACGTTTGTACGATGCTTCCAATAGTAGTCACTTCCTTCTTCCTGCAGACCGATAAAAAGGTCTTAAAGATCTTGTCATCATTATCTGCACTAAGCATGATTTTTTCACTAATCGTCTCGAAATCTAAGACCGGTTTTATTATACTTGCAGCAATAATAGTTGTAACAATGATCTTCAGAGGAAAAGCAGTATTCAAAAGGATATACATTGTTGCACCTGTAGTGGTTACAGGCATTGTTCTTATAGTATTATTCGACAGAAGTAAAAATTTTTACTATTCTTCCAATTTAAAGCAAGTCATATTTCCTTTGCAAAAGGAATACGCTCTTACCGGAATCGATACTACCGGTGATTGTATAAAAGCCTATTATAAAGGAAGAGAGTTAACATTCAAGTTTGATACTTCAACTCAAAAGGTGTGTGTGGAGGCCTATGAAGATGCGAAACCTCTTCTGTTTGAGGGGGTCGGAGATAATACATGTGTCACTTTGTCAGATGGTGAACAGCTACCCATGCATGCATACAGAAACAGTGAAAACGACTTTGGAATGGATATACTGATGGCTGCCCATAAATGGGATTTCAACTATGACATCTTAACCCAAAACTATACATTTATAAATGTCCACGGGAACAAAGATGAGTGTATTGTCTGGGATAATGTTTTGAGCGGATATGAACAGCTTGCAAACGGGCGAGGCATAGTGTGGGGGACTGCAATACCAATGTTAAGAAAATTTATCCTTGTAGGAGCAGGACCCGACAATTTCCCTGTTGCACTTGCACAAAACGGAACGGATTATGTTTTAAAGTACAATCTCGGAATTATCAATATCGTTTACACTCGTCCGCATAATTACTTTTTGCAGATGGGAGTGAACACCGGAGTGTTGTCAATGGTCGCAACGATCGTGTTTTTTGCAATGTATCTTGTTGATAGTTGTAAGCTGTATTTTTGGAAAAAGCCGGACAGTGATTACAAGAAATTGGGATTTGGCTGCCTGATCGGAGTTATCGGATTCCTTGGGTGTTCGCTGACAAACGATTCGCTTCCGGTTACGTCACCGATGTTCTGGTGTATTTTAGGACTTGGGATGACGCTGAACAAAACTGTATTTATTGACAAATATGCTGTGAAATAATAGCATATTAAAATATTTACTAAAAAAGTATTATGTAAAAAGGACTTGGGCAATGGAAGTAAAATATGAGCCCGTTGCAGGGCAGGGGAAAGACTCAAAAGTCGAAATTTATTTAAACAATTCAACAAATGAACAGTGGCAAGAGGCGCAAACAGAGATCGATCTTCTGAATGTTCTGGTCAATATGAAAAACACGAGGAAGATCTTCTTGTGGTTGATCACGGTGTGCGTTGTAATCGGGATGTTGCTTCCTTACTTCCGTTGGATGTTTAAGACACATACGGAAGAAGTGAATGCCGTAATTGGTTTCACATATGATAAAGCAAGTGAACTGCTTACTCCGGATGGAAGAGCGTTGGACGTGAACATGATCACATCATCAAACATTGTTGCCAAGGCTCTGGAAAACACAGGCGTGGAAAAGAGGTTAAGTGCCAGTGCCGTTTCCAACAACATCAGCATAAGCCGTATTCTTACGGAAGATGCGAAGCAAAGAAAAGAGATCATTGAAAAGCTGATCAGTGCCAACATTAATACCGGTGCACCTTCAGAATACATCAACGATCTTCAGGCGGCAATGAACTACACTTACAAGGATCAGTATGTGATCAAGCTTAAGAACGGGTTTGGCAATAATGCATACTATCTTTCAAGTGATGACCTGACGGCTTTACTAAATAATATCATTGTTGAGTACAAAAAGTACTTTTTTGATACCTATGGTAATTTCAAGCTTCCCGAGAACAGCATAGACGACATAAGCCTGGAAGAATTGGATTACATTGAATGGCTTGACAACATGGTAGCAGTTTTGGATGATCTGAGCGATTATTGTACATCGAAGGAAATGGAGGAGTTCAAAGATTACAGGTCCGTAAAGACAGGCTTTTCCTTTGAAAGCATCGACAAGCTCATTAAACTGATAAAGAGCACCAAGGTTGACTACCTCTATTCCTATGTTTACTACAATTGTCTTGCAAAGGATGCGGACAAAGTGATCACAAAATTCAACTACTCACAAAGAGCTTTGAAACAAAAGTTAGGCGTAGTGAATGTAAACATTGAAAACGGAACTAATCTTATCGAGAATTACAAGATAAATAACATCCTGATCAACAGACAGAACACTTCGGAAGGGGAAGAAGCCGTCATCAGAGCAAAGAGTGTTACGGATTACTACAATAACCTTGTTTTGAATCAGGCTAAGCTCTATGCCGCAAAGGCAGAGCTGCAAGTGAGATATGATGATCTTCAGAACAAGATCAACGGCTTTTCCAAGAACAGCGCGTCTGCCGGACACCTTGCGGTGGTGGAGAAAGAGATCGAGGAAGTCAATGCCCTTTGCAGGCAGGTATATAATTTAGTGAATGGATTGGCTGAAGAAATAGCCTCCAGTGAAACCTTTGCAGCTTCTTACGTTACATCTGTAGACGCAACAGGCGAAGGTGGCATTTTCTTGACAAACTTCAAGAAAATAGTAATGGGAGGCGGAATCGGTCTTGTGATCTCAGTTGCCATTTGGGGAATGTTTGCTTTCATTAAGGAGATTAAGGACAGTACAAAAAGGGCAGAGGTGAAGAAGAATGGGAAATAGCAAAAAAAACAACAGGGTCATCTCTGATCAGAAAAAAACACTAAGACAAAATAATTTACTTTTTGGGCTCGCTCTTCTGATGATAGGAATTGTAATAGGATTTGTATTAGCATGTTATGATCTTTACAAGGCAAATCCTGTTAAAAGAAGTGCAAGCACTACGATAGAATTTACTTACAACGGAGCTGCCTTAAATCAAATGCCAAATGGTCAACCCTTTACCATAGAAGGGATTAAGAAAGCGGAAGTTGTTGAGGCAGCACTGAAAAACATCGGACTTTCAGGAAAGTACAATACAGAAGAGGTAAGAGCAAGCATCAGAGTAAAGGGATACTTCCCCGGAGACATTATGGAAAGGCTTGTTTCTTACGAATCAGTGTACAATTTGATCTCGGAACATGGGGTGAAAAAGGACAATGTTTACACAACAGCATATGAGGTTACACTGTTTGACACCTTTGATCCGTCTGTTTCATCGGGAGATCTAAAAAAGCTTTTGACCGGGATCGTTAGTCAGTACGAAAAGTACTTCAGGGCAAATTACGTCTATCCTGTGAATGATGACTCCGAAAACAGGGTTCAGTTCATGGAGTCTGCAGACTACAGGCAACAGATCGATGTGCTCAGGAACAGACTTAAAACGATTGATGAATATGCTGCATTTTTGTTCAACGAAGACGTAAATTTCACGCATAACGGAATGAACTTTAATGACTTCTGTGTGAGATGCAGAGATGTAGAAAACAACAATCTTTCTAACCTTGAAGCTACGGTCATGATGAAGGTGTACTCAAAGAATCCCGAAAGACTCAGCAATATGTATCAGTACAGGATCAACCTTCTAAACACCAATGTTAAAAGAGTTGCGGAGAACCTTGCTGAAATAGATGCTTTGATAGACAACTATGAAATGGATGACATTTTGTATGTTGGGATGGGTGGAGACTCAGTGGTTGCCATTGAAAGCCATTCGGTGGAGACTTATGAATCACTTATCACACAAAAGATAGAGCTCACGAGCCGCTTGACTTCGTTGAATTCTGAAATAGACATCTACAAGGGGTACATAGAAGATCTAAGCAAAGAAAAGGCGACTGCTGCGGAGACTGAGGCAGCGGAAAAGGAAATGACAAGCATTGTCTCAAAGCTTACCGGAATTGAAACCGCAATGGAAGAGATGATTAAGGCGTTCAATGAATACAGGCTCGGGGATGATGAGATCATCATAGGCGAAACACAATATAAGGTTCCTTCGATCTTTTCCTTTTGCTTTTTCGTCAGGTTTTGCAAACTTGCATTTCCCGTGTTCATGCTTATGTTTGTGGTCTTTGGAATGAAACAGGTGGCAGATCAAAAGAAATTGTTTGAAGAAAAAATGGCAAGGAACAAAGAAATCAATACAGATCATGCTTAAGCAATTATTGGATCCCCGGTCTGACGGACCGGGGAATCTCTTCATTACGGGAGGGAACTTTGAGGATCATTCATTTTTTAAATACTAACAAGTTCTCAGGAGCGGAAAACGTAGTATGTCAGTTAGCGGAAGAATTCGGAAAAACAGATGAAGTTGTTTACTGTTCTCCGAGAGGAGAGATTGAAGAAGTCCTCAGAAGAAAGAATGTAAACTACCTTCCGATAAAAAAGCTTTCCGTAAAGGAGATCAAAAGGGCGATCGGGGAATACAAACCGGACATCATACACGCTCATGATTTTAGGGCAGGATTACTTGCCAATCTCGCAACCACAAGAGTCCCTGTCATTTCTCACGTACACAACAATTGCCCCTGGCTAAGGAAATATGGGCTTAAATCCCTACTCTTTTGGTACACAGCTAAAAAAAGCAGGTTCATTCTCGCGGTTTCCAAAAGCGTAATGGATGAGTATATCTTTGGGGAGAGATTCAAAGAAAAAACAATCGTTGTCGGTAATCCTGTGGATGTCTCCAAGATCAGATCAAAAGTCGAGGGAGAACACACAAAAAGGTACGAACTGGCTTTTTGCGGAAGACTCACAAAACAAAAGAATCCTTTGATGTTTGTTGAAATGGTCGAAAAACTAAAAAAGAAGTTTCCCGGGATCAGCGCAGTAATGCTTGGCGACGGAGAAATGAGAGATGAAGCAGAAAGCAGTATCAGAGAAAAGAATCTGCAAAAGAACATTGAAGTCCTTGGATTTGTTGAAAACCCGGTTCAGTTCATGGCTGAATCAAAGGTTCTCGTGATAACATCTTCCTGGGAGGGGTTCGGGCTGGTTGCTGTAGAAGCAATGGCTGTTGGAACGCCTGTGGTGGCAAATTCCGTTGGAGGACTGGTTGACCTTGTCAGTGAAGAAGCGGGAAAGCTGTGTTATAATGAACTTGATTTTCTTAATGAAATTGAAAGAATGCTGACCGATGAGGATTACTACAGTAAAAAAGTGAACGGAGCATTAAAAAGAGCTGACGAGCTGAACAATTCGGAGGAATACATACAGAACATCAGGTCAATCTACGTAAATGCTTTAAAATAATAGACACAATGAGGAAAAGAAAATGGATCTTGTAATATGGATTGGATCATACGGTTTTGCGGCAGGTCTTGCTGTTTTAACCTTTTGGCTTTCGCAAAAGGAGACGGTTCTAAACGGGAAAAAGAATATACTTTATATAGGGAAAAAAGACTCTCTTAAAGAAGTAGTCTATGCCATAGGGTTTGCTTTACTGTTTATGGCGGTGAACTTCATCTGCACTAAGACGGGAGCGGGATATGGCGGAGACAGAACAAACTATGAATGGGCTTTTACTCATGGGAATGTGATGAGCAGGGGCCTGGAAGTGGTCTACAATCTTGTGAGGCACACGACCGGCAGTTTTGAGCATGTAATGTATTTCACGACCTTTGTATGTGTTTTCATTACGCTGTTCAGCTTTTTGAAGTGCGAGGACAGGTCAGTAACAGCTTTGGTCTTTTTGTTGACTACAGACTGTGTTTTCTTCACCTTTACAGCCTTGAAGCAGTGCTACTCCTGTGCTTTTGCGGCTCTCATTTTCATGCTTTTAACAAAAAAGAGGAGCATAGCAAGAAATATAGTATGTATTGCGTTGGTGATCCTGGCTTTTCTTTTTCACCCTACCGGTATAATCCTGCTGCCGTTTTTAGTCCTCTGTTATCCGAAAAAAATGCCTGATAAACTCATGATCGCTTTTATTGCTGTTATTGTTTTGGGAGTTGTATTCTTTAAACAGATCGGAGTTCTTGTTTCTTATGCAGCTAAGCCCTTTTCCGTTAAATTGTACAAAATGCTTGAAAAATACTTCAGAGAGGGTAACAAGTATGAAAATTTGTCAAGAACTGTTTTTGTAAAGGGAGCAGCTTACTACCTTTTGTTTGGATTAGGTATATTCTTCAGAAAAGAGATCAAAGAAAAAGTAACAGGATATGACAGATACCTAATTGTGCTTGGACTTTCATCGGCGGTTTATTTGTGCTCTTTCCATGAATACTGGTCCTACAGGCTTGTTTATTACTTTATGGTTCCTGCGGGACTGTTTGCGGGAATATTATTTAAAAACATAGAGAACAAGATAGGAAAGCTCTTAGCCTTGTCAGCTATCGGAATTAACGGTCTAATATTCCTACGATGGATATATTTGATATATGTTAACTATGGGATGTTTTAGAGATGGAAATAATAACCGTTTTCACACCTACCTACAACAGAAAAGAGAAGCTTGTCTATCTTTACGAGTCGCTTGAAAAGCAGACTTGTAAGGATTTCGTTTGGCTGATAGTGGATGACGGTTCCGCAGACGGGACAGGGGAGTACATTAAAAGTGTTTCTGATTCTGCATCCTTCAAGGTAGAATACTGTTATCAGGAAAATGCGGGAAAGTCAATGGCTCACAACAAGGGCGTGGAACTTACACAAACGGAGCTGTTTACATGCGTGGATTCGGACGATCTTATTACGTCTGATTGTGTGGAGAGAATACTGTCAACCTGGAGAGAAAAACAGGAAGAGGACATCGGAATACTGGCATTTTGCTCTCAGAGTAAACTTGAGAATGCTGTGAGTGGGATTCGGACGACGTTAAAAAATGCCTATGACAACCTGGGACTTCGCGGAGACACTATGCTGGTTTACAAAACAGAGATCATCAAAACCGTTGCGTTTCCGCATTTTGAGGGAGAAAAATTTGTTCCGGAGAACTATCTGTACGATGTGTTGGATCAAAAAGGGAAATTGATCCTGCTTCCGGAGGTACTTTATATACGTGAATATTGCGAAGATGGTTACACAAAAAACATTAATACATTGATCAGGAACAACCCGCGAGGATATGAGGCGTACATTTCGCAAAGGATCAAAACAGATAAGGGGTTAAAAAGTGTATTTTACGATACCGTAAGGCACATTTCCATTCTTTTGGTTATGAAAAAAAAGGTGATGCCGTTCCTGAAGCATAAGATGCTGGGGATCATGGCTTATCCCTTTGGGTATATGCTGTATTTGAAACGTTTTAGATAGAAGAGGAACTCATTTGTCGCGATTTAAAAATACAAAAAGAAATATAGTAACGTCTATGGCAACAAATGGCTTGGAAATCGTCTTGGCTTTTCTCGTCCGCACTGTGATCCTTTATGTTCTGGGAAGTGATTATGTGGGGCTTTCGGGGCTGTTCACTTCCATTCTTCAGGTGTTGAACGTAGCGGAATTGGGCTTTTCTTCGGCAATAGTCTACAACATGTATAAGCCGATCGCGGAAGGTGACGATGCAACGATCTGTGCATTGCTTAAGGTTTATCGCAAGGTATACAAGATTGTCGGATCGATCATTTTGTTTGCCGGAAGCGGTGTAATGTTCTTCTTGCCCAAGCTGATCAAAAGTTCCTGGCCTTCTGACATTAACATCTATATTCTCTATCTCATTTATCTTATTGACGCATCAATAAGCTATCTTCTTTTTGCATACAAAGAATCCCTGATCATGGCAAACCAAAGACTTGATGTGATGAAACTCATCCGTATAGGATGTCATACGATCAAGTATGTTTTGCAGATCATTGTATTGGTGGCTTCTCGGAACTACCATTTATTTGCGTTGGTTTCTATTTTAGGAACAGTCTTAAACAGTGCTGTTGTTCAGATATATACAAGAAAACACTATCCCCAATACGCTTGCAGGGGAAAACTCAGTGAGGAAAGCGTCAATGGAGTGAAAAAACAGGTTGGAGGCCTGATGCTCAGCAAACTTAGCGGAATATCAAGAAATTCCTTTGACAGCATAATCCTGTCCTCTTTGATAGGTCTAACGATGGTAGCGGTTTACGGAAACTACTATTTTATCCTTACAGGGGTGTACACGATAATCAATTATATCACTCAGTCCATGCAGGCGAGCATCGGAGACAGTCTGGTGGTCTTTGATAAGGGGAAAAATTACAAAGATCTAAGGACATTTCAGTTCCTTTACGGATTTTTGGTCAATGTCGCTACAATCTGTATGTTGTGTGGCTATCAACCGATAATGCGTTTGTGGACGGGGGAGGAGCTTATGCTGAAAACGGGTGACATGATCCTGTTTTGCCTGTATTTCTTTATCATGAATCTTACGGGGATAATTGACATTTATTTCGTCGGAAGAGGTCTGTGGTGGCGAGCTAAGTATGCCTACATTCTCGAAGCCGGTTGTAATCTGCTGCTAAATATTCTTTTGGGAAACATATGGGGCGTGACAGGAGTGCTGATCGCAACAAATGTTACAATGCTGGTCTTCCGTTTCATTCCGGTGCTGACGGTAACGTTTAAGTATTATTTTGAGAATGGGTTAAAACGATATCTGTTTGATGTTTTTGAAATGACTGCATGTGCGGCAGTGGCCGGAGCTGTAGGATTAAAATTAACATCTGTTTTCAGAATAGAAAACAAGATTATTAATGTCATTGTATGTCTTGTTGTCGGCGGGGCTATCTCAACCGTGGTTTCTCTGGCGGCGTTAAGTAAAACCCAGGCCTTCGGTCTGGCTAAAAATTTTGTTATGGACCATCTGAAAGGAAATAAGACAGATGAATGATCTTTCTGTACTTGTAGTTTCATTTGATGCGTACAGCGATCTGTGGGATACTTTTTTTAAGCTGTTTAAAAGATATTGGGGGGACTGTCCCTATAAGCTTTATCTGGGCGCAAATAACAAGAAATACGAGGGAGTGGACACGATCGACATCGGAGACGATGTAAGCTGGTGTGACAATCTCCGAAAGTATCTGGAAGCAATTGAAAGCCCCTATGTACTCACGATGCTGGAGGATTACTTTCTGGATAAAAAGGTTGACAATGAAAGCGTCAAAGCCCTGTTTGACTATGTGAGATCCGAAGACCTTGACTGTCTTAGATTAAGACCTGCTCCCATAGCTGATCATACTGTTAACAAAAAACTCAATGTGGGGGTGGCATTACCCGGAGCGCCGTATTACATTAACGCTCAGCCGGCCATCTGGAAAAAGGAAAGTCTGCTGAAGCTATTGAAACCGGGGTACAATGCATGGCAGTTTGAAATTGAAAACAGCAGAGCTTCGGCGGGACTTGATTACAAGGTGTACACATCCAATGTGCAGGTGCTTTCGTTTCACAATGGGGTTGAGCGAGGGAAGTACTATGCATCTACGGTGGAATTCTTAAACAGGGAAGGGTTGACGGCGGATTTTGAAACCAGGGGGATCATAGACGATACAGGATGCTGCCGCAGATTGAAGGAGAAAGCTTCTCGTGCAAAACTGCATTTGTGCATCAAACTCAGGCTGTACAAGACAAGGTTTAGGAATCTGATATTAAAGAACATTTGAGGATGATAATAAAGTGGAAAGACAAAAAAAAGCGCTGCAGCTGGCTTCGGTTGCATCAATGATAGGGAAGTTTAATATGCCAAACATCAGGCTGTTACAGGAACAGGGATACCACGTGGATGTGGTGGCTAACTTCCGTAATCCGGGCGGGTTGACTCGTGAACTGGCAGAGAGCCTAAAAAAAGAATTGGCAGAAACAGATGTTAATGTACACGACATTGAGATACCGAGATCGTTAAATCCTCTTAAGATCTTAAAGGCTTATAAAGTTGTAAAGAAATTGACAGAGACAGAACATTACGACCTGATCCATTGCCATAGCCCGATAGGCAGCGTGATCTGCAGGCTGGCAGCAAGGAAGGAAAGAAAAAAAGGAACAAAGGTGATCTATACTGCACATGGTTTCCATTTTTATAAAGGAGCGCCTCTTTTTAATTGGCTGATCTATTACACGATAGAAAAAATTCTGGCAAGGATCACAGATGTATTGATAACGATAAACAGGGAAGATTATCAAAGGGCAAATGAGAAGCTTAAAGCAGGAAGAATAGAGTATGTTCCGGGAATAGGAGTGGATACAGACTTTTTTAAACCTGATCCTGCCGCAGGGAAAAGAATCCGGGAAGAGTTGGGATTAAGTGACAAGGATGATATGATCCTTTCTGTTGGAGAGTTAAACAAGAACAAAAACCACATCAGAGTCATAAGAGCACTTAAAGGACAACCATTTACCTATGTAATAGTCGGTGAAGGAGACCAAAAGAGTGTTTTACAAAAGGTTGCCATAGATAACAATGTAGATGTCAGATTCCTTGGATTCAGAGAGGATGTGTCTGACATATACAATGCTGCGGATGTATACGTCTTGCCTTCTTTAAGAGAAGGACTCAATGTGAGCCTGATGGAGGCGATGGCATGTGGGTGTACCGTGGCATGCAGCGACATCAGAGGCAACAGAGATCTGATCGAGAATGCTTTGTTTGATCCCAAAAGTGAGGCTGAAATCAGAACTGCAATACTAAAAACAGTGGGAAGCAAGGATACATTGGGCAGGATCAACAGAAAGAAGATCATGGCATTCGGAATTCAAGTGGTCAGAGAGCGGATGAGATCTGTATATAATGCGGCGCCTGACCAAAAATGACCAAAGAATATGTAGGGGATATAAAAGAATTGACATTATACAATTGACATTATTGCGTGTTGATTGTATTATGATGGATGGGAATATTAAGGAATTAAAAGGATTTTTGTTTCAGAACGCATTTGTGTGCGTTTGACAAAAACTTGGGCTTTAGAATGAAACATAAGAAATACGGAATATATGAAAAATTTATCAAACGTCCTCAGGACTTTTTGTGCGCGTTGTTTGCTTTAATTGTTTTGTCACCGCTTTTGTTGATCGTAGCTATACTTGTGCGCGTTAAACTTGGTGAACCTGTTTTGTTTGTTCAAGAGAGAGTTGGACTGAACGGTAAGATTTTCAAATTATATAAATTCAGAACCATGCTTGCGACAAAAGAGGGAACATCGGACATTGCGAACGATGCTGCAAGAATGACCCCTTTTGGAAAAAAGCTCAGAAGCTTGAGCCTTGATGAGCTGCCCCAGTTGATCAATATACTAAAAGGGGACATGTCTGTGGTAGGACCCAGACCGCTGCTCGTAAGCTATTTACCGAGATACAATACTTTTCAGGCAAGAAGACATGAAGTAAGAGCGGGCTTCACCGGCTTAGCACAGATCCACGGCAGAAACAATATCTCATGGAAAGAAAAGTTTGAATGGGATGTGAAATATGTTGACCATGTGACTTTTCTGGGAGATTGGAAAATAATCTTTTTGACCGTCATTGCAGTCTTGAAAAAAGATGGAGTATCAAGAGACGGCGAAGCTACTACAACTGAGTTTATGGGGAATGAGGAATGAACAGATTGATAATAATCGGAGCATCAGGTCACGGAAAAGTTGTGGCTGATATAGCAGAACTAAACGGATACGATGACATAGTTTTTCTTGATGCCGACCCTACAAAAAAAGAATGCGGAGGACACCCGATCGTAGGTACTGACAACGATTGCTCTGATCTGAAGGGTGATGTCTTTGTGGCTATAGGCAACGCAGAGGCAAGGAAAAGGATAATGGAACGTGAAAGTACAAGGAATTTTCCTGTTCTGATCCATCCTTCAGCTGTTGTGGCAAAAAGCGCAAAGATAGGAAAAGGCTCTGTAATTATGGCGGGAGCGGTCATTAATCCCGGGACTGTCATAGGAAAAGGGTGTATTGTTAATACATGCAGTTCTGTGGATCATGATTGTGTTTTGGGGGATTTTGTTCATGTTTCGGTCGGAGCTCATTTGTCCGGGACAATCAAGGTTGGTGAAGAAACATGGATAGGAGCCGGAGTTACAGTAAACAATAATGTGGATATATGCGGCGGATGCATGATCGGTGCGGGAGCGGTCGTTGTAAATAGCATTGATGAAGCCGGAACATACATAGGAATTCCTGCGGCATTAAAGAAATGATCTTGGTGAGCGAAACGTGAGCGATAAAGAAAAATATGTGTATAAAAGAAATGACGGAAGATGGGAAGCCAGATATGTCAAGGGGGTTTCGGAAAAAGGAAAAACTGTTTATGGGGCAGTTTACGGCAAAAGTGAGAGGGATGTGATCGATAAAAGGCATGAGATACTCGGAACATCGAAAGAGAGACAAGAACAGCCCACGAAGCTGAACCTCCTGATCCTTGGTGCAGGCAGTCATGGACAAAATGTAAAAGAGGTTGCCGAATCCTTAAGGATTTTTAATAAGATCAGTTTTCTTGATGACAAGAAGACAGGTGAAGGCATTATAGGAAAGTGCACAGAAGCCTTAAAATTTCGAAATGAATACATATGTGCATTCGTTGCTATCGGTGATAATAAAAAAAGAAAGAAGTATGCTAAGTTCTTGAAGGAAAGGAATTTCCTTACTCCAAGCATAGTTGCACCTGCAGCTACGATATCGCCCAAGGCGGAGATAGGAGAAGGAGTTGCAATTCTCCCGAACAGCACAGTTAACGAATCTGTTATCGGAGACTATTGCATTTTGGCTTCGAACAGCTTGATAAACAATGATTCCGTTGTTGGAAATTTTTCGCATATAGACTGCGGAGGTATCGTTCTGAAAGGAAAAAAACTTCCCGAAGGCACTTTTGTAAGATCGGGAGAAATATTCGGGAAATAAAAACAGTACAGGCAGAGATGTTTAGAGCATTGGAGATAATGAAAAATGAATCCAAAAAATGATCCGCGATTTAACGGAATTGAACGTTTTGAAAAAAAAGTCTGGCTATCCAGTCCTACTATGCACGGAGATGAGCAACGATGGGTGGATGATGCGATTCAGACCAATTGGGTATCTACGGTTGGAGCAAACATTAATGAAGTGGAAAAGCAGGTTGCCGAATACGTCGGAGTAAAGCATGCAGTGGCTTTATCTGCGGGAACGGCTGCGCTTCACCTTGCTACCAAGCTGGCAGGAGAGAGATTGTATGGTCAGGCAAAACCGAATCAAGGAACGCTTGCAGGTAAAAAGGTTTTTTGCAGTGACATGACCTTCGATGCTTCGATCAACCCTGTGGCATATGAAGACGGAGAGGCTGTTTTTATTGACACGGAAAGAGAAACGTGGAACATGGATCCCAAAGCATTGGAGAAAGCATTTGAGATCTATCCCGATGTTAAACTCATAGTGCTGGCTCATCTTTATGGAGTTCCCGGAAAAGCGGAAGAGATAAAAAGGATTGCGGATGCTCATGAGGCTTTGATCGTTGAAGATGCTGCCGAGTCGCTTGGAGCAAAATACAGGCTGAACGGAGAATGGGTTGAAACAGGAAGCCTCGGAGATTACAACTGCATTTCGTTTAACGGTAACAAGATAATTACCGGATCGGCCGGAGGCATGTTCCTGACAAACAGTAAAGAGGATGCCGAAAAGGTCAGGAAATGGAGCACTCAGAGCAGAGAGGCAGCTCCGTGGTATCAGCATGAAGAAGTCGGATACAACTACAGAATGAGCAATATTGTGGCGGGCGTTATCAGAGGACAGATCCCCTATCTTGATGAACACATCGCTCAAAAGAAAGCCATCTACGAAAGATACAAAGAAGGTCTTAAGGATCTTCCGATAAGCATGAACCCGATTGATCATGAAAAGTCAGTTCCGAATTATTGGCTAAGCTGTATGCTGATCGATGAAGCTGCAATGGCTCCCATGGTTCGGGGAGAACAGGATTATCTGTACAAGAGTGAGAGCGGTAAAAGTTGCCCTCATGAGATATTGGATGCTTTAGCTACATTTAATGCGGAAGGACGTCCGATCTGGAAACCGATGCATATGCAACCTATTTATCGGACCAATTCTTTTGTTACGGTTGACGGTAATGGCAGAGGAAGAACAAATGCTTACATCGATGGGAACGGTGTTGATGTCGGAGCGGACATTTTCCGAAGAGGGTTGTGTTTGCCGTCAGACAACAAAATGACCGAGGAGGAACAGGCTGTCATTATTGACATTATCCACAGATGTTTTATTTAGGGAAGATTTATGAATGTTTTTAGGAAACGAGGTTTTTACGAAAAGTATATAAAGAGACTGCTTGATATAGTGTGCGCTTTTCTGGCGTTAACGGTTTTTTCATGGCTTTACATCGCAATAGCCGTTATCGTCAGGATAAAAATGGGATCTCCCGTGTTGTTCAAGCAACCGAGACCGGGGTTGATCGACCCGAAGACCGGGAAAGAACGGATCTTTGACATGTACAAGTTTCGATCCATGAGCGATGCGCGGGATGCAAACGGAAAGCTTTTACCTGATGAACAAAGACTGACCGGGTTTGGAATGTGGTTGAGAAAAACGAGCCTGGATGAGTTGCCGGAGGCGTTCAACATCCTGAAAGGCGACATGAGTGTAATCGGGCCCAGACCGCAATTGGTTCGTGACATGGTGTTCATGAGCGATGAGCAAAGAATGCGCCATACAGCTAAACCGGGACTCTCCGGATTGGCTCAGGTAAAGGGAAGAAATGCCATTACATGGGAAGAAAAGCTGGGATGGGATACTAAGTATATTGAAAAGGTTAGTCTTTTCGGTGATATACAGATACTCCTGCTAACCATAGCGGTCGTTTTCAAGAGAAGCGGTATTACGGATGGCGAAAATGCAACTGCTTTGGATTATGGGGACGCATTACTGAAGAGTGGCGGTATAGATGAGACCGAATATATAGCGAAAAAAACTTTGGCTAAAGAGATTATAGATGAATATTTAGGGTAGAAACAGTGGAAAAGTATAGTGTATTAATGTCTTTATACAAAAAAGAACATCCGGAGTACTTGAGGCAGGCCATAGAGTCAATGCTTAACCAAACAGTCAAGCCGGATGAAATCGTCTTGGTCGAAGATGGACCGTTAACTGACGAATTGTATGCAGTAGTGGATGAGTATAAAGACAGTTTGCATATAGTTGTTAATGAGCGGAATCTGGGACTGGGCTTAGCACTTAACGAAGGACTGAAAGCTTGCAAAAATGAACTTGTAGCCAGAATGGATACCGATGATATATCGAAGCCGGATCGATGTGAGAAACAGATCAGACGTTTCGAAGAAAAGCCGGAACTAACAATAGTAGGTTCTCACATAGATGAGTTTATAGGTGATCCTTCAAATGTTATAAGTCAAAGAAGAGTTCCCACTGATTCGGAATCAATATATAAATATGCCAAGAGACGTTCTGCGTTTAATCACCCTGCGGTAATGTACAGAAAATCATCAGTTCTTGCCGAAGGAGGGTATGCGGATCTGAAACGTAATCAGGATGTTGATCTGTTTGGCCGAATGATGTTTAAAAAATATAAGGCGGAAAACATAGATGAGGCATTGTTATGGTTCCGAAGTTCTGATGAACTGGCTGCCAGACGTAAGTCATGGATAAATACGAAAAGTTATATAAGCACGATCAGGAAGTTTTGGAAAATGGGGTATAGTAGTTTTGGAGACTATATTGTGATTGTTGTTGCCCAGATGGGGATGTTTATTATGCCAAAAAAAATTCAGAATCTATTATATAAGAGATTTTTAAGGAAGTAGGAATATGTCTTTAGAACAGAAGATAAACTATCAGCTTAATAAAATCCCCGGGGTGAAAAAGGGTATAAAACGTATGTATCAACTTGCGATGTATGCGATTTCGCCCAAGATTAAAAGTAAAGGTGATATTGTACGCATTTCTCCGGATGATTCATCTCATGAGTATTTTTTTGGATATTATGACAAATCTCCCTGGGACATTACAGATCGTTATGTTCTGTGTATGAGAGCAAATAATACATGGAAAGATGTCAGTCCTAAAGAAAAAGCCGATATTCTTCTTATTGACACGAACCTACCGCAAAGCGATAAAAACAGAGTTCAAAAGATAGCTGAGACAAATGCGTGGAATGTTCAACAGGCATGTATGCTTCAATGGCTTGGACCGGACTTCTCATCTAAAATCCTGTTCAATGATTACAGAGACGGTGAATATGTATCGGTTATTAAATCAATAGAAACCGGAGAAGAGAGAGTAATTCATGCACCTGTTTATACTGCTACCAATGATGGCAAAACTGCCTTTACATTAGATTTTTCCCGTCTTTACAATCTTCGTCCCGGATACGGCTACCATAATGTACCTGAAAGAACAAAAGGCATGGCGTTGCCGGATGCTACAGCTGTGTGGAAGATAGACATAGAGAGCGGCGAAGTGAAGGATTTCCTGACTTATAAAGATTTTGCTTATTTCCAACCTCGCAGGGAGATGCAAGATAAAGAAGCTGTTCATAAGGTTAACCATCTTATGCTTAGTCCCAGTGGCAGGCGCTGTATGGTATTGTACAGATGGTTTGTTGGACATAGGAAATATACCAGACTCATTACCTTTGATACTATAGATGGTAAAAATAAGTATGTGCTTTCTGATGATGATATGGTTAGCCATTGTTTTTGGAAAGATGATGAAACCATTCTGGCTTTTGAAAATAAAAAAGATGGCGGGCCGGGTTACTATCTTATGAAAGACCAAACTCAGGAGTATATACATTGCTGGCCTCAATTGTGTAATGATGGACATCCGAGTTATAGCCCTGATCGGAGTTTAATAGTTACAGATACTTATCCGGATCGTACTCGTGTAGCTGAAATAAAATTGATGAGCGGTACAGACGAAACGAAAACAGATGTAAATGTGATTGCACGCGTGTTTGCACCGTTTAAGTATGATAATGATACAAGGTGTGATTTACATCCGAGATGGAATCGCAAAGGGGATAAGATTTGTTTTGATTCGGTTTTTGAGGGACACAGAGGTTTATATGTTGTTTTAAAATAGACAATAAAATTGCGTTACAAAAGGGAGTATACATGTTATTCTATTTAGTTTTTACATATTCCATAACAGTTTTTTTGATTCTTTTTGCATCACGCGACAACATAAGAATCAAAGAGATTAGCACAAATCCTAACAATATATATACCGGTAAAATCATATTTGGTTCAAAGTATAGAAATTTACCTATATCGTCTATTGTTTGGGGGGGAGTATTAGTTGTTTTAATAATAGTTTTAGGAATGCGTAATGTACAAACCGGAGACTCTCAAGCTTATCAAAACTTATTTGAGGTAGTAAATGCAGGATCATCAATTATTCATCCGCCCAAATCCAATTTTCTATATGATTGGTTATGCAGGATAGTATATTTGACAGGGGGATCAAATAATGCTGTATTCCTGATTGTAGCAGTTATTACATTGCTTTTTTTTAGTAAGGGATTAAAGTATTCCTTAGCAAATAGATTTTTATACATTAGCCTTTTTATGTTATCGTTTCAGTATTATGATCTGTTTAATATTGTAAGGCAAGGAATAGTTGATGCGATAGGATTTTATGCGGTTTGTCGAGTGTTATACGAGGAGGATAATGGTGATAAAAAAAATACAGTTTTTACAACTATCTTACTTTTGATATCGTGTTTAATGCATGTAACCGGGGTGGTTTTTGTATTACTATATTTGCTGATCAAGATATATAGAAAAAAAATACCTTTTTTATTAGAAGTAATTATTTTGATATTGTATTATGGAATATCAAGTTATCTGGCTTCAAGTGAAGTGTTATCAGACTTATTGGGACGTTTTTTTGGGGCTACTTGGAGAGCGGGAAAATATAATGTCGATATGCAGTTGGGATTGCGAGAATTAGGCGAAGGGGTGGTTGCTGTAGCAGTATGGATTTTTTACAACTATAAATATAAAACTTTTGCTCAAAAATGGCTTGGATTTCTAACATGGTGTTTTGCAATTAGTAGATTTATGAGTTCAAATTTTAGAATATTATATAGGATAGCTGATTGCTTTATTCCATTCTTCTTGTTGGCGTTATTAGAATTGCCATGTATGGTTGAAAAGAAGAAGATAAAAAGGGTAATTTATATAAGCGAATTTGTTTTTTATATATGTTTCTTTTATTTTAAGATTAAAGGCTATACTTCATATCATGGCTATAACATTTTAAGCATTGAGGGGCTATTTAGATAATGATCTTGGCTCATATGAATTAAAGGAACTATGATATTATCGAACCAAGAATACGGAGATTATAAAACTATGATAAAAATGTTAGCGGATCAATTAACAAGTCGTTTGTCTAATAAAGAACTTGTTAAAACAAATAATTATTTAACATACATGAAAAGTGAATCAGATTACTCAGTATTTGATATAGAAGTTAAAAAGATTGCTGCTGATATTATTAATGCAATAGATAGTGAAGGCATACCTAAAAGCGTAAATGATTTATCATATACTTACAATAAATATCCGTGGAATATACTCACATCAGAGTATAACTGGAAAGCAATACAAACTGCCGAAGATGAATTAATTAAACAGTATGAATTTCTTAAAGCATATGAGTTAAGAAAACTGTGGTATGAAATTCTGGTTTTAAAATATATAAATGAGGGATATTATTGTTTTGAGACCATATGGGCACTTCAAGAAAAGAGGCTTCAAAAAGAAACTGAGGAGGTGTGTAACCAAATCCTAAATCGTTTAAAGTATAATTTGAATAAAGATAAACTAATATGTTTAATGTATCTTATTCAAGGGAAAAACGAAGAATTTGCTAAGCTCGGTAAGATTTATGATATAGGTATAGCTAAAAGAGACGTGATAATTAGAGGACCATTAGCAGAACCGATATATCAACAAAAAAGCGATGCGCAGAAGAATGTAGTTATTGAAATAGGGAACAAAGGAAAAACAAAATGTGATATTTCTTTTTATAATGGAGAAGCCGCAAAAGTAATAAAAAACGATAATAATAGAGGTTTCTTTGATTTTATTTCGTGCAATGTTTTTTTTAAGATAAAATATCTCTATCAAATAATACTTTATATGAAAAGAAAAGCAAAGAAAGTTTATTCAATAGATTTTCTTTTTATACATGGACAGCCTAATATGCTTCAAAACCTTCTGTATCATGTGTTCAGAAATTGCCCCGCATCTGTCTATATAACAGGGTTTAATCTTTATTATTCATCAGTGGTATATGGTGGGCAATATAAAATGAACTCAGGGATAGAAAATGTGAAGGCTAATTTTTCCAAACATAATCTTATATCGCAATTTTTGTTTACTAAAATGCTATATGAGCGAAAACTGTTTGAGTGTGATGACAAGTTAAAAAATGTATTAAATCTGGATATAACTGATTATTTGCAGGGGATGGAATTGCTTTGCAAAGAATAGGTGAATTTATATGGGCAAAAACTATACTATTTTTGTTAATTTAAAAGCTCTATTGAGGAAATTCCTTAAGTACGGAAGACTGCGTATTTTCCTTAGATTATTATCATACAATATGCAAATGTTGTTTACTTTTAGAAGGTTTCATGACATAGAAAATGATAATATCTATGATTATAAAGATAATATAGTTCCGAAACGCTTTTTTCAAAGGACTTCATATTTTGGAAATATTATGTATGGGACTGAATATCAGTTAAAAAAGTATTCCGGGTTTAAGGGCAGGTTTCGAGGCTACATTGAACATGGATTATATCTTGGTCAGGCTGCGGATGAGGCAGTTATGTTCAAATCTATATTTAGAAATGTTCTTAGTTTTAGTGAGTATAGGGAAGATAGAATCAGGCATTATAATCCTAATATGCGATGCCATATAATTGGACCTTACATACATTATGCAGAGGCAAAAAGTGAGGAATTTATTACTCGAGAGCGTGAAAAAAATGGAAAAACATTATTGGTTTTCCCTGTGCATTCTACTGATGATATTGATGCGAACTATAATATTGTGACGATAGTTAATGAAATTAATAATATTAAAAACAAGTACGAATTCAAAAGTGTTTTAGTGTGCTTATATTATCGTGATATATTGAGGGGAGTGAATGAATACTATGAGAAGGCAGGGTTTAAGGTTGTTTGCTCCGGCTATAAGGAGGACCCATTGTTCTTAAGTAGGCAGAAGACGTTCATTTTGCTTTCTGATGCAGTAATGGCAAATGATATAGGAACTTTTTTAGGATACGCTATTTATTTACATAAACCGGTCTATTTATATGCAAACGATGATATAAAATATTCAAGTAATACTGTTTTTTCTGACACAGATAGTGAAACTATAAAGCGGATACAGCAAGATCATAACGATGAAATGATAAGAGAGTTTTCGTCTTTTGATATGAATATTTCAGATAAACAGTATAACATATGTAGGTATTACTGGGGATTTGATCATGTCAAACAACCGGATCAGATTTATAATTGCTTAAATTCTAAGCATTAAGATAATTTTAAAGGAGATAGATAAAATGTATAACAAACCTTTTGTAATAGCAGAAGCAGGATGCAATCATATGGGACAAATGGAGATAGCAAAAGACCTAATTGAAACTGCAGCTCATTTTTGTAAAGCTGATGCCATCAAATTTCAGAAGAGGTGTCCTAAGGAGCTTCTTACAACAGAACAATACAATGCACCGCATCCTAATCCAATCAATTCATATGGAGCTACTTATGGTGAACATCGAGAGTTTCTTGAATTTGATGTTGATCAACATGCTCAGCTGAAAAAGTGGTGCGAGGACGCAGGAATAATTTATTCTACATCTGTTTGGGATCTCACGAGTGCTAAGGAAATTGCTTCGCTCAGACCTAAGTTTATAAAGATTCCGTCTGCCTGCAATACTCATTTTGAAATGCTACAATGGCTTTGTGATAATTATGAAGGAGAAATTCAGTTATCCTTTGGAATGACAACACATGAGGAAGAAGAGAAAATAGTTCAATTGTTTGAAAAGAATAAAAGAGCTAAGGATCTAATCCTGTATAATTGTACATCAGGCTATCCAGTTCCGTTCAAAGATATTTGCTTATTAGAAATCAATAGAATGCGTGAGCAATATGAAGGTAGAGTGAAGGCTATAGGTTTTTCCGGTCACCATCTTGGTATAGCTGTAGATGTTGCTGCTTATACATTGGGAGCTGAATATATTGAGCGTCATTATACTCTGGATCGTACGTGGAAAGGAACTGATCATGCAGCCTCTTTGGAACCGGATGGTATTAGAAAACTCGTAAGAAACTTGAACGCTGTTTATGATGCATTAAATTATAAAAGTCAGGATATTCTGCCAATCGAGCAAGTTCAACGTGATAAATTGAAATACAGAAAACACTAGAGTGATAGAGTGCTTACTTATGTATAATATGATTAATAAGTAGGGTGAGAGGAGAAAATTGTGAATATAGCATTTATACCGGTTAGGGGCGGAAGTAAATCAATTCCGCTGAAAAATATTAAAACGATATGCGGAAGGCCTCTGGTATACTGGGTAGTAAAAGCTGCGTGTAATTGTAAGTACGTTGATGTTGTATACGTATCGACAGATAGTGAAATCATTAAAAGTGTTGTTGAAGGATTTAAGAACTATTTAAAAGAGGAATTATTTAAAAAGATCAGAGTAATAGGTCGATCGGCGGAATCTGCCTCTGACGTCGCATCTACCGAATCTGTTATGTTGGAGTTTGCTGAAGAACATGACTTTGATAATATAGCTCTTATTCAAGCGACTTCTCCGCTTTTACAGTCTGCTGATCTTGATAGGGGATTTGAGGCGTTAGAGAGCGAGGAAACAGACAGCGTTATTTCTGTAGTGCGGCAAAAACGGTTTCATTGGGCCACTGGCAGTAACGGGTATGTTTATCCGACCAATTATGATGTGTTTAACAGACCAAGACGCCAAGAATTTGAAGGATATCTTGTTGAAAATGGTGCTTTTTACATTTGTTCAAAAGCTAATTTAATTAATTCACATAATCGTGTTTCGGGGAATATAAGGGCAATTGAAATGTCGGAGGATTCTTTTTTTGAAATTGATGAACCAAGTGATTGGGTTGTGATAGAAGCCTTAATGAAAAAGAACAATATGGAGGAATTAGATGAAATCCCCGAAATAAAGCTTTTTCTTACAGATTGTGATGGGTGTCTTACTGATGGAGGAATGTATTATTCTGAAAAGGGAGATGAACTTAAAAAATTTAATACTAAAGATGGGATGGCATTCTCTTTGTTAAAGTCTAAAGGTATTATTACAGGTATCATTACCGGTGAGAACGTAGATTTGAATCGTCGTCGGGCAGCAAAACTGAAGCTTGATATCTTTGAACCCGGATGTAAGAACAAAGTAAAAACGATTATGGAACTGTGCGATAAGTACGATGTTAGTATAAATAATGTATGTTATATAGGTGATGATATTAATGATATTGAGGCGATAAAAACCGTGGGATATGGTTGTTGTCCTGCAGACGCTATAGCAGAAGTAAAAAACGTAGCTAAGTATATTACTAAATCTTTAGGTGGCGGTGGAGTTATAAGAGAAGTGGCAGAAAAGGTTATGGATAGATAGATCTATCTTATTGGAAATATATACTATGGTAATAATTCCACTTTTTATAGTACACATAGGTCTTGAGGTGTAAGATGGACAATAAAACAAATAAAAAAAAAGTTATCATAATAGGAAATGGATATAAGAATTCGATATCTGATGATTTTTTTAAAGATGTCATAGAGGGAAATTGCGAAAATGCATATTATTACTTTTTTTGGGAAGTTAAAAATCCTATTATAAATTTTATACGTCGTATCTATTTCACAAAAAGATGGAATATTTATAAAAAGATACCATGGTTCGTGAACTTCTTTAAGAAATACAATGCTTTAGAGAGAGTAAAAAAAGAGGAAGAGGACGTAATTGTTATTATAAATTTGGCCAGTCAATATTCTAACTTAGTAACAAAAGAAGATATTTTAGGATTAAAGAAGAATAATGTCACACTTATATTGTTTTGTGTTGATGCTATAGATTCCCCACAGATGAACAGAGGTGAAGTAGTTAGCTGGTTCCCTTTGTTTGATTATGTTATATGTGATAACCCGGAAGATGCAGAACACTATGGCATATATTATCATTTGGATCCTTATCCGTGGAAGAATTATGTTGGAGAAAACAATAAGATAGATAACTATTTATTTTTTTTAGGCAGAGGAAAGGACAGAACAGCTTACTGTCGGATATTAGCTGATTTTTTGGATGAACGGAAAATAGAATATGACTTTAGTATTATTGGAAACGAAAAAAGATCAGATGGAATAAAATATTTAAGAAAAAAAGTACCTTATAGTAAGATTATTAAAGGAATTAGTACGACCAATTGTATCCTGGAAGTATTATCATATAATAATGGGGCTTCTTTAAGGTATTTTGAGGCAGTTGTATTTAACAAGAAGCTATTAACAACGAATAAGGACGTTTATAAGTTACCATATTATAATCCTAAATATATGAAAGTAATAGACAAGGTGAATGATATTGATTTGGATTGGTTAAGAAGTATAGAAACAGTCGACTATGGTTACAAGGGTGACTTTTCTCCGGAAAGTTTTATCAATGACATACGGAAAATGGTGAAGGAAAAAAGGTGAGAAAGCCGGGTTATTTATATGAAAAAAATAGGCATTAATGCCATTTTGAATGGGATAAGACAAATACTTACGGTTTTGTTTCCACTAATTACAATTAAATATGTGATTAAGATTGTAGGAGTTGAAAATGTAGGAAAGGTTAATTATGGTAATTCAATAATAAAGTATTTCAGTCTTTTAGCTATGTTGGGAATATATCAATATGCTGTAAGAGAAGGGGCATTGCGAAGAGCGAGTAAAGAAAAATTTGAGCAATTTGCCAGCCAGATCTTTTCTTTTAATGTGATTTCGACTATTTTATCATATATCCTGTTGGGAATATGTATTATTACTATTCCAAAACTGAATCAATATTCATTATTACTATTATTACAAAGTAGTTCTATTATATTGGTTACGATGGGGAGAGAATGGATAAATATAATATATGAGGATTATTATTTAATAACTATAAGAACCATTTGTACTTATATACTTACCCTTGTTATAATGTTTTTATTTGTTAGAGATGGAGATGATTATTATGTTTATGCATCTCTTTCAGTTATCGCAAATGGGATAATATGCATATCTAACATGCTATACTGTAGAAAATATGCACATATAAGGCTTACTCCGCATATTAATATAAAAGAACACTTTAAGCCAATAATGGTTTTTTTTGCAAATGCCCTTGCTGTGTCTGTCTATGTTAATATAGATATAACGATGTTAGGCGGGATAAAAGGAGATTATCATGTAGGATTATATTCGTTAGCTGTTAAAATATATGCGGCTGTAAAAAGTTTACTAATTGCAATATATAATGTTACGATAGCAGAGTTGTCGTACTTATGGGGCAGTAATAAAAGAGATGAATATAAAGCCCTTTTAACAAAACTTTTTGGATATTTAACTATCATGGTTTTACCGGCCACAATAGGATTAATATGTGTTTCGAGAGAAGTCCTCGTTCTGCTTGGAGGGAAAGAGTACGAAGCAACTGAAAGAACCCTGCAGATATTGGCAATCGCATTAATTTTTGCAATATTTGGCGGTGGTGTTTGTGATTGCATTAATGTGACAATGAAAAGAGAAAAAGAAAATTTTATAGCTACAGTTTTAGCGGCGATATTAAATTTTGTCTTGAATATATTTATGATTCCCAGATTCTCTTATTTAGGCGCTGCGATTACCACTTTGGTAGCAGAAGGATTTGTCACGATGTTTTGTTTTTGCAGAATACCTAATATTAAGGAACTTGTTGACGCCAAAAGTGTCGGCAAGACCGTATTGCACTCAATAGCATGTTCACCAATGATAGTATTTGTCACTTTCATAGTCAAGAGATATATACTGTCAGATTTATACAGATTGATTATAATAATACCGGTTTCTGCTCTACTATATTTTGCAACAATGTTTTTGATTAAAGATAAGTATACTGTTGAAATTGTAAACCTGTTTTTAAGGAGAATAAAAAGAATAAAAGGTTAATGTTGGAGGGAAAAATGTCTATTCAAGTTTTGAAACCTAAATTTCATGTTGACGAATGTTTAGAGGGAATTAGAGAGTGTTTGGAAAAGGGTTGGACCGGTATGGGGTTCAAAACTGTCGAGTTTGAAAATGCATGGATGGCATACACCGGACATAAAAACGCGTATTTTCTAAACTCGAATACAGCGGGTTTACATTTGGCTGTGAGGATTCTGAAGATAAACAATGGTTGGGAAGATGGTGATGAAATCATTTCAAGTCCAATCACATTTGTTTCAACAAATCTTGCAATTGAGTACGAAAAAATGTGCCCTGTTTTTGCCGATGTTGATGAGTATTTATGCTTGGATCCGGTTGATGTTGAAAGAAAAATCACATCAAAAACCAAAGGTATTATTTTCGTTGGATATGGCGGACGTGTTGGTAAATTAGACAAGATTATAGAAATTTGTAAAAAACATAAATTAAAATTAATATTAGATGCTGCCCATATGTCCGGCACAAAGGTGAATGGCGTTTGTCCGGGAACTTGGGACGGGGTTGATGTTGCAGTATATAGTTTTCAAGCCGTTAAAAATTTGGCAACCGGAGATAGTGGATGTATATGTTGGGCAGAAGATAAAAATGCGAGCATGACACGTGAAATGGCTTGGTGCGGCATTAACAAAGATACTTATGCACGATCAAATAAAGGTACATATGCATGGAAATATGATGTAAATAATATTGGATTCAAATATAATGGGAATTCAATTATGGCCGCTATAGCGCTTGTTCAGTTAAGGTATTTGGATCAGGAAAATGCACGACGTCGCGAAATTGTAAATATGTATAATGAAGGGTTTAAAAATAATGATAGAATAAAAATCATTCCCGCACCGTATTCTGAAGAATGCGCATACCATTTGTATGAACTTGCTGTTCCTGATAGGGAAAGACTACTTAACAATCTTTCGGAAGAAGGAATTAATTGTGGTGTGCATTATCGTGACAATACCGAATATCAGATTTTCTCATTTGGAGAAGGACAAGCACCGAAAGCGAGAAAGATTAGTCAAAATCTGATAACGATGCCGCTTCACATGTGGTTAACGGACGATGATGTTAGATATATTATTGATAAAGTAAACAAGTATGCTTGATAGAACTTAAAGGGAGACAGATGATGAAAGGTATAATTTTGGCCGGTGGAGCAGGCACCAGATTGTATCCACTTACGTTGGTGACCAGCAAACAGCTACTGCCTGTCTATGACAAGCCTATGATATACTATCCTCTTTCTACATTAATGTTGGCGGGTATAAGAGAGATATTAATAATTAGTACGCCACAGGATACACCAAGATTTCAACATCTTTTGGGGGATGGTACTCAGTTTGGAATATCATTAGAATACTGTGTGCAGCAGTCTCCTGATGGATTAGCACAGGCGTTTATTTTGGGCGAAGAATTTATAGGAAATGAAAACTGTGCAATGATTTTAGGGGACAACATCTTTTATGGCGGAGGACTTACTGATAAACTTAAATACGCAGTGAAAGAAGCTGAGAACGGTTTTGCCACGGTATTTGGGTATTATGTATCTGATCCTAAACGATTTGGGATAATGGAGATAGATTCAAATGAGAGGATTATTTCCGTTGAGGAAAAACCACTTAACCCTAAGAGTAATTACTGTATTACGGGATTATATTTTTATCCCGCCGATGTGGTGAAATATGCAAAACAAGTAAAACCCTCTATGAGAGGGGAACTTGAAATTACATCTCTTAATGATATTTATTTACAGAAGAATAGACTTAAAGGTGTTGTTTTGGGTAGAGGATATGCTTGGCTGGATACCGGTACAATTGATAGCCTTGTAGAAGCTGCCGGTTTTGTTCAGATGATTGAAAAAAGGCAAGGAATTAAGATTTCAGCACCTGAAGAGATAGCATATAAAAACGGTTGGATAAGTAGAGATGTCTTAATAAGTTCGGCTGACAGATATGGGAAATCACCTTATGGAGAACATTTGCGGAATGTGTCTGAAGGAAAAATAGTATATTGATAGTCACTATCTTCTCTGCAATGTATTAAGGCTTGAGAGAGTAAACAAAGTGCAGACGCTTAACAGATTTAATTTATAGAAATATCTTAAATAAATATCTTAAATAAATATATAAAGACTAAAGAAGCGAATATGAAAAAAAAGAAAGAATAATAGGAGGAGGATATATAAATGCTCACAAATTCAACGATTCTAATAACTGGTGGTACTGGTTCATTCGGAAATACTTTTGTTCCTATGACTCTTGAAAAGTACAATCCTAAAAAACTTATCATCTATTCTCGTGATGAGATGAAACAGTGGAATATGGCAAAGAAATTTGAGGGAGATAAACGAGTTCGCTTCTTCATTGGTGATGTGCGCGACAAAGAGCGTCTCTATCGTGCTCTTAATGGGGTGGACTATGTTGTTCATGCTGCAGCTACTAAGATTGTTCCAACGGCTGAGTACAATCCTTTTGAGTGCATCAAGACAAATGTTAATGGAGCAATGAATCTTATTGATGCTTGTATTGACTCAGGAGTTAAGAGGCTCGTTGCCCTTTCAACCGACAAGGCCAGTTCTCCTGTCAACCTTTATGGAGCAACGAAGCTTTGCTCTGATAAAATATTTATTGCTGGCAACTCATACTCTGGCGGCAAGACTAAGTTTGCAGTTGTGCGCTATGGCAACGTTATGGGATCACGAGGATCCGTTATTCCTTTCTTCTTAGAAACGGCAAAGAGTGGTAAATTGACTATCACAGATAAGAGGATGACTCGGTTCATGATTTCACTTGAACAAGGGGTTGAGCTTGTTTGGCATGCATTTAACGATATGGAGGGAGGCGAAATCTATGTTAAAAAAATTCCTTCCATGAATATTTGCGACATTGCAACTGCGGTTGATCCAAGCGCTGAGCAGGTTGAAATCGGAATTCGTCCCGGTGAGAAACTACATGAGCAGATGATTGGTGTAGAGGACTCTCACTTTACTTATGAGTATCCTGAACATTTCAAGATACTTCCTCAGATTTGTGAATGGGGTCCATTTGATGTAATGATTAAAGGCGGGAAGCGTGTTCCGGAAGGGTTTAGCTACACGTCAGATAATAATAAGGAATGGATGTCGATTGAGCAGCTTAGAGAATGGATCGAGAAAAACAAGGTGAAGATTGGTAGCATCTAAATGATTTAAATAGGAAAAACTTGCTATATTTGGTGGCAAACTGATGCTTAAACGTCAGATTGCTTATGCTCAAACCGGAACATATGGAAGATTACAACAGAGATTTTCGCGAGAAATATCTTCTGTGGTCGAAGCGACTTCAAGAATGGATTGAAAAGAATAAAGCGAAGTTTGAAAGAATTTAAAAATCAGGAGGAAGAGATGACTGTTAATGCTATTATTCAAGCTAGATGTGGCTCAACTAGGTTCCCCAATAAGGTATTTGCTATTATTGATGGCAAACCATTACTTTGGCATGTTGTTAACCGTTTAAAGTATGCAAATATGATAGACGATATCATTATAGCTACAACTGTTAATACTATAGATGATAGGATTGAAGAGTGGTGTGAAAAAGAATCAGTAAAGTGTTTTCGCGGTAGTGAGGAGGATGTCTTGAACAGGTATTATATGGCCTCTGTAGCATTTCCTTCCGATGTTGTTGTGCGTGTGACTGCGGATGATCCGTTTAAGGAACCTGAGGTAATAGATAGAGTTATAAGGAAACTGATTGAAGAGGGGTTTGATCTTGTAACAAATAATTTTCCGCCGTCTTTTCCGGAAGGCCTTGATTGTGAGGCATTCACGTTTCAAGTATTGGAATTAATGGAAAAAACCACACGAGATTCATTTGAGAGAGAACATGTTACGCAATATGTCTATCATAATTCAGATAAGTTTAAAATCGGAAATGTAAAGTCAAATATGCAGTTGTCGTCTTATCGTTGGACTATAGACAATACAGAAGACTATGAAATGGTAAAGACTGTCTATGCAAAGCGAAATAAGGATTCAAAGGGGATTCTTTTGATGGCCGAGATACTGGATATCCTTAAAGAGAATCCTGAAATCTCAAAAATAAACTCGCATGTCAAACGCAGTGCGATGTATCAATAAATGAAGGGAGAAATAGAAATGTATCGCATATCTGAACTTGAAAAAAAGTATGTGATGGAGGCTTTGGAGCATGAGTTTGAGACATCCAAGAATTCCATCTTTAATAATAGGTTGGAGGCTGCTTTTGCACAGCAGTTTCATTCTAAATACGCAATAGGTCATTGCAATGGTACTGCTACATTGCATGTTGCGCTGATGGCTTGTGGAGTTGGGCCGGGTGATGAGGTTATTGTTCCCGCGCTTACTATGTCATCTACATCCATTCCTGTGGTACTTTGTGGGGCAATTCCTGTTTTTGCCGATAGTGATATCGATACCTTTGAGATTTCTGCTGATAGCATAGAAAAGAACATTACTTCAAGGACGAAGGCGATTATTACAGTATCTCTTTACGGATTAGCGCCGGACTATGACAGAATCCTTTCTCTTTGCAAGAAACATAATATCGCTTTAATAGAAGATAATGCTGAATGCTTCCTCGGTACCTATAAAGGGAAATTAGTTGGTGAATTTGGTGATTTTGCAAGTTTTAGCTTTCAAGCTAGTAAGCATTTAACTTCAGGCGAAGGTGGAATGCTTATAACTAACAAAGAGGAACTAGCTGATAAGGCGCGTAGACTTAATTGCTTAGGATATGCGGGAGTGAGTGCGAAGCAAGGGAAAATTACAAGAAATGATATTCAAGACCCAAATTACAGCCGACACATTTCTTTTGGCTTCAATTATCGTATGTCAGAGTTACAGGCTGCTTGTGCATTAGGACAATTAGAAAGAGCAGAAGAACTTGTTAAGCAAAGAATTGAAGTTGCCAAGATTTTTAACGAGGTGGTAAAAAATCAAGATATTGTTAAGCCGCAGTTTGAGCCCGAAGGGTGCAAAAATTCTTATTGGACATATTGTATGGTATTAAATACGGATAATCCAGACGTGGATTGGTATCGTTTCCGTAATCTTTTCCAAAAGAATGGGGGAGATAGCTATTATGCCGCATGGAAACTTTCATATAATGAACCTGCTTATCAAAATATTCTTCAGCCAATGGAAGGTGTATGGCAGAAATATGATATGAATTGTTGTCCTAATGCTGAATATTTACAGAAAAGAATGATACAGTTAAAGACGAATTATTGGGATATTGAAGAGGCAATAAAACAAGCTGATATTCTCAAAAAAACTATTATGGATTACAAAGAAACCATATAAAAGGAGATAAAAATGTTAAAATTCAACAAAAATATTAGAATTGGTAAACGGTTAATTGGACCAGATTATCCAACTTATTTCATTGCTGAAATTGGAGGTAATTTTGATGGAAGTTTAGATAAAGCCAAGCGCCTTATTGATGCTGCTAAAGAAGCAGGAGCCGATTGTGCTAAATTTCAGACATTCACCGCTGATACTATAGTTTCAGAGGGGGGATTTTCAAAGATGACGCTTCACGGAGTTCATGGTTCATGGGGACGAACTGTTTCTGAAGTATTTAAAGATGTTGAATTCCCTATTGAGTGGCATCATGAGATTGCTGAATATTGTAAGAATGTTGGAATTGATTTTTCCACTTCACCTTACTTCAAGGAAGCAGTAGATCTTTGTGCGGATATGAATCTTCCTTTTATCAAGATTGGATCTGGCGAAATTACTTGGCTTGAAATGTTAGATTACATAGCGAAAAAGGGAATTCCGATTATGCTTGCTACCGGTGATGCTACTATGAGTGAAATCGATGAGGCAGTAAGAACAATTGAAAAAACAGGCAATAAAGATCTTGTTTTGATGCAATGTATTACCAACTATCCTTCTAAAATTGATAGCGCAAATGTGAATGTGCTTAAGACATATCAGAGTGCGTTTGATTGCCTTACGGGTTATTCTGATCATTCTCCGGGGCATGTTGTGGCGCTGGCATCGGTTGTTTTGGGTGGCCGTGTGATAGAAAAACATTTTACTCTTAATAAGACGGACAAAGGACCCGATCACCCTCATTCTATGGAGCCAAATGAGTTCAAGTTTATGGTTGATTCTATACGTGAAGTTGAACGCGCAATGGGGAGTACACGTAAAGAAGTGGTTGAAGAAGAAGGTGAAACAGTATTTGTTCAGCGACGTTGCCTCTACGCTAAGAATAACATGAAGGCAGGACAGATTATTACTGCCGACGATATTGATGTCCTTCGACCTGCACTTGGTATTTATCCAAAGTATAAGGAGACAGTCATTGGAAAGAGAATAAATAAAGATATTCCTGCCGGAGATCCCATTTTTTGGGAAGATATCTAATGATTAAACATGGAATGCGGTGACGCATTTATTTATAAAATGGTTATAACTAAGTATCGCATGACCATCTGAATGGTGAAAAAATGATTACAGATAGAGAAAAGATTATGGCAATTGTTGATAATGATTGTCTTACAAAATCAGATATAGCTGTTTTATTGGAAGGAGATGGTTTCTTCAGAATTCAGAAGGCGGTAGAGCTTTATCATAAAGGTATGGTAAATAAGATAGTTTTTAGCGGAAATGTAATTAATAAGGAATATGGTAGTTATCCATTTAACGAAGTTAAACCGTATATTCTTGAAGAATGTGTGCCTGAAGATGACATTATTCATGAGAATATATCGCTTAATACGCGTCAGCAGGCGATTGAGGTTGTTAGGCTAGCCTTAGAAAATAAATGGAAAAAACTTGTTCTTGTAGCTTCACCAGAACACCAATACAGAGCTTATTTAACTTTTTTGAGAGAGGTTCTCGATACTAATAGTGGGCTAATTATATATAACGTTCCGGCAAGAAATCTAAATTGGTTTGTTGATAGTGGATGGGGAACGCGTTATGAACGTTTATGCGGTGAATTTGAGCGCATTGAGAAATACTCAGCGCTTGGTCATCTTGCAAGTGCTGAGGAGGTAGTAGAGTATCAGAATTGGAAGGAACGTATTGAATAATGAATAAAAAGGTGACTATAGAAAAAGCAAAAGCTATCATGGGCAACAATTTTATCGGATTAGATGAATTGTCACAAATAAAATGGCTGAAAACAGATGATATTCTATGTATTCCTGAGATACCATTTACAGATGAGGAACTTAGTCAGAAGAGAAATGATTATCTTCTGATTTTCGGAGTTGGAAATCTTTCGGATGGTAGAGCACTTACAATTAGAAATCTTCAAACCATATATGGAAAGGATCCTGAATTTGAAGAACCTTGTTTTTATAATCAGGATTGGTATGATAAAGAACCTTTTATAGATATTCCTATGAATACAGGGTGGTTTTTAATTAGAAAGAATGTTTATGAAGACAGCAGGGCAGTTCAACCGGCAGATTTACTTAAAACTCACTTTTTCCCCAATGCAGTCACGTGTACTTATGCTTTTTTTGTAGCATGGTTATGTTGTAATATTAAGTTATGGTATCATGATTTTGTATGGTGTAGTGATCTTGATCATAATGGGGATAGAATCTATGTTGGAAAATATAATGATATTGATGGTGTTAACAAGAACGGATTTAGTATTCATAGGCATCTGGAGTTAAGACATTGTTATGGGTGTATATAGATTAAGAGTTTGATCCTCTAGGGATGGGGGGTGCGGTTTCTTTTGCTTGATAAGGTTAGATTAATCATTTTTGATAGACAAATATTGCCATTAAAAATGGAGGGCTTTATATGATTGTGCGATTAAAAGGCGGTTTAGGAAATCAAATGTTTCAGTATGCGTTTGTAAGAGGATTACAAATAAAGTACGGTGTTAATGATGTTTCATTAGACGATTTAAGGACTTTATTATTTTGTAAGGTTAGATGAGGGCGCATTACTATCGTTATTGGTTCTTCGCGGTTGCTTATTTAGAATAATTATAAAAGGCAGGGTTAGAGGTAAAGATGACATTTACATCAAGTATTTTTTTGATAGGTTTATTCCCATGCTTTGCAATTATATATATATTTATGGGAATCAAAAAAAATATGGTTAATGCCAGAAAGGTTTTAATTATATTTGCCAATACGATCTTCTATATTTCTTGGGGAATAGGAGCCTTTTTCTTCCTATGTCTTTATTCTCTTATTGTTTATTTGTTAGTAATAATAGGATCAAAGCATCATAAAAGGTGGGTATTTATACTTTCAATAAGTATAGTGCTTGCCCCTTTGATTTTTGTCAAATATTCTTCTTTTGCCATAGAGAGTATTAATTCAGTGTTAGCATGTGGAATTATAGCACCATCGATTATTACTCCAATAGGTATCTCTTTCTTCTCGTTTGAGGCGATTTCTTTATTGGTTGATATATATAATCGTGAAAAGACAAAGATTAATTTGGTCGATGTTTATATGTATTTGTCTTTTTTTGCTACTATTACTTCCGGACCAATCATCAGATTTGACGAGTTTGAAAAAGGTATAACCAGACCACAGGAAATTGTTCATGGTAAAGCAATTGAAAGGATAGTTATAGGACTATCAAAAAAAGTATTGATAGCTGATAAAATTGCTCCCTTAGCTAATTATTATTTTGATGGTGTCGCCGCGGGAAATAATTATTCTACATTTGGATTTTGGGTGGGCTCTATTGCATATAGTCTCCAATTATATTTTGATTTTTCCGGGTATTCTGATATGGCAATTGGGATAGGTGGCCTATTAGGATTTAATATTGGAGAGAACTTTGAGAAGCCATATCAGGCAAGCTCCATTTCAGAATTTTGGAGAAAATGGCATATTTCCTTAACTCACTGGTTTAGAGATTATATTTACATACCATTAGGGGGAAATCGGTGTAAAGTAATCAGACATATTATGAATTTACTTATAGTATGGTTATTAACAGGAATGTGGCATGGGGCTGATTGGACATATATAATATGGGGGCTTGGATTTTTTGTATTGTTGACTATTGAAAAATATACTTCATTAAGAAAAAAAATAGGTTCAACAATAATAGGACATGTCTATACCTTGTTTTTTGTAAATATTCTGTGGGTTTTTTTCAGGGCTGAAAATATTAAGGCTTCTGTTTCTTTTATCAAAGGAATGTTTGGAGGGGGAAATGGAGCGATAGAGGAAAAAGCGTTAAGTTTTATACCATTTATATGCTTTACAATAATGTTGTGTATGCCGTGGAAGAAATGGTTACCATTTTTTGAGGGAAAAGGATACGTTAGAATCGCTAAAGGAGTATTATTAATCTTGCTTGCGATAATGGCTTTATGTGCATCTATTAATATGTCATATTCGCCATATATTTACGGAAATTTTTGATGGGGTTATTATGATGAGAATAAAAGAACATAAAACAGAATGGTATATTATTGCTATAATAGTAATAATGGTAGCGCTTTCTCTTATTTCATGGGCTTATTTTGCAAAAAGAATGGGGAGTATTTTAAAGGCAAAACTTACTTATTCAGAGGAAACTATAATAGATTCCTCGAATCGTAATTCTGATGCCGTTATGGAGGACGAAAGAAGTGAGAAGGGGATAATTAATTATATTGAAAAAGGCAGTAATTATTTAGATAAAGTGATCTATAAGGTATATGATTTATGGTCTATTTATAAGCAACCATTTTTTGCAAAAATAGATTCAATTGCGACTTATTATTTAACTGAAGAAATATCATCGTCACAGGTTATAGGTGGTAAAGAAGGATGGCTTTTCTATGGGAGTAAAACCGACGCTGATTCAATAGGCGATTATGAAGGGACTAACAGTTACACTCAAAGTGAATTAAATGCGGCATGTTCGGCTGCTTTATCTGTACAACAGAGTTTGAAAAACGAAGGCATACAATTTGCAATATTAGTACCACCAAACAAAGAGAATATTTATTCTGAGTATATGCCTGATTCTTATTCTCATCAATTGCAATCACGAACAGACTGTCTAGTTGAATATTTGTTTAATAATGGTGTTAACATTATTTCTCCCAAAAACAATATGTTATCTTTTCACGATGATTATCAATTGTATTATTCGTATGATACTCATTGGAATCAGTTAGGAGCGTATATTGGTGTAAAAGAGACATTACAAACTTGGGGATACGATATGAAGGAAATATCAGAACGTGCAGTATCCAGTTCTGAATTAATGGATGAATACCATTATTGTGGTGAAGATGATTTGGCACAGATGATAGGTATGCGGTTCCTGTTTTCTGATGAAAAAGAGTATACTATAGATGGAACTCAAACAATGGATTGGCTGAAATTTCAGTCTGAGCAAGAAAATTCAGAAATATCATATTTTCATAATGAAAAAGCTATAATAAAATCAACAATCCTTTTGATTGGTGATTCTTTTAGATCTGCGACAGTTCCCTCGTTGAGAGAGCAATTTTCAGATGTTTATGTAGTTAACAGATCTTATTTTTCATCACAAATGATTGATGAAATTATGCCGGATTATATAATGGTAGTTTGTGTTGAAAGATATTCATACATAATTGGGGACTTAGAAACCTTGTTTAAATAAGTTTTATATGCTGAATTGCAGAAAGGGATCTGGTGTATCTGTCAACCGAAAATGAGTCAATGGAGATATATGAGGGGCTTAAGAAAAACCACTACATAAAAAAGGATTATTTGACGTTTAATAGACTAAGCAATTGAGATAAAGAGGGACAGTAAATGAAAGTAATAGAGACGAAGATTCCGGGCGTTCTCGTAATAGAAACGGATTTGTTCGGAGATCATCGCGGATATTTTACGGAGACCTATAACAAATCCAAGTACGAGGCTATGGGGATTACAACCGAGTTTGTTCAGGACAATATGAGCTTTTCTGCGAAAAAAGGGACATTGAGAGGGCTACACTGGCAAAATCCTCCCTATGCTCAAGCAAAACTGGTTTCTTGTAGCAAAGGCAAGGTGATTGATGTAGCGGTGGATATCAGAAAAGGATCACCCACCTTTGGACAGTGGGTGTCAGTAGAGTTGAGTGAAGAGAATCATAAACAGTTTTATATTCCCAGAGGCTTCGCTCATGGATTTTTGACTTTGACCGATGATGTGGAATTTAGGTATAAGTGTGACAATGTTTATAACAAAGCATCAGAAGGTGGAATGAGATATGATGCACCGGAAGTGGATGTGGACTGGGGAAGGCTGTTGAATGGCATAGATCCGGTGTTAAGTGAAAAGGATAAGGTCGGTCCCACGTTGGAGACAGCCGATAATCAGTTTATTTACAAGGAGAATTGTTAGATGAAGAAGTATTTGATCACAGGCTGTGCCGGTTTCATAGGGTCCAATTTTGTTTATTATATGCTTAAGAAATACAAGGATATTCTTTTGGTTAACCTGGATAAGCTTACTTATGCGGGAAATCTTGAGAATCTTAAAGGGGTGGAAGGTGATCCACGTCATGTGTTCATGCAGGGGGATATCTGTGACAAAGAATTAGTGTCTTCATTAATGAAGAAATATGATTTTGACCTTGTTATTAATTTTGCAGCAGAGAGCCATGTGGATCGTTCTATTTCGAATCCTGAAATCTTTGTGCAAACAAATGTGATGGGAACGGTAAATCTTCTTCAGAGGGCAAAGGAAGCGTGGTATGATGCGGCGACCAAGACTTGGAAGGAAGGGAAGAAGTATCTGCAGGTTTCCACAGATGAAGTGTACGGAGCGCTGGGAGCAGATGGTTATTTTATGGAGACCACGCCAATAAATCCCCATAGCCCCTATTCCGCCTCTAAAGCTTCTGCTGATCACTTTGTTCATGCTTTCCATGATACATATGGTATGCCCATTAACATAACCCGCTGTTCCAATAACTATGGGCCTTACCAGTTTCCGGAGAAGTTGATTCCTTTAATGATAAATAACGTTAAAAATCACAAGCAGTTGCCTGTTTACGGTGACGGAATGCAGATCAGAGACTGGCTCTATGTGGAAGATCACTGCAAAGCCATCGATATGGTGGCAAATGACGGTAAGGTCGGTGAAGTATATAATGTTGGCGGACATAATGAGCGGCCTAATATTTTTATCGTAAAGACCATCATAGAACAGCTTCATGACAGGCTCAAGGATGAAGGAATATCCGAAGCTTTGATAAAGCATGTGGAAGACAGGCTTGGTCATGATAGGAGATACGGTATTGATCCCACCAAGATAAAAAAAGATCTTGGATGGTATCCGGAAACTCCTTTTGAGAAAGGTATCATGTTGACTATTGATTGGTATCTGAATAACGAAGAATGGATGAAAAATGTTACTTCGGGAAATTATCAGAAGTACTATGAGGAAATGTATCGGGCAAAGGCTGCGTTATAAGCGTGAAAAATGCAGGAAAAGTAAAAAGAGCAAAAAAACAAAACTAAGAAGAATAATAAAGATAAGATTTACTTTTGGATTGAAAAGAACATCTCTTCCGACAAAATGAGAAGCGTCATGCTTATTGCTCTGGCTTTACTTCAAATATGAATTATTAAAGTAGAAATATTAATTACATTTATGTTTGGAAAGGATAGTTTGTTCACCTGTGATAGATAGTGATTGCACTTAAAAATGGAGGGCATTATATGATTGTTCGTTTAAAAGGCGGTTTAGGGAATCAAATGTTTCAGTATGCTTTTGTAAGAGGATTACAAATAAAGTATGGGGTTAATGATGTTTCATTAGATGATTCATTTTTTACGAATGCGGGGAAAGTCAAAATAACACAGTATGGAAATTCAATTGATGATTTTAATGTTCATTATATGAAATCCACAAAAGAAGAAATCAAGAAAGCTTGCTTGTTTTCTCACAATCAGAAACCAATGACGCTTAGATATAGGATTCCGATGGCGTTAGAAATGATCTTTAATAAAAAGTATTACCATGTGAGAAACTTTAAATATGTAGAACCAAAGACTCTTTTGAATTATAACTATTTAGATGGATCTTGGCAAAGCTGGATGTATTTGGAAGGCCTTGAAGAAACATTACAAAAAGAATTCACATTAAAAAATAAAGTCAGCGACATAATAGCAAATCAAATTTTAAAGGCACAAAATGAAGAATCGGTATTTTTGGGGGTTCGAAGAGGAGACTATGTTATTAATCAAGCAAACCGTAATTTATATGGTTCCTTATCAGAAGCTTATTATAATGCTGCTTTGAATATAATAATTAAAGAACGGCCTAATGCACAAATATATGTTATGTCAGATGATATAGAGTGGGTGAAATCTAATATAAAGTTTGAATACCCGGTGACTTACCGAGATGGAAAAATGATAGGAAGTGCAGCAGAAGAACTAATGTTTATGGCATCATGTAAGCATGCAATTATTCCTAACAGCACATTCCATTGGTGGGGAGCATGGTTGATAAAAAATCCCGGTAAGATTGTTGTGGCACCTAAACAGTGGTTTGCAGATGGTACCGAAATTGATATTTTGCCACCTAATTGGACATTGTTAGACAGGTAGAGTATTGTAATAGTATATTATGTAGAAAAGGCTAAAATATAATACGTTTCTGTGAATTAAATAGTATAATACCCCTTATACCACTCCGCAAATGCCTTTAATCCTTCTTTTATTCCGATTTTTGGTGTAAAACCATAGTCTCTTTCAAGTGCAGCGGAATCGGCATAGGTTACGGGAACATCACCTGCCTGCATGCCAACAAGTTCGCGATGACCTTCAAAGTCATAGTCTTTGGGGAGAACGCCTGCGTTGACGAGTTCTTCTTGAAGAGTGCTGACAAAAGCGAGGAGATTTTCGGGCTGTCCTCCGCCTATATTGTAAACTGCATAAGGCGGGAGCGGCAAACCATCTTCTCCGTTCATTTTTGAAGGCGCACCTTGCATGACACGATACACGCCTTCTACGATATCATCAATAAAGGTGAAATCGCGTTTCATGTTTCCATAGTTGAAAAGCTGGATCGTCTTTCCCGCAACCAGTTTTTGGGTTGCGCTAAAATAAAACATATCAGGCCTTCCTGCAGGACCGTAAACCGTAAAGAAACGTAAACCTGTGGAAGGGATATTATACAACTTACTGTAAGCATGAGCCAGAAGCTCATTGCTTTTTTTTGTTGCAGCATAGAGTGAGACAGGATTATCAACCTTGTCATCTGTGCTGAAAGGAACCTTTTTATTTCCGCCATAAACTGATGAACTCGATGCGTATACCAGGTGCTCAACAGGATAGTGACGGCAGGCTTCAAGGATATTGTAGAAACCGATAATGTTGCTTTCCATATAGACATCAGGATGATCTATCGAGTACCTTACTCCGGCCTGTGCTGCAAGATTCACAACTACATCAAAATGGTATTTATCAAAAAGCTTATTTACAAGTTCCTTGTCTCCGATCGATCCCTTTATAAAAACGTGAGTGACAGGAGAAACTGAGGCTGCTTTTTCTACCAGGTTCAAACGGTATTTCTTGAGTTTGGGATCGTAGTAGTCATTCATGTTATCAAGTGAGACAATGGTTCCGCCTGAAAGCTCTTTTAAGAGTCGGATTACAAGATTGGATCCGATAAAACCGGGACAGCCTGTAACCAATATGGTTTTATTGTTAAGGTCAATTATCTGCATTGATGGTAACCCCTTTATATGTGGCTTTGATCTGTTCATACCTCTGAAGATCGCAAAAAGCTTTTAAAATTGTTTAATCCCTTCTGTAAAGATCTCTTGTATAGACCTTATCTTCAACATCATCAAGTACCGTATCATATCGGTTGGCTATTATGCATCCGCAGTATTTTTTGAATCGGTTGAGATCATTCATTACCTGTGAACCAAAAAAGGTAGAACCATTTTCAAGGGTTGGTTCGTATATGATCACTGTTGCACCTTTGGCCTTGATCCTTTTCATTACCCCTTGTATGGAAGATTGCCTGAAATTGTCACTGTTGGCTTTCATGGTAAGTCTGTATACCCCAACAACGACCTTGTGCTCTTTGTCGGGGTTAAACTGTTCACTGCTTGTGTAAGCACCTGCTATTTCAAGAACCCTATCGGCTATATAATCTTTCCTTGTTCTGTTGCTTTCCACGATTGCGGACATCATGTTTTGAGGAACTTCATTGTAGTTTGCCAGCAATTGTTTTGTGTCTTTGGGAAGACAGTATCCTCCGTAGCCAAAACTGGGATTGTTGTAGAAATCGCCTATCCTGGGATCGAGGCACACACCTTTGATGATAGAAGAGGTGCTTAATCCTTTTACTTCTGCGTAAGTATCAAGCTCGTTAAAGTAAGACACTCTGAGAGCGAGGTAAGTGTTTGAAAACAGCTTTGTGGCTTCCGCTTCGGTGTATCCCATAAAGAGTGTGTCTATGGGGGTCTTGATGGCACCTTGTTGAAGCAGGGAAGCAAAAACATGTGCAGCTTCTTCGTTCTTTTGATCACAGCCTACAATGATCCTGCTTGGATAAAGGTTATCATAAAGGGCCTTTGATTCACGTAAAAACTCGGGGCTGAAGATGACGTTATCCATATCGAGTTTTTCACGTATCGATGAGGTGTAACCTACAGGAATAGTTGATTTGATCACGATTGTAGGTTTATTTTTGCGGTTTCCGATAATGTCTTTTATTTGGCTTAATACACTCTCAACTGCGGAACAGTCAAAGAAATTCAGCTTGGGATCGTAATTGGTGGGAACTGCAATTACAATAAAATCGGCGTTTGAATAGCCTTCAGTGCCGTCAGTGGTTGCTTGGAAATGTAATTCGCGTTCACCTGTCTTGGCCTCATTTAAAAACTTTTCTATATATTCGTCTTGAATTGGGGAAACAAAGGAGTTAAGTTTTTGAACTTTTTCATCAACGATATCTACTGCTGTTACATCGTTATGCTGAGCGAGTAGCATCGCAAGAGAAAGACCAACGTATCCCGTACCTGCTACTGCAATTTTATACTTTTTCTCAACATTGATCGACTGAACATCCGGATCGTACATTACATCATTTATCGGGAAATCCAGAACCTCGGAAAGAGCTTCAAGCTGGTCTACAGAAGGGGTGTAATCCTTGGATTCAAGGCGGGATAAAAGACCGCGATTTATACCTGTTTTGTTGGAAAGTTCAGATTGGGTGATCTTAATTGCTTTTCTGCAAGATAATACTTTTTTGGAAAGCAGATCGAGGGATAATTTCTTCATTTTATACATCCTGAGTAAATGTTACTGATAACGACAAAAATTAACTATACCATTTAAATATCCTCTTCATATTATCAGCGACAGAGAAAAAAGTCAACGGAAAAATGTCTCTTTGAAAGAGCCTAAGAAAATCTGAACTTCCTGTAGAAAGTTCCACTCAAAAAAGGAGAAGAAAATGTACCTGGATTTTCTCGTTGAAGTGCCCAAAGTGGCCGGAAAGATAACAAGAAAAACAAAGAACGGGATCACATACATCAACTACGAATACGGAAGGGAGTATGATCCTGAAAGAAGGTTCAATATCCCTAAACGTGTTACCATCGGAAAGGAATCTAAAGAAGATTCTTCAAGGATGCAGCCTAATCAGAATTATCTGACTTACTTCCCGGAGGTTGAACTTCCGAGCATTCGATATGAAGATAAGAGAAGCTGTTGCCTAAGAACAGGTGCCTATCTTGTGCTCAATAAAATCGCGGAAGATATGAAGCTTCCTGATATTCTTGGACATCACTTTGACCGGGACGATAAGGAACTTCTGTTGGATCTGATGTATTACAGCATCATAAGTGAGAATAATGCAGCCCAGTACTATCCGGACTATGGCTACAATCATCCGCTTGTGAACAGCAGGATGCACATATACAGTGATTCGAAGATATCCGATTTTCTGAAAAGCATCACCATTGATCAGCGTGTTGGATTCTTAAATGAGTGGAATGAATCAAGAGATCATAGGGAAAAGATCTATATATCCTATGATTCAACGAACAAGAACTCCCAGGCGGGAGATCTGAGACTTGTAGAATACGGATATGCCAAGGATGATAAGGGACTTCCCATAATCAACTACTCCATGGCATATGATACTCAGAACAGAGACCCACTGTTTTATGAAGAGTATCCCGGGAGCATCGTTGATATATCACAGCTCCAATATATGCTGGAAAAGGCTCAGGACTACGGATATAAGCAGGTCGGATTTATTCTTGACCGGGGATATTTCTGTAAAGAAAACATAGAATTCATGGATAAATGTGGCTATGATTTCGTGATGATGGTCAAAGGAATGTCAGATCTTGTTAATGAGCTTATCATGATCAGCAAGGGGCGTTTCGAGTATAAGCGGGAATGTAACATCAGAAAGTACGGAGTATATGGTACCACAGTAAAGAGAAAACTTTATGTCACGGATGATCGGGACAGATACTTCCACATCTATCACAGCAGGGGAAAGATGGCCTCGGAAGCGGAAGCAGTAGAGGATAAGATAGAAAGATTGTCTGCTTATCTGGACAGAAAGAAAGGCGAGATATATGAGCCTACAGAAAGCGTAAAGGAATACTTTGATACCTTTTGTGATAACGGAACCTTCCTCTTTGCAAGAGAAAAGAAGGATGTAATAGAAAGAGAGATAGCTCTTTGCGGATACTTCTGCATAGTTACATCAAAGAAGATGACCGCCAAAGAAGCGATAGAATTATATAAGAGCAGAGATGCCTCCGAAAAGCTGTTCAGAGGAGATAAATCTTATCTCGGAAACAACAGTTACAGAGTCTATACTGATGAAGCGGTATCGTCAAAGATCTTTATCGAGTTTGTTGCCCTTATCTTAAGGAGTAAGATGTATACCTTGCTAAAAGATGAAGAAGAAAAACTTGATTCAAGACCGAATTATATGACCGTACCGACAGCTATTAGGGAACTTGAGAAGATAGAGATGATCAGAGGGCTGGACAGAAAATATCGGCTTGATCACGCGATCACTGCAACCCAGAAGACCATCCTCGGCGCATTCAACATGGATAGCCGGTACATAAAAGACCGGGTGGCAAGACTGAGCGAGCGGATCAGGACAGCTGATGAGATGAGGGAGGCAGAATATGATGGCAGGCGGAAATATAGACGAAAGAATTGCAAAAGCCGAAGAGGAAGTAGTAAAGGCTAAGACCAGATATGATGAAGCGGTTAAAGCCTTAGAGGCTTTAATGGCAAAAAGACCTGCAGGTATTTCTACCCACAAGTCTTACAACGCTATACCAAATTATTCAGAATAAGTTTTTATAGAAAACTCTTCCTGTGTTTTTAATAATTCGATTAAATCTATCAAATTATCGTTTGTCACATACCAACCAAATCCTTGGTTATACAAATCCTCATCTACTTCACCATTTATTATCACATCTAATATCATATCCCCTACATACGCGTTGTAATGGCTACTATCAATATAATTATCTGGATTTTTTGTAATATCATTTAAACTACTGAAATTATAAAAATCCGTAATTACACTCAATTTTTCTAAAAAACTTAAATAATATGCATCTTCTACGGATTTTTTATATGTGATATCATACATGGGATTTGTAAAAACGACCAATTTTATGTCATTTTCCTCACATAAGGTTTTAATCTCAAGTATTTCTGATATAGTCTCTTCCAACCTGCAACCATCTGGTAATGAAGGTCCTGCATTCTCCACATCAAAATTCACATCTAAATCATAATCTGCCCACCAGCCATATGTGTAAAATGAATCATATCCGTCTATACTTTTCCCTTTAAGTATCGTAGATAAACTCTGAAAGACCATAGAAGGATCACAGTATAAACTAATTAAATTAGTTTTATTCTGTAAATATTGATATGGTGATCTCAGCCCCTGAAGATTATGCTCCTCTGGATTCTCTGTGTACGAAATACTATCAATCCCCATATAAATTATGTCTATATTTACCCCATTATCAATAAAAGTCTTCAAAGTATTGTAATGTTCATATGGTGTCCCCGCTGAATATGTCATATTATATATTTTCATATTTTTAATATTTTCAACATGTATGGACCCAACTCTTGATGAACCAAAGACAAACCCATCATACTTATTTGGGTTATTTAAAATATATTCCGTTTTTATATAGTTTTTATTTGGTTCAACACCATTATTTCTAATATTATTCCAGTGAAAAACATTATATGGGTCAACAACGTAGGCAGGAAGTGCTGATACAATAAAGCAAAAACAAGCAAAAAAGAAAACCTTAACTATAAACCTTTTCAAAGCAATTCCTCCCCTCTACTAAAACTGAAAATATACAAATTCCGCTTGTACCGAAGCCTTAAAGCATAAAATGATAAAAAGAATGCTTAAATAAACGAAATATCTAACCAACACTGGCTTTTTCGAAATCTCATTTATACAATCATATTTAAGTGAAATATAATCGTATATTCCAAGCAAAAACACTTCAAAAAGCACAACTAGGAGTCGCATTTTTCCAAGGCCTATATCTACAAATCCATTTCTTAAATACGCAACTGGTGTTGTTATTCCATCAAAAGCATGCTTTATTACATAGCCAGCATCTCCTAACGAATTAGAAACGAAGAAAATCCATGCAAAGGAGGCAAATGCAAAGACAAATAATACTCTTATTATCCACGCGCACCCTTTGCTTTTCTCTTTTAATTTATTCTTCGGCACAATAGCATTCTCAATGACTTGTCCCAATCCATGAATGCCACCCCAAATTACAAAAGTCCAGTTCGCACCATGCCACAATCCGCTAACTAAAAATGTAATAAGCAAATTAACTGCATGCCTGATTTTGCCTACACGGCTACCTCCCAACGGAATATAGACATAATCTCTAAACCATGTGGAAAGAGAAATATGCCACCTACTCCAAAATTCTTTTATACTTTGTGAAAAATAAGGACTCTTAAAATTCGTCATCAGATTGATTCCAAGTAACTTTGCCGTTCCTATTGCAATATCCGAATATCCTGAAAAGTCACAATAAATCTGTAAAGTAAAAAATACTGTAGCAAGAACAAGCGCAAACCCAGAAAATCCTTGAGGCGCATCATATACCTTACTTACAAATTGAGATAGCGTATCCGCTATAACAATTTTCTTAAAATATCCCCACGCCATCAGTTTTAATCCATATGTGGCCTGATCATAATCAAATTTATGTTCCGCCTTTATCTGTGGCAATAAATTATTAGTTCTTTCAATAGGACCTGCAACCAGCTGTGGAAAGAATGATATAAAAGCAGCATAATATCCAAAATGATGCTCTGCTTTCACGTCCCCTTTATACACATCAATTACATAACTTAATGTTTGAAATGTATAAAATGAGATACCTACCGGTAACAATAAATTGAGTAATACCGGATTCATTTGAATTGCAAACAGTCTAAATACTGCTGTTACTGATTCGCTTACAAAATTGAAATACTTGAAAAAGAACAGCACCCCTAGACATGCAACTGCAGTTCCAATTAATATTATCTTTTTGTTTCTTAATCTTTCTGTTTTTTCAAGAAGAATAGCTGCCGCATATGAAATAATTGTTGTAAACAAAATAAGAAACACATACTTTGCATTCCAACTCATGTAAAAATAGTAGCTGGCAGCCAGCATAAGTATCCATCTTATTTTATGTGGCAGCACCCAATATAAAATAAAGACTATCGGCAAAAAAACTGCAAACGCAAACGAATTAAATAGCATCTTTCAACATCCCCATTTAAGTTTTATAGTTCAATTCAAACCCTCACATGCAATAAAAAAAGGCTACAGAGAGCCTATAAACAATTAAACTATTCATTGTTCGGCTTTCTACTAAAATAAATAAACCCGTATTTTCATTACCTTACCTTTTACTGACATTTCAGAAGAGTTAAAAAGTATACCTTATTGCTTCAGAAGAAAGCAAAGACATACATATTAAATAGTATATCATACCCCCCTATTTTGCAAGAAAAATCGTGTTTTTCTACAAATTTTCATGCTATTTTGTTACAGTTCAGACACCTTCTTGACACCCGATCCTAACGATAAATGAACACATCAAAAGAGGCTTCAAACTCAGAAAAAATCTAACTTTTTCTGGGTTTTTCTATTGGCATTTTTATCGTTATGTTATATAATATAAACGTAACGATTTTCTCGAAAGGAGACCACTATGGGAATAATAAAACAACTTGACAAACGCACAGGTATCACCTATGTCTACGAGTCCAAAGCATTATGGGATAAAGAAAAACACCAGAGCAGGGCTCAGCGTACACTCATCGGAAAGATCGATCCGGAGACCGGAGAGATGATCCCAACGGACGGAAGGCACAGAAAAACTGATGAACCAACCGAAAAAGAGCCGGATTACAAAAAACTCTATGAAAAGCTTCTCAAGAAATATGAGGCTCAGGAGATCCTCGTCAAATCCCTTAAGGATGAAATAAAACAGCTAAGGAAGAACCAGTAACTATCATGACCGATTCTCAGTATGAATATCTTACAACACTTCAATATCGTGTAAAGAACCTTAAAGACCGTCTTGAGGCTTTTGAAAGCGGCGCCATCTATAAAAAAATACGAGAAAAGATATGACAGCATCCTTGAAGAAGCCGGAGAAGAATACGAATACATCCTGCCGAGTAAATACTACCGAGAAGGTTACAACCTATACAGAAGAATGGTGAAGTACAGGTCCGCGCATCTGCTGTTCTTACATGATATGGAGGTTCCGCATAACAACAATCTTGCGGAACCGCTTTTGCGTGCCTACAAACGTAAGCAGAATCAAGTCATGAGTTTTCGCTCAGATGAGAGCATAGATTACCAGAGCATGAGTATGCTGCTGTCGATGCGAAAAGAGTCAGACTCGGGCATATATGACAGCGTGTCGAAGATCTTCGACAGACAAAAGGCCAATAGAGCGACTTGATGAAAAAAGTCTACTCTATCGGCTCTTTAAGTTCAAGGTGACGTCTGAACTGTAACTGGCAATTTCTATCAACCTGAGGCTTATGAAAAAAATGATGGTAATAACCACATATTGTGCTATACTAAACTATGTATGTAATTTAATCGGAGGAAAAAATATGAAGAAAGCACTGATCACGGGAATTACCGGACAGGACGGTTCGTATCTTGCGGAATTCCTGTTGGAAAAGGGATATGAAGTACATGGTATTTTCAGGCGTGTTTCGGTCTCGAACATGTCGAGGATCGAGCATCTGTTGGGAAAGATCACATTGCATGACGGAGATCTTGCCGACAGCTCTTCTTTGATAAGAATAATAGGTCAGGTGAAACCTGATGAGATATACAATCTTGCTGCACAGTCTCATGTACAGATGAGTTTTGATGTTCCGGAGTATTCGGGAGATGTGGATGCTTTGGGCGTACTCAGGATCCTTGAAGCAGTCAGGATCTTGGGACTTGAAAAGAAGTGCCGCATCTATCAGGCTTCTACATCTGAATTGTACGGTAAAGTGGAAGAAGTACCCCAGAACGAAAAGACACCTTTCCATCCCTACTCCCCTTATGCAGTTGCGAAACAATACGGCTTCTGGATGACTAAGGAGTACCGCGAAGCATATGGTATGTTCGCTTGCAACGGTATTCTTTTTAATCACGAGTCGGAGAGGCGCGGTGAGAATTTTGTTACAAGAAAGATCACTCTTGCGGCGGGACGTATTGCTGAGGGCTTGCAGGACAGGCTGGAACTCGGAAATATGGATTCCCTTCGTGACTGGGGATATGCAAAGGATTATGTTGAGTGCATGTGGCTGATCCTGCAGCAGGATGAACCCGATGATTTCGTAATAGCTACCGGAGAACAGCACACAGTCCGAGACTTTACGGAAAGAGCTTTCAGAGAGAACGGTATTGAACTTCGATGGGAGGGTGAGGGTATCGATGAAAAAGGTTACGATGCATCCACCGGAAAGCTTTTGGTTGCTGTGAATCCTCAGTGGTTCCGACCGACGGATGTTGTCAATCTCTGGGGAGATCCCACCAAAGCAAAGACAGTGTTGGGGTGGAATCCTCAAAAGACCTCCTATGAGGAGCTGGTGCACATAATGGCGGTACATGACCGCGAATTGGCAAGAAAAGAACGGATCCTGAAGGAGCACATTTAAATGGATAAATCGGCAAAGATCTTTATCGCAGGACGTGGCGGACAGGTGGGTTCTGCTATTGAAAGAAAATTCAGATCTGAGGGAATGAACAATATAATCGGGCTTCGGTCGAGAGAGATGGACCTTCGTGAACAGAGCGTTGTGAGAGACTATTTCGATCGTGAGCGACCTGAATACGTGATACTTGCCGCCGCAAAAGTGGGCGGCATTATGGCAAATATACAGTCACCCGCAGAGTTTTTATATGACAATCTTGCTATACAGAATAGTATTATAGAGGCCTCGAGGATTTATGGAGTTAAGAAACTGTTGTTTTTGGCCTCATCATGTATTTATCCCAGACTTGCTCCGCAGCCGATGAAGGAAGAATATCTTATGGACGGTAAACTCGAGCCGACCAATGAGGGATATGCAATCGCTAAAATTGCGGGGCTTAAGCTGTGTGAGTTTTATAATAAGCAGTACGGAACGGATTACATTTCTGTAATGCCGTGTAATATATATGGCTATGGAGATAATTTCAGCCCTACCAGATCTCATGTGGTTGCTGCGCTCATCAGGAAAGTATATGAGGCAAAGATGAGCGGAGCTGAGACAATACCTATGTGGGGGACAGGTGTTGCCAGACGGGAACTTATGTTTGTGGACGATCTGGCAGATGCATGCTATTACTTATTTGATACCTATTCGGGTAATGAGTTTTTCAATGTCGGTACCGGTACAGACGTGAGTATAAAAGAGCTGGTTGAATTGATAATGGATGTTGTTGATTATCACGCAGAACTCAAGTTTGACACAAGTAAGCCTGACGGTATGCCCCGGAAGTTAATGGATGTTTCAAAACTGACGAAGGCCGGATGGACGGCAAAGGTTAATTTGCGCGAAGGTCTCGAGAAGACATATGCTTATTTTTTAAATACTGTACTTCCGGAAGAGAAAAAGCGTTCCGGAGAAGGAGATAAATGATGAAATACAGTCTTTCCAATGATACCTGGAATTCAGAAGAAGTAAATGCGGCTCATAAGGTCATAGACTCACGTTACTTTACAATGGGAGAAAATGTCAGGAATTATGAGAAAGCGTTTGCTGAAAAGTTTGGAGCAAAATATGCGGTTATGTCCAACTCAGGTTCTTCCGCAAATCTTCTCAGTATGGCAGCGCTACTTTATTCGGGGCGATTGAAAAAGGGGGATGAGGTTCTTGTTACGGCGGTATCATGGAGTACGACCTATTTCCCGATTTCCCAGATGGGCTTTAAACTTAGGCTGGTTGATATTGATAAAGCCACGTTGAATGTTGATCCTGATGCGCTCGAAGCGGCTATAACACCGCAGACGAAGGCTGTAATGGTTGTAAATCTGCTTGGAAACCCCAATGATTTTGACAGACTCCAAAACATTTGCAGTAAGCATGGACTTATTATGATCGAGGATAACTGCGAGTCGATGGGCGCAACATTCAAGGGAAAAGCTGCCGGTACATTCGGTCTCATCGGATCGTTCTCAACCTATTTTTCGCATCACCTTTGTACAATGGAGGGTGGTGTAAATGTTACGGATGATGAAGAACTTTACCATTATATGCTCTCAATACGGTCACATGGATGGACACGCCATTTACCTAATGATTCAAAAATATACAAAAAAATGGATGATCCCTTTTATGAAAGCTTCAATTTCATTATGCCCGGCTTTAATGTAAGACCGCTTGAAATAGAGGCGGCTACAGGCGTGGAGCAGTTGAAGAAGCTTGATGGCTTTGTTGAGCAGAGAAGAAAGAATGCTGAATTTTTCAAAAAACGTATTAACGGTGAAACTGCATTTCTCACGCAGGAGGAAACAGGCTGCGCTTCGTGGTTTGGATTTGCCATAATACTTCCGGAGGAAATCCGAGGAAAAAGAGATTCTTTCACAGATGCTCTCAGGAAAGCAGAAATTGAAGTGAGACCTATTGTTGCAGGAAATTTTGCGCGTCAGAAAGCGTTGCAGTTCCTGGATCACAGCATTGCAGGCGAACTCAAGAATGCTGATTATATTCATGAAAATGGTTTCTTTGTAGGAAATCACTCAATAGATATGGAAGATAATATAAACCTTTTGATCGATGTATTGAAGTCTGTAAGGGTTTAAATGTAACGGAGTTTTGAAGAACGGACATATGAACATAATTTTACTTTCCGGAGGTTCGGGGAAGCGCCTGTGGCCTCTCAGTAATGACATAAGGAGCAAGCAGTTCTTAAAGCTGTTTAAACACGCGGGCGGCTATGAATCCATGGTGCAAAGGGTTTACAGGCAGTTGAAAGAATCTATGCCTTCGGTGAAGGTTACCATTGCTACGAGCAGAAGCCAGGTGGACTCCATTAAGAATCAGTTGGAGGACAACGTGAGCATTTCCATCGAGCCCAGTCGCCGCGACACTTTTCCCGCGATCGCTCTTGCGGTTGCTTATCTTCACGAGGTGAAGAAGGTGGATGCGAACGATCCGGTGGTTATATGCCCGGTGGATCCTTACGTGGAAACGGGTTACTTTGAGTGCATAAAAGAGATTTATGACAGAGTGCAAAAAGGCGCGAAGGATCTGGTGCTCATGGGTATCAAACCCACCTATCCCAGTGAGAAGTACGGATATATAAAGCCCTTAGCGGGAAAAGGCGGTGAGTGCGCCTACAGCTTCACCGAAAAGCCTACAGCGGACAAGGCAGCGGAATACATTGCGGAAGGTGCGTTGTGGAACGGCGGTGTTTTTGGATTCAAACTGAGCTACGTGCTTGAAAAGAGCCGGGAGCTGCTGGGAACGGACGTTTACGAGGAACTTTTTGAAGGCTATGATGAGCTTGAAAAGATCAGCTTTGACTATGCCGTCGTTGAGAAAGAGATAAGTATAGAAGTTGTGAAGTACGAGGGGGCGTGGAAGGATCTCGGAACGTGGAACACCCTCACGGAAACTATGCAGGAAAGAGCGGTCGGAGATGTGCGCTTTGATGACAAGTGCACCAATGTACATGCGGTGAATGAACTGGATGTCCCCGTGCTCATCATGGGGCTCAAGGATGCTGTAGTGACAGCAAGTTCGGAAGGGATCCTTGTGTCGGATCTCGGCCAATCCTCTTACATTAAGCCTTTTGTTGAGGCGATCGACAGCCCTGTGCGTTATGCGGAGAAGAGCTGGGGCAGTTTCCGCATTATGGATATTGAAGAGACAGGGATGACTGTCAAGGTGACGTTGAATCCCGGACACCATATGAATTACCACTCTCATGAGCGGCGCGACGAGGTCTGGACGGTGATCTCCGGCTCAGGCACTGCAATTCTGGACGACAAGAAGATCGAGGTCAAGGTGGGGGACGTGCTCACTATGCCCGCGGGATGCAAGCACACCATCTTCGCGGGAGACGACGGACTGAAGCTCATCGAGGTACAGGTGGGAACCGACATCAGCGTAAATGATAAGATCAAGTATGAGATGTAAAAAAAATCGTGTATAGGGATTCAAGTCACGTTCTGTTAATAGATAAGCTTTTTCTCCCGGGATAAGTCGGATTTATGTATTTTGATAGGTCCTGTGTATTTTCTCTTATCATGTATATATGTTCTTTGCAGATTTTTTCATTAATTCCGGAAGTAACGCCTACATATATAAGATCGTCATCAGTGATATCTTTACCTTTCCCATGAACAGATGTGGTATGCTCTCCCCAGTAAGTATCACTGTATGTCAAATCGTACGCCGGAGCAAGTCTCCAACCTTGATCTTCGGTATACTGAAATGAGAAGTTTTTGGTATGATCATCTTTATTGTGTGTCATTACATTGAAACACATTATTTTAAATATCTGTTCTTTGTCTACATAATTATCCTTTGTTATTGCTCTTGTTAGTTTCATAAACGTTTCATAATCGCAAGACGGCGCTCTAAAATCAGCTTCAAGAATTCCTGCAAAGGTTGCTGTAAATATTTTTTGACCATTTTGTCTGTCAAACCGTTCTGTCTTAAAATAGCCTTCACAAATCGTAGATTTAACAAGCTGCGTTTCAGTCATGTTAATTCCACTCTTTTTTGCACATAACGAATAATCGTACTCACGTTTTCCACTAATATTCGGATCCTTTGAGGCGGGGAATTTTATAATCCATTCCTTTCCTTGCTCGGTTAAAAAAACTTTTGGACGTGTTCCTCCACTTGAGCCTCCCAATCTGTATAATATATCAATTTTATCTGATGTCTTTGACGAGAGGATCTCGCTGCATTCCTTGGCTATTTCGTCAAAACTAAGCTTTGAACCGACGATATCATAATCGGTATTTTTGGCAGGAACATACTCTAACGCTCCCATTCCCGAAGTTCCTATATACGCCAAACGATCCAAGGGGGAAATGCTTTCCTTGCTGATTCCTACCGAACTCAAGTACCTGTCCATAAGCAACTCACCCCAACTATCAGGCAGACTATCCGCAAATATACCAAAGAGGCCTGCAAAACGCTCCCTTGATCTTTCATCAGGAACAAAAACCTTATCTGATAAGGGTAAAGAAAACGGGCTGATTGAAAAGCCGGTTCGAATCCACTCCCGGTCGTACTGGAAAGCTACTCTTTTGTCAACCATTTCCGCCAGTGTCCCTACATGTTTATTTTTATAATAAACGTCAAGTGTTTTGTTTTCGCTCATTTATTACCTCCTCAATACTATTGTAGGTTGGATCCGAGAACAAGTTGCTTAGCTCATTCAGAAGACCAAGCTCCATAGAAATTTTAATGAAGGATTCAAGTGAAATTTGTCCTGTTTTTTCAAATTTTCTAAGCGTTGCATAACTCACATTACTTCTGGCTGCCAACTGTTTTTGTGTTATCTTTCGTCTTTTTCGAATTGACTTCAATTTTTGAGCCATTTTAATGGCTACATCTGATGGTGTCTCAAAAATATATAGCATGTCGTCCTCCTATATTGCTACCATTATATCATTAATCGCAGGAAATGTCACGTATTTGATATTATAGTAGCAATTTTTATAGAGCTATACTCGAGCCCCCGGGGACGGGGTTATGGTGTCATAATGTCAAAAAATTACCTATGATGACCGTGGAGGGGGTTGTGATAGTGGAAATAAAATAAAATCCCACGCACAGAAGTCGGGATTGCTCCCGACTCCTATGCGTGGTTTGAGTTTTAAATTGGTAAATGAGGTTTATGGTTTTCTAATATTCCAGAGTGGGATCGTCTTCCCATTCTTCGCCCTGACCGGAAATGCTGTATACAGTCTTCATAATGTTGATCTCCTTTATAGTGGTTTGTTTGAACACAGTTTAAAATATAAAGGAGCGGTTTGTACATTTCCTTTTGTGGAAACAAAAGCGTTTCCATTTTCTTTAATCGTTAGCTTGGATAGCGGACAGTTGAGACTGAAGCTTTTTAAGTGCGGGCTGATTGTCAAGGACCGTGGCCAGAGCAACAGCCATATCATGGTTTTGCCGGGCTTTTTTGGTCTCGTTGATCGAAAGATAGGCTTGAGAACAGTAATAATGCATGTTCAGTTTCCTGAAAAGGTTGAAATCGCAACAGCTGAAATCCCATTGTTTCATTCTGGCCAGCAATGTGGGGTACATTTTGTTCTCGCCAAGATAGCGTATATATTTTGAGAGGATCGCGGACAGGTGATTCTTTTTCCAAAGCAGTTCGAAATCGGCTCCGTTTGAATATTGGTAGAGCTGCTGGAAATAGTATGGCGCGTCATAGGGGTCTTCGGAAAAAGCGATGGAGTTTATCCATACGGTCACAAGGGTCATTTCGGTCCAGGACAGCCGGTATTTGGTTATGTCGCGCATATTAAAACCGGGCAGCGTGATACGGAGAGCCCTTTCGCACAGTTCTGATATGTCTTTTTTATCCTGTAAGGTTTGAGTTTTAAAGAGGTAGTATTGCTGCCTTATCAATGGGTTTTCATCCGACAGCTTTTCAAAACGTTTAAGGTATGCTGTATATTGTTCGCGGCTGAGTTTATGGTTGTTTATGAGGATCTCCTTTAATCTGTAAAACTCAGCTTCTTTTTTTGTGCCGTAAAAAATGAACTCCTTTGACGACAAACCCAGTCTTTCCAGAAGTGCCTGGGCGACAAGTATGTTGGGATTCTGAAGGTTTTTCTCTATCTTGCTTAACGTGGGTTTGCTGCATAGGCCGTAGCAAAGACTCTGCTGAGAGATTTTTTGACGCTTCCTTAAGGTCTCTATGATGGAGCCGAGAGTTACGACGCCTTTTCCGTAAATATCGAAGGAGCCATCGGTTAAGTCTTTGGGCACATCAAGAGACAATTGCCTGAAAGTGATCTTTGTGGCGTGATCCCCGCTGCAGATCGGTTCCTTCGAAAGAGGGTCCGGCTTATATCTTCTGCAAAAGTAATCAGCCAGGAAGGGGTAGTAGGATCGGGCAGTCTGAAATGCAGCCCGAAGATATTTCGAGGCGACAGGATCGTTCAGCTTTGAATAAGACATTCCCATAAAGAATACGGATACAACAAGAAAGGTGTAGGAACTGTTTTCCAAAGAAAGGACCTGCAGTGTCTTTGAGAGGACCAGAGAGTTCTTATACTCCGTCGACAGGAAGGAATATATGCATTCTATTAAAACATAGAGAAGTTGTGTGTCAGGTTCGTCAGAACAGAAGCCGTTGAGTTTTTTAAGAATTTTAGAGCATATAAGAGCATTATCCTTTTTTATCAGATAAAAAAGCGCCATAAACAGGAGCAGTTTTTTCTCGACGCCGGTGCATTTTTCGGGATCGAGTTCTGTAGGCTCCGACTTTGGCTGTGTCAATAAAACGGTATTTCGCAGGAGAGCGATTACTTTATCGGGGATCGGGGTTTCATCCAGAATAAGGATATACGAATAAAGGGCTACCCAGCGCTGATAGTAGTACTTGTTGTTGTTGAACCTTTTTTGTTCCAGCAGCTCCAATTCCTTCATCGCAAGCTCTGCCCGGCAATAGTTGATGTAGCTTTTGGCGTCCTCCAAATGTTTGGAACACTCAAAGTCATTCATGTTTTTAAACAAAGGATATTCTTCGCATGGTTTACCGAGCTTGGACATTATCAGAGAAAACGTAGATGGGCTGACACCGTGCTTGCCTGTTTCAAAATTGCTGAGAGCGATGGTGGAGCATATTCCCTCCGCAAGGCGGGTCTGCGACATACCGGACTGTTTTCTTGCATTTCTTATTGTCTCCGCAGAACTTAAAATACCCATCTTTTTTCCCACTTCCCCTCGCATTTACTTGCATCTGCGCAACAGTTTAGCAAAAAAAACACCTATATTCAAGAAAATGGCAACATTTATTTTTCTTATGTGGGAAATGGTAAATCCGATGTGCAAGGCATATATTGACTATGCTACGACAGGCTCGTTCTGCCATGGCAAAAATATGCAGCTTTTTAACCAATAAAGAAATGGGGACAGATTCCAATGAGGAGAATTGTCCACCGAAAAGGAGGGTAACAAATGGATGCAACAAATGTAATGACAGTTTCAGGGGCGGCTGCGATACTTCGCGATGATCCGCAAGGCGCAGACAAAATGAATGCCATGGTCGGCGCTGAGATCAGTATCCTGGGAAGCAGATTTCACATCGGAGCCATAAAGAAGGCCGAGGGAGGATATACTGTTCTGCTCATCCCGAGAAAGGGAGAATTGGAAGAAGGTGGCAGAACTCTGGCAGATCTGATCGATTCAATTAAAAAGATGACGGGTAAAGAGGTCGATACGAAAGAGCTGGAAGACATAGTGAAAGATGCTGAACATCCGGATCGTACATTCGACAAGGTTAAAGCAGAGATAACAATGGCATTTCTGTATCTTGACCGTGATAAGGATGGTAAAGGTGTTTCGGAATATGCATTCCAACTCAAGGTTACCGGTCTGGACGATATTATTCCCGAATCGGTGAAGACGTTTGCTTCGATCGATGAATTTGAAGTTTCCGTATGGAATACAAAACGGGAGAAGGTCCTGAAAGAGATGGATCTGAAGAGACCCGAAGAATACCTGGAAGATGAAGAAGAATGATAAATTGATCGCAGGAGTCCGTATAAAAGGAAGGTTTTTAGGCTTTGAGACTGAGTTTTATATGGACTCCGAAAAGAATGTTGCAGCTCAGATCGACTTGAATAAACAAGGCTTAACGGGATTTCTCGATCTCTTCGAAAGGAAAACTGCAGATACATTGTGGGAGTATGTGAACGAACTGGGAGAGTTTTCGCTCCCGATCCTCGTCTGGCATGACGCGGATGGCGGCTGGGAGATCGCTGTCAATGAGAAGGACGGGAAATTCAGGTTCATTCTTTACTCCGGAAAAAAAGGCAGATTGGTGCTCTTTGATTACAATAAAGCACAGATCTGCAGTCTGATGCCTCCTGATAACGATGATTCGGTCATAGACCGGGTAATGGATTTCCTTGGCATTGACAAACTGATGTTCTGCTACTTGCAAGGGCTGCCGAACGGACAGATACTTGAGAGGATTTTAAAGGACAGACAACTGGATATCCCCGAGGATATTTTTGAAAAGAATAAAGACCGACTGATCCTGTACACCAAGTACAATGTTGACAGCATGGATACCGGTATCATCAAGACGCTTTTGACATCGAGTCTCTTCAGCGCGTCAGCACTTGAGTTTTATGTTGAGATCAGTTCAGGCGGAGTGAGGTTTGTTCTGATGTTTCCGGAAGTAAATACATCCATTATCAGAGCCAAGCGGCTTCTAATGGACATCACTGTCGGAACACTGTTTAACTTCCGTTTGAGCGGCATTTTTTCTTTTCCTGTTCTGGGGAACAGCTGTTTTGAATTTAATGCCGAATTTACGCCTTTAAGAGTGACTCTTTCGGCGAGTTCGGTTTGTGATCAGGTTTTTCGGATCCCCGGTACCAATATTGTTCTGAGCAATATGATGCTGTCGATCGGGTTTGCGCCTCCGAACATAGAATTCGGCATAGGAGCCGGAGTGGCCATCAGAGACCTGAGCCTTTTCGGTGCTATACAAATGGCTGTCAGTGTCGGAGGCGGAGTTCCTGTAGTCGAAATGATCTCGGTAGCTATGACCGAGGTTTCTTTGTCGTGCCTATTTGAAAATGTGCTTGGACTGAACGATCCGGCTGTGAAAGCATTTGATGTGATCTCTGTTTTGCCTTTTACGCTTGATTACAATGAACGGCTTGTTCCGAGCAAAGATGTGACCAAAAAGATGGTTGCGGAATTCATAAACAATTCCGAAATATCGAAGGTGTTTCCTGTTTCGAGAGATAGTATTGAAGTCTATATGCTTACGCAAGCCTTGAAGGTTTTGGACAAGCAAAGGATGATCCACTACAACATCAACGCTGAAGGCAAACTGGAGTTTTCGCCCCAGTTCTACTATGCCTCACGGACCATCAGAATGGGAGCCTATGTATTTCAAAAAGGTGTGTTCTTTTGCGGCGAGCTGAACATTTTGAGCGCGAAGTTCAAAACCATGTTCTGCGCGCTTGACGGGCAAGGGATCATTGGATTTGCAAAGATCAGCGGACTTGATTGCGGTATCATTAAATTGACCGCCTCGAAACGCAGCAGTTCGACTTCTAATCCTGTTACCACGGACTCCGACTCTATCGTGGCGAAGCTGGTGGGGAGTGAACCTGATAATGCGGCGGTGTTCTTTTTGAGCCTCTGCCGCGACAAATATGTCTTCTATCTGGATGGACATCTTGAATTATGCGGGATTTTTGGTGTTGACACTCAGATCATATTTATGGAAGGGATCATCTCCATATATGCCTGCTTTATTGTAGGCGGGATGTTTTCGACCACAATTGATTTCGCGGTTCAATATGCTTCTGTTCTGAGGTCGGAATTCAGGTTCCGTTTTATCTTTGATGCGGAGCCTCTTTATCAAAAGCTGGATGGATTGCGGGATTTCGTGAACAAGCTGGCGAAAAGGATCAAAGAGCAATGCTCCGGTGCTGTTGAGCAACTCAATAAATGTGAGGATCAGGTGAGGGAGTTGAACAGACAGATAGACGATCTGCGCTACGCTTGTTCCGTGAGTCGTGATAAGATTCATAAAGCAAAATGGTGGCAGTTTTGGATCGAGATTGAAGAAGGCGCTAAGATCGTAGGCTATGAGGTGGCCATCGCCGGGGTGAATGCCGCTATCGCGGTTGCTTTAGGGGCGTTGGAACTTGCAAAGGCCGCAGTAAAAGCAGCTTCCTCTATTGGCGAGGGAGTTCTTAATGTTGTCGATCTTGTCATTACAGGCGTGATGAAGGCATTCTTTATCAGATATCTGGAGTTTGGGATCGAGGTCAAACCTTCACAGCTTGAAAACGGATATGCTTTCAACGTGGTTGGAAAAGCAAAGATTACGGTCATCGGCAAAGATATAGAAGGCGAGTTCAAGGTGGATGCCCAAAAAGTGCTTTCCGATGCCAAGAGTATCATTGAAGGGGCATTGGAAGGTTTGATAAAAAGAGTGTTCCCCGATAATGATCTTTTATGTGACTGCCCGGAAGGGACGGGATATGATCCCAACGTTCTGATGAGCAGGGAAGATCTGCTGCCGGGGCATCTCTATATACCGTATAACGGTCCCGAGTCATTAGCTGATATCGTCGGTCTGGCGAAGGAAGGGGTCGGACATCTGGAGAAGAACGGACAGATGGTAATGGACATAGAGAGAGCGTATATCGGAAGAATGGGCGAAGAGAGAGCGGAATTTGTGGATATGCTTCATTCATGCAAAAGTAACGCAGATGCGGGAGAGTCATTTATCGGAAGATGTACCGACGAAGTATATGATTCGGTAAGAGAGCTTGCTCGGTTCCTGACTGAGAGGATCACCGACCTGAAAGCAGGGAATACTGCAAAAAATGACGAAGAGCTGGCTAAAGTGGAGAAGGAACTCCAACGATACAGGGATTACACAGAACCTGCTATGGTCAACGTCGAAGAGATCAGAAATCGTTTTAAAGATGTTGCCTGCTCAATCGATCCGGAAGAGGGCAAGGAACTGCTCCGCAAGGCAAGAATGGAGAAGAACATTGCACCCGGAGAGTCCGAAGGACTTCGCACGATGGAAGAGCGTGATTACGAAGGGCTGTACAATGCCATGGAGCAGATCGTTGAGGAGAACTTCCCTAAGGGTGAAGAAAGCCATTTCTTCCACTTCGGAAACGAATATTCATTCTACGATTCACTTAACAATTCCCGTGAGGAAAGCGGCTGCGCCCACGTGGGTCCCGAATCACATGCTGATTTAATGCGGAAAGTGAAGGAGAAAGGCGGTTTCGCCCCCAACTACATCCCAAGACTATAAGGAACCCTCGCGGTTCCTTTTTTGAACCCCGGGGACGGGGTTGTGGTGTCATTTTTTTACACCACATCCGCTTCCGTGCAGCCTGCGACTTCTATCAGGTCTTTGGGGGAGAGCTCTATCTGAAAGCCGACCTTGCCTGCGCTGACAAAGATGTGGTCGTAGGTTGAAGCGGTTTCGTGGATGAAGGTCTTGAATTGCTTTTTCATTCCGATGGGTGAGCAGCCACCGTGCACATAGCCCGTGAGCGGGAGCAGTTCTTTCTGCTTGATCATTTCGATCGATTTTTCACCCGAAGCCTTGGCGGCTTTTTTCAGATCCAATTCCGCCTTTACAGGCACTGCAAAGACGTAATATGCGCCGGATTTCCCGCGGGTGACGAGGGTCTTGAAAACCTTCTCGGGGTCCTCGTTTAATATGCCTGCGATGTCCTCCCCCATTAAGGTGGGATCGGCTTCATATGCATGACTCGTATATTCTATTTTCTTTTGATCCAGCACGCGCATCACGTTGGTGCGTTCATTCTTTGCCACGTTAGTTCCCTCTTTCCTAAAATGTCTCTGCCCGACATTATACCACATACCTGAAAAAATGATACCCGGGGACGGGGTTGTGGGGTCATTTTTTTGACCCCACAACCCCGTCCCCGGGTATCACAACAGGTAAAATTTTGTCGTCTTTAGCAGATTAACGCAAAAGAGCTTGCGGATGAATAAAATATATGCGATAATTTCAGACATCGGCGATCTGCCGGTTCTTTTCATTTTCCACAGAGCTTTTGTAAAATTAAAGAGGTTGTTATGTCGAATAAGATCAACATTGTGGGCTGGAGTCCGTTTCGCAAAGCGGGTGGCGTAACAGGCCATGTTCTGGCGATGAGCGAGATGGCTGCGGCGTATTTCGGAAAGCGCGTTGACGTTCGGGCGGATCACTTCGGCCCGCGTCCCATAGAAAACTACATCTGGAATTTCAGGCGGACACTTCCCATTTCTGAACGGGAAGATTTCTATTCCGGTCCGGATTACCCCGATTATCTTAAATGCATATTGCAATATGAAACCACCTGCCTCCGACGGCTGAAACAAGATCACATCCCGCAGAGGTTCGCTGTGAACGTACACGAGGCATATGCCTTCTCGGCCAACATGAAGCTGCTGAAACCCGTCACTTATGCATGGGAGAGTGTGTTTGACGGTGGTTCGGGGGAGGTTTGTTTTGTGGATTCATCGGGTAAGAACAGTCCCTATTCTTTCAAGACTTTGCATGAAGCGGATCTGATCCTGGTCTTTCTGCCGGGCAATTCCGTTGAAATACGAAAATTTTTTCATCTGTATTCTTATCATATCAACAAAAGTTTCTTTATTATCAACAATTTTTCCGAATGTGACGGTTTTATATTTGATATCATGGAGGAGTTTAAAGTGCCCGAAGAGCGTGTGGCAGGGATACCCTACAGCCCGGAGCTGGCACGAGCCTGCCTTGAACATACGGTAGACGATCTTATATGCAGAGAGATAGGACAGAGGACGCATACGGAGTATTTCCGGAGCATAAAAGAGATCACAAAGAGAGTCCTGATCGAAGGCAGGATAAGGGCAGATGAAAGAGCTGTTCTGTAGGCCTCATTGGCTGCGGCTGCTCAGACATGGGAGTCCTGTCTCAATGAGTGTCCCCGGCGCGGGAAAGTACATAGGGCGCGAGACGTCTCGGTACCTCCGTCTGCTCTTCGGAGATAGAGGCTGTAGCAACCGATTAACGATATCGATCTTCGTTGCTTATGCTTTCTTTAAACAGAAGGCATATGCACTGAAGGTCTTTTTTTGTTAAAAACTAAACAGACAGAAAATACAGAAAACGCTTGCGAAATGTCAGAATGCGTGCTACAATTGTCATAACACGTGAATGGGTGTTCACGACACAAGAAGGATATGCAATGTACAAGAAATTAGACGAAGAAACCTTAAACAGCTTATTGGAGACCGGAATTGCAGAATTTGCGCAGAAGGGTTTCGACAAAGCCAATATTTCGAACATCGCCAAAAAGTCAGGTCTTAGTGTGGGAGTGCTTTACAAGTACTACAAGGACAAGGATGACTTTTTTCTTTCCTGCGTCAAGCATACGCTCAAGCTCCTTGACTCCGTTATGAGCGAAGTTACGGACGAGCGAAGCAGCCTGATCTCCAATATGGAGATCGCGATCCGGCGACTGGTGGAGCACGCGCGAAATCACACGGACTACTACGTTATGTATCACGAGATCACTGCGGGCGGCTGCAAAAGATTTGCGCCTCAGCTGGCGAGCGAGATAGAGACGGTGTCCTCCACGGTCTACTCGAAACTGATCGCGGATGCCAAAGCCAAGGGGCTGGTACGGCAGGACATAGAACCGAGGATGTTCGCGTTTTTCTTCGATAATCTTTTGATGATGCTTCAGTTTTCGCTCACCTGCGACTACTATCGCGAGCGAATGAAGATATATTGTAACGGTGAACCAACGGATGAGATGTTGGTTATGGAATTGCTAAAATTCATGTATGCGGCGTTGGGGATCGAGTGACGGGAAAAATGACACCATAACCCCGTCCCCGGGTATCAAAAAATGACACCACAACCCCGTCCCCGGGTGTCAAAAGGAGAATGTATGACTTATGTGATCGCCTACGATTTTGGAACTACGGGAGTGAAGACCTGCCTGTTCGGGATCGAGAATACCATCAACCTCATAGCAAGTGCGTATGCGGGCTACAACCTCTACATTGTGGAGAACGGAGGCGCGGAGCAGGATGCGGATGAATGGTGGGATGCCATGAGCAAGACGACGAAGGAGCTGTTCACCAAGACGGAGGTCACTCCGGAGCAGGTGGCGGGAATCTCTTTCTGTTCGCAGATGCAGGGCATAGTCCTCGTGGACAAGGAGGGAAACGCACTCAGACGGCCCATGAGCTACATGGATCAGAGAGGCACGCGAGAGATCGCGGAATGTATGGGAAAAGGCTTGATCAAGGTGTCGGGCTGCAATCTGTTCAAACTCCTGAAGAGTTTGAGGATCAATTGCGCAGCATCAACAAGCGTAAAGGATCCGGTTTGGAAATACAAATGGGTTGAGAACAACGAACCGGAAATTTTCAAAAGGGTACACAAATGGCTTGATGTCAAGGAGTATCTCATCGCAAGATGTACAGGGGAATTTGTGATGACTACAGATTCGGCATTCTCGACATTTTTGTATGATACACGTAAGGGCAAAGAGGGCTGGAATAAATCACTGATCAAAATGTTTAAAGTGCATCCCGAGCATCTTCCGAAGATCATTAAATGTACGGACGAAGCGGGGAAGCTTTCCAAAAAGGCGGCCGAGGACCTTGGGCTTAAGGAGGGTACGCCGGTTTTCGGAGGAGGCGGGGATGCAACATTGATCGGTGTGGGAGCAGGCTGCGTGGAAACGGGACAGACACACATCTATTCCGGAACCTCCGGCTGGGTTTCCACAGTGCTCGACAAGCAGGTTGTCGACATCGTTTCCATGATCGCGAGTATTACCGCCGCAACAGACGGCAGATACAACTATTTTGCGGAAATGGAGACCGCGGGCAAATGCTTTGAATGGGTTAAAAATCATCTGGCTTTGGATGAGATCGACATATACTTAAAGAAAGAGCATGTGGCGGAAAGTCTTGAAAGCCAGTATACAAGTTTATATGACTATCTTTCCGATGAGGTTGAAAAGGTGCCTGCGGGCTCCAACGGAGTGATCTTCACGCCCTGGCTTCACGGAAACCGCTGTCCTTTCGAGGATCCTTCGGCGGCAGGCGTTTTCTTCAATGTGAAGATCGAAACCGGAAAACGTGACATGATCCGTGCGGTTCTTGAAGGCATATGCTTCCACCTCCGCTGGATGCTGGAATGTGAAGCTTCCAAGATCAAGACCTCCGACACGATCCGTTTTGTGGGAGGCGGTGCACTTTCAGGCACTACCTGCCAGATACTGGCGGACATTACCGGAAGGACGATTGAAACGGTAACGGGTTCTCAGGACGTGGGAGCCGTCGGTGCTGCACTTCTTGTTGCGGTAGGAATCGGAGTAATGCCCGACCTTGATAAAGCGAAGAACCTCATCAAGGTTAAGGAAACCTTCAAACCCAATCCCGCCAACAGGGAAGTTTACGACAGGAATTATGCGGTGTTTAAGAGATTGTACAAGTGTAATGCGGCAAACTTTAAAGCACTGAATGAATGATATGACTTCGAAAGGAGATACTCAAATGGATAGAATTGCCGAAATAAAGGCGAGAGTGGCAGAGACGGGAAGAATGCTCCTTGAAAAGAAGCTGGTTGCCAGAACATGGGGCAACATCAGCGAAAGGATAGATTCCGACACCTTTGCGATCTCTCCCAGCGGTCTCGACTATCTTCACACGGAACCGGAGGATGTGGCGATCGTAAAGCTGGCTGACATGACATGGGAGGGCAGGAGAAAGCCTTCCAGTGAAAAAGGCATACACGCAGCGGCTTACAGAACATTCCCGGATGTGAACTTTGTGATCCACACACACCAGAATTTCGCTTCCGCACTTGGCCTCGGCGGCTTCATTCAGGACAGAATGACGGCAGAGCAGAAGGAGAGACTCGGAAACGTTTACACCGCGGGATACGGACTTCCCGGAACAAAGAATCTGGCAGGAAATGTCACGGCTGCATATGAATTGGGTGCAAAGGTGGTATTCATGGAGCACCACGGCGTCGTTATCTGCGGAAAGTCGCGTGATGACGCTTTCGAAATGGCGAATCTTCTCGAGGAAGCCTGCAAGGCACAGATCGTGGGCATGGATGTGAACGAGCCCGCATCGGTTCAGTTGGCGAGACTGGGTATCCCTCTTCCCGCTCAGCTTGACGATATGGCGCAGATGATCGGAAAGAAGATACCGGTTGTGGAAAACGACCCTGCAAAGATCGCTGCAAAACTCAAAAAGATCAACACTGTCATTGTAAAAGGTGTAGGCATACAGATAGCCTGCGAGGATCCGGACGATCGGGATGCCCTTGAGCTCCTTGCCGAGAAGGCAGCTACAGCCTTCCTTCACACAAGACAGCTTGGCATTAAGGCAAGGCTTTCGGGCTTTGATGCGTGGCTTATGAGAACGGTTTATAAACTCAAGTATTCCAAACAAAAGAAAGGTTGAGCAAATATATGACCGACAAACAGAAAGAATTATTAAGAGCCGTAAAATTCGGACTTTTTTCAATATCTGCAGGACTAATTGAAATTGGTAGCTTCACGCTTCTGGATCTTTTGACCCATTGGAATTACTGGCCCAAATACTTGATCGCCCTGGTTTTGTCGGTGATCTGGAACTTTACGCTCAACAGGCGTTACACCTTTAAATCGGCCAATAACGTGCCTGTTGCCATGGTCAAGGTGGCGGCTTATTACTGCGTATTCACCCCGCTTTCCACGCTGCTGGGAAATTACCTTGCGGAGAGTCTGGGCTGGAACGAGTATCTGGTAACCTTTATTAACATGTGCCTGAATTTCGTCACGGAGTTCCTGTACGACAAGTATTTTGTTTTCAGAGGCTCCATTGACACTAACGAGATAGCGAAGAAAGATAACAATAAAAATAATTAACCAACGATCGGAGGATAAGAAAATGACAAACTGCGGAATCAGCAGATGGGACGATCCCAAGGAAATCAATCAGAGACTTAAAAATCTCACAAGTCAGCCCATTTGGGAAGTAGACGATGAATACTACAACAAGGAGATCCTTCCTTACTTCAACGAGAAGTGCACAAGATCCAAGGCGATCTTCGAGGAAGCAAAGAACTACATTCCCGGCGGTGTTCAGCACAACCTGGCTTTCAACAAGCCCTTCCCCATGTGTATGGAAAAGGCAGACGGAGCTTACATGTACGATAAGGACGGAAATCAGTACATTGACTTCCTTCAGGCAGGAGGACCCACGATCCTCGGCAGCAACTACAAGCCCGTTCAGGACGCTGTCATCGAACTCATCAAGACCTGCGGACCTACCACCGGACTTCTTCATGAGGCAGAGCTTCTCATCGCAAAAGAGATCAACAAGCATATGCCCAATGTAGAAATGTTCCGTATGCTCGGTTCAGGTACCGAAGCATGCATGGCTTCCTTAAGAATCGCAAGAATTGCAACAGGCAAGAAGAGAATCATCAAGATCGGCGGAGCCTATCACGGCTGGTCGGATCAGCTGGTTTACGGCCTTAAGATCCCCGGAAGCCGTTATCTTCTCGAATCCCACGGAATTCCCAAGGGAGCATATGCACTTACGGATGAGGTTCGTCCCAACGATCTGAACATGCTTGAGAAGATGCTCAAGAGAAACAAGCTCAAGGGCGGTACGGCAGCGGTTCTCATCGAGCCCGTAGGACCCGAAAGCGGAACAAGACCCGTTGCACGTGATTACAATAAGGGCGTTCGTGCTCTTTGCGACAAGTACGGCGCACTCATGATCTTTGATGAAGTTGTTACAGGTTTCCGTGTTGCACTTTCAGGCGCTCAGGGCTTCTTCGACGTTGTACCGGATCTCACCATCTTCGGTAAGATCGTTGCAGGCGGCTATCCCGCTGCAGGCGGCGTAGGCGGTAAGAAGGAATATGCACAGCTCATGGCTGCAGGTCTTGCGACAGGAAAACACAGAGCATATGTCGGCGGTACACTCGCTGCCAATCCTCTTTCTTCTCTCGCGGGCTACACGGCCATCAAGGAGATCGAGAGAACAAATGCATGCGAAATTGCCGGTAAGATGGGCGACAGACTTTGCGACGGTCTGAAGGAACTTGTGGATCGTTACGGACTTCCTTTCGTGGCTTACAACCAGGGCTCTATCGTTCACCTGGAGTGCACGGGCGCAATGAGCTTCGACTTTTCTTCAATGAGCTTCTTAAAGAGCGCTATGGGACTGTTGAAGCACAAGGATATGATGTATGTCCGCAAGGATTCCATGGAGAAGATGGGAGCTGCATACATGGCAAATGGTATCATCACTCTTGCAGGCAGCCGTCTCTACACCTCACTTGCAGATACACCCGAGATCATCGACGAGGCGCTGAACCGCTTCGAGAACGTCTTCAAGCATGTTAAGAAGACAGACAAGGGACTGGTCAAATAGTATTTTAAAAGATAAATACAGCTATCGGGATAAACGAAAAAAACAGGGAGCAACCTTCGGGGAGCTCCTTTTTTTATGGGGAAAGCAGAAAGGCTTTTCTTTTTATTTATGGATTTTTGTATATACATTTAGTATAATACAATGCATATGGGGAAAGAATAAAGAAAGAAAGAGGTATTGTATGGACGCTAAAGAAAGAGTCGCAGAGTTATCGCAAAAAAGAAAAGAGTTTAACGAGGAGATCGAGAAGCGGATCAACGATAAGGTAAACGAAAAGCTTCCGTTCATAGAGGCGGACAGGAAAGTTCGCAAATATGCGGATGCCCATGAAAGAACTGTCCACATCAACGTGATCATGTTTATGGTATGTTCTCTTCTTGCGATCGCAAACATAGTGATCCTTCTTATGACCAAAAACGCGTTTGTCCAGAAATTTCCCTGGTGCAAGCCCTTTACGGCAATTCTTGGAATAGCTTTTATCGCATTCCTTGCATGGATTGCTTTTGCACAGCGGAAGAACGCGGAAAAGCTTGCGCACTGGATGGCATACAGTTATGCGATATATTATATCCTGATAATGCTATTTACAGCCAATACTGCTTACACCCTGCTGATGGTTCCCGCCGTATTTGTATACATGCTTCACTACAATAAAAAGAGAAGTGTAAGAACGGGTGTCGGTTCAACCATTGTTATCTTTATTAAGATATTATTGTTTTCAACGGTACTGAAGCCCTATTGTGACATCAGACCCGATGAATTAAACGCGCAGATCATCCTTCTGGCCGGTTTCGGTTCTGCAATGATCATCGTTCCTCTCATCCTTGACGTATTCAACCGCGATATCTTCGGATCCATCGAGGATAAGGGGGATGAACAGAAGAGAATGATGCAGGAAGTCCTTGAGATCGCTGACAGGGTTAAGGAAGGGACAGGAGAGGTTGATGTCCTTCTCAATTCCCTTGCACAGTCCTCTGAGGCAGTAAAGCAGTCTGTTTCCGAAGTTTCGGGCGCAGCGGAGAGCAATACTCAGGAAGCTGAAAGACAGTCCATGAAGACAAAGGAGATCCAGGCTGCCGTTGAAAAGACCGCAGACAACGCCGTTGAACTTTCACAGATTGCAAAAGAAGTCGGTGACGAAGTTAATGAAGGTGTTGGGCATGTAGGCAAACTGAAAGAGAACACGGTCATCATCGAGAACGTTTCGGGCAAGGTTGTTACCGAGATGGGAGAACTCGTAAATAATATGCAGGAGATGAGAAACTTCGCCGATACGATCCTTGCGATCTCCAACAAGACCAACCTTCTTGCTCTTAATGCATCCATTGAGAGCGCAAGGGCGGGTGAAGCGGGAAGAGGCTTCGCGGTAGTTGCCGAGCAGATCAGACTTCTGTCCGAGCAGACAAAGAATGCCACAAACAAGATCGGTGAAATGATAGAGAGACTGACCGAAAAGTCACAGCTTGTTTCCGATTCCATCAACGAATCCGTTGAAGCTACCAATGAGCAGACTCAGCTGATCCAGATGGTTAACGAGAACTTTACCGAAACCGGTGATAAGATGAAGATCCTTGACAAGAACGTAAAGCTTATCGCAGGCAACATTGAGAATCTGAAGAGCGCCAACGTTGAGATCGTTGAAAGTATCGCTCATCTTTCCGCGGCCAGTGAAGAGATCGCGGCAGGCAGCCAGAATGTTACTTCCATTGCCATTAACAATGAGGAAGAGGCAATGAGAGCAAGGGAAAGAAACAATGAAGTAATGAATACCGCAAACCAGTTGAACAAGTACCGTATTGACAAATAAATGTTGGAATTTGTCTAAATAACGGCAGACTAAACCTGTGTAATGTGATATACTTACACAGGTTTTTTATGTCGGATATTCTATGTAAAAGACCGATGATCTAAAGTTTTTAGGAGAAGAAGATGAAAAAAGCATTGTTCACACTTGCCTGCCTTACGGCACTGATAGCTGTTTCCGGCTGCGGAAACGCGGAAAAGAGTTCTGCAGCGACGCCCACACCCTGGGTGATCACCGCGACGCCTACTCCAACAAACACACCGACTTCAACACCAACTCCGACAGACACTCCCACACCTACTCCAATAGTGGATATCTTTGACGGAGAGGCTTATTTTGCACCCTCCACTTCTCTGGAAAAGAAGCTGGCGCAGTACTACAACAACTTCTTTGAAAAGGGACTGCTCAGTACGGGAAACACCTATCGTCTGAGAGAAAAGCTTGAAAAAGCCAAAAATGGAGAGGAAACGATAGTCTGCTATCTCGGAGGTTCCGTTACCGAGGGCGAGGGCTCAAGCGAGAGAACACCTCAGGGCTACAAGAAGGGCTATGCCTACATGTCTTATGAATATATCCGTGACAACTACGGAAACGGTGATAACATCAAGTATGTGAACGCTGCCATTTCCGGAACGGGCTCTGACCTCGGAGTGGTGAGAGCAGATGAAGATGTGCTTTCATACAATCCCGACATTATCTTTATCGAGTTCGCCGTCAACAATGATACGAGCATATTTAACAAGATGACCTATGAAGGTCTTGTGAGAAAATGCCTTAAGGCGGAGAATGAACCTGCGGTCATCCTTCTATTCTCGGATGCGACTTACGCAGGCGCTACGCAGGTCTACATGAAAACCATAGGAACCAACTACGAGCTGCCAATGGTGAGTGTAAGGACCGGGCTTGAGACACCCAAGGCACGTGAATTCATCCTCTGGTCGGATTTCTCGGCTGATAGTGTTCATCCGAAAACAGACGGTCACAAGCTCTATGCAAAGCTTATCGCATATATGATCAAAAAGTGTATGGAGGACACCTCTTACACAGAGTATGTCTTTAATGAAGAAGCTTCGGTAAAAGCATGGGCGACTTACGAGACAACCACCATGATAGATCACAACGATGCAAAGGGAGCTGTGGTTGAGACCGGATGCTTTACCGCGGAGAGGACGAACTTCTCCTCAACCGGGAACTCGGATAATCACGCACTGCTGAACGGCTGGACCAGAAAAGCAAACAGCGGAAGTGATGGTATGAAAGCGGACTTAACTTGCCGGAATTTTGTGATCGTTACAAAGTGTGTCAGGTCATCAAAGGAGACTTCCCTTGATGTCTATGTGGACGGTGAACTGAAGAAAACAATCCAAACCACCAAGAGCGATGCATGGAATCAGCCTGTCACAACGCTGATAATCAATTCCGATGACGTCAAGCATCATGAGATCGTCATCAAACCCACGGCAGGCAGCGAAGGTACCGCACAAACGATACTTGCACTGGCCTATACAAAGTGATCCCGATCAAAAAAATGAGGTAGCATATGAAAGGTGAAGCATTGGAAGAATTAAAGCCCATCTGCAGAAGGGCTGCGGCGGATTCGGCCGTATTACTCAGAAATTACAACGATTTTCTGCCTCTTAAGGCAGACGACAAAATAGCTCTTTTCGGAAGAGCGGCCTATGAATATATTATGTGCGGAACAGGCTCCGGCGGTAATGTCAATGTACGAAGCCATGCTTCCGTAGCGGACGGCCTCAGAGAAAACGGCCAAAAGGGCATAGACGAAAAGATCGAGAAGATCTATGCAGACTGGATCGGGGAACATCCCTTTGACAAAGGGACGGACGGAAAGTTTGCAAGTGAGCCCAGAGTACAGCTTGAAAAACGTCTTGATGAGGAAGACATCGTAAAAGCGGACAAGAGAAACGACAAGGCCCTCATCTTCATCGGAAGAAGGGCGGGAGAAGAGAAGGAGGTTCTTGACGCTCCGGGAAGCTATCGCCTGACTGCTGAGGAAAAGCGCCTGATCGGTCTTGTGACCGGGGTTTTTGCTCATGTGGGCATTGTTTTCAACACCTCGCATATCATGGACCTGTCCTGGACCGACGAAGCATGGTGCCATGACAGGATCGACGCCCTCCTCTATGCATGGACGGGCGGAAGTGAAGGAGGAAACGGACTCGCTGATGTTCTTACGGGTGCGGTAACACCCTCGGGGCATTTGGCAGACACTGTATCCGGGCGCATATCCGACAATATTGCCGACAAGAATTTCGGCGATGAAAAAGAAAACTTCTATGAGGAAGACATATACGTGGGCTACCGCTACTTTGAGACCTTTAATCCCAAGGCGGTGCTCTATCCCTTCGGTTTCGGCCTTTCCTACACAGACTTTGCGCTTGAAGGGCTTAAGGTCGAGGAAAAGGACGGACTCAGAGTTTCCGGAACAGTGAAAAACACCGGTAATTACAGGGGAGCACAGGTGTTCCAGGTCTATTTCTCCGCGCCCAAGGGAAAGCTCGGTCGTCCCGAGAGAGAACTGATCGGCTTCAAAAAGACCGGGGTGTTAGAGCCCGGTGAAGAGGAAAAAGTGGAGGTGGTCATTCAGGAAGCGCAGATGGCAGCCTTCGATGATTCGGGAATTACCGGACACAAGGACTGCTTTGTATTGGAAGCGGGAGTTTACCGCTTTTTTGCGGGCTTCGATGTAAGAAGCGCAAGAGAAGCATGCCTTTCCGGAAGAAAGAAGAAGTTTGAGATCACTGAGACCAAGGCAGTGAAGACCTGCGAGGAAGCAATGGCTCCGACGGAGAAGTTCATCCGTCTCAAGGCTACGGAGAACGGTCCTGCTTATGAAAACGTGCCTGTTTCCACCGTCGATCTTGAAAAGAGGATAGAGGACAGGTTGCCCAAGCCTCTTAAAAAAAGCGAAACAGCCTGCAGCTTTACGGACGTGTTGAGCGGAAAAGCAACCGCGGAAGCTTTTGTTGCCGGACTTGAAGATAAAGTGCTCATGAGCCTTGTAAGAGGTGAAGGAACGGACAGCCCCTTTGTTACACCCGGAACCGCTTCCGCCTTCGGAGGACTCACAAGGAAGCTGCGTGAGGCGGGAATGCCTGCTGTCTGCTGTGCGGACGGACCCAGCGGAATACATATGAAAAAGGGTTTATACGCAACCCAGATCCCTTCCGCCACTTCGCTTGCATGCACCTGGGATCCGGAGCTGATCACGGAGCTGTACAAGGGCATAGGGAAAGAAATGGATGAGAATAACATAGAAGTTCTTCTCGGACCCGGCATGAACATCCACCGCCATCCCTTGTGCGGCAGAAACTTTGAGTACTTCTCGGAGGACCCTTATCTCACGGGTAAGATGGCGGCTGCCTGCGTGAAGGGCGTTGCGGAAAGCGGCCACGAAGCGGTCATCAAGCATTTCTGCGCCAACTCTCAGGAGGTGGGCAGATTCTATGAGAATAACGTGATCTCCGCCCGTGCACTCAGGGAGATCTACCTTAAGGGCTTCGAAACGGCGATCAGGGAGGGCGGAGCAAAGTCCGTAATGACCTCCTACAACATGGTAAACGGTCATCACACCTCGGCTTACTATGATCTTACGGAGACGATCCTTCGCAGGGATTGGGGCTTCACGGGTATGGTAATGACCGACTGGTGGGCAAGACTCAATGATGTCGTAAAGGGCGGCTTTGAACACGATCTTACGGATGTGAGATCCATGGTCAGAGCGCAGAACGACATATATATGTGCGTGGACAGCGGAACAGCCGAAACCAACGAAAGAGGCGACAATCTCGAAAAATCGCTGGAAGAGGGAAAACTCACAAGAGCGGAGCTGGAGCAGTGCGCACTTCATATTGTTAATTTCATAAAAGGAGTTTTATCACATGAAAAAAATTGAACACAGCAGGTACATCGTTTCCGTTAAGCCTGTTCTTAAGAAATTGCTTGACAGCGTGCTTGCCAAGTACCCCTATGCCTCGATCCTTGCGGTGGATTCCATGGGCAACATGTATTCTTCAAGCAAAGCGGGCGTGAGCATAGGAGAGGTAGACAGATACTCAAATTGCGGTTTTGTTATCAAGGCCTATGACGGAAATGCCTATGGCGAATACTCTTTTAACGTGTTCTCCGAGGAAATGATCCCGGAGATAGTTAAGAAGCTTGACGAAGCAATGGAACTTAAAAAGGTGGCAAAGGGAGAACTTTCACTTTGCGAATATAAGCGGATGACGGATGAACCCTGCGTCTTTTCGGACAGCAGCGAGTACGAGATCGCGCCTTGGGAAATGGGCGACGAAAAGATAACAGAGAGGCTTACAAGCCTCAAAAACGCGATGTTCGCGATCGACAAGAGGATCATCAATGCGGGCGCGCGTATAAATTACCAGAAGTACACGAAGCTCTTTCTTTCGAAAAACAAGGATATGATCCAGAGCAATATGTGGGTTGAAGCCTACCTCACCGTTGTTGCGAAGGAAGGCGACAAGGTACGTGACAACTACTATCCCTTCTCCGGACTTTGCGGTTTTGAGATCATGGATGAGATGGAAAAGGGCGTTAAAGCAGCCTGTGATGTGGCCATAGAGTATCTGTCCGCAGAGCCTATGATCCCCGGAACCTATACCTGCGTATGCAATCCCCATGTAACGGGCATGATCGTTCACGAAGCGTTCGGACACGGCGTTGAGATGGATATGTTTGTTAAAGACAGAGCTCTTGCAAAGAACTACATCGGAAAGCGCGTGGCGTCCGATCTGGTCACCATGCACGACAGCGGAAATGCCGTGGCTCAAACGGGTACCTACTTCTTTGATGATGAGGGCGTGCTTGCAAAGGACACCGTGATCATCGAAAAGGGCATCCTCAAGGCGGGTATGTCCGATGCCCAGTCGGCTATGTATCTCGGCACGGAACCTACCGGAAACGGCAAGAGAGAGTCTTACAAGAGAAAAGCATATACAAGAATGACCAACACCTACTTCGAGCCCGGAAACAGCACCGTGGAAGAGATGATCGCTTCCGTGGACTACGGTTTCCTTTTGGAAAATCCCTCTTCGGGCATGGAAGATCCCAAAAACTGGGGCATACAGATGATGGTCGACATGGCTCGAGAGATTAAGAACGGAAAGCTTACGGGCAAGGTGTTCTCGCCCTGTATCCTTTCGGGTTACGTCCCCGAGCTTCTTGAATCCATATCCATGATGAGCAACACCTTCGAACTCGGCGGCTCCGGCGCCTGCGGCAAAGGTTACAAAGAGTTAGTCAAGGTTTCTGACGGCGGCCCTTACATCAAGGCACAGATAAGATTGGGCTAAGGGGGTTGAAGTATGATAGAAAAGATCTTAAAAGCACTTAAAAACAATAACGTAAGCATATACAAGCTGGTGGACACCGTTTGCGAATCCACCGAGGTATTCTTTGTTAAAAAGAAGCTGGACACAAGAAGGATAGCTAACACCGAAACAGTCGATGTTACGGTATACAGGGAATTTGAAAAGGACGGCGTAAAGTATCTGGGAAATGCAAGCTTCTCGGTTGAGCCCGCCATGAGTGATGAGGCGGTTGATTCCAAGGTCAGAAAAGCTTTTCTCTCTGCAGGTTTTGTTACAAACAAGGCCTATGAGATCGCTGAAAAGCTTGTGAGTGACACGGTGGTGGCAAAAAGCAACATTGCGGAACTGACTGCCGAGGAAGCTCTTGAAAAGATGGTTGAGGCTCTTTACCGTAACGATACGGACAGCAACACCTTCGTGAATTCCGCGGAGTTGTTCCTCACAAGAAGCTATAGCAGAGTCCTGAACAGTAACGGAGTGGACGTAAGCTGGGTAATGTACAAGGTTAACGGTGAATATGTCTGCCAGTGCAAGGAACCCCAAGATGTGGAGACCTATGCAAGTTTTGACTATGACAACTTAGAGTGCGAACTGCTGGCAGAGAAGGTCGAGGAAACCCTTGCGATGACAAGAGATCGAAGCGTGGCTGTAAGCAATCCCGTGAACGGTAAAGCGGACATAGTCCTTCCGAACCAATATGCGGAGGAAGTCCTAAACTATTACATGGGACAGACGGACGCGGCGTACAATTATCTCGGCTACTTTGAAAACAAGGTGGGAGATTTTGTTCAGGGGAAGGAAGACGAGACCACGGGTGACAGGATCACACTGGACTTTCTGCCCGCTGCGCCCTTTAATTACGACGGTATCCGGATGGTCGAGCGAAAAGGCCTTGAAAAAGGCGTTTTAAAGAATTATCAGGGAGCACTCCGGTTCTGTCGCTATCTGGGAGTGCCTGCTGTAGGCTCCTACGGGAAGTACAGGATAAACAGCGGAGATATGAGCCTTGAAGAAATGAAAAAGCAAAAGGGGCTGTATATCGTGAACTTCTCGGATTTTCAGCTTGACGAAGTAACAGGCACCTTCAGGGGAGAAATCCGTCTCGCCTACTATAATGACGGAGAGAAGACGGTTCCCGTTACGGGAGGAAGTGTAAACGGCTCTGTTCAGGAAGTACAGAAGTCTGTGAGGCTCTCGAAAGAACGTATGGAAACAACTACGATTTCCGGGCCCAAGGCGATCTTCCTTAAGGAGGTTTCCATAGCGGGCTGCTAATGTTATAAAATATAAATGAGGGAGTAACCTATGAAAAATAAAGCAAGTTCAGAAAAAAAATACAGTGTATGGAAAACTGTAAAAAGAATGCTGGCGGATGCCAAAAGGATCTATCCTTTTCTTTATGTTTTGGGCACCGTTGCGGTAATACCTTTGGGTCTGTCACCCTTCTGCAGCATATTCCTGCCGAAGATAGCCATCGGTGTTTTGGAAACGGGAGGGGATGAGGTGATCCGAAACCTTATCATTGCGATGGCGATATATTTTCTGATCGCAGGTTTTTTGAGTTTCCTTAATGAATTTATGGATAACAAGCTGACCAGTGAATGCATGGTGGTAAGGCTTGAGTTTCTGAGGCGTCAGAGCGAAAAGATCCAGAAAATGGATTACAGGTACGCTGAGGATTCCTCTTTCTTCGAAAAGTATGATAAAGCGATGAACTCCTGCAACAACAATACCGAAGGCGTGGAAGGCGTGTACGGAAAGCTTATGAGGCTTCCGGCGAAGGTGCTTTCGCTGCTTGGAATGATCGTTCTCGGCGTTGCCCTCCATCCGCTTGTGGTTTTGGCATTGATCCTGCATGTGGCAACAACCATGTTTGTTTCGGCAAGATCCCATGACTATGAATATGCCCGCAAGGAAGACCTGGCGAAGGCGCGCAGAAAACTGGACTACTACGAGAGAACTTCTGCAGATTTCCGTTTCGGTAAGGACATCAGGATATTCGATCTTCGCGACAGGATACTGAAAAACTATAAAACCGAGATCCGTGCGTATGCGGGCATCAGAGCCATGATAGCAAACAGAAAGTTTGCGCTGGGCTTTTTGAGTCTGTTTACCCTGCTTTTGACAAATGTTGCCATGTACGGATTCCTTTTATATGAGGCTTACAACGGTATGCCTATCAGTGACTTCACAATGTACATTGCCCTGATCACTTCGCTCCTCGCTGCTATGATAGATTTGGGAAATGACACGACTTTCCTGAGAAATGAAGGGCAGTACGTTGATGATTACTATAGGATGATCGACGATGATCTGATAAAGGAAGGCAGCAAGGAAACAGACGGTTCCGATTCTGTTGAGATCGTTTTCGATCATGTGACCTTCCGCTATCCCAACACGGAAAAGGACATTTTTAACGATTTTTCGTTTACGATCCACAGAGGTGAGCGCCTGGCGGTGGTCGGAGTGAACGGAGCTGGTAAATCCACTCTTGTAAAACTGATCTGCGGTCTTTACGAACCCAATGAGGGACACATTTACATTAACGGCATTGACGTCAGGGAACTCAAAAAAGAGAACCTTTATTCCCTTTATTCAACCGTGTTCCAGGATTTCAGCATCCTTGCTTTTTCTCTTCGTGACAACGTATCCTGCGGCGTTAAGGAAAATGATGATGAAAAGATAAAAGAGGTCCTGAAAAAGGTCGGTCTCGGAAATAAGCTTGAAACCCTCGAACGCGGCCTGGATCAGATGATGCTGAAGGTCATCGATGAAAACGGAACCGATTTTTCCGGCGGAGAAAGACAGAAACTTGCCATTGCGAGAGCACTGTACAAGGATGCTCCCATGGTCATCATGGATGAGCCCACGGCAGCTTTGGATGCTCTTGCGGAAGCGGAGATCTATGAAAGCTTTGCGGACCTTGTAAAGGGTAAGACAGCCATATATGTATCCCACCGTCTTGCGAGTACCCGGTTCTGCGACAAGATCGCGCTTTTTGACGGCACGGGAGTAAGGGAATACGGTACTCATGAGGAACTGATGGCTAAGCGCGGCGAGTACTACGAGATGTTTGTGGTACAGGGTAAGTACTATCGCGAAAATCCCAATGCGGATGCTGAAAAAGAAGATGCTGTGGCTACAGGGGAGGTGATGGCATGAAAGCAATGAAACATTTCTTAAAACTGGCATGGAAAACGGCGCCCGATTATATGCTTGTAATGATCCTTCAGGCAGCGCTCAAAGCTGTTCAGGCCATCTTTAACGTTTACTTTCCCAAGCTTCTCATAGATGAACTTTTGGGGAACAGAGAAGTAGATACGCTTTTATTGTATGTCGGACTGATCATAGCCAATATAGTCGGCATGCAGCTCATCAACAATATCATTACGAGATATGCCGAAGTAAAACGCGAGAAGGTTGCGCTGTACATGAGAAGAGCCATGAGCAAGAAGATCATGAACATCGAGTATTCCTATCTCGAAGATCCCTATTATCTCGATCTCAAAGAGAGAGCGGTTTTTGCGATAAACAATCAAAATGCCATCGAGAACACGATCGAGAGTCTGGCTGAGACAATGAGCAACATTGCTACTCTTGTGGGCCTGCTGGTTGTAATGGCGACACTCGGTCCGGTTTTGATCATCGCGCTTGTTGTGGCATTCCTGCTTATGCTGATGTTTTACGGTATCATTTCAAAGACCATGATCTGGTTCCAGCAGAACCTGATCCCCATAAATCGTCGTTTGGGCTACTATTTTAATCTTGCGATGGGGAAGGATTCACAGAAGGAGATCCGCCTCTACGGAATGGAACCCATGATAACCAAGACCCTGGGCGATACCAACAAAGATATCTGCACCAATTTTACTCAGATGTTCCGTAAAGTCGGGATCGCTACAGGTTTAATGAGCTCCGTGGGAGTTCTGGTTTCCGCGTTTGCCTATGTCTATGTCGGCATCAGAACCGTTTCGGACAGGTTCGGAAGGCTGCTTTCGCTTGGTGATCTTACCATGTATGTCACATCTACGATCACCTTTGCGACTTCCATGGGAAGAGTGGGCGGAAATGTGGTATCGCTTCTCCAGGTAACGGCTTTCCTGAAGCCTTATCTTGAGTTCATGCAGATCCCCGAGGAGGTCAAGGAAAAGAACAAGGAGATTTTTACCGGTGAGATCGAGACCATTGAATTCAGAGACGTGACCTTTACCTATCCCAAGGCAGAGAAGCCTGTGCTCAGGAACATTTCCTTTGAGGTAAAGCGCGGACAGAAGATCTCCGTTGTCGGTTTAAACGGCGCGGGAAAATCCACTCTCGTAAAGCTGATCTGCCGCATGTTCAAGCCCGATTCCGGCGAGATCCTTGTGAACGGAAGGAACATCCTCGACTACGAGTACAACAGCTATATGTCTAAGATATCCGCTGTATTCCAGGATTACAGCATCTTTAACTTCTCCATCCGCGAGAACATTTCATGCGTTCCGGAAGGGGATGATGTGAACAAGATCAACAAGCTGATCGACGAGGTCGGCATGAGAGAAAAGGTGAACGAACTGGAAAAGGGTATTGAAACCCGATTCGGTAAGGAATATGACAAAGACGGCATAGAAATGTCCGGCGGACAGTCACAGAAGATCGCCATAGCCCGTGCCATCTACAAGAAGGATGCGGAAATGGTCATCCTCGATGAGCCTGCTTCCGCGCTGGATCCGATAGCTGAAGCGGAAATATACGAGAAGTTTAACGATCTGGTGGAGGACAAGACGGCCTTTTATATTTCCCACCGTATGAGTTCTTCCCGTTTCTGTGACAAGATCCTCATCATAGACGGAGGAACGGTTGCGGATTTCGATACTCACGACAACCTCATGAAAAAGACAGACAGCCTCTATTACAAGCTGTTCAATGCTCAGGCGGAGAATTATAAGCTGGCATAGAGAAGTTTGTGGACATCGGTTTAAAAATACATTATAATACCTTAAATGTGCGTTTCGGTTTTACGCATATTGCAGCAAATAGTTTTTTGTTATTACGAGGGAGTCATAATGGGAAAGAAATCTGTAAAAGAAAACAAGAATATCTATCAGGAGACGCGTGAGAGCTGCAATCTTACCCGTGAAAAGGCAGGCGAAATGATGGAGTTTGTTTCGGCCGACAGGATCGAGAAGATCGAGAATGAGAGATCTGCTGCTCGTCCCGAGGAAGTGCTGGCGATGAGCGAGTGCTACAATTCTCCCGAGCTGTGCAACTACTATTGCACCCATGAATGCAGCATAGGCATGAAGTACATGACGGAGGTCAAGGTCGATCAGTTGTCTCAGATAGTTCTGGAAACGCTGGATTCACTTGAGAAGTTGAACAAGGAGAGAAACAGACTCGTAGAGATTACGGTTGACGGAAGGATCACCGACGACGAAAAACATGATTTCGAAAGAATACAGAATAATCTTGAGAAGCTTTCCGCCACAGTTGATGCTTTAAAATTTTGGACCGAAAAGGTAACAAATAAAAACGCTTAAAGAAGGTTGTGAAATGAGCAGTAAATTTAAAGTGGACACTTTACCGGACTTCAAGAAGACGAATCTCATAGCGATCGTTCCTCTTCTGCTGGAAGTGATCGCACATATTGAAATCTACAAGAGATTTGATCTCGCTAGTTTCATTTACTCGGGCCTGATCGCATTGACCGTGGGGCTCGTGCTTTCGGTTGTGTGCAGTCTGTTCCCGAAGATCGTAAATATTGTACTTTCATTTGTTTTTGCCGGCGTGATGACGGTCTATTTCATCGCACAGGTTATCTATCTGAGCGTGTTCGGCGTTTTTATGTCGCTGTTCACTGCCATGAATGTCGGAACTGATGCATTGCAGTTCAGAGAGATGTTTACGAAGGCGATCACAAACAATCTCGGAAACATCATTTTCATGCTTCTTCCGATCGTAGCCATGATCGTGCTTACAGTGCTGAAGATCACCGACTACACGCGCCCTGTATGGAAAGCAACAGTCATTCGCCTCGGCGGAGCGGCTGCCTGCTATCTGCTCTTCTGCCTGACACTTCTTCCATCGAAGAAAGAGGATATGGGAGCATATGACCTCTATCGCAATGAGTATTCGGACGAAGAAGGGGTTGAAATCCTGGGGATGCTTGTCTATATGCGGCATGATGTTGCGGAGACGATCCACTATAAAACGGGCATAGATTTCGGGAAGAAGGATCCCGGGGAATTTGTCGCGGTGAAATTTACGCCGACACCCACTCCCACTCCTTCACCTACGTCCACGCCTTCACCTACACCTACTCCGGAGCCTACACGGGCACCTCAGCATACACCCACAAATACACCTTTGCCCACTGATACGCCTACGCCAACACCAACACCCATCGATCGAAGCCCTCAGGTGCTGAATATCGATTTTAAGGCTATCGCGAGCGAGGAGAGCGACAAGGAACTGAAATTCGTGGATGATTACTTTGCTGCGGAGATACCCAGCAATAAGAATGAATTTACGGGCATGTTTAAAGGCTACAATCTGATCTTTATCACTGCCGAAGCATGGTCACCGCTTGCTGTATCGGAGGAAGTGACCCCGACGCTGTACAAGATGATCCACAGTTGCTTTGATTTTACAAACTTTTACAATCCTCTCTGGTACACCTCCACGGTCGACGGAGAGTTTGCGGGCATCAGCGGATTGCTGCCCGAAGGAAAACACAACGGAAGACGTTGCTCCATGACTCTTGACGATCTGGACACAAAGGAGGATGAATCTGCGGCAGCGGATGCAAAGAAGACCAACAACGCCATGCCCTATGCACTGGGAAATGTCTTTAAGAGAAACGGTTACAAGACATATGCCTATCATAATCACACCTTTGATTACTACCAGAGAAATGCAATACTCAGCTGCTTTGGCTACGACACATACAGAGGAATGAACGGCGGAACGATAGACGGTGTGACAAGCCGCGATTACGCACTTAAGATCACGAAGATGTGGCCGCAGTCGGATCTCGAGATGATGCAGAATTCGGTTTCCGAGTATCTTGAGGAATGGAAAAAGACCGGACAGCCCTTCCACACCTACTACATGACGGTTTCCGGACATACAAATTACACCGTGAAGGGAAATTCCATGGTTGCGCGGCACTTTGACGAGATGGCGGATCTCCCTTACTCCGACATTTTGAAGGGCTATATCGCAGCGAATTACGAACTGGAACTTGCTATCAACAGTCTGATCGCGCAGCTCACGGAAGCGGGGGCTCTGGAAAAGACGGTCATTGTCATCAATGCGGACCATTATCCTTACGGCCTGGAGAGCGCCGCAGAGAATGACAACCTTCCTTCGAATACCTACTTCAGCGAATTCTACGGTCACGAAGTTGACATGAATTACGAAGTGTACAAGAATCATCTTGTCATCTGGAATGCCGCAATGGAAGACACCTTCGTTATTGACAAGACTGCCTGTCCGGTAGATATTGTGCCTACGCTTCTGAATCTCTTCGGCATCGAGTTTGACTCCAGACTGCTGATGGGACGTGACATTTTGTCGGATTATCCCGGCTTTGTTATCTTTAAGGGCACATACAAGTATATGACCGACACCTTTACAAGACATAAGGATAAGAAGGTGATCGTGCAGCAGCGCACGGATGCGCCTGTTTCCGACGACGAAGTGTCCATGTGGCTCAATGAGACTGCCAACAGATACAAGGTAAGTCGGATAATAATCGATAAAGATTATTTTTCGAAAATTATGCAATTGATACCATAAAAGACAGAAAAAGAAAAGACGGGTCCGGCGAAAGCTGACCTGTCTTTTTTGTGCATATATGCAAAATAAGACCGGATTTGAGATTAAATGGAAAAACTTGTTGACAGAAACATTTTTATATTGTAAGATAAATTCACTATCACCTTGGGCATAATCAGAATAGTCAAAAATATTTGTTTCTGTTAGGTGGGTCCGCCTGAAAGGCGGTGTTAGCGACGATCGAAAAGCGGTCGTAGAAAAAGAGGAAGATTTATGAAGAGAGAACGGGGGAGTTTACGGGTGGTTACAGCCTGTCTTTTGACGCTGGCTGCAGTGTTGGTCGCTCAGGCGGAATATGCATACGGGGAGATCGAAGCGGAAAGAGAAAAAACCGGTGTTACCTGCGAAAACAATATAAGGGAGACGCAGAAGGAGGACAAAGAGGTCAAACAGTCCAAAAATGTCAATCATTCCTGTGTATGGATCGTGGTGGTTTCGATAGTGTTGCTCGGCGCAGTTTATGTCCTTCTGAACGATCACTTCTATAAGAAGAACAAGAGGGATGAAGAGGAGAAAAGGCAAAAAAGACTTAAAATCATATAATAATAAGGGTACATATCAAGATGAATATGTACCCTTTGTTTTTTTGCTTTGCCGGATGAGCCTTCGATCACAGCGCGTGCTGTGCGCTGCAGCCGGTGCTGAAGTTGGTAAGCTGCATGCAGCCTACGGGGCAAACCTCCGCACACTTTCCGCAGTTGTTGCAGATAGAATAGTCGATCACAGCGAGGTTGTCGATGACCTTTACAGCGTGTGAAGGACAGTTGAGTTCGCACTTCTTACAGCCTATACAACCGTTGGAGCAGGCCTTTCTCGTATTGGCACCCTTTTCCCTGCTGGAGCATTGAACAACCGTTTTGACGGGAACGCTGAGCAGCGAGATGATCTGCTTGGGACATGTGCGTACGCATATGCCGCAGCCTATGCACTTGTTTATGTCTATGCTCGCGATACCGCGATCCATGCATATAGCTTTTTCGGGACAGGCCTTTGCACAGTCTCCGAAGCCGAGACAGCCGTATACGCAAGCCTCGGGACCACCGTAGATGAGTGAAGCGGATTTGCAATCGCCTATGCCGTCGTAGTGAGCTCTGTCCTTTGAAGGATCGCAGTTGCCGTTACAATGAACGAAAGCAACCTTTTCCTCTACATCCGCGAAAGCGAGGCCGAGAGCCTCTGAAATGCCTTTGGCGGCTACGTCACCGCCGGGAACGCAGAGGTTGGTCTTGTCTGTTTCGCCGTCTGCGAGAGCCTTGGCATATCCGTCGCATCCGGTGTATCCGCAGGCACCGCAGTTGGCACCGGGAAGACAGGCACGAGCCTTGGTGAAACGCTCGTCAACGGGAACGTCCATAAAGTGAGAAGCGAGGGCGAGGACTATACCGCATACAAGTCCGACAGCGGCCACAACTATGACCGCAATGATAATTCCTTCCATAATCGCACCTCCTTAAGCAAACAGATTATCGATTATCCCTGCAAATCCCATGAATGCAAGAGATACGATAGAAGCGGCGATCAATGTTGAAGGCAATCCGCGGAATGCCTTGGGGGTCTCGGGACCGTCAAGCTTTGAACGTACACCCGAAAAGATCACCATTGCCAAAAGGAAGCCGAGACCGCAGCCCAGTGAGCTTACCATGGACTGTGCAAAATTGTAATCGTCGGTGATGTTGTTGATCGTAACACCGAGCACAGCACAGTTGGTAGTGATGAGCGGCAGGTAAACACCGAGAGCCTTGTGAAGGCTCGGTATGTACTTCTTAAGTACGATCTCGATAAACTGTACAAGCGCTGCGATAACAAGGATGAAGACGATGGTCTGCAGGTAGTCCAGATCGTTGGGAACGAGTAGGCCGTAGTAGATGGGGTAGGTTACCGCCGTAGCCATCATCATTACGAAGATAACCGCAACGCCCATGCCCGTTGCCTGATCGAGCTTTTTGGAAACTCCGAGGAAAGGGCAGATACCGAGGAAACGGCTTAAAACGTAGTTGTTTACAAGTACCGATGTCATTAAGATGATTACAAGTTCTTTAAACATTATGCCTGCGCTCCTTTCTTTGCCTCTTCAAGTGAAGCGCTATTTTCTTTATCCGCAGCCGAGCATACAGCTGCCACAGGACATCCTGCACACTTGAGCTCGGGAGCTTTCTTACCCTTGCGGTTCATAACGAAGGTAACGATCGCGATCAGAAGACCGAAAACAAGGAAGCCGCCGGGGCTCTTTACAAGGAAGCCTACCGTATGATCCTTAAGGAAGGGGATCTCTATGCCCGCAAACGCACCTGCGCCGAACACTTCACGGATGGTTGCCATGAAGAGCAGAGCGATGGTGAAGCCAAGTCCCATTCCGAGTCCGTCGAGAACGGAATCCACGGGGGAATTCTTGCTTGCGAACATTTCCGCACGACCGAGGATGATACAGTTAACCGTGATCAGTGCGAGATAAACGCCCAGAAGATCGTACAGATCCGGCAGATAAGCATGCATCAGCATCTGAACGATGGTAACGAAGCCTGCGATGATAACAATGTAGCAAGGAATCCTTACCTTATCGGGAATGATCTTTCTCAAAAGAGAGATAGCGAGGTTTGAGCAGATGAGAACGGCTGTAGCTGCCAGTCCCATGCTTATGGCTCCGATAACGCCCGTTGTTACGGCAAGTGTGGGACAGGTTCCCAAAACAAGCACGAATACAGGGTTTTCTTTAAAGAAGCCTTTTGTTACTATTGATAATTTATTATTCTTTTCCATCGGCTCCTCCTAATTCCCGCTTAAAGCGTTCGCAAGCTTGAGAGCGTCTGTCACAGCCTTTTTGTAGCCGGTTGTGGTCTTGGTCGCACCCGAAACCGTTGCGATGTCTGAAATGTTGTTGATGTCAGCGTTAAGAAGGTCGGCGCCGTAGGTTTTTTCGTAACCTAAGGTCTCAGCGGATGCAAGGCATTTGGAACCCGCCACTTTGCCGTCGGGACCTATGCCCACCATGATCTGCAGGCCGGTGGAATAACCTGCCGACATGCTCTTTACCACATAACCGCCGTTGGATGCTTTGTAGACTTCCCGGATATCTGTGGCGCAGGCATTGGTGTCAAGTTCTGCAATGTCAAGCTTTTCAAAGGTGCCGCCGCCGGGAAGGACTTCAAGAAGAGCTTCCTGTGTGGCTTTTTCTTCGGCTGCCTTAATGACGGGCATTGTAAAGCTGTTTACAAAGGCGAGGAGAAGAGCCGTAATGAGACATATAGCCGTTAATACATATACATTCGGAAGACTTTTTTTCATTTTACATCACCTCCGAAAGGTTTTTTTGCGGTCCATCTGTCGATATAAGGAGTGAGCAGGTTCATAAAGAGGATCGCGAAGCTCACGCCTTCGGGAAGGTTTCCGTAGAAACGGATCATGACGGTGATGAAACCCGCCAGGATTCCGAATATTGCTTTTCCCATCGGACGGTAAGGCGTTGTGGCATAATCCGTTGCCATGAAGATCGCACCGATGAAAAGTCCGCCGGCCATCGTGTAAGCAAGGGCGATGGTCAGGTCTCCTGTGAAGATCCACGAGAAAACGAATACCGTTGCGATGTAGCTTACGGGAGTGTGCCAGGTGATGACTCTCTTGACCAGGAGATATATGCCTCCGATGATAAGTGCAAGAGTACAGGATTCACCGATGGCGCCGCCGCGGGTTCCGAGGAACAGAGGAAGCAGGTCGAAAGTGCCTCCGCCATTAAGGATCGGCAGGGGGGTTGCCGAAGAAACCGTATCTGCTACCGGAAAGGCTGCTTTTGCCATGGATCCGAAGGATACAGCCATAAGGAGACGGCCGGTGATGGCAGGGTTTGCAAAGTTCTGACCGATGCCTCCGAACACGCCCTTTACGATCACGATCGCGAAGATCGAACCGATGGCTACCTGCCAGAGAGGCATGTCGGCGTGGACGGTAAGAGCCAGCAGAAGGCCGGTGACAACAGCACTCAGGTCGCTTACGGTCTGAGCCTTTTTGGCGATCCTGTTAAACACCATCTCCGAGATCACTGCGAAGCCAACGCCCGTTGCGATGACCGCAAGAGAGCGAAGTCCGTATATGATCACGCCTGCTATGGTAGTGGGCATCAAAGCTATGATGACGTCAAGCATAATGCTCTGAGTCGTTGTTTTTGAATGAAAATGCGGTGAAACCGAAATGAAAAGTCTGTTCATGCTTTGCCTGCCTCCTTTGCCTTAAAAGCGCGTACCATCGTCTTGGAAAGCTTGTTGATCTCAACCAGAGGACGCTTGGCCGGGCATATGAAGGAGCAGCAGCCGCATTCAACGCACAGATCCACTCTGAGTCTTGCCAGTTCTTCCACATCGTCGCGCTCAAAAGCACGTGCGATGGCAAAGGTGGTAAGGTTCATGGGACAGTGAGTGGCGCACTTTCCGCAATGTATGCACTGAGTTGCATTGGGCTGTGAGGCTTCCTTGAGCCCCATGACCGTAATTGCATTTGTATTCTTTAAAACGGGAGCTGTGGGATCCGGGGTGGAAAGACCCATCATAGGTCCTCCGAACAGGATCTTGTATATGTCTTCTTCGTTGACGCCGCAGAAGGATATGACATCCTTGACGCTTGTTCCGATGGGAACGATCACGTTCTTGGGTTCCTTAACGGCGGTTCCGTCAACCGTAACGCACTTTTCCAACAGAGGCATTCCGGTACGGATATATCTTGCGATGGCAGCCATTGTGGTGACATTGCATACCACGGAGCCAACATCGATGGGAAGCTTGCCTGCGGGAACAGTCTTTCCTGTGGTGTTTCTGATGATGACCTTCTCGGCGCCCTGAGGATAGAGGCCGGGCAATGACATTACCGTAACCGCTTTGTCGTCGGCAAAAACCTCCTTCATTTTCCTAATAGCCTCGGGCTTGTTGGATTCTATGCCGATTATTACCTTTTTGATATCCAGATACTTTTCGAAAAGCTCAACGCCTTCCTTTACGTCCGCAGCATCATCGAGCATCGTTCTTGTATCGCTGGTGATGTAGGGTTCGCACTCCGCAGCGTTGATGATGAGCTCCTGAATACGGGAAGTGTCCTTAACATCAAGCTTTACGGCCGTGGGGAAGCCTGCGCCGCCAAGTCCTACGATTCCGCTCTTTCGCACGGCGTCAATGAACGAAGCGTAATCATTTACCACAGGCGGAGCAATGTTTTCATCCACTGTCATGAGTCCGTCGGACTTGATGAAAATGGCTGGAACGAAAGTGCCTCCTGCAGTGAGAATAGTATCAATTTTTGTCACATCTCCCGAAATACTCGAATAAATGGGGGATGAAACCGGTCCGGTGCTTTCCGCAACCAATGTACCCACGTTTACGTGATCCTTCAGCTTAACGACGGGATTTGCCGGTTTTCCGATATGCATGGAAGTGGGCAAGATCACGGCTTCGGGAGCAGGCATATGCACAGCGGGCGAGCCGGCTGTATTCTTGTTATGCGGAACGTGGACTCCGCTTTTTCCGGTTGAAAACATATATACCTCCCAACAAAACTTAGGGCAATGAATGCCCAATCGAAATAAATATATTGTAAAACAGCTCCAAAGTCAACAAATGATATCCTTTTAACAAATGAGCCACGGGGACGGGGTTATGGTGTCATTGAAAATGACACCATAACCCCGTCCCCGTGGCTCATTACCCCGTCCCCGCAGCTCATTTCGCGTGCCTCACCACTTTACAATATCGACATTATAAGATATAATAATCTGTTGGAGTAACCACACTTATAGGCACTCACTGTGAGTAGAGCAGCTATAGAAATGTACAGAGGTGACAAACTATGAATTATGACGTGATCATTGTCGGAGCCGGCCCTGCCGGTATTTTTACGGCCTATGAAATGATTAAGAGCGGAAGCAAAAAAAAGATACTTATGATAGAAAAAGGTCAGCCCATCGAGAAGAGAAGCTGCCCCAAGGCCAAGATAGGCCATTGTGTAAATTGTAAGCCCTGCAATATAACCACAGGTTTTTCGGGAGCGGGCGCATTCTCGGACGGAAAGCTTTCACTTTCCTATGAGGTTGGCGGAGATTTCCCGACGCTGATAGGACCTCAGGCGTGCCAGGATCTTATCGATTACACCGATTCGATCTACCTGGATTTCGGCGCCGACAAGCATGTTGAAGGCGTCAGCAATCCCGACAAGGTTAAAGAGATCCGCAGAAGAGCGATCAAAGCAGGCCTTAAGCTGGTCGATTGCCCGATCCGCCATCTCGGGACGGAAAAGGCTCAGCAGCTCTATACGGACATTGAACACTATCTCCAGGATCACGGAGTGGACATGATCTTCAACAAGTCCTGCGAGGACCTTATCATAGAAGAAGGTGTCGTAAAGGGCGTCAGACTCGAGGAAGGTGACGGACGCAAGGTCTACAAAGCAGACAACGTTGTCATCGCTACCGGAAGAAGAGGCGCTGAGTGGCTTGAAAAGCTCTGCGCAAAATATGACATCGCTCACAAGCCCGGAACCGTTGACATCGGTGTCAGAGTCGAGGTGCGTAATGAGGTTATGGAAGAGGTCAATGACGTGCTTTATGAGTCAAAGCTGGTGGGTTACCCGCTTCCTTTCAAGAACAAGGTGCGCACCTTCTGCCAGAACCCCGGAGGTTTTGTAAGTCAGGAGAACTACGACAACAACCTTGCGGTGGTTAACGGACATTCCTACAAAGAGCTTAAGTCACAGAACACGAACCTTTCGATCCTGTGCTCACATAACTTCTCCGTACCCTTCAACAAGCCTATCGAGTACGCACAGAAGGTGGGAGAGCTCACAAATATGCTTGCGAACGGGCAGATCCTTGTACAGCGTTTCGGAGACATCCTTTGCGGAAAGCGTACATGGGAGAAGGAGCTTTCATTCTCCAACGTGCGGCCCACACTTCCGGATGCGGTTGCGGGAGACATCACGGCTGCTATGCCCTATCGTGCGATGACAAACATAATCAACTTCATCCAGGCCATGGACGAGGTCGTTCCCGGCTTTGCTTCAACCGAGACGCTGCTTTACAGCCCCGAACTCAAGTTCTACTCCAACAAGGTTAAGATGGAGCCCGACCTTACCACAAACGTTAAAGGTCTGTACTGCCTCGGAGATTCCAGCGGCTGGACAAGAGGTCTCATGATGGCTTCTTCCATGGGTGTGCTTATGGGAAGAAGACTGGCAACGGAAGAGTAATTCTTAAAAAAGTATAAACAAAACAGAACCATCTGCAATTTTGGACCGGAATCTTTGGGCATATTTTCCAAAGATCCGGTCTGTTTTTGTACATATCGCCGAAAATGAGGAAATCACTCCAAAGCCTGTTGACAAAAGGCTTTCACGGCTTTATCATTTACACATAAATTTTTTGAAGGGGGTTACATGGAGACGCTGATAGGAATATATGCGTCCCCCGGGGAGTATGCTTCGCGTCTTGCGGAGTACATCAATTCCCGCCGCGATGTCGGCTGCGGGGGTATATGCTTTCATAATAATTCAGAACTCGATGAATTCTTAAAATCCGGTGCTCTGTCCATTCTTCTGACAGACGATCCCAATCATTTTAAAACCTACAACAAAATACCCCGGGTCTGTTTGCTTTGCGAGGAAAAAGAAAAATGCGGGGCGGCGGGAACGGGAGAGGTGTTTTTTAAATATCTCCGCGCACCCGTTCTGCTGCAAAGGCTGTTCCCGGCTTTGAACAGAACTTTTGAGAAAAACAGCATCTACACTGTTTTTTCGCCGTCCTCAAATGCAGCCGCGCGTCGTTTCGCAAAGGAAAAGGCGGCAGAGCTGGCAAAGGTGGGGCGGACTCTCCTGCTCCTTTGGGATCCCTTCGGAAGCACGGAAGGAAGCAGGGAGGCGGGAGTCTCGCTGAGCGAGCTTCTTTTTGCCGCACGGAAGAACAGACGGGGCTTCGGGGATATGCTTGACGGAACCTTGAAGGAAAGCGGCTACTCCTGCATCAAAGGAACGGATCACTATGCTGATCTGTGGCAGTTTTCACCGGAGGAAATGCAGGAACTTGTTGAAATGTGCAAGACCGAAGGGAATTTCGAAAGCATAGTTTTCGAGTGCGGCTTTATGTCGGAGAGCATGGAAAGGCTCATGGAAATGAGCGACAGAGTCTTTCTGCCGAAGGCGGACGAAGCGGACCCGGGCCCGGATGAGTTTTTGAGACAGATGAAATATGCAGGCAAGCAGGAAATACTTTTGAAGGTGAGGGCAGAAAATGAACAACGAACTTAAAAACAGGATCAGAGATCAGGTGCTCAGTTCCTTTGATTATTCGGAAAACATCTCCGACGTAGCGTTGAACGCGGCCATACATGTAAGCATAAACAGAGAGGCTGTAAAGAACTTCATGGATCTAAGGACGAGAGAGGAACTGCAGAACGCCGTATTCAATTCCATACGCGGCTTTGATGTGCTGGAACCGTTGCTTGAGGATGAGGAAGTGACTGAGATCATGGTCAACGGACCATATGAGATCTTTACGGAAAAGCACGGAAAACTCACGAAGTCCGAGCTGAAATTCGAATCGGAGGGGCGGCTGGAGGACATAATCCAGCGGATCGTGTCGGGAGCCAACAGAACGGTGAACGAAGCAGATCCCATCGCGGACGCGAGACTGCCCGACGGTTCACGTGTAAACGTGGTTCTCCCGCCGGTTTCTCTTAACGGTCCGATCGTAACAATACGTAAATTTTCCAAAGAGGCCTTTACGCTTCAAAAACTTGTCGAGTTCGGAACCATTGGCAGAGATGCTGCGGACCGGCTTTCCATGCTGGTTGCAGCAGGATACAACTGCTTCATCTCCGGGTCAACGGGGTCAGGTAAAACGTCCTTTCTAAATGCCCTGTCGGGCTGCATTCCCCATGATGAACGGATCATTACAATAGAAGATTCGGCCGAACTCAGGATCGAAAACATCAAAAATCTCGTGCGCCTGGAAGTGAGAAACAAAAACTCAGGCGAATGTAAGGAGATATTGATCAGAGATCTTATACGAACCGCCCTCAGAATGCGGCCCGACAGGATAATAGTGGGAGAAGTGCGCGGTCCGGAGGCGATAGATATGCTTCAGGCAATGGCTACGGGACATGACGGCTCGCTGTCTACGGGACACGGGAACTCGATCGGGGACATGCTTGATCGACTCGAGACCATGATACTCATGGGAACGGAGATCCCTTTGAGCGCAGTTCGTAAACAGATAAGCTCTGCAATTGACATTATGATCCATCTCGGAAGGCTCAGGGACGGAAGCAGAAAAGTTCTGGAGATCTCCGAGGTGTTGGGAATGAGCGACGGTGAGATCAAGCTGAATCCTCTCTATGTTTTTAAGGAAGATCCCGAAAGTTCGGATAAAGAACAGGTAAAAGGAAGTCTGGTGCGAACAGCCAACAATTTTGTTTCAGATTGGAAGCTGAAAAAAGCCGGGCTGGTGTGGAAGGATGAATAAGCCCGCCTTAAGTGGCAAAGTAACGGGAATCCTTGCGGGAGCGGTTTTTGCGCTTGTTACCGCATGGCTCTTCTACGATCTTGAGCCAATAGCTCTGATCCTGCTTGGAGGAATACCTTTTTTTGTGATTGGTTTTGAAAGAAAAAAGCGCATAGAGACAGTGCAGGCTATGGACATTCAGTTCAAGGATGCCCTGCAATACCTTAAGAACGGACTCGATGCGGGCTATTCAGCCGAGCATAGTCTTTCAGACACCGCAAAGGGGCTGGAGGGACTATATGGCCGTAAGGAAATCATCACAAGGGAATTCGGGATAATGGCGGGAAAGCTGTCTGCCGGAATGACCATGGAACAGGCCTTCGAAGAGTTTGCGGATAGCGTGGATGCGGCGGCTGTGAGGGAGTTTGCGGACCTTTTCAAGATATTGAAACGCACGGGCGGTAACCTTAACAAGGTCATCCGGCGCACGGTTTCAAACCTGAACGATACCATCAATCTAAGGCGGGATCTGAATGTGGTCATCGCCGCAAAACGCGGGGAATTCATGATCATGAGCGCCATCCCTTACGGTATATTGCTCTATCTAAAGCTTCTTGCGCCTGAAATGAGCGCGCCCCTTTATCACAGTACCTTTGGGATCTCCTTTATGACGGGGATGCTGGCAGGCTGTCTGGCGTGCTTTGTATTTGGAATGAAAACCATCAACCGGACCTTGGGTCTTAAAGTATGAAACACTTGGGATTGATATCGGAAAATAAAATATATTCCCTGAAGAGCCTTTATCCGGGGAAAACCACGACAGAGGTGCGAAAGCTGCTGCTCCTCGGTCTTAAGAAAAGGATGCTTAAGGTCGGAGCGGTAACGGTTTTCCTGCCGTTGCTCTTTGCTCTGCCGGGGCTTCTTGAGGGACAAAAGGAGTCCGATGCCGTTTATATAAGGGAGGAAGTGAACGGAGAAGCTCGCGAGATCCCTGTCCTGATCAGGGACGAAAACGGAGAACATGAGGTCAGCCTGAAACTAAACCCGGTCCTGATGAGTGATGAGGAGATCGATGAGATGCAGGACAGATTGAGCAGATATCTCGATCTGAAAGTGCCCGGCGCAAATCCCTCCTTGGACGAAGTAATGACCGATCTTAAGCTGTTTGAAGAAGTTGAGGAGTTTCCCGTGCGCCTCTCCTGGAGCTCTTCGGACCCTGCGCTGATACAGACGGACGGAAAAGTGCAAAACGCCGAGCTTCGAAGAAAAACGCAGGTTACGCTGTGCGCGAGGGTGAGCTACGGTAAGGAATTCAGGCTGTACGAGCGGCATGTGACGGTTGTGCCTTTCAGGTATGAAGCAGCAGAGGAAATGCTCAGAAAGCGTTTAAAGGACTTGCAGGCATATGAAAGCTCGACCGCCTACAGCCGTGAATTCATGCTGCCAAACGAACTGGAGGGGGCTGAGATAACACCCCTTAAAGAACGGAAAGTCCCGCCTGTCTTCATAGGACTGTTTCTGGCCGCGGCACTTTTGATCGGAGCACGGAGCAGTTTTTTCAGTGAGCTGCATGATAAAAAGAAGGTGCGTTTCCTGCGGGCGGAATCGGATTGCAAAGTGTTTTTGTCAAAGCTTTCCCTCCTTTTGGCGGCGGGCTTACCCCTTCGCGGAGCATGGAAAAAGATGACGGATGACTTCGGGGCTTTTGACGGATCCGGCATGCTTCATGAAAATATGGCAGTCACCTGCCGCGAGTTCCTGAACGGAAATCCCGAGAATATCGCATATGAACGCTTTGGGGAACGGATGGAACTGACCAGATATCAAAGGATAGCGGGCGTCTTGTCGCAGGCCGTTACAAAAGGTGTTTCCGAACTGCCGGAGATACTTGCCTCCGAAATAAAGGAAGCGGTGGCGGACGAAAGGGAAAGGATAAAGATACGTGGGGAGCAGGCGAGCACAAAGCTCTTGGTGCCTATGACGGGGCTGCTTGTCATAGTGTTTGCGATCCTGATGGTACCCGCGTTTGTAAGCTTTTAAGATAATTCTTTTAAAGGAGTTTTTATGAACAGAAGGAAATTTGAAGTGTCTGCTGTGGGCGTGGTGGAGATCATTCTTATATTGGTGGTGCTCATAGCTCTTGTTCTGATCTTTAAGGATCAGCTTACCGCAATTGTAAACAATATTTTTTCGAAGATAAATGCAAATACGAGAACGATCCTCAATTGAATACAGCGGAAGCATTACCGTCTTTCTGAGTTTTCTTTTGATCTTTATGATCTCCTTCATTTTTACGGTTTTGGAGGGAGCGAGGATCACGGCGGCAAAAGCAAAGCTCGCAATGCTGTCGGAACTCGCGTCGGATTCTCTGGCGGGCGAGTACTATTATCCCTTATTTAAGGAATACGGGTTTCTGGCCGTGGATGCGGGCTACGGAAAGACAGAGGCTGATATGAAGAAAACCGAAAACGAGCTGCTGGACTTTCTTTCCTACAGCTATGAAAAATCTGAGGGAGACATTTTGGGCGGAGAAAACGTAAAGATCACCCTGGACCGGGCGGGAACACTTCTTAACAGCGACAGTGCGGGCCTAAGGCAGCAGATACATGATCAGGCTATGTATGAAGGCGTGGAGTTTTTTCTTGAAAGCTTTACTCAAAACGAGATGTTCAAACACGGTAAAGTTCTGCAGGAAGTGTATGACAGGCAGGCAGAGACCATGGAGGCGGCAGCGGCGGTCACAAGGGAGATCCTTAGACTGATGACGTTGGTGGACGGGATAGCTACGACTGAAAACGGACTATATGCAGATGAGGAAGGAAATCTCGCGGTTGAACCCGGCTTCCTTAAGAGCATTGGGGTTAAGGATGAAGCATATATGCGGTCTACATACGGAAGCGGGCTTGTGTACGACGCCGTGCGGGGAAACATCCTCTATGTGACAAAGATAGCGGAGAACTGCCTGGATCTGCTTGACAGGATCGATAGCGAGGAAGCAAACATAGCTTTTCAGAAAAAGCTTATGAAGAAGCTGGAAAAGACCTTGAAAGAAAACTACGAAGAGTTGGAGCGGCAGGAACTGATCCTCTCGGAACTAAAGGCCCGGGAAGGCAGTCATAAGAAAGAGAAGGATGAGGTTTCTGAAGAGATCGCCCGGCTGAAGGATGTAATAGCCGAAAAGACTGAAGCCTACAGGGAAGGCATGCGTGTGCTTAAGGAAATGGAAGCCGGATGCGAAAGTATGAAATCGGACTCAAAGGGAATGTATTCCTTAGTCGTCCGGATGGCGGATGAGGGATATCGGGCAGCCAAGAATGCCTATACCTGCCTGCTGGAAGTAAGGGTAAAGCAGGAGATAGCCCAAAGAGCTGCGGATGAGTACGAGGCTTTTCTTGAAGGCATAGAGGGCTTGCCGGGTGAGATCGCAAAAAGCCTTACGGAAGATGCGCTGGAGCTTAGAGCCTATGCTACTTTGGAAAAATCCGGCTATGACACGACGGGGATGATGCAAAACCTGCAAAATGACATTCTGAATCTCGGGATGACGGGACTTTCGGGAGATGCTGACGTGAACGGCGGGATGAGAGAGGAACTTAAAAGCGCAGTAGAGCATTTTGATAAGGTAGATTACGAAAAGCTTAAGTTTAATTACACAGGCCTTAAGACCAACGGAGAAACAGGAGAAAACATTAAGGAAACCTTGCTTAAGGGCATGTCGGAGGGACTCCTTAAATATGTGGGCGTAAAAGATGTGTCGGATAAGGAATTGAACGGTCTCGATCTCCCTTCAGGGGGAGAGTGGGCCTCGGCGGATCACGATCTGTTCTCCCGATTTTCGGAGATGGGGGAGTTCTTTAAGGAGAAGGATCCCGCAAAAATGCTGGAAAACGCGGGGAAGGAGCTGACGAGCGATCTTCTGACCGAGGTCTGGATGGTAAATAGATTTTCACATCAAACGGAGCAACTGACGGACACTCGTCTGGCTTATGAAAGAGAGTATGTTCTTTGCGGCAGGAAGAGTGATGCGGAGAATCTTGCTTCAGCGGTGCTTAAACTGACTGCGTTTCGGACGGTGTTCACCTTTGCGGCCCTGATCGCGGACGGAGAAAGGAACGGACAGGCGACCGCGCTTGCTTCCTCAATATCGGGTTTTACCGGACTTCCGGCGCTGTTTTATGCCGTAAAGTATCTCGTGCTCACGGTTTGGGCTGTTGAAGAGGCATTGGTTGAAGTCAGCGCCCTGCTCATGGGAAAGAAGATCCCTGTATTTTCGCCCAAAGGGAACATCAATATCGCGGAGATATTGACGATGACGGGAGAAAGAGTGCAGGCAAAGGCCGGGATGATCTCCGACAACAGTGCAGGCGGAGTGGGATATATGCATTATATTACGGTCCTGTCTTTTTTCGAGGATCTGCAGAAAAAAGAGATGAGGATCGCAGACATCGTTCAGGAGAACATCCGTCTTAAATACAGGGAAAGCTTCAGGATGAAGAATGCGGTGACGGACTGGAGTTTTACTGCAACCGTGGATTCCCTGAAAAAATTTGACACGGGATTTTTTGGACCTGCCGCATACAATACAAGATTTAAAACGGAAAGAAGTTATTGAAGTGCTTTCCGTTGTCTGTTCTGAGTTTTGATTCCTTCCGGGGGCATAGGACGAAGTGAGCACTCTATTAAAATTTTATAACAGAACAGACAACGGAGGGCACTCAAGGCTGAAAGCTTCGGTTACGGTTGAAGCATCGATCGTTTTTCCCCTGTTCTTTTTATCCATATGGATGATATGGCAATTGTTCCTGGGGATACTTTTGACGCTGAATATGATCTTGAGCGTTTCGAAGACGGCCGGAATGCTTTCTTCTGCCGGATATCCCGTAAGAGATTCCTGCGGTGAAAAATGCGAGGATGCGAAATACGTATGGCTCCCGTCCCTATATGCAGGAGTGCTTTCCGGCAGGGAGGACCTGTACAAAGAGCTCAGGATCTCCTTCGAGGAACAGGAAGAATCGGTCTATAAAATAGAAGTAACAGCAAAACTTCCCATCGCAGCGCCTTTCTTCGGAAAGTTTACCCTGCCTGTGGAGCAGAGCTTCAAGATCCGTGCAAACACAGGCATATGGGATCCGAACGTATTTGCACCCAAGAAAGAAGGGGAGGAAGCGGCTGACGCAGAAAGCGAAAAAGTCTATGTGACCGAAAGCGGGAGCGTCTATCATCGCAGTCTCACCTGCTCCCATCTTTCGGTAAAGGCAGAAGCGATCGATATCTCGGAGTTGAATGAGCGGAGAAACCGCGACGGGAAAAAGTACGGGCTTTGCAGCCATTGCAGTGATGCGACACGCGGAAATAAGGTCTTTATCACGGCATACGGAACGAAGTACCACCTCTGCGCGGACTGCCGTTCGTTAAAAAGGAATGTGAAAGAAGTGAGCCTTGAGGAGGTCAAGGGAATGAAGCCCTGCAGCGTATGCGGAGCTGTCGAAGAGCAAAAAGAGGAATGAAGGACGGAGGTAAAACATGAGTGAAAGCGATCTGACGGAGTTTGTAACACTTGCCTTGAACGGCGGAGTGCTGGGATTTCTTTCGTTTCAGGATATAAAGAAGAAAAGTGTGAGTCTGATACCTGTTTTGGTACTGGTACTGATAAATCTGGGGTTGTGTGTCTATATGCACCGCTCTCCGGTTGCCGTACTTACGGGGATACTTCCGGGAGTTTTTGCGCTTGCGGTATCGTTTGGATCGAAAGGAAAAATGGGGATCGGAGACGGCCTCGTCCTGACATCGATGGGACTTGTGGCAGACTGGGACAGGGTAATGGCGATCTGGCTGGTAGCGCTGGTTTTAAGCGCGGTCACGGGCATAGTTCTGATGCTCGTGAAACGGGCAACCATTAAGACAGCGCTTCCCTTTTTGCCTTTCCTTCTTGCGGGAGGAGCGATCCTTGAAGTTGCGGAGAGGGTAAGCGTATGAAAAGGTTGAAGGCATATTACACCGTGGAAACAACTTTGGTCATGAGTGTCTTGATCATGATGATATTTTCCGTCATAACCTATACCCTGAGTTTGTACGGAAAAGTTGAGACCTATAGTGAAAAGTGCATCACGGAGGCAGCAGACAGCGGGGTGACGGGTAACACCATGAGGCTTGAGCGCCTGATATGCGGCGCAAAAGGAGAGAAATGAAAGAAGGATTACAAGGAAAATACATAAGGGATTATCTTCAGACCTATATGCTCCTGCCGTTTCAGTCAGGCATAGACGATCTGTACAAGTTAAAGATGCTTGAAAACAACAACACTTCAGCCCTCTTAAAGGTGGATCTTAGTGTGGAGGGCGGCGAAGCCTCCTGCAAATACTTTGTGGGCGGAATGAAATCGATGGAGCTGGTATTCAGGACTCTTTCAATAGACAATGCAAGGCTCACTGCCATACTTAAAAGCTTTGTGGCGGCATTCGAAGAGACTGAGGAACTGCTGCTGGATCCCGATGATCTTGTATTGGATCCGGAATGCGTGTTTATTAATATATCCGATTACAAGGCCGGATTTATCTATCTTCCCGGCTTTAAAAAGAGCGTGTCTAAACAGGCTGAGACGTTCTTTGAATATATGCTCAACAGGGTAGACTACGATGACAAAAAAGCGGTTGCCCTGTTATATGACTGCTATATCCTGGTAATGAAGGAAGAACGGGGAATAGCGGCACTCAAGGAAAGGATCGAAAAAGAAGCTCCTGCCCCGACGAGGGTTTTATATAAGGAAAAAACGGTTACGGAAACGGAAAAAGAACCAATCCCTCTTGTTGCCAAGCCCGAACCGTCCATAAAAAGCTGGTTTACGGGGATGTTTAAAAAGAAAAAGGAGCGGGAAGTGGGTACCGTGGTTAAAGAACCGGAGAGGTTTTTCGGTGAAGATTCTCAAGACACCGTGCTTCTCACCGTGAGGAAACAGGAGTGCAATCCCTGCCTCATCGGTGTGAACAACGATGAAAAAACGATAATCGATAAACTGCCTTTTATGATCGGAAGTCTCTCCGGGCACACGGATTATATGCCTGCGGGCGGGAATGTGAGCCGCCTGCACGCGGAGTTCAGGAAGACTGAAGGAGGAGTGGCGCTTGTGGACTTGAATTCCACAAACGGGACAAAGGTTAACGGGGAGTATCTCGTGCCCGGCGAGGAATATGGACTGTTCAATAATGACAGGATCAGCATCGCAGAAAACGAGTTTATCTATAAAACCTGTGCAATAACAGGTTGACATACGCAAAAAGTAAGAAAATACGGGGTTTCGACTATCTGTTATTTCTATGTGCTCAAATTATAGACAGGATTTCTTGGCAATCTTTTTTATCTTAAGGTCGTGATCACCGATTTTCTTCTTTTTTTGCCAAAATCTTTACTTTGAGGGGGCTTTGATGTAAAATTTTATGGAATATACGCTTTAAAAGCAAATACATCGAAAGGCGGGCAGAGTATGGAAGATAACAAAACCGAGCTTGAAAAAACGGACCGTGATGACCTGAAAGAACGTGAAATTCCGGATTTTCATGATACCGTACTAAATGAGATAAAAGAAAACGAAGATTATGAGCCTGCCCCCGAATACGCCGATAAAGAGACGGCAGATGAACAAACGTCAGATGAGGCTGCAGAGGACATTAAGGCAGAGGATCAGGCAGAAACCGAAGAAGGAAGCGAAGCGGATCAGGAAGAAGAGCGGAACATCACTCAGGAGATCCTTGAGATCATTCAGGGAGAAAGTGATGAGGATTTCATTCGTTCGGAACTGGACAATTACCATGAGAACGATATAGCTGCAGCACTGACCAACCTCAGCAAGGCGGACCGTATCAGACTGTACAAGATATTGGGCGATGAGCGCGTTTCCGAGATCTTTGCCTACTTGGACGACGTTTCCGGCTACCTGGAAGAACTGGGTCTGGAAAAAGCAGCCAATGTCATCGAAAACATGGATGCCGACGATGCTGTCGATGTCCTCGAAGAGATCGAAGATGAGGAGACGCGAGAACAGATCATCTCCCTTATGGAGCCTGAGGCGACGGAAGACATCAACCTGATCAGGTCCTATGACGATGACAAAGTCGGAAGCATGATGACGACCAATTATGTTTCCATTCCCAAGAGCGCAACAATTAAAGAAGCAATGCGTTCTCTTATCGAACAGGCGGGCGAGAACGACAACATCAATACGATATATGTCTATGACGACGGCGACGACGGCAAATACTACGGAGCGATCGAGCTTAGAGACCTGATCGTTGCGCGCAAGGATACCGCGCTGGAAGAGATCATCAGTACAGGTTACCCGTGCATAGACGCAAACGAGAATATCAGTGACTGCATCGAAGACTTGAAGGCATATGCAGAGGATTCGCTTCCCGTTGTGGATGACGATCGCCATATCATAGGCGTCATCACGTCAACAGACATCGTAGAAGCCGTTGACGATGAATTGGGCGAAGACTATGCAAAGCTGGCAGGTCTTACCGAAGAGGCCGATATAAACGAAAAACTGAAAGACAGTATGAGAAAGCGTCTGCCCTGGCTGATCCTACTTTTGCTGCTTGCCATGGGAGTTTCGGGAGTTGTGGGACTCTTTGAGAATGTGGTCAAGGAAGTCGCGATCATAGTGAGCTTCCAGTCGCTGATTCTCGGAATGGCCGGTAATGTGGGCACCCAGTCTCTTGCCGTGACTATCCGTGTTCTTATGGACGGAACGATCTCGGGACATGAAAAGCGGGGCTTCATATTCAAGGAAATGCGCGTGGGAGCTGCGAACGGTCTTCTGCTCGGAGTGTTGGCGCTGGGCTTCGTGGGACTTTATATGCATTTCATTAAGGATGCACCCTGGTGGTATGGCTTTGCCATCTCGGGTTGCGTGGGCGCGTCTCTTTGTCTCGCGATGATCATCTCATCCTTTGTGGGAGCTTCGATCCCCATGTTGCTCAAGAAATTGAAATTTGACCCTGCAGTCGCTTCGGGTCCGTTGATCACGACCATGAACGACCTTGTAGCGGTTGTTACCTATTATACACTTGCAAAGATCCTGCTGGTGGAACTGATGGGGCTGTAGCCCTCCTGCCCGGCTCGATCGCGCATATATTTGGAGGACTGATGGAAAAACTGACAGCTTTTGTTGACGGCAGCTTTGAACCGACCCTCGGTAAATATGCCTATGGCTGCGTGATACTTGAACCCAACGGTGAGGAGACAACGCTGTCCGGAGCGGGAAACGACCCGGAGGTGGCAAACATCCGTAACGTTGCCGGAGAGATGCTCGGTGCGATGAATGCGGTGAAATGGGCCAAAGCTCACGGCTACACGGAACTCGAGATCTGCTATGACTATATGGGCATAGAGATGTGGGCGACCGGAGGCTGGAAAGCGAAGAACAAATACACCCAAGGCTATGCGGATTATATGCGCAAGTCCGGAGCACAGGTCAAGATCGGCTTCAGAAAGATCGCGGCCCATACGGGAGACAGATACAATGAGATGGCCGACAAGCTGGCCAAATCAGCCCTTGTGGCGGAATAACAGGAAGTGACAGAGGTCTTCGGCCTCTGTTTTTTTATCAAAAATGTACAAACTAATCGGGCGGAAAACGGGACGAAATGGGAATTGTGGATATTTTTAAAAAAATAAGAAAAACGGTGTTGACAAAAAGCTGTTTCGGGAGTAATATATCGCTCGCACCGCAAAAAACGGAAAGCAACGATGAAACGGTAAACATTCGGGCAGAATGAAAAATGAGTTTCAAAAACTTTTAAAAAAAGTTGTTGACAAAGTTTCAAAACGGTGGTAATCTAATCGAGCGCTTTGCGAGAGAGCAAAACGCAAAAAGAACCTTGATAATTAAACAGCTAAACAACCCTGAAAATTCAATTAACATTGATTTTCAAACTTAAGGACAACCTTAAGAACAGTAAAGAA